>RCUU01000389.1_pt1 | contig 24908 bp, 21 predicted proteins | sample 2166211 | NCBI WGS metagenome assembly RCUU01 (sample SAMN09932620, study PRJNA488358) | compost metagenome | feature: garden; material: soil; isolation source: compost soil in phenylacetic acid-enriched culture | place: Germany: Experimental Botanical Garden Goettingen | collected 2016-01-27
CAACCTCATTATTCTTCATTGTAAATGGTAATTTATTTTAAAGCAAATATAGACCGGATTCGAGCTATTCGTTTATAATCATCACGTTATTGGTTATATTGAATTAGAACCCGTAATTCTCAAAATTAAATAATGCTGAGGTGTAAAAGCTATGAAAAAGTATTTATCTACCGGGTTGCTAGTTCTTTTTTTCGTTCTCAGCGCCATCGGACATTTTGCTCATTGGTCCGCAACCCTGCAATTTATCATTTCCGCGATCGCCGTCATTTTTGTAGCAGGCTTTCTTGGCAAAGCTACAGAGAGTGTGGCTCACTACGCCGGACAACGTCTGGGCGGGTTCCTGAACGCTACCTTCGGTAATGCGGCAGAGCTCATCATCGGCATTTTGCTTGTCAAAGAAGGGCTTTTCGACATGGTTAAAGCCAGTATTACAGGCTCTATCATCGGCAACCTTCTATTGGTGCTTGGGCTAAGCCTTTTTGCAGGTGGCCTTAAGCATAAGGTTCAAAGATACAACGTATCTCTCGCCGGAATGAACGGCTCCTTGATGATTGTAGCGATTATTGCCCTTTTCGTACCTGCGATTTTCCTACAAACCCATGTCCTTCAAGAAAATGATCGCACTACGCTCAGCCTCGTTGTAGCCGGTATTCTGATCGCAGCTTATCTCCTGTGGCTTGTCTTCTCCATGATTACCCATAAAGACTATCTGGCTGACGTCACAGAGACAAATTCGCAAGCAGAGGCTCACGAACATGAGAAACCACTCTGGTCAAAAAGCAGATCTATCATTTATCTTGTAATTGCTACCGTCATGGTCGCCTTTGTGAGTGAATGGCTTGTACATACTCTTGATACGTTTACAGCCAAATACGGACTAAGCGAATTGTTCGTCGGTGCATTTGTAGTGGCGATCGTCGGCAATGCGGCAGAGCATAGTGCAGCGGTTTTACTCGCCATGAAAAACAAGATTGGCGCTGCCGTTGAAATTGCAGTAGGCAGCAGCTTGCAAATTGCACTGTTCGTGGCACCTGTGCTTATTTTCGTCAGCCATCTGTTCGGCAAGCCGATGGACATTGTCTTCACCGTGATCGAGCTGGCAGCTATCGCCGTCTCCGTATTTATCGCTAAATCAATTACCCAGGACGGGCAGACAAACTGGTACGAAGGACTTCTTTTAATCGCTGTATACTGTATTCTCGGCGTCTCCTTCTACCTCGTATAACACGAACAAAGATAGAGCGCATGTCCGAAAAAATCCGGAGCATGCGCTCTATTAGGTAAGCATGTATGTACCTGTCTGGCAACAGGCTACTCTTGTTTATTGTTCAACGCTTCATATAGCACAGCAAGATTACGCTCAAGCTTGCTTAAAATTTGCTTGCCCGCATGCTCCTGGATGAGTCCGACGCGAATAGCATAATCGACTTGTCTGGAGAAGCCATACATCTGGGTATCCAGCACTTCCTCATAAAGAGGGCAGTAACGTGTAGCCAAATTCTCCATCTGCACTTCGATCAGTTTTTCTATTTTATCTGCATCTTCCTTCAGAAGATTTAGCGCTTTGAGATTCAGTTGCTCCTGCAAATCAGATGAAGTCATGTTTCTTCCCCCCTATGTCCAAAGTCACCACTCATCTACTCTACTACTAATATTAGACGAAATCGTTGACCAATACAAGAACCTGACCAAATAAAGGCCACAAAAAACACTCCCGTTTCAATAGGCGGGGTACTATAGGGACAAAAAATGAACCAGCTGAAAAATTCAGAATCTGGTTAACTACTTTGATTCAGCCAAAGGCACAGACACTATCAGTTCAAAACGTCCATTTGATGCAATTGCATCCAGTGATCCATTATACTTTCGGACAATCTCCTGCATGCTGGCCAAACCAAATCCATGCATGGCGACATGATCCTTTGTTGTTTTGAAAACTCCGTTTTCGCAATGCGGCCGTTTGCCCAGTGCATTTTCCACGCGCAGCATCAGGAAGCCCTTGTCCGCTCGGGCGCGTATAATAATGCGCTTGTTCCGGGCATCCCTGACAGCTTCAATAGCGTTATCCACCGCGTTCCCTAACAGTGCGCAAAGCTCAATATCAGGAATCGCAAGTTGCTTTGGCAGGCTGATTTGCCAATCCGCCTGCATATTCTCAAGTTCCATAATGGATAGCTTACTGGAAAGAACGGCGTTTGCAATGTCGTTGTCGCAAATGTGCCGGAAACCGATTAAGGCAATGGAATCAGACAGTTCCTCTAAATACTGCTCTGCGCCAGTAACATCCCCTTGTCTGAGCAAGCTTTGGGCTACCAGGACGTGATTGCGCAAATCATGCCGCAGCGTGTGCACCTCGGACTGCTCTCGTTGCAGCCCCTGATAATAGACCGCCTGAATTTCCGACAGCTTTTGCTGCAGCTCAAGCTCCTCATGGCGGGATAGCAATATCAAAGCTGCAAGCAGTGCCAATGCCGACAAAACCGAAAAGGGAAGAATGGTATAACCAAAGCGCAGAATGCTATTATAAGCTTCTACCGGAAACCATCTGGCATTCCAGAAAGTAAAGGATAAGGTCGCAAAAAGTGGCGCAAGGGAAAGTCCACCAAGCAACGCCCAGAGCTTGACGGATCGGATAAGCATTCTTTCTTTGGTAACGAGCCGCCGGGCAAGCAACAATAATATGCCCCAGAGCAATGTCTTAATCGCAATCAAAATATATGTAAAGGAATCCAGAGTTCTTGTGGGAGCGGAATCGATCATCATATTCATCGGGAGCAGCAGGCTGTAAAAGATGGTGCTCATAATCAGTCGCGCATACCATGGCCCCGTGTAACAGATCAAAAAAACAGCTGTAAAGAACGGGAATATAATAAGCGGGTTTTCATCCCCAATCCAGCTTGGTATACCAATCACTAAAGAAAAAAACAAAACCGGGATCAGTCGATATAACCAGTAGCCTTTGTTCGAGATAAAACGGTTTACCGTCATCCCCATAATTATACCGCCGGGAATCAAAACGGCATAACCCGAAAATTGCTGTAAAAGGTATTGTATTCCTGTCATACAACTCCCCCATTAATTTAGCATGGCGCGGGTCAGTGAAAGCATCGCCTTTTTCTGATATGCCCGGCTGATGGGCAGAGTTTGCTCGCCAATTTGTACCGTGCTAACACCGATGCAATCAATCTTGGCCACATTTACGAGATATCGCTGATGGATGCGTACAAAGGATGCTCCTACATTCTCCTCCACCTCATCCAAACGAGCATAAAAGGTGTAGCTTCGGGTTATGGCAGCACAGGTGACCAGGCGCTTTTCAGAGCTAAAGTATAGGATAGACGCTTTCGGAATACGGTACATCCCTTCGCTGTTCCGGCAAAAAAATACATCATTAGCGCCAAGATGAAGCGCGGCTATGGCGCGAGTAAGAATATTATCCAACGCATCCGCCGTTGGTGGCTTTAATAAATAGCTCAGTGCACCGACAGAATATCCATCAAAAACAAAATCGGAGTAGCCAGTTACAAAGATGATTTGCAAATTTGCATCCGCATGTCGCAGCTTGTGGGCGGTTTCCAACCCGCTGCTGCCACCCATCTCTATATCAAGAAAGATGACATCCAGCTCACCTGCGTGCTTGTACATCCAGTCCAGCAGTCTGTCTCCGGAACTGAACTCATAGATCGCATTTTCTATTGCACGCAGTTCCAAAATTCGCTCCAATGAACAGCACAGCGCATAGCGCGCCTCCTGCATATCATCACATATTCCAATCCTTAGCAAAGTATCGCCTCCTCGTTCCAGGCAAGTTTATTTTAGCATGTGAACTGCAAACCTCAAAACCAAACTTGACAAAAAACCTGCTGCTTTTTACATTGCTTGCGAAACAAATTCCAGAAATGACGAAATAACCACCAAAGGTTACTTTCCCGACCACGCGGATTCATTTGATGAGCTATGCTGGTTCTGGAAGGAGGCTGACCTATATGTTGGCTGTGGAAAATCTTAAAAAATCCTATCATGCAAATAAAACTACCTATGAGGTGCTAAAGGGGGTTTCCCTCGCTGTAGACAAGGGGGAGTTTGTAGCCGTTATGGGGCCGTCGGGTTCGGGGAAAACGACTTTGCTCAACTGTATTTCCTGTTATATCCCTGCTGATTCCGGCAGTATACGGTTAGACAACATCGAACTGGCAGCGCTGCAAGAATTCGAGCTTGCAGAGGTGCGCAACCGCAGGCTGGGCTTTGTTTTTCAGGACTATTTATTGCTGGATGGCTTGACCGTTCGGGATAATATTATGCTTCCCCGTATTATTGGCGGCAAAACAGACAAAGGCATGGAGGACGCTACTGACCGGTTATGTGAAGTGTTCGGCATTTCTCCCATAAAACATAAGTTTCCGGCTGAAATTTCCGGTGGCGAAAACCAGCGTACCGCCGTTGCGCGCGCCCTCATTAATAATCCCCTGCTGATATTAGCAGATGAGCCGACTGGCAATTTGGACTCTAAGTCCTCCCGCAAGGTAATCAACACATTTGTTCAAGCGCGTGACTCCCTTGGTGCAACCATTTTTATGGTGACACACGATTCCTTCGCGGCTTCTTTCTGTGACCGGGTAATTATTCTGCGTGATGGAGCCGTTTGGCGTGAACTCTCGGGACTAAATAAAATGCGAGGTGCTTTTCATGATGAACTTCTGGAAGCCATCCGCTTGATGGGGGAGGCCAACGGGGAATGACAAGCTTTTCTCAGGTATACGCCGCATTGCGAAAAAAGAACATCAAGCAATACGCTCTGCTGGCGGGCTGCTGCTTCTTTTCAGTACTGCTGATTACCGCCTATGTGTGCATGATGCGCTCCCCCACCATTCTAAACGTACTGCCTGAGGGAGGTGATTCCCGCAAACAGGTGATGATGATTTTTGTACTCGCCGTCTTGGGCTGTGGTATATTTACCACCTATGCGTCGGGATTGTTTTTCCGGCACAAGTCCCGGGAAACCGGCATTTTTATGGCATTAGGCGCATCTCGCAGACAGCTCAAGGGCCTGCTAACCCGAGAATTAGTGCTGCTTTCTTTTGCCTCCTGCACTGCGGGAGCAGTGTTGGGTGCACCGCTTGCCTGGGTTATTTGGCGGTTGTTTCGCCTGCTATTGGTAGACACCGAGGATATGCCCCTTTCCTTTGATCCGCAGGCATATCTGTTTGCTTTGGCCTTTTCCGTGTTCGTAATCGCTATGCTGTTTATTATGTTGTCTCGGTTTATCCGGCGCACCAATATCATCGATGTGGTGAACGAATCCCGAAAGTACGAGCCGATTCGGGAGGTTCCCCGGCGCTATGGACCGATGGGTATTGCCCTTCTTGTTGGAGGCGGGTTGTTGGGTTACTTGACCCCGAGCTTTTTTATCAATGTGTTGCACTGGTACCCGCCGGAAGGTCTTACCTCCATTACCTATCTCCCCGCCTTGATCGGCCTTTATTTGATTCTTCTTCATACTGTAGTAAACGGCTGGAGGCAGGGTAAAAACCGGTACAAGCATATCATCGTAAGCAGCCTGATGAAATTTCAAGGCAGGCAAACGGTACGCAATATGCTGGTCATTACGGTGTTAGTGGCCGGAGCTTATTTCGCTTCATTTTACACCCCTATGCTGGGAACGGGGGCTATGATGGGGTACGATTCACGCAAGGTGGATTATGCTTTTCATTACCGCTCCGACCAGAATATGCCCGGGCAAGATGAAATTGAGCGTATGGCGGCAGAGGAAGACGTTGTTATCACCAGTTATGCCAGTCAACCGGCTGCCATACTAGGGATTGATGGACAAAAATATATAGAGACAAAGGGCAGCTTGGGCGTAACTTATACGCACGAGTACACCGAGCTATTAAGCAGCGGTCCTTTTTTGTCCGAAAGTGCCTTCAATGCTCTGACAGGCGATTCATTGAATATCGCTCCCGGTGTGGTGATGGCCGTATTTGATGATGAGGGCAACAGCAATTACTGGATGAGTAACGATGTAACGCTGATCACAAACCCAGTAACCGGTGAAGTTCTGCACGTTGCTTCATCGGAACAGGTTCTCAGCAACACCATGCTGTTTGGCCGCCGTGTATTGGATGACACGGACTATGCGCGCATAACTGAGGGACTGACTGATGAGTGGCGTGAGGAGCAGGTGTTTTTTAATGTGAAAAACGTCAGTGATACCTATAATTTTGCCAAACGTCTATTTTACACCATTACAGATCGTTCCACTCCTGAAGTCGAAGTGTATGATTCATGGGACCCGGTGGCCAAAATGCTGGCTGACCAAGCGGGAGAAGACTATGTTTACGACAAAGAATATCTGGCAGAAAACGGAATCGATGCTATTGACTACCGGCAGCGGGATTCTTCAAATTTCCGTATGTTCTGGAAATACATGCCCCAATTCAGAGTGCTTGACAAAGCCGACTTTATAAAGACCACCGCTGTATTTCTTATGCTGTTTATCTTTATTGCCATCATCTGCTTTGCGGCTGTGATTGTCATTGCCTATACCCGCAGTCTGACCATTGGATTAACAAATGCGCAGGTTTATAACGACTTAAGGCGTTTGGGCGCATCCAACAGCTATCTGCTTAAAACTGTAAAAGGGCAAATTTCCAAGGTGTATTTTACCCCGATTTTTACCGGGACGGTCATCATCTATGCCTTCTATGCCATGATTATGTACTTTAATGATGGCGGGAATTTGAGCGGCAGTGAACTAGCGGGCATGGCGAATTGCCTCGTGCTGATTGCTGCGGTATCAGCTCTGTTGTACGGCGTTTACCGTTTTACGCTGCGAAAAGTGTGCGGGATACTGAATATTCAATGTTGATATAAAAAAAGATACCGCTCAGGAAATCCTGTGCGGTATCTTTTTGGTATTCGGTTTTCTATCTTACTCGGCTACTACTTTTACATCCAAGCCATATTTTGCGAACACTTCGGAAACTGCAGCTTTAGCTTCATCCGCATCTGGTCCATGAACATGCAATTCATAGCTTTTTGTATTCACAAGCGTTGTAAATAAACCAAGAATACTCTTGACATCGATGTACTTGTTGTCTGCTTGTAGGACAATTGAAGAAGTGAATTTACCTGCCGTTTGAGCAATTGCCACTACTGCTTCATTGTTAGTCGCCATAGGAATCCCTCCGTGTCTGACATTGAATTAACCATACTAATATGATACCTTGAATCCGCTTTCCAAGCAAGGGATTTTCTGCTTATTTCAAGTTTTCTGGATTTAAGCCCTCTAATTCCGGGATCACAAAAATACCATCTTTGCGAATCAATACATCATCAAAGTAGATTTCCCCGCCGCCATATTCCGGACGTTGAATAAGGACGAGATCCCAGTGAATCGAGGAACGGTTGCCGTTATCTGTCTCTTCATAAGCTTGACCTGGTGTAAAGTGCAGGCTTCCTGCGATCTTCTCATCAAACAGAATGTCCTTCATTGGATGCAAAATATAAGGATTAAAGCCGATCGCAAATTCACCGATATGTCTAGCGCCCTCATCAGAATTCAAAATATCGTTCAAGCGCTTCGTATCATTGCTTGTTGCCTCAACGATTTTCCCGTTCTCAAAGGTGAAGTTGATGTTCTCAAAAGTAACCCCATTGTACAGTGTCGCGGCATTGTAGCTGATCGTTCCGTTGACCGAATCGCGAACCGGGGCACTGTAAACTTCACCGTCCGGAATATTTTTTTGGCCAGAGCATTTTTCCGCTCCGATTCCTTTGATTGAGAAGCTCAGATCAGTTCCAGGCGATACGATACGAACTTTATCAGTACGCTTCATCAGATCAGCCAGAGCATCTTGAGCGCGGTCCATCTTAGCATAATCCAGATTGCATACGTTAAAATAAAAATCTTCAAATGCAGCGGTGCTAACGTTGGCCAGTTGAGCCATGCTTGCATTAGGGTAACGAAGCACTACCCATTTTGTACGCTTTACACGCTGCTCGCTATGAACCGGATGGGAGTACAGGGAATTGTACATTTTCATCTTATCTTCCGGCACATCAGACATATCATTCACATTGGAGCCTGCGCGAATCCCAATATAGCAGTCCATCATTTTCATACGGGCCAGATCATATTCTGCCCATGCCTTAATGCCTTCTTCTGTAGCATATTTTAATTGCGAGCTTTGAACAGCTTTGTCGGTAAGCTCGACAAAAGCATTCCCACCCTTTTTCCCGATCTCTTCAACTACAGCCTTAAGCAGGTCGCGTTCATCACCAATCATTTCAACCAGTACATTTTCTCCGGGTTGAACATCTACCGAATAACCGACCAGATTTTCTGCTAATTTCTGTATTCTAGGGTCCCGCATTAACAATTACGCCTCCTCAAAAATATACGAACCTGCCGTGTTGAACCATAAGCAGCGTTCGCAGTTGAACAATGGTTAATTATTTTCTATTCTATTGTATCACGCTGCCTGCAGGAAGTCAGCCTAACCCTTTGAAATTACTGGTAATTACTGAATCTATTATCACTGAGCAGTACTTCATGCTCCTGAATCCCTCGCAAATTCCGATAATTTAGTTTCGTTTCCGAAGTGAGCCGAATAGGTAATCCATTTTTTTTATTGATGGTTAAATGATAGGTAACCTTGGCTTCAGCTTGATCAAGCATGTGGATAAGCTGCTGCTTTCCTGCAGACCATTGACGCTCTGCATTTTTGTCTGCCTTTTGCCGAAGACTTGGCTTCAGCTGTGATACCTGCTGCTGCAGCCTATTCCTCACTTCATCCATTTCCTTTACAAGCTTTGCCTTCAGCAGTTCTTTGGCATTTTCCTTTGCTATTTCAATGCGCAGCACCTTCGTTCCCCTCGCCGAGGCGTTCTCCAAGCTAATGCTTTTCGTTGCATTTTTGATCTCCTCCAGTTGATCCAGAGGATTCATACGAGCCAGCCCGATGGCTTGCGCACCGGCAGCGGTTGCATTCGACTTAAGGCTCCAGCTCCCGTCTTCCCATTGCAGCTTAACTTCATTTTGGGATAACGAAGCAGCTATCGGATTTGCGGTTGTGTTAGGGCTCTTTTCATTTGTTTTGCCGGCACGGGCGCTTGGTATTACACTTCGAATGGTCAGATCGTGATGATTTGTCAACTGTCCGGAATAACTGATGTTTCCCTCTGTATTTAATTGCTCTCCCCGAAGCAGGACGGCATTTCCCTGAAAGGTCAGTTCATCACTTCCTCCCAGGCCGGCCCAGCAAAAGTTAAACCAGCCTTCCGGAGACCTGGCTTCCAATTGAGAGCATCCTGTAATAAGTGTGATAATTGATGTTGTTATTATGAAGGATTTTAATACATACTTTACATCTATGGCATACCCCATTTTCATGTAAATAAAGCACCCCCATTTTTTAGTATTCATGCTGTCAACAGTAGGCTGTCCGTTCATTCAGAAACTATACAAAAAAGGCGCCCTACAAATAATAGGACGCCTTCTATAAATCACCGATCTAGCTGTTAAGACTTACCTGAACCTGATTCCGGCCATTGTTTTTAGCTTTGTATAATGCCATGTCAGCCAAATAGAACAGGGACTCTACGCTGATCTTATCGCTATCCCGATTCCATTCAGCAATACCGCAGGATACAGTAACTGGCGGCTCCGTCTCCATCTCTACACGCAGACGAATGATTTCTGCCAGCTGATATCCCGTATTCGCATCGGCTTCAGGTAAATACACGGCCAATTCTTCACCACCCCAACGAGCAGCAATATCTGTTTTCCGAACCGAGGTTTTTATGATGGAGCATACCTGCTTCAATATTTTATCCCCGATCTGATGACCGAATGTATCGTTGATCTGCTTGAACTTATCAATGTCAACAATGATCAATGAGCCGCCTTCATCACTTTTCTGGAATTTATGAATAGAATCATCCAGATAATGGCGTGCATACAGCTCGGTAAGCATGTCTCGATTAGCCATTCTCCGTACCTCAGCATGTAATGAAGCATTTGCAATCGCCAAGCCAATATGAGGTGACAAAATTTGCAGCAGCTTGTAGTTCTCATACGAGAAGAAGCTTTCTTTCCGATGGGCAAGCATAATCGATCCGTTAACCTCGCCTCGAACAATTAACGGTGCAACGATCAAGGAGCGTGAGCCCGTCTCTTCCATAAGTTGGGAGGTTACTTTGTCATATGCCTTGTAATCGGACAAAATAATGGGCTCCCTCGTAGAATATACGAGTCCGCTAAAACCGTAGTCTTTAGGAAAGAAATCTCTGGACATCGCCGGAACGTTACAGGCCATGATCTCAAAATGCGAGCTTTCCTTATCGATTTGCGTGATACAGCAATACTCCGCTTTAAATATAGATAACAGCTCTTCTGTAGCGAACTTGAACACCTCTTTAAGTCTAAGACTTTGGTTGAGACGTTTCGTCAGTTCGTTGATGAGCCGAAGCTCAGTAACCAGAAGATTAGACTGCTCGTACAGCTTGGCATTCTCAAAGGCCGAGCCTGCAGTTCCCGCCAGCATACTTACAAGCTCCAAATCAACCTCTTCAATGTTGCTGCTCTGCATGATCAGGTGGAAAACACCGTATACTCCCTGCTTGCCGATCAATGGCACCGCCATCTCGATCAGGGATTCTCCCTGCAAGCCAAGCGTATCCATACGCAGCATGCGCCCTTCCATAAAAGCCCGGACACATAAGTGATCCTGACCGTGCAACTGCAGCGACTTGACTCTGGCGTCACGACTATGATGATCCTGGGACATCAGCAACTGAATTTTGGCTTCCGGATACAGGGCAGCAATGATATCAAAAACCTCAGTCAAAACTGAATCCACATCAATTTTGTCATGCAGGCTTTGGACTACATGAAATAGAATCGATCTCCTTTGCTCTTCACGTTCAGCCTGCTTGCCCATCTCCAGCAAATCCGTCACGAAAATAGTCTCAAATCTTTTATAGAAGCATGTCCTATAGCTGTTAGCAGCCGTGCCGGCTATAAATTGGGCGAAAGACAGTATATTGTCATCTACTTCAGACATCACACACAACAATGCAGCAAAGGCCTCATGTCTCTCACGAGACAGCAGGGGAACCGCAATGCATATCCCGCTTTGAGGGCCGTAAACCGTCGTGATGTTTTCTGAGTGCAGACAGGCCTCAAGCGCTTCAGATACAAATGCACGCTCTTCTTGAGTCGCAGCCCATAACCCTTCCTTATCCTGATCTAATATCTCACCGGAATGATTCACAATAAACCACTCGGCACGATACTGCTCAGGAAGAGACGGCAGCTCGCTGCACCAATCATGATAAGCTAACTGAAGAAGATGGTTTATATATGGAAAATCATGAGGTGTAATATCCACTACTTCCAGCCAACTTATCCCCTCGGCAGCAAGTTGTCCTTTATGCGCGTTCAGTTCGGGTAAGTTAGCGTTCTGCCTGATGACATACGGGTCATCTCTTGATTGTTTTACCATGAAAAGCTCCTTTTCACTGCTTGTATCCAGCAGCGACAGAAATGGTTAACGAAGCCTTCTAACTATGCCTGATTGAGATTATACTCTGTGATTGAGATTATACTCTAAAGGTATGTTAATATTTGTTCCGTTCTAATAGTATACGTTCATTTTACTATCATCGTTTCTGTTTTGCTATCAAAAAATATTAATTTTGTCCTGTATTTTTAGGACGTAAGCCCTATCGACAATTTTCTTTCTTTTCAAACAAAAACCACCGCTTGACTTTATGTATAATAATCGTATAAAATTTATTGTTGATAAAGACTGGATAGAGTCTTAATTGGGGCGTAACGCATGCGAGCACCCTCTCGGCTTTTGTTGCTGACAAGACAGCGGCTGAACTTTCTTGTCAGGGAGCGAAATTATCTATCCCTTCGTTCATTAAACAAAAACCGCGCAAGTAGAACCCTAACCAACAAAATTATATTTATAAAGGAGTCTACCTATACAATGGCACGTTACACTGGTCCTAAATTTAAACTCAGCCGCCGTCTCGGCATTTCCTTGAGCGGAACTGGAAAAGATTTGAAACGCCCTTTCCCTCCTGGACAACATGGTCCAACTCAACGGAGAAAAATCAGCAACTATGGTATGCAGCTTCAAGAAAAACAAAAATTGCGCCATATGTACGGCTTGGGTGAAAAACAATTCCGTACTTTGTTTAACAGAGCACAAAAAATGGCAGGTATTGCCGGTGAAAACTTCATGATCCTGCTTGAAAGCCGTTTGGACAACCTCGTTTACCGTCTGGGATTTGCTAATTCCCGTGCCGGTGCACGCCAATTGGTAGCCCACGGTCACATTACTGTTAACGGCAAAAAGGTAGATATCGCTTCCTACCGTGTAAGCCTTGGCGATGTAATTGGTCTTCGTGAAAGAAGCCGCAGCCTTTCTTCTGTTAAAGAAGCTTTGGAAAACCGCTCGCATCTTCCAGCTTACCTTGAATTCAACGATACAGCTGTGGAAGGTAAATTCATTCGTCTTCCAGAACGTGCTGAGTTGTCTCAAGAAATCGACGAAAAGCAAATCGTCGAATTCTACAACCGTTAAGATTAAACTTCATCCAAAACCGATCCAAGCCTATATGGGCTGGGTCGGTTTTTTTGTTGTATCCGATTAACTGCTTGAACCAGTTGAGCAAAATGCTTACAATCAACTTAAAATGTTTTATACTAATTCGAATTAAAGGATGTGGTATATCGATGAAATACAGAAACGTAGGAAAATCGGGGTTAAAAGTCAGTGAGATTGGACTGGGAAGCTGGCTGACTTACGGGACAGCAGCCGAGAAAAAAGCGGCAGACGCTTGTATTGCTACAGCCTTTGAATCCGGCATCAACTTCTTCGATACTGCAAACGCCTACAACCGTGGAGAGGGCGAAAAAGCGATGGGCGCCGCATTACGTCCCTACCCTCGTTCAAGTTATGTACTAAGCTCCAAGGTTTATTTTCCTATGGGAGAGGGGCCAAATGATCGGGGGTTATCACGTAAGCATATTATGGAGCAATGTGAAGCCAGCCTTAAGCGAATGGGCGTCGATTATATCGACATTTATTTTTGTCATCGCTTTGACCCCAATACTCCTGTAGAGGAGACATTACGCGCTCTGGATGACCTCACGAGTCAAGGAAAAATACTGTATTCCGCCGTAAGTGAATGGAGTGCCGCACAAATTGCCGAGGCGGTCGGAATCGGCAAACTCTTGAATCTGCGTTCTCTCATTTCTAACCAGCCGATTTACAATTTGTTCGAGCGCTACATTGAAGAAGACGTGATGGATGTATCAGAGCAAGCCGGAATAGGCCAAATTGTGTTTTCACCTCTGGCTCAAGGTATTTTGACAGGCAAATACAAGCCGGGCCAGCAGGCTCCAGCGGGAACACGCGGTGCAAATGAATCCGTTAACCAGGTGATATCCAGCTACCTGCGGGATGACGTTCTTGCTATTGTCCAGGAGCTTAATGATTTGGCCTCCGGCCTGGGCTTAAAATTATCACAGCTCTCCCTTGCTTGGGTGCTGCGTCAACGAAATGTGAGCTCCGCCTTAATCGGAGCAACCAAACCCGAGCAGATTGAAGAAAATGTGAAAGCAGTGGACATCACTCTTGCTCCCTCTACATTGGATCAAATTGAACAAATTCTGCATAAGCTAGATGGATTTGCACCTGCGCGGTAATCTCCCTGTTCATTCAAGCCAAGCAAGGCTGCCCTGATAAAGGCGGCCTTGTTTTTTTCTGCAGCTGTGTGCTTGCTGATCCTTTGTATCCCACTCTGCTGCACAACTCCGCCCCATCAACAGATAAAAATACATAGATAACGACTACCTGTTCGCCCCCATATATACATGAAGATTTTCCAAAATCAAACATCGGAACCTGTCTAAAAAGGATGAAAAAGCATCCTAAATGCTATTTTTATGCTATAATGTTGCTGTCACAAAGGAGGATAACGAATGGTTCATGAGAACGAGAACAACTCCGGGGAGAAGCAGCAAATGTCTCGGAGCAAGAAACCGGCTCAGAAGGCTCAGAAGGCTCAGAAGGTTCGTAAGAAAAGAAAAGGACGCTGGGTCTGGGCGACACTTGGCTGGCTTGTTCTGCTCGGTTTTGCCGGAATCCTGTTCGCTGGAGGCGCCGTTTTCGGCTATGTCTCTTCGATCGTCAAGGACGATCCGGTACGTTCGCGTACCGATATAGAACAGAAAATCAACCACAATGAAATTACTGGCTTTGCATATTTCCGTGATGGCCAACCTATCGGACAGCTTCGTTCCGAAGAAGATAGACGCCCGATCAATTATGAAGAAATACCTAAATCCGTAATAGATGCTGTCATCGCCATTGAAGACAATAGCTTTAATGAGCATATCGGTATCGATTTCAAAGGAACGACGCGCGCCATTAAACAAAAATTACTTAAGGAAGACGTGCAAACTGGCGGCAGTACTCTAACCCAGCAGCTGGCACGCCGGGTATTTCTGAATCTGGATAAGACGGACAATCGTAAGGTTAAAGAAATTTTGCTTGCTATGCGATTGGAGCGCTTTATGACCAAGGATGAAATCCTGACAGCCTATTTAAATAAGGTACCTTTTGGTAACGGCTCTAATGGATATCAGGTATATGGGATCAAAGCAGCGGCCAAAGGAATATTCAACACCTCCAAGCTGGATGAATTGAATATCGCTCAATCAGCTTATTTGGCTGGTCTTCCACAGCTGCCATCCTCATATTCCGCCTATAATGGCAAAGGGGAATTTAATGAGGAGGCGTTTAACCGTGCAATTAAGCGTCAGCAGCTCGTACTCAAGCGGATGCTTGAAGAGAACAAAATTAACAATACTCAATATAACGAAGCTCTGGCATTTGATATTAAGGGCTCACTGGCACCTCAGACTAAAAAGGCGTATGAAACCTTCCCTTACTTGATGCTTGAGGCAGAGCGTCAGGGTGCGCTCGTAATTGCAATGATCAACAATCCTGACATGTCCAAAGAGGAAATCGCTAAAAACAGCGGAATGATTGAAGAAGCTCGTCAAGAGCTCCTGACAGGCGGATACCGGGTTTACACGACCATCGACAAGAAGGTCTACAACTCCATGCACAAAGTATCGGAAAATCCGGACAACTTCTCGTCATACAGCGAGAAAAAGGGACTTGAGCAGGTTGCAGCAATGATGATCGACAACCACACCGGAGCTATTCTGGGTATGATTGAAGGTCGGGATTTTTATACAGAACAGATGAACTATGCTACTCAGATGGTTAGACAGCCTGGCTCCACCATGAAGCCTATTGCTGCATATCTGCCGGCAATGGATGAGGGACTTATCCAGCCAGCAAGCATTATCGATGATTCTCCTCTTATTTTAAGGGATTATTCAAAGGGCTATCATATTCCAGTCAATTCTAGCGGAGGGTATAAAGGTCTTGTTACCGCTCGTACAGCGCTCAACGAATCCCGCAACATTCCCGCTCTGAAGGTGTTTAATCAGACGATCGGAATTGAAAAGGCATGGGATTTTGCCAAGAAGCTAGGAATTACGACTATAGATGAACAGGATTACGGAGCGCAAACCGGGGTTCTGGGCGGTCTCAAATATGGTGTTACTGTTGAAGAATTAACGAATGCCTATAGCGCCATTGCTAACGGTGGCGAATTCAACGATGCCTATATGATTGCCAAAATTACAGACTCCAAAGGAAAAGTGGTTTACAAGCATGAGGCTGACCCGCAGAAGGTCTTCTCCAAGCAAACTGCATACCTGATGACCGACATGCTTCGCACAGTAATAACCAACGGTACCGCTAAATCCATTAAAAGCGATTACCACAATTACAGTAAAATACCTGTCGTCGGCAAAACCGGAACTACACAAAACTATGCGGATGTCTGGTTCATGGGCTACTCCCCTGACGTTACTCTGGGGGTATGGATCGGCTATAAAGAGCCTATCAATACTTTATCGGATAAAGGGAAGTCCCGCGCCCGTTCGATATGGGCGCTCGTGATGAATGAAGTTACAGACAATGTAGGAGATATTTTTGTAACTCCTTCATTTGAAAAGCCTGACGGCATCGTCTCCAGAACCGTGTCCGGATACAGCGGCAAGCTGCCGACAGAGCTGACCAGACAAGCCGGCAAGCTTGTTACAGACATATTTAATTCTAAATATGTGCCCACCGAGCCTGATGACGTGCTAGTCAGAATGAAATACATCACTTATGACGGTGTCAACTACATTCCTCAGGAAGCTACCCCATCGGATATGCTGCTTGAAAAGGTTGTAGTCAAACGTGAGAAGCCGATTAAAGAGCTGATTGAAGATCTTAACAAAGCGTTTGGATCAATGAGGGGCGGTCACAAATCTATAAGCTATTATTTACCGAAGGATGCAGGCGAGGATGCGCCAACCAAGGTCGATCCACGGGTCGATGATGGCCATGCACCAGCTTCACCGGCTAATGTAAAGCTTGCTTCAACGGATGGGTCTTCAGCAAGCATCAGCTTCAACAATAATAGCGAGAAGGACGTCGTAGGCTATCGTTTATACAAATCCAACAACGGAGTCGATTTTGTATATACAGGCAATTCCATTCTTATAGGTCAGTCAACAGTCTTTACCGATTCCGGATCAGGTGCCACCTATTACGTCACAGCTGTAGACGTTGCCGGTAAGGAATCCTCTCCTAGCGCAACGGTTGGATTGGGCAGCGTACCTGAGGAGATCGCTGATCCTGATGGAAATGAGCCTTTACCTTGGATTGATCCAGCCAATCCGGAAGGAGAAGCGACTACACCAGCCGCTCCTACAGGAGTAAGTCTTCAAAATGATAACGGAAGCATAACCGTTACCTGGAACGTTAATGCCAGCACGGAGCAGGTGCTGAACTACAATGTATATTTCTTTGAATCTGCAGGTGGATCCTTCTCAAAAATAGGTTCACCCGCAAACAACCAATTCACCTTCAAGCCTGAGTCCTCCAGCGGATGGATTCAGGTAACAGCGGTCAACGCTACCGGTGAATCTCCAGCGTCATCTGCTGTTCAATTTAATAAGTAAAGACAGATTGAAAAAATGCTAAAAAGAGGTCGGGGCTAGTACCCCGGCCTCTTTTTATGCAAGACACAATAAAAATGATTGCTAATCCTCAATTGTTGACAGATCCCCTGCCGGAAGATTAAGCTCCCACGCCTTAAGCACCCGGCGCATAATTTTACCGGAGCGTGTCTTGGGCAGCTTATCCTTGAATTCAATCTCGCGTGGTGCAGCATGTGCCGATAATCCTTCCTTAACGAATTTGGCAATCTCCTCTTTCAGCTCAGCTGACGGAGAATACCCTTCACGCAAGGAAATGAACGCCTTGATGATTTCGCCTCGTACCGGGTCCGGCTTGCCGATCACTCCGGCCTCAGCTACAGCAGGATGCTCAACAAGCTTGCTTTCTACCTCAAACGGACCAATTCGCTCTCCGGAAGAATTAATAACGTCATCGATCCTGCCCTGAAACCAAAAGTAACCGTCCTCGTCCATAAACGCCGTATCCCCGGAAATGTACCAGCCTGGTATACGGAAATATTCCTCATACTTCGGCGCATTGTTCCATATTAATCTCATCATGGAGGGCCAAGGCGTACGAATCGCCAAATTCCCCATGCGGTTAGGCGGTAATATTTTTCCGTTATCATCGATAATAGCTGCCTGGATACCGGGAAGAGGCTTCCCCATAGAGCCTGGCTTTATTGCCATAGAGGGATAGTTGCAAATTAATTGTCCGCCCGTTTCCGTCATCCACCAGGTATCATGAATTCTTTTACCGTACACTTTATTTCCCCAGCGAACGACCTCAGGATTCAGAGGCTCGCCAACCGACAAAATATGTCTCAAGGATGACAGATCATATTGCTTTACAATATCTTCTCCTGCCCCCATAAACATTCGAAAAGCAGTTGGAGCACTGTACCAAATCGTCACTTTATTGCGCTGAATCATGTCGTACCAGTCACCCGGCGTAAATCTGCCGCCTCGAACGACATTCGTGGCACCATGGAGCCACGGTGCAAAAATACCGTAGGATGTTCCGGTTACCCAGCCCGGATCAGCAGTACACCAGTATACGTCATCCTCTCGAAGGTCCAGAACGACTTTACCTGTATAGTAATGCTGAAGCATAGCGTTGTGAACATGGTAGACGCCCTTTGGCTTGCCCGTAGATCCAGAGGTGTAATGCAGGATCAAGCCATCCTCCCGATTCACCCATTCGATTTCAAAATCGGTTGAAGCCTCGGCCATTTCCGCATGATAATCAACGATTCCTTCAGATGTCTCAATCTCTTCTCCCACAACAAAAACAGTTCTCAGTGTAGGCAGCTCCTCACGTTTAACACGGGGAAGCAGCGTCGGCGACGTAACCAAGGCAACGGCACCGCTATCTTCAAGTCGATCCTTCACAGCCGTTTCCATAAAAGCCTCAAATAGCGGACCAACGACTGCACCAACCTTAATAATGCCTAGCAAGCTAACGTATAATTCCGGACTCCGGGGCATAAATACAAATACCCTATCTCCTTTTGTAATGCCATGACCACGCAGTACATTGGCAAACTGGTTGCTGAGTGCTTGCAAATCCTGAAAAGTATAACACTCATCCCTCGTCTGATCAGTAAAACGAAGTGCAATTTTTTCTCCTTTTCCAGCATCTACATGACGATCGATCGCTTCATAAGCCATATTTACCTTACCGGTTAAATGCCAGGAAAACTGCTCCTCTATCGCATCCCAATTAAAATGGGTATACGCGTCTTCATAGCTACCTAAATTGGATGAGGAAGCTACCGCTGTAATAGTTTCTCCTTGCAATTGATTCATCGTTCCATCCTCCCTTGAATCTGTACGAAATTACTTAACGATACAAATAACATGAAAACGGATACATGACAAAATAATTAGCAGGTACTTAGAGGCAATTCATAGTGAGCAGCTAAATGGCACTGCGTTCGACCGCGATCAAAGTTAACAGTGCTAACAATCACAAAGTCAAGGTATAATTTTGAATTTTTTATGTCGGAAATCATTATAACATACGCTAATCTAAGCGGCTATACTTTTCATTTCTTCATTTTTTTGTTATAAGTGAGTGGAATGAGCAAAGGAGGCGGCAAAATGGAACACAAAAAAACGTATATCCGCCATACCCTGCCCTATCAACATAACGAAATCATCGTGGAAGGCCCTGTTACCCCTTCTCATCTCCAAAGTCTGACGATGCATCCTGAGCTGGATGCTTTTCGCAGACCAAAAGATCAGCATGAGGCATTAATCGAAATTGCAGGACTTCCTGAAGGTCGGATCATTGTGGCTCGGGACAGCAACACGATCGTCGGCTATGTAACCTTTCATTACCCCGACGAAATGGAGCGATGGTCACAAGGAAATATGCCCGATCTTATCGAGCTGGGCGCGGTTGAAGTAGCTAATGATTACCGTTCATTAGGCCTGGGGTCCAAAATGATCCGTACAGCGTTTGAAGACGAGCAAATGGAAGCGTATATTGTTTTTACTACAGAATATTATTGGCACTGGGATTTAAAAAGCAGCGAGCTTACAGTTTGGGATTACCGCAAAATGATGGAAAAACTGATGCAAGCTGTCGATATGGTATGGTATGCAACGGATGATCCGGAAATTTGCTCGCATCCGGCGAACTGTCTGATGGTGAGAATCGGCAAGGATGTACCGATCGAATCCGAGGAGCAGTTTGACCGCATCCGTTTTCAGCAGCGCTTCATGTATTAATGGGATGGCTGGTTTGAAATCGGCGGGATCACATTTGAAAAAGAGAGGAGCGTGAGCCCATTGTCCGGAAGCAGCTTATTTGTTCATCATGATAAAGCTCTGAATTACCGTTTTCATGACCAGCACCCCTTCCACCCTATTCGGCTCCAGCTGACGCTTGATCTGCTGGACAGTGCAGGCGCCCTCGACCCGGCTCAGATGCTCAGCTGCGCTCCTGCGACAGAAGAGCAATTACATTGGGTCCATCAACCCTCCTATGTAGAGGCTGTTAAACAGCTGAGCAGCGTCTCTCCTGAGCCAATGTGGATGAGTCGGGCAGAGCAGTACGGCCTTTTGGATGATGACACACCCTACTTTATGGGCATGCATGAAGCAGCCTCCTATGTAGCAGGCGGCTCCATCGCTGCTGTAGAAGCCGTCATGTCAGATGCATGCACCCATGCATTGCATCTGGGCGGCGGTCTCCATCATGCCCTGTCGGCAAAAGCAGCCGGTTTTTGTGTATATAACGATGTATCTGTCGCCATTGCTTATGCCAAAATGAAATACGATGCTCGCGTGCTTTATGTAGATACTGATGTTCATCATGGAGACGGTGTTCAATGGAGCTTCTACAGCGATCCTGACGTATGCACATACTCCATTCACGAGACAGGAAAGTACTTATTCCCCGGCACCGGCTCCGTACAGGAGAGAGGCGAGCATCAGGGCTACGGAGCATGCCTGAACATCCCGCTTCAGCCTTATACCGAGGATGCCTCCTGGATGGAATGCTTCAAGGAGTCGATTTATCGGGTCACCGATTACTTTAAACCCGATATCATTGTTAGCCTGCATGGCTGTGATGCGCATGCTTTAGACCCGCTGTCCCATATGCACTGCAGCATGGCAATATATAACGAGATGCCGTCCGTTCTTCACGAGCTGGCCCATGCGTATTGCAGCGGACGCTGGGTAGCGGTAGGCGGCGGCGGATACGATATGTGGCGCGTGGTTCCACGCGCCTGGAGCATGCTCTGGCTGGAGATGAGCCACCATCCCCTGAAGACATCCATTCAGCAGTCTTCCGGCTCCAGGCTTCCTGCAGCATGGCTGGAGAAATGGCAGAGCCAAGCCCAGGTACCGCTCCCGATTGAATGGCTTGACGACATGAGCCGTTGGGAAGGAATTCCGAGAAGTAATGAAATAACAGCAAAAAACCGCGAGACTCTCGCGGTTGCACTGCAGGATTACCCTGCTGTTAAGAAGTAGTTGTCATATGCATCTCTAAGTACCCTGCTTTATTGATTCAAGCTCTGCAATCTTTCGAGCATTTCATTCACAATTTGAAAAGAGCGGTCGGAAGCCATCACCGTAAATTCAGCGAAGCTCACGTCTGCCGAGCCATCCGCTTTATCAGACATCGAACGCAGAACGACATATGGAGTACTGTTCATATGGCACACTTGTGCTACAGCAGCGCCCTCCATTTCCACACAAGCCCCATCCATCGACTCGCGAAGCATCGCAACGTATTGATAATCGGCAATGAATTGGTCACCGGATAAAACCTTACCGACCAGATAGTTATGGTCGCTGCATTTCAGGGCACAGGCCTCCTTGGCAAGAGCAATAAAGCCGGGATCAGCAGGGTAATCACACACTTCCTGATAAGGAATAACGCCTCTGGCGAAGCCAAGCGGACGAGCGTCAATATCATGCTGCTGACATGAGGAGGAAATGACGATATCTCCAATGTTCAAATCCGGGTGCACAGCACCTGCAACACCTGTAAACCAGATCGCATCTACATCAAACCTATCGATCAATATTTGGGTAGTCGCAGCGGCGTTAACTTTGCCTATACCTGATCTGCACACTACAACCTTACTGCCATGCAGTATTCCGGTTACAAAAGTAATGCCGGCGTATTTCTTTTCCTCCTGACCCTCTATCACCTGCAGCAGCAAGGCAATCTCTTCATCCATTGCTCCCATAAGCCCAATCGTTTTAAGCACCGGTCAACCATCCTTTATTTTAATTTTTAAATTTTGATTCTAAAAAAAGCTCCTTTTCAGGAGCTTTTTTATCCGTATAACCTTTTTCATATATTTGTCTGTTGTTAATCCTCTATCTATATGGTGTCAGCCTAGCAATTACACATGGCTGACTGACAAACGCAGAATCGTTTCATGCGGTAAAATAACCCGAGGGTTTTCAACCGTTTCTTTCTTCATCAGCTTCGTCAAAAGTCTCATTGCAACTGCACCAAGATCATACATCGGCTGAGCTACTGTAGTCAGCTGTGGACGAACCATGGATGCCATGCGAATGTTGTCAACACTAATGATTGAGAAGTCATCAGGCACCTTAAGTCCTTCATCCTGAATGCTGTGAATCGCACCGATGGCCATTTCATCCGTTGCCGCAAAAATGGCGGTCGGACGCTTCTTAAGCCCAAGGAAATACTTCATCGCTTCAACACCGGATTCATAGCGGTAATTACCGATCCGTACCAGGTCCTCCTGGTACTCGATACCCGCTGTCTCTAACGCGCGTTTATATCCTTGAAAGCGTGCGTAACCGTTAGCAGGATCTTGCAGTGTGCCGCTAATCATCGCAATGTTGCGATGCCCATGGCGAACTAAAGTACTAACTGCATCAAAGGCAGCAGCCTCATGATCGATGTCGACAGAAGGAATTACCCCCTTCTCGTCGCTCGTTGCACAAAGTACGATAGGCACTGCTGAAGTTTGGAACGCTTGAATATGCTCCTCCGTTACAGTCCCGCCCATGAAAAGAAGTCCGTCAACCTGCTTCTCAAGCAGCGTGTTAATGACGCGAATCTCCTTCTCTTTCTTCTTATCTGCATTACACAAAATAATGTTATAGTGGTACATATTCGCGATGTCTTCAATGCCCCGTGCAATTTCAGCGAAAATTGAGTTTGAAATGTCAGGAATCACCACTCCGACCGTAGTCGTCTTCTTGCTGGCAAGACCTCTTGCCACTGCATTTGGACGATATCCCAAACGTTCAATCGCTTCATATACTTTCTTCCGGGTCTGCGGTTTCACGTTAGGATTGTTATTCACAACCCGGGAAACCGTAGCCATCGAGACGCCCGCTTCACGTGCCACATCGTAAATGGTAACCGTCACATTCTTCTCTCCATTGCCATAGATTTTAACTGATCGTCAAGTAAATCTAATGCTCCAATTAAATTTATGATACGACAAAATAATACTTTGTGCAATGATAACGCTTCATTCACACAACTTTTAATTCCAGCGCAATTTCAAAAGTCTGGTTCAGGGCAAGCAAGAGCATGAAATGCAGCCGAGACTCAGCTTCTCTGGATTCCTTGTCGTAAATTTACCGAAGTGATATTAGAGTGAGAGGTATTCCATACCGCTTGTCCATTCTTAACCAAAAGCACCTGCGGTGACTCATGTCTGACACCGAGCAGCTCTGCAGCTTCATTAGAAACAGCACGATCCTCAACGACATAGATAAGTCCATATGTAACCTCTTCATTGGGACGATCCTGCAGATAAGCCTCCATTTCGCGATAGGCCCCGCTGCTGATGGGACAACGAGTGCTATGCTTAAACAACAACAGCGGCTGATCCTTTGATCCCTCCAAAGCACGGTGAAGCTCTTCTATAGACGAAATTTTCGTTAATTGGGACACGATAAGGCAACCTCCTTTCACTAAGCGACAATTCTTACCTTTATGTTATATTAACAAAAAGATAAAGTTAAAAACAACTTTACTTGTCAAAAAAATGAAAGAAAACTTTTATTTTGTTTCCAGACATTGACGTTCTTTCGTATATTTCGACAGCGGAGCCAGTCTCGTAGTAATTTCGTCCATCCACGCTGAATCACTTGCTTTTTTGGCATAGCCATACAAATCAAGTAGCAAATTGATCCGTTCCTCGCAGCCTTGCTCCAAAAGCATCTCAAATGATTGGTTATCTCCAGTTCGCTTCCATGTAAGGTAACTGCTATATAAGACATCAGCAAATTCATTAACATCAGTAAAAAGCACTCGCCCCCCCTCGCCGGCTTCCCTAAGATCGGCTAAGAGACTGGTGAGATCGCTTTTGATAGCAGGCAATAACTCGTAATATTCACATTCTTCACATTCTAGTATAGGCACCCGGTCGATTTGGAGTTTATTTTCAAAAATAACCAACCGGAAACCAAGGTCCATCGTTTGTCCGCAACCGCAAAGTTTGCGCACAATATCACCTCATTTAATCTTTACAATCTACCTTTGATTTTAAATATAGATTGTATTTTGATACAATTAAAATATTGAAAGTGATTTTCGTCAAGACCGATTTTGGACAGGAGGAGAGTATTTTGAGACTTACTGGTAAAAAGGTCATTGCCTTAGTAGATGAAGAATTTGAGGATTTAGAGCTCTGGTACCCGATCTATCGGGTACGTGAGGAAGGTGCCGAGGTTCATCTGGCAGGTGCGGAGAAAGGCAAAAAATACATTGGTAAATACGGGGTTCCAGCTGAAGCCGAATACGCCTTTGAGGAAATTGATTCCAGTAATTATGATGGTATTCTCGTTCCGGGAGGCTGGGCACCGGACAAACTGCGTCGCTACGGTAAGGTGCTTGAAGTTATTCGCGAATTAAATGAAGCCAAAAAGCCGATTGGTCAAATCTGCCATGCCGGCTGGGTATTAATTTCCGCAGGCATTCTTAAAGGAGTTACAGTAACTTCCACTCCCGGGATTCGCGACGATATGGAGAACGCCGGAGCAATCTGGAAGGATGAAGCGGTAGTTGTAGACAGACATATCGTATCCGCAAGAAGACCACCTGATCTTCCCCCTTACGGTAAAGCATTCGTAGATGCGCTGGCAGCAAAACAATAAAAAACAAGGGTATAGGGTAATCATAATCGATCCCCTGTACCCTTTTTTATTTCCTAGCAGCCGCATTCTGAAACGTAATAGCTATGAACCAGCTATGAACTAACTATGAACTAGCTACGAACTAGCTACGAACTAGCTACGAACTAACTATGCGCTAGCTATGTATTGTCCATGGATTATCCAA
>RCUU01000390.1_pt1 | contig 24850 bp, 25 predicted proteins | sample 2166211 | NCBI WGS metagenome assembly RCUU01 (sample SAMN09932620, study PRJNA488358) | compost metagenome | feature: garden; material: soil; isolation source: compost soil in phenylacetic acid-enriched culture | place: Germany: Experimental Botanical Garden Goettingen | collected 2016-01-27
TACCTCCCTTGATAAATTTAACTAATAGCTCCAATTTTATCATATTAAACTACCATTTTAAAACTGGACATGTAGCAAAATATGAACACCACTAATAAGACTGTTACACACGAAATTATTGTGTTCTAACTGGTGTCATTATAAAACATAAAAAGCTCCCACATATTTGGGAGCCTTCAGTAAATGTTCATACATTTTTAATTAAACAAAAGACGGCTTTCTTGAATCAACGTTCCCAGTAAGAACTTTTACGTATTCTTTGTCTCCACCTTCAACAGAAGGACCAACGTAGGTAACGCCGACTCCACCGTTTTTAGTAGCCAATAACACTTTTGATGCTCGATCAACATGATCTTTTGCCATTTTATAACCCGGGGCGACTCCATGTCGACGATTACGTCTGCTATGCTTCATACAGAATCCCCTCCTACTAGAAGATTAATCGTTCGTAAAAGCTCATTATTATTTGTAACGATAGCACTCAACTGAGCTTCATCCAGTGTATACCTGCCTGAAAAATGAATGGATAGAACATGCTCTTTACCTAAAGGATAGCATAAAATATATACCTGTTCAACTTCAATCCGATTATAAAAAGACCATTTTGAATTCAAATATGCATCTAAAACATATATAGGTTGTTGCCCCGACTCTGTTCGTTCTTGGTTTTCACTAAAAGCAAAAAAACGTCCTCTTCCAACATTGCCTCCAACTTGTCCAATACCATCGTTTCCTTGTATTTTCCAAAGTGCCGCACCTGTAACAATCCATTCCGTTGGTGGAATAATAGATGTTCTGATTGCCTCACTCAAGGAATTATAACGCTCTTTTTTATCAGGAATTGTAGCATTTTTATTGTATGTCCAAAAGAAATGTAAAATCCTTCGTTTACGTTCATTTTCCTCTTCCAGTTTCTTCAATTCAACGCGAGGGTCTAAATAATAACCTTCAACCTGAATTCTCTTTATCAGAAATTGACAAGCCACTGAAACTGCAGACTCGTAATTATCATCAGTACGCACCTCATATTTGAGTAACGTCAAACCTTGAAGATCAGTCAGAATATGAAAATCACTAACCTTCTCATCGTTTATGAGATCATCTCGTTCTTTTACTTGTTGAGGGACAATTGCAAACACACGTTGTCGTCGCAGTCTTCCCCAAAATAAACCCATTTCAAATACCGTATTGTCTCGGGTGATAAAAACATACTTTCCTCGATGGAATGCAACATCATCTGGAGCAAAAACGAATACCCCAAAATCATTATTGTCCAATTGCTTTTCTAGAGACTCCATCGTATATTCATTGCCTTGAAAAGCACCACTATACCACGGAGTCACCTGAGCATGGTAACTGATTTGTGAATGAATTGCATTGGCTAAATCCATCGCTTCTCGCGAAGATCCTATGAAAACATTTGGCATTGTCACATCCACAACTCCCCCAAAAAACAGTTAATGTCTTCTAAATTATACCATGATTACCTTAAGTTCAGTTACGATATTAATAATCAATACGATCATTTACTTAAAGTGTGAAATAGATAGGGGTATCAGGGGTGTACCCCTGACAAGCGAATTTGGGAGACCAAATTCAGTGCTTGCAACAACACCAGACAGTTGTCACGTGTTGCTTTGAGCGTCTACCAGCCGAAAAAGAAAAGGAGAGCGAATAAGCAAATTTCCCTTTCAGCAGTCACCCAGCCTGAATTTAGATAGACTGAAGGCCACTGCTACATTCGCTTCCCCTATTCAACATGCTACTTAATCACTGTACATCATCATTTCTCTGGCAATCGCCTGAGCGTAGGACTTGTCTTGAAAATGAAGCGTAAGCTGTTCCTCCAAGTCGTTTTGCTGCTTTAAATACTCTCTACTGTACTCATTAGCAAATTGCTTCACATCACCTTGAATGATAAGCCCCGCAAATGTATAAGGTTCATTTTCCTTCATCCATTTTAAATGAGCGCGCGCCGCTGGATGCATTTCGATAGCATTTTCAATTTCATAGCAAGGATAGCGGTAGATGGTTCCATCAGAATCGACAACTGTTAGTATGTCGGTATTATCATCATAATGGCATGCTCGAAGCTGCATTCGGAACCAACTCCTCCCGACTGCTCATGACCTCAATAAGCAGGTTCGCTCCCAACCTGAACCCGTGAAGAAATGCGGCTTCTACATGCATACTGCTTGCACTGTCACATAGATCGAAATATTCCTCTAGCTCACGAAACGCTTCCTCACCTAATCGTTCACGCCATTGCAGCGTCTGCTCAGACACCTGTCGGCTTAGAGAACGGTATTCTGGCTGAGACGGAACAATCACCTCATCGGGGTTAATTTGTCCACGATACAGAGCTTCCAAGATAGTTTTCATATTCATCCTCCCATTATTATCATCGCATCGCTTGAATGAGATTCCTGCACATGGTAGGATATTTATGCAGTCTGCTTATCCAAGCGGTTGCGGGATAGGAAGTAGCGGTGTTCTTCTCGGGACTCACGCTGCTTCCTTCTTTATTTTTGGAGCTCGTCATACACCTTTTCAATCCCTTTGCGAATAACATCGGAACGGGTCGTTTGGAGTTTTTCGGTGCAAGCATCCAGCTTGCTCAAAATCTCCTGATCGGCACGTACTCGAATCAATTCACTTTTAGGATTATCAGACGGTGGACGCCCCATCTTTTTGGACGACATTGCTTCACCCCGCTTTTTGTGTCCGCAATAAGTATATTTATGTAGCAACAAAAAGTCAATATAAATATAACCTGCCAATGAGCAGCTTTTTTCTCGGCAGGTTACTTATTATAGAACATGAAACTGCTGTCTTGTGTTGCAGCAAGCACTGAATTTGGATATCCAAATCCGCTTGTTAGGGGCTGTGCCCCTATGACCCATTAAGTGATTCGATACGTTCAACGTCAGGAACCAAACTTGTTAAAAGCAGGAAACTCACAATAAATGTCGAATTATTCTAAAGTATAACTTTAAAAAGGGGAACTTTACATGAACCAAAATTATTTCCTCGAATCGCTGCCTAACATTGAGTCAAATGAAGGTTTGCGGGAACCTCAAATTGAAGCCTTTAAAGCAGTTTATGATCACTTTACTATGCAACATAATCCTGAACATGCTATCGTTGTTCTGCCCACTGGCGTTGGTAAAACAGGAGTTATGGGTATGATACCCTATGGAAATTCTCTAGGAAGAGTATTGATTATAACACCACAATTAGTCATAAAAGATGCGGTGCTTGATTCTCTTGACCCAGAACACCCTAGAAATTTCTGGATGGCAAGAAACATCTTTAACAAATTTAGCGAACTCCCTGCAGTCATTGAATATGAAAGCTCAACCTCTAAATGGGCGTTAGACGAAGCAAATATAGTTATTTTAAACATTCACAAGCTTCAGGAGAGATTGGATAAAGCCCTTGTAAAAAGAGTCCCTTCAGACTACTTTGATATGATTATTATTGATGAAGCTCATCATTCAACAGCTCCAACGTGGGAGAAGACCTTGGAATACTTTTCATCATCGAAAGTCGTTAAATTAACAGGAACCCCTTTCCGTTCCGATGGCGAAGTGATTGAGGGGAAATACATATATAAATACCCTCTTAGTAAAGCAATGGCAAAAGGTTACATAAAATCACTGGAAAGAATCAAATATATCCCTGATGCTTTGTATTTAACTATTGATCGTAAGGATGATATCTTGTACTCCGTTGATCAAATTCGAGATATGGGATTAAAAGAGGAAGATTGGATATCCCGCTCCGTTGCCTATTCAAAAGACTGCAGTTTAAAAGTCATTCAAGAAAGTATTGATATCCTTGAGCGTAAGAGGGAAACTGGCATACCTCATAAAATTATTGCAGTTGCATGTAGTATATATCACGCTGAACAGATCCGAGCCTTATATGAAGAGTCTGGCATGAAAGTTGCAGTAATTCATAGCAAACTACCGAAGGATACGCTTGCTGCTGGTTTAAGTGCTATTGAAAACCATAAGGTTGAGGTAGTAATACACGTAGCCAAACTAGGAGAAGGATACGATCACAAATATTTATCTGTAGCTGCCATATTTAGACCATTTCGTTCAAGATTACCTTACGAGCAATTTATAGGAAGAGTCCTCCGTTCAATTGATTCTGATGAAGTTGTGAATGAAGAGGATAACATCGCGGCAGTTGTACACCATCAAGAGCTAGGACTCGAAGAGCTTTGGGAATTTTACAGAAAAGAACGAGAGAAGAGCGATGTAATTAAATATATTGAGCGTGGTAGTACTACTGTAGAAGGCGGTAATATTACTAATCGAAATATAAATAAAGAAACTGGTTACGTACAAGAAGATGGGGAAGGAGAATTTGTAACAGATTCCTTTATCGATACCGAGCTAATAAAAGAGAGAGAGCGAAGAGTCGGTGAAGAGCGTGAGAAGCTAAGAAAGCTCAAGGATTTGCTTCCAGACTATCCTGATGATGTTCTGTTACAAATGGTTAGAAGACAAGAAGAAGGATCTACGGCTGAAAAGATCCTAAGACCAGACAAATATATCTTTAGGAAAAAGCGAAATTTAGATGATCGAATTAAAATTGAGATGGTTCCCGAGCTAATAATAAAATATAATATTCGTAAAGAAGGGAAAGAGTTGAATAACTCTCGAATATTTCGGGGGAAATACGCTTGGATACCAGAAAAGTCTGCTGATAATGCTGCAATGTTAGCCATATATCTTGAACATCGAGTAAATGAGGCAGTTGGAAATCGCACTCGTACATCATGGGGACCCGAAGAATATGCTGCTGCGCTTGATCAAGTTGAAGGTATTTATGCGATAATTGATCAAATTTTAGAGTCTGAATATGGAGGAAATTAAATGGATTATATCCACGAGCTTTATACGCTAACAGAAGGACATATAGTTACACCTAGTGAATTATTGGCAAATGCCAAGTTGCCTAACTATGAATATGTGAAATTTTCTAACAATGGTATTGGACTACACGTAGAGGCTCGCTGTCTAGTAGAGGAAGGTAAATACGTGATCTTTAATTATTACTTTGATGATGCAGATCGTCTTCAGAAATTAGTAATGGAATCAGGAAAAATATCAGAAGTCATCTTTGATCGAATAGTTGAAATCGAGAAGCTTAGGTCTAAAATAAGAATCACGAAACGGCTTGCAAAAATTCGTAACTGAAAAAATGCAATTGTCCAGCTAACCCTCTATTTGAGTCATTTTATCGAAACCTCAAGAATGCTGTAATATAAACATTCTTAAGGTTTTCTTTTTTATTCTTAGGATGAAGTATCACTTTTCAGACAGCCTCATTGTTTTATCTATGCCTACAATTTATGCAGCTTGTAATACATGCACCCTTTTCATAGCCATTATGGAAATCGATAATAGTTATATAGTATTTCCGAATAAATTGAAGGAGGATATTATGGAACCTCAGTTTTATTTTTGGGAACCATTAATGAAAAAGCATAAGATTGAATTGTCACTTGTAGAAGATTATTATGAAACGACTAAAACACCTTTTGAAGATATAGAAAAACGCGCAAGAGAACACGCAAGTGAATTACAGAAGAAAATCCATGTAAATGAAAATACTGATCTTTCCGATCTTGCTGAATGGGTTTCAGAACAAGAAGTCGAATTGTATGAAAATCTGCTAAGGATGAAGTCGAATCATCTATTAATGACAATATCTTTATTATGTCAGACTTGGGAGCAACAATTAATTAAATTTACTATTCAAGAGATGGAACATAGTTTTACATTTACTCAAAAAAATATGGATTTTAGCGAAGTACAGCTACTATTTAAACTTCATGGAGTTGATATTGAGAAAACTAATTCTTGGACGAAAATCAAAGAAATGAGATGGTTGGTTAATACAATTAAGCATGGAGAAGGGATTTCTTCCGTAAAGTTACGAAAAATTAGACCGGACTTTTTTTATTCTAATATATCTGATTTTTTAGATGATAGTATTGATATACTGGAACTTAATGGAGCCGTTCTATTAGATGGTTATACACTGAAGGTGCAAGAAGAGGACTTTTATACCTATCTCAATTCCGTAATAAATTTTTGGGACGAGATGCCAGAACGAGCCTTCTCTGATACAGATATAATAATAAACGAATTCGGAAAGAAGAATAAGCCGAGACACTAAGAGAGGTGAATCATGACAACTAACAATTTGCAAATGCCTTATCAGGATTTGATTGGTGAAAAAAGTCCAGTACAAAAAACATTGAAACTACTTCGACTTTTGGCTCATGAGAAGCCGATGCCAAATGCTAGTACTAGTGAATCTAAATCAGCATCTGCACTTATTATGACGCACCTCTTAGGATTATGTGATAGTGCTGGTATGATTAACTGTCGTGGTCATCATTCTGCTGCAATTACATTGTTTCGACCAATTGAAGATGCTACTGATTGTTTCGCAGCGGTAGCATCTGATGCCGATGCTGCACGGAAGTGGAATGAAGGGAAGTTGAAGAGCAGTGAGGCAGCAAAAATATGGACAGGTTCAGCAAATCTGTATGATGGCTCTTCACTAGGGGAATATCGAAGAACAATTCGACATACCTTTAATAACTACAGTCATTGCACCCCTGGTCAGGCACATTGGAATGTTTACCTCGAATCTATTGGCGAGAATAGATGTACAATGGAATTGAACACTACGCCATTTGTTATCAATTTGAACGCGTATTATATTGACCGATATCTTTGTATACATTTGTACGAACTTATAGATATTATACTAATAGTTTTTTCTGACTACTTAGACACAAATATTTCTTTGAGGGAACAGTTAGAAACATTAAAATTAAGTATTGGGAGGGTCTTTGTTGATTTTTGGGAGTTTATTAAATCTGATAAAATTGATGTTTCAGTCGCGCCAGAGATAGCAAGGATAAAAAATGGCGGGAAGTCCCTATGAGTATTTATTCGTTTTTAAAAGCGGCAGAACAATTATACGATAACGATTTCTATGAAGAGGCATTTTGTTTGGTATGTATAGCAATTGATGCTTCTGCTCAGAAAGAATATCCAAATTTGAAAGTAGGTGAAAGGTATAAAAGGTTTATTACCAGCCACTTTATAACAATATGCAATAAAGGGTTTCCAGGAATAATAGCGAGTTTTATTAGGGTTAAAGTTAACGTCGATGTTAAAAACTTGAGAGTTGATGAAAATGGTTATGTAGGTATGGAGGATATAATCTATCACGTTATTCGCTGCGGTTTGGTTCATGATTGTGCCATTGATCAGTCTGTGAGGTTCATTGATTCAACTATTATTGGAGATTGGCAAGAAGGATCATTCCTCCTTCCTAAGGCAATTATAGTTGGGCTAATGGATGCCGTAAAGGGTAGCCTAGATAACTAGACGTTTTTGTTTTCTTGCTTTAAGACATAGTTTAATATGAAATAATATCTTACAGTGACGGCACCTCATACTCCTTTCTCAGCAATAAAAAAATAAGCGGGACGCTTTCTCCAAAGAATGCGTCCCCAAAATCCATTGGTTGTCGCCTTTACCTCGTAAAAAACAAACCACCGGATTATTCTCCACATACGTATACAAATTCAATCTTAACGGATTTGTAATATCCCCTTTTAAAATACAACTCTTCATTAGGTTTTCTTGTCACATTTTGTATTTTTAAGTCAGTTTTTCTCAAATCACTCTGTGTTAAGAATAGTAAGGATATATAATTTCATATAATAAAAAGGATCACTCGGCGGCCTGCCAAGCAATCCTTTTTATTCAATTACTTAAGCTTATTGATTTATTTCCCCATCCTTCACCGGTACGCCAAAATTCGGAGTTCCATCCTCTTTCCAGCCAAAAACCTGTGCTCTGGTATGACGGTTAGGATCATACAATGGGTCGCCTACAATCTCCTTGTAATTTCGAGCGTGGTAAATCAATACGTCTTCCCGCCCGTCCTCAGATATCGTGAAGCTGTTATGACCAGGACCAAACTGCCCCGTCTCCTCATTTGTGACAAATACCGGATGAGCTGACTTGATCCACGAGCGTGCATTCAACAGATCAGCATCCTCATCAGCGGTCAATAAGCCCATACAGTAATTAAAATCCGTCGCACTTGCAGAGAAGGTGATAAAAATGCGTCCGTTGCGCTTCAGGACTGCAGGACCTTCGTTTACCTTGAAGCCAATAATCTCCCAGTCGTGTTCCGGCGTAGCGATCATTACTTGTTCACCTGTCAGCGTCCACGGATTGCTCATTTTCGAAATGTACAGGTTGGAGTTGCCCTCGATCTCGGGATCCTTTTGCGCCCATACGTAATACAGAACACCATTATGCTGAAATGTTGTCGCATCCAGCGCAAAGGACTCCCACCGGGTTTTTACCTGTCCCTTTTCTACCCATTCTCCTTCAAGCGGGTTCCGGGACTCATTTTCAAGCACAAACATTCTGTGGTCAAACAAGCCATCCTGCGTTTCGGTCGTCCGTGCAGCAGCGAAGTAAATGTACCATTTGCCGTCGATATAGTGAATTTCAGGAGCCCAGATGTTGGCGCTTAGCGGACCTGTTTCATATTTTCTCCATGCCACCGCCGGCATGGCCTCCTTTAATCCCTGAATCGTAGTAGATCTGCGCACTTCAATCCGGTCATATTCCGGCACTGAGGCTGTGAAATAATAATATCCGTCCGTATGCTTATAAATCCATGGATCTGCTCGTTGCTCCACTACCGGATTCATGTATGAAGTATTTTTGCTCATCTTGAGTTCCCCTTTAAGTTCATGTTCGTTACCTGTATCACTGACTCCATCTTGAGCCTGAAGGAAACGGACAATTTGAATCCGCCAGCTTGGCCCTGACCGCAACGAGACAACCGCAATGTCGACAGGTCGTCCCGTATTGCAGGGAAGGACAGCTCATACACAATTCCAAACGTCTTCCGTACTCCTGATCAGGAGCACATTCCCTCCCCTTGGCAGCAAGCTCAATCAATCGCTCCAGCTTCTCCGGTGACACATGCACACTTTCCGTACAGCCTTTACATCCTTCCATTCGTGACTGCATAACGACCCTCAAGCCTTACGCCAATTTCAATACAACAACCGACGCTGGAGGCAATACGAAATCAAGCTTGCCGTCAATCAGGCTTACGTTCGTGAATTTCACCGGAGCGATTTCCTCAGGACGGTCAAATGTGTTGCAGGCATTGAGAGAGGAATGTGTCAGCAGTTGCCCGGACACTTCATGACCTTTATAGCCGTCTATATCACAGCTAACGTCAGCACTTAGAGCATGATGCAGGTTGCAGACAGAAATATGAATGACACCCTCAGCATTTTTGGACGCAGATACGCTAAGCTGCGGAATCATCTGTGAACCATGCTTATACATCGGACTGTCAAAAGAAAGATCCAGGAGCGCTGCATCCTGATGTACTTTGTACATATCAAAAACATGATAGGTTGGCGTCAGCAGCATGCGATCGCCCTCTGTCAGCACCATCGCCTGAAGCACGTTAACTACTTGTGCAATGTTGGCCATTTTCACCCGCTTGCTGTATTTGTGGAAGAGGTTTAAATTAACACCGGCGATCAAGGCATCGCGAAGTGTATTTTGCTGATACAGGAATCCCGGATTTGATCCAGGCTCTACATCATACCAGCCTCCCCACTCATCTACAATGAGTCCGACTTTACCTTCCGGATCGTATTTATCCATAATTTTGGAATGCTTCACGATCAATTCTTCCATATATAAAGTATTTTTTAGCGTTGCGAACCACTCATCAATTCCGAACTCCGTAGACGAGCCTTTGCTGCCCTGCCAATTCCCTGTTGGAAGCGTGTAATAGTGCAGGCTTAGACCGTTCATTAGCCCGGCTGCCTCCCGCATCATGACCTCCGTCCAATGATAGTCGTCTGTGTTCGCGCCGCATGCTATTTTGTATACATTGTTGTCGCCGTAATTACGAACATAAGTGGAATAGTGACGATACAGGTCTGCATAATACTCCGGACGCATATTCCCGCCGCAGCCCCAGTTCTCATTGCCAACTCCGAAAAATTGCAGTTTCCACGGCTGCTCCTGTCCGTTTTGCTTGCGCAGGTTCGCCATCGGGGACTCGCCATCAAACGTCATGTATTCGACCCACTGCTGCATTTCCCGGACAGCACCGCTGCCTACGTTGCCGCTAATATATGGTTCAGTATCAAGAAGCTCGCATAAGCGCAAAAACTCATGTGTGCCGAAGTGGTTGTTTTCCTCCACTCCACCCCAATTGTTATTGATCATTCTGGCCCGTTCCGATTTAGGGCCAATGCCGTCCTCCCAGTGGTATTCATCCGCAAAGCAGCCGCCCGGCCAACGGAGTACAGGAATGTTCAATTGCTTGAGCGCTTCCAGCACGTCCTTGCGATAGCCCTCCACGTTTTCGATCGGCGAGTCTTCACCCACCCATATCCCTTCATAGATGCATCTGCCCAGATGCTCAGCAAATTGTCCATACAAATAACGACTGATTGTCCCTTTTGATTGTCCGGCATCAAGATTCATTTTTACCATGCTAAAACCTCACTCTCCACTCTTTTTATCTAATACATTTCTAATCTCAAATCAGCCTTTCACCGCACCTGCTGTCATACCGTCAATAAAATACTTCTGGAAGGCCATAAACAGGATGAAGATCGGCAGAATCGAGAAGAATGAACCCACAATCAGCAAATCGTAGTTGTTGCCGTAAGGAGTAAGCAGCGTTTTCAGACCGATCGGCAAAGTGTATTTGTTAGCATTACTCAGTACCATAAACGGCCAGAGGAAGTTGTTCCAGCTGTTCATCCCGTTCAAAATCGCCATAGCAGCAAAGGATGGTTTCATAACCGGTAATATTAGCCGCAAGTAAATGCCGTATTCAGAAGCACCGTCCACCCGGCCTGCAGAAATGATTTCCTTTGGAATTCCGCTGAGATATTGTCTAAAGAAGAAAATCGTCGCCGCGCTCGCAATCCCTGGTAAAACAATCGCAGAATAAGAGTTCATGAGGCCGATGTTATAAGTCAGTGTATAAAGAGGGAGCAGCAAAATCTCAAAAGGAACCATCATAATCAAAAGTACACATATAAAAAGGAAGTTTTTTCCCTTAAATTCGTAAGCAGAAAAACCGTAGGCCACTGTAGCACTTACTATCAGGGTTAAAGCTACCTGAACGACCGTAAGCAAAACAGAGTTAAAGAACCACGAAAAGTAGGAATGCTCGCCGGTGAACAAATAAACAAAGTTATCAAGGCTCATCGATGACAGGTCAAAACGGAGATTCAAACCGTAACGAATAAGATCCTCACCCGGCTTAAACGAGGCGAGAGTTACCGCATAAAAAGGAATGAGAACAATCACACAGATGATGGTAAAGAATACAAAGAGGACTATTTTGATTACTGTATCTTTTTTCATGATTAATCCTCCTTCTTAAACATTCCGGAGAATGCCAGCTGCGTCAAATTGATAATCATCGTAATGGCAAGCAGTACAATACCTACAGCTGCCGCATAACCGAGATTGTTCTTCTCAATACCCTGGCGGTACAAGTAACCTACGATCGTAAGCCCGATATTTTTCGGAGAGTTGTTACCATTCCACAGCATCATACTTTCGATAAACATTGCAAGACCTGCGTAGATACTAATGGTTAATACATAAACTGTAGTTGGCTTAAGCAGCGGCATCGTAATTTTCGTAAATTTCTGAAATCTGGATGCCCCGTCAATCGAAGCAGCTTCGTAATAATCATCCGGTATGTTTTTGAGTCCTGACAGAAAATAAAGCATATTAACCCCGGTCCATCTCCAGGTAGCCAGCGCAACCAATGCAATATAACCAGTGACCTGCCCTTTCAAAAACTTGACCGGATCGATCCCGAACAATCCCAGTATACTGTTAATCATTGAGCCTTCCATTTCACCAAACATGAGACGGAAAATAGTACCTGCTACTACAACCGACGTAAGCGCCGGGAAAAAGAAAGAGGATTTAAAAAATTCTCTTCCCCACATGAACTTGCTGTTAATCAACACAGCGAAGAGCATCGGAAAAGGAATGAGAATGGCAAGTGTAAGCACCATATATACAGCACTGTTGACGATTGCTTTAAGGAAGACCGTGTCCCCCATCAGTTTCGAATAGTTATCAAAGGCAATCCATTGCGCTTCCTGTCCGAGCGTCATTTTCTGAAAGCTCATCGTTAAAGAGCTCGCTAACGGATACGCCCAGAAAATAACAAAGACCAGTATAAATGGCAGCACAAACACGTAAGGAGCGACCTTTTGTGAGTACAGAAATCTTTTTATCATAGTCTCCTACCCCTTTTTAGAAGAGAGCTACCCTCATTGTAAGAGTAGCCCCCAGGTTTTGGTACACGCAGTACTTATTTCAGCTCTTGTTCGATTTGGGATTGAGCATCATTGAGCGCTTTCGTGATGTCTTTGCCATCCTCAAAAATTTCATTCAAGGTCACTGTGCAGAGCACGTTATTGATTGTAGGAGACGCGGAGGTTGATTTAATCATTTGAATCTCGTTCTTAACTTCGTTCAATACATCAAACGGGTTGTTCACAAAGTACTTAACGAATTGGTTATCCGGATTGTGAGTTACTTCTTTCATATTCCAAACGTCCATATTTAACGGGTCAAAACCAAGGGTATTCCAGATTTCGATGTTAGCATCGACAGTTAATTTCGAAAAAGCCAGAAAATCCTTAGCCAATTGAATGTCTTTAGCCGTCTTAGTTACAACTGTACCTGTACCGCCGCCACCAACGGATCTTGGCATTCCTTTTTCAATTACAGGGATTGGAGCAAGTGCAATTTTGCCGGACAGGTCACCCATATAGTTCGTGTATCTGGACATTTGCCAAAGCGGCATGAAGGCAGTTGCATAGTTACCTGCGTTAAATTCACCGTAAGCTTCCTCTGTATCCGGTTGTCCGCCGGCGATCGTAGCGATTACGTTGTTATCTTGAAGGTCTTTAAGAAGAGTAAGCGCTTTAACCATGGCTTCCGAATTTACGATTGGATTGCCGTCATCATCTGTAAGGTCAGAGCCTTGTTGTGCGAGCAATTGGGTAATTTGCCAGGTTGCACTTGTATCAGCTGTACCCATGTATTTGCCTGTTTTTTCATAGACCTTGATACCTGCTTGCTTGAAATCTTCCCAAGTTACAATGTCTTTATAGTTCACGCCAGCTTCTTCCAGGATTTCGGTATTGTAAAAAGCTACTGAAGCACCAACGTGATAATCAATTCCGTACGTCGTACCGTCCTTACTGTAAAGATTAACTCTTGATTCAACCAGAGTGTCTCTATAAGGGTCAACTACATCGTTAAGCGATTCCAGTTGCGGTTCACCTTTCAAGAAGTCAGGGAATTTACCAAGCTCGATATCCGCGATGTCAGGAGCGCCTACGCCAGTCTGAACGGCGATAGACAATTTGTTATGCATATCGTCATAAGGCATTACTGTAACGTTCAGCTTAATTTGACGATCCGGATTAGCTTCGTTCCATTTTTTCAGCATCTTCTCAAAGTGCTGTCCATGCAATTCTACAAATGTCCAATAAGACAATTCTGTTGCACTTTCACCTGCACCGCCATCAAGCACAGAGGTTTCTCCGCCTGCATTTCCTGAGGATGATTTGCCGCCTCCGCAGCCCCATAAAACTGTTGCCATCGTAAGTACCAGTAACATGCTTAACCATTTTTTCATACTTGACCCTCCCACTTTTTATTTGCTTTGATAAGACTTTTTCAAACGTATAACATTCCAGGAAGCTTTGGCTAACCGGGCATTTACATATCCGTCCCGGCATTCCGCTCCTCCACCGGAATGAGGTTTGACCTTCTCCTCAGCCGCGGTGTTAACCGCTTTCAAGTCTTCATTTTCAAGTACGATATGCTCAACCAGTTGGTACCCCTCGAAGCTGCGAACATCGCACTCCAGATCAAGCGCCTCGTTCAAATTGCGATTAACGGCGAAGATCGTTACTTCTTCCTCTGCTTCGTTATATACAACCGCACTGTCCAAATACGGAACGTCCGTATAGTCCTGCGCGTCATAAACCGGTGAGTCAACGATCGGTTGAAGTGAAATTCCCCGACCATAAATGGATGTATGCAGATATGGATAGAAAATCGTCTGCTTCCAGGCTCTGCCTCCATTCTCCGTCATGATTGGTGCAATGACGTTGACCAACTGTGCCAGACAAGCCATTTTTACGCGATCGGCATGACGCAGCAGTGTGATCAGCATGCTTCCGACAAGGAGCGCATCCTCAAAGTTGTAATTATCCTCAAGCTGTGGAGGAGCAATGGTCCATGGATCAATCTCCTGATCCGCTTGGTTGGAGTGGAACCATACATTCCATTCATCGAAGCTGAGATACATCGTTTTCTTGCTGCGTTTCTTGGCTTTGATGTAGTCACAGGTTGCTGTAACTGTATGAATGAAATGATCCATGTCCATCGTTCTGGCCAGGTAATTTGCCGAGTCTCCATCCCGGTTGCCATAGTATTGGTGCAAGGAGACATAGTCGGCAACCTCATAGGTATGATCAAGTGTAACCGCTTCCCATTCCGGGAAGGAAGGCATTGCCGTATTGGAGCTTCCACAGGATACCAGCTCGATATCAGGGTCTACGAGACGCATTGCCTTGGCGGTCTCATAGGCTAATCTTCCGTATTCTACCGGTGTTTTCTGTCCGATCTGCCAAGGTCCATCCATCTCATTGCCAAGGCACCAGGTCTTCACACGATGCGGCTGTTCATATCCGTGGCTTCTACGCAAATCGCTCCAGTAGCTTCCTCCGGGATGATTGCAATACTCCAAAAGATTTCTTGCTGCATCAACACCCCGGGTTCCAAGGTTTACCGCCATCATGACTTCCGAGCCAACGCCCTTGGCCCATTCCATAAACTCGTTAGTTCCTACATAGTTAGGCTCGACAGTTCTCCAGGCTAATTCTAAACGTTTAGGTCGATCGCCTACAGGACCTACACCGTCTTCCCAGTTATATCCGGATACAAAATTACCGCCAGGATAACGAATAATCGGTACATTCAATTCTTTAATCAGCTGCTTTACATCATCTCTAAAACCGAGGCTGTCTGCAGTAGGGTGGGTTGGCTCATAAATACCTCCATACACTGCCCGACCCAAATGCTCAATAAATGAACCGTATATTCTTTTATCTACTTCAGCGATTTTAAATGCCTTATCAACGACCATTCTTGCTCTAGATGTCCCGGTTGCCAAGTTCATCACCATCCATTTCAAATGTCTTAAATTCGAAATTATTTTAATGAATCCGTTTACATTTATAAAATAACATACAGTGCAGCTTTTTGTAAATAAAAATGTGAATCTTTTTATATTTTTATAAAATTAATTTTTTAACCCTTAGAATCCCTGAGTTATTGCTCTAAAAATAGTGAATTATTTAAAATAAAAGACAAATTAATTTCATAAAAACATGAAGTAATTCAACTGTTTTGAATTCCAAGCTTTATAAAATACGGTAATTGGTTTATGATAATCTAAAATAAATGCAAATTATTATATAAAGGGGGTATTTCAATTGATATACATAAAAGATTTAATGAGTGGCATTCATATCTTTAAAGCATTAAGCTCCGAGGTCAGAATTCGAATTATCGAATTGTTAGCAAAAAATCAATCCTTGAACCTGAATGATCTTGCGACTGAGCTGAAATTAAGTAACGGAGCTATCACGATGCATATCAAGAAGTTGGAAGAAAGCGGGCTTATCGATATTAACACCACGGTTGGAAAGCATGGCATTCAAAAAATTTGTTATTTGAACAAAGATAAGCTCATGGTTGATTTGAAAAGCAGCGATACTGAAAATCTGTATGAGGTAGAAATCCAGGTAGGGCATTATAGCAACTATCAAGCATCACCGACCTGCGGACTTGCTACCAGGGACAGCATTATAGGCGATTTTGACGATCCTAGATATTTTGCTGATCCACAGCGGATTAACTCTGAAATCATTTGGCTCGCAGACGGTTTTCTCGAATATCGAATTCCCAACTATCTCAAACCCAATCAGAAGTTCCGTGAAATTCAGTTCTCAATGGAGCTCGGGTCCGAGGCTCCGGGGTATTGTGAAGAGTATCCTTCAGACATTTATTTTTATCTGAATGGCGTTGAAATCGGTTATTGGACCAGCCCGGGAGATTTTGGTGATCTTAGAGGTACGTTCAACCCGGACTGGTGGCCGCCTCATCTGAATCAATACGGTATGCTTAAACTGATCCGCATCAATCATGAGGGCAGCTTTATTGATGGATGCCGCATTTCAGACGTCACCCTGGATCAAATTGATCTCGATTACAAAAGTGAAATGACCTTCCGCATCGCGGTGACTGACAAAGCTATCAACAAACGAGGACTTACTATTTTTGGAAAAAGCTTTGGCAACTACAGCCAGGATTTATTGGCCCGTGTGCTTTACAATGTACATGAAGTATAAATGCTGCAGCCCAATTTGATCATTAAGCTTCGTTCAATGCTCGGAGCAGAGTGTGGCGGTTGAGTCTGACTTGATGGGCTTCCTTGAGACTTTGCTGCAGCAATTCATCATCGATGCCCAGCTCTTCGCGGCTTGATGGCCCACCTGCCTGCTTAAGGAGCTCGCGAATGAGCTCCTCCGAGGGGACCTTCGCAATCCAGGCTGTCACTTGCTCCTGATATTGCTCCCATTGCCCGGGCTTAGCGTTCGGAAAATCCCCTCTATCGATAGCACCATGATAAAGACGGGATATTTCTGCACATGCTACGCCTACTTTGGCTCCATGCAGCAAGGCTCTATGACCGCGGCGCAAATATTCCATCTCCCAATAATGGGATACATGATGCTCCGCGCCCGAAGCCGGATGCGATTGCCCGAACATCAGCATCGCGATGCCGGATTCGATCAGCGCCGTCATCAACACCTTGATGCCTTCCTCCGTGCGCTTGCCGATTTCCACAGCATGATCTACGCAGGATTGAAGCGCCTGCTCCGTAATGAGAGCCACCTGCTCGTCGTAGGGCTCTCCCGCCGTATAATGTGAAAACTTCCAATCGAACAACGAGGTATATTTGCCCAGCATATCTCCAAAGCCGGCTGCAACAAGGCGCTGCGGAGCATTCTTCAGAATGTCCAGATCGGCAAAGATCGCAATTGGCGGCACAGCCGGTATTGTCTTTTTAACACCGCGGATAATCAGCGGCGCTCCCGCAGAGGTGAAGCCATCTACGGAAGGGGCAGTTGGTACAGATATAAAAGGGATGCGGCATTGATGGCTTACAAAGCGTACGACATCATGTATCGTGCCGGACCCAACCGCTACAAGGGCATCGGTAGCCCCAGGCTCCAATTCAAGCATCAGCTGCACTATTGTAGCCTCATCAGCTACAACATCGCCTGTCTCATTAGGGGTCAAATTGCATAAAATAAATTCAACGCCATTTTCTTTTAATAGAAGCTCAAGCTCTTTACCCGCCGCCAGATACGTATGATCGTCAACAGCAACTACGAGCCTGGTAAATGGCCGTTCCTTCACATAGAGCGCTACTTGCCGTATCGCCCCGGGTTCTAATATGAGGCGCTCAAATAACGGTTCTGCCCCTGTATCTTCACTCATATTGATCCCTCCTTTAGATTTTTACAGCGAGCCAGCGAACAGTACCTGAAGTTGTGGTTATTCGGTCGACTTCTTAATGCTCTTCAGCCGCTTCATGACATCATTCTCGCCACGGCCAAAATAATCATGGAGCTTGCTGTATTCCTGATACAAGCGATCATATATTTCTACATTTTCCGGAATCGGCTTGAATGTCTCTTCCTTTACACGGGCCATTTTCTCTGCCGCATCGATAATCGTGTCGTATCCTCCCGCTGCCTCTCCCGCCGCTACCGCTGCGAACATCGCCGCGCCAAGTGCAGGTGTCTGCTTCGAATCCGCAACAAAAATCTCTCTGTTCGTCACGTCAGCATAGATCTGCATCAGCAAGCGATTTTTTTGCGGAAGGCCTCCGCAAGCATAAAGTGCATCTACAGCTACACCGTTGGAATGAAAAGCGTCTACGATTTTTCGTGTTCCAAATGCGGTTGCTTCAAGCAATGTGCGATATACTTCCTGAGGTTTGGTCAACAGGGTCATACCCAGGATCATGCCAGTCAAATCGGTATCAACCAAGACCGAACGGTTGCCGTTCCACCAATCCAGTGCCAGAAGTCCGGTCTGTCCCGGCTTGTATGCCGTGGCTTCCTTTTCCAGCCACTGGTGCACTCCTATGCCTTCCTTGGCAGCCGCCTCTTTCACATAACCCGGGAGCGACTCCTCAACGTACCATTCAAAAATATCTCCTACCGCAGATTGTCCTGCTTCATAGCCGTATAGCCCGGGAATAATTCCGTCTTCAACGACACCGCACATGCCTTCAACCTGCTTCTCCTCTGTACCCAGCAGCATATGGCAAATCGATGTTCCCATCGCCATAACCAGCTTGCCCGGCGATACTACGCCAACAGCCGGTACCGCAGCATGAGCGTCTACGTTGCCAACAGCTACTGCAATGCCTGGTTTGAGTCCCATCACACCGGCCATTTTATCGGTTAATCCGCCGGCATTCGTGCCGAGAGGAATAACCTCTCCACGCAGCTTCGTGTCTGTTACATTTTCCAATCGAGGGTCCAGTGCTTTGAAATACTCCTTGCTTGGGTAGCCATCCTGCTTGTGCCAGATCGCTTTGTAGCCCGCAGTACAGCTGTTGCGAACAATCGTGCCTGTCATTTGCGAGATTACCCAATCCGTAGCCTCCAGGAACATATCGGCGCGATCATAGATTTCAGGAGCCTCGTCCAGAATTTGCCACACCTTGGCAATCATCCATTCCGACGAAATTTTCCCGCCGTATCGCGGCAAAAATGCTTCTCCACGCTCAGCGGCGATTTTGTTAATCTTATCCGCTTCAGGCTGTGCTGCATGATGCTTCCATAGCTTCACCCAGCTATGCGGATTGTTGATGTAATCTGCGTTGAAGCACAAAGGCTCCCCCTGCTCATCAATCGGCAGCATCGTACAGGCCGTAAAGTCGATTCCAATCCCAATAACATCGGCAGGATTAATGCCTGCTTCAGCGATGACTGCCGGAACAGATTGTCTGAGCACTTCCAAATAATCGTCCGGATGCTGCAGAGCCCAGTCATGCTCAAGCTTGACGCCGGAGCCCGGCAAATGCTCATCAATTACATGGTGCGGGTAAGGAGTGACATGATCTGCAACCTCGCGTCCGTCCGACAAATCTACGAGCACAGCGCGTCCGGATTGTGTTCCATAGTCTACACCAATGGTATATTTAGTACCCAAATGAGTCCCCTCCTTGATAGAGTTTGTATCATGAAATATGAACAATAAGAAGATTCATAATAAAATGTACGGACAAGTCAGTGCAAAAATAACTTATTTTTGACCGTAATATGCATTCGCTCCATGCTTGCGTAAAAAGTGGCGATCCAATAGCGTCTGATCCATCGATGGTGTCACTGGGTTAATTTGAAGCATTCTTGCGCCAATCTTCGCTACTTCCTCAAGCACTACTGCGTTGTGCACGGCATTGTGTGCATCCTTGCCCCATACAAATGGTGCGTGTGCGTGAACAAGAACTCCGGGGACCTGATCCGGGTCCAAATCTGCAAACCGCTCTACAATAACATTGCCTGTCTCCAGCTCATAGGCACCCTCTATTTCTTCTCGGGTCATCGCTCTCGTGACCGGGATTTCACCGTAAAAATAATCCGCATGCGTTGTTCCGTAAGCAGGAATTGCCCGGCCGGCCTGTGCCCAGCTCGTACCCCAAGGGGAGTGAGTATGCACAATCCCGCCTATATTAGGAAACGAACGATACAGCACCAGATGTGTTGGTGTATCAGAGGACGGACGCAAATCTCCTTCTACTACGCGGCCCTCCAAATCCAACACAACCATATGCTCCGCTTTCAATTCCTCATACGGAACCCCGCTCGGTTTTATAACAAAAAGTCCGCTCTCCCGATCAATTCCACTCACATTTCCCCATGTAAAAGTTACCAGACCATACTTCGGCAACTCCAGATTCGCTTCCAACACCTGCTGTTTAAGTGCCTCCAGCATTTGCGGTCACTACCTTCCTAAAAAAGATTTAGATTGTACGTACAAGTTACAAAGTAGGGAATCCAGCAAAAATGATGGATTCCTCTTACTTCTCCTACGAATAATTAAACACGATCTACTTCACGTAATCTACTCCAACCGCATAATGCATTACTGAGCCCCGCTCTATCAGCTCCGGTTGAAATACAGTATCCTCATACACTTTTCCATCTTCAATCATTCCGATGAGCTGTCTTGCCGCAATCTCTCCCATCAGCGTCTTTGGATGTGTCAACGTTGTCAGCTTTGTACCGAGCGCTACGGCAAGACTCGAATCGTCGAACCCTACGATTGATAAATCCTCCGGAATGGACATTCCGCATTGGATCGCTGCTTCCATCAGAACTACAGCCAATTGGTCGTTGTAGCAAATAAATGCCGAAGGGCGGTCATCCTTGCTTGAGCTGAGCAGCTTTACGGCTTCGCGGTAAGGGAGGTTTCCCTTTTGCTCGGTCGTATAAGTAATGACGCGATTGGAGGCTACTGCGATACCATGATCGCGATGCGCAGCCAAAAAGCCCTTTAATCGGTTCACACCCTGCAGGTCATCTGTTTTGAAAAAGCCTGCTATTGACCGATGTCCATTCTCAAACAAATGAGCAGCCGCCTTGTAGCCTCCCGCCTCATCATCAACCTTAAGGCAAGAACATTCCAGCTCACGATATTTCTCGTTGATCATTAAATAAGGAATGCCCTTCTCCTGCAAATCCAGAAAAAATCCGAGGTTGGGATTGCCTTCAGCGCTTTTGGTAGGCTCAATAATTAGTCCGCTTAGCGGTTGGCTCATCATAAGCTGAAGGCTGTCCTTCTCCTTCTCCTTATTGTTGTCTGTACTGGACAGCAGGAGCCGGTAGCCCCGGCTTCTCAGCTCTGCTTCTGCTCCGCGGACAATATGCGGAAAAATGTAATCCGATATATATGTCGTAATAATCCCGATCGTCTTGACCTGCTCGCCTTCCCAGCGCTGCGGGTTTCTGGCGAAGGTTCCTTTTCCTTGAATGCGCTCCAGCCAGCCGTCCTTCTCAAGCTCGCCAAAGGTTTGTCTTACCGTCTGCCGGCTTAATCCAAATTGCTCCGCGATTTCATTCTCGGATGGAAATTGCTTGCCGGGCGCGAGCTTGCCGGATTGCAGCCACGACAGGAGCTCGTTCTTCAATTGCAAATATTTGGGTATTTTTTTAGTATTCATTGTCCACCTCAGCCACCGAACATTTAATTATATCCGCTATTGTATCACAGGCCGGGCGAAAGCGGAGTATTCCGTCTTTCTTATGTTATTTTCCCAAACGATATGCAGCTTCGCTCCAGCGCAGCTCATTTTTGAAGCGGGCTACGGAGGTATCCTTGTCGATGATTACAGCCTCAATGCCGGCCATTTCAGCCCAATCTGACAGATTTTCAGCCGTAATCGCATAAGAGAGCACTGTGTGATGCGCGCCGCCTGCCAAAATCCATGCTTCGGCAGATTCACGCAGGGAAGGCTGCGGCTTCCAAAGTACACGAGCTACAGGAAGCTTCGGCATCGCTTGCTCAACCTTTACGCCGTCCACTACGTTCACAAGAAGACGGAAGCGGCTGCCCATATCTATCAGCGAAGCATTAACTGCAGGGCCGGCCTGACCGTCAAACACGATGCGGGCCGGGTCCTCTTTACCGCCGATTCCGAGCGGATGGACCTCGATGGCAGGACGTGTTGCCGCAATAGTCGGACATACCTCCAGCATATGCGAACCAAGAATCATATGGTTGCCCGGCTCAAAGTGGTACGTGTAATCTTCCATAAAGGAGGTTTTCTTGTTATCAGCAAGAATTTTTAGTACACGGGTGAGCGCCGCCGTTTTCCAGTCGCCTTCTCCAGCAAAGCCATAGCCTGCTTCCATCAGGCGCTGCACCGCAAGACCCGGAAGCTGCTTCAAGCCATGCAAAACCTCAAAGGTTGTCGTAAAGGCACCAAAGCCGCCTTCCTGCAAAAAGCGTTTCAAGGCAATTTCGATTTTTGCCTGATAAGCAATGGAATCGCGTACTTTGCCTTCGCTTAATCCTGCTTGTGTGATCGTATATTGGTCTGCATATTCCTTAAGCAGGGCCTTAACTTCCTCGTCGCTTACTTGCTCCAGCACCTGCACCAGATCGCCGATGCCATATCCGTTTACAGACCATCCGAATTTAATTTGCGCTTCAACCTTGTCGCCGTCCGTAACAGCTACTTCACGCATGTTGTCACCGAAGCGCGCCACCTTGAGACTGCGGCTTTCTGCAAAAGCCACTGCGGCTCTCGTCCAGCCTGCAATGTCGCTTCTTACCTCGGCGTCCTCCCAATGTCCAACGACGATTTTACGCGCGATACCGAGCCGTGCCCCAATATGACCATACTCGCGGTCACCATGAGCGGATTGGTTCGTATTCATGAAATCCATATCGATCGATTCCCAAGGAATGTCACGATTAAATTGCGTGTGGAAATGCAGAAGCGGCTTTTGTAATTGGGACAGCCCTCTGATCCACATTTTTGCCGGCGAGAAGGTATGCATCCATGTAATAACTCCGGCGCAGGTTTCATCTCCGTTAGCTTCCAGCAGCAATTTATATATTTCATCCGGGGTCGTTACAATCGGTTTGAAAACAATCGGGTAGGAAAAGACAGAATCCTTCGTCAGCTGCTCCGCAATAATACGTGAATGCGCTGCTACCTCATCCAACGTCTCCGGTCCGTACAAATGTTGGCTACCGGTGACAAACCAAAATGAATACGGTTTCAATTTCATCATTCAAACGCCTCCTGTTATAGTTGCTGTAAATAATGATGTAGAGTATTAGTTCGTTATTTAGCTTTAACTTGTATGTACATCTAAGGATATTGGTGTTTAATTTTATTATTGTACGTACAAGTTAGGGTGACTTCATTGTATATCCAGCCTATTCAAATAGCAATAGAAAAATGTCTGATTCCACAAAAAAACTCCCGTTTCTTTCGAAATCCGAAAGAAACGGGAGAGTTGTAAGCTGATTGAAGAGTGATCGAAAGGTGATTATTTCAAGGTCGCCAGTTCTTAGGGTTATAAAGTTTCCATATAACATTGATCCATCCCCGCTGACAACGCCAGCAGGCTTCTCGATTCTGTAATGTGCAGTCGGTTGTCTCCTTTTACTCCATGCCCTGCAGCTCAGCAGACAAAACAAGATTCAGCGGAATCCACTGCGCATCTCCACCAGGAAAATGCACCTTGATTTCTCTGCGATAGGTTTGCACTGCTGTAACAATACCGCAAACCTCTATCTGCTCGTATTCGTCAAATAACTGTATTTTTATGCTGCGATGATCATGATACGACTCCGCCAGCGTGTGTTCAATTTGCTCAAGCTCCTGACCGTCCAAAGCCGGCTTCGCGCGCCTTAACGGCTCCTGATTTTTTCGAAGCAGCGCTTCTTTATGCTCCGGCAGCATCATACGCGACGCCCACAATCCGTCACCATTTAATTTATCCCCCACGAAGAACACCTCTGTCATTATGCTGTATCTTGCTCTTGCTGCAATTCCAGGCCAAAATGCGATCCAAGCGAAAAGCCCGCGGCTCCCCTGTCACCATGCAGGTTGCCCTGATCAGGTCTCCCCGCATCCCATGAATTTGAATATGACGCTGCGTAATTTTCCCGGTACGATCCATGTAAATAATCTCTACAACCTGACCTATATATTTATTCACAAACGTCACCAAAACCACCTCTTCAGGCTCAATATAAGAACGTATGTTTCTATTATATGCGAACATTTGTTCTTTATTCAATGCAATCATTTTGGGTCATTTGAAAAATACAGGAAATTATCGATCTGATGATAATGAGACTCCTGATACGGTTGCCATTTTCGCATCATTGTCCCAGCTTACTTTTGCACCTAGAGCTTCACAGAGGGCACGCAGGGGAACATAAGTTACCTGATCGATCTGCTTCACGTTCTCTATTAGCTTGCCGTTTACAATTACTTTTGCGATGGCGTTCTGGTTAGGTGCTGGAACACTCTTTTTCTGCAATCCTAAATACTTGGCGATTCCGGCAGCATGTCCGTTCACGATCGCCTTGATGATGTCTGCTTTCATCAGCCTGTCCGCATCATTTTTTACATCAATGAACAGATTTTCAGTCAGCACTGCCGGCATTCGAGACTCCCGGCACATGTGCAGATTCGCAGATTTTTGCCCGCGATCATTCACACCGTATGGCTTCAAGGCAGACATGATTTCAGCATGCAGCGCATGTTGAAGCTCAGCCGCAGCGATGGAAGCGGAGGTATGGCGGAAGGATTCGAATCCCCCAGCTCCCCCTCCGGCATTGCAATGGATCGACACGAGGATATCCGCTCCTGCGGCATTGGCCTTGTTGGTGCGTTCTTTCAGTTCAAGGAATACATCCGTGCTCCGCGAGAGGATGACCTGAACACCCTCGTATTCATTTTCGAGCTTGTCCTTAATCGCAAGAGATAAGGCAAGGGCGATATCCTTTTCCTGCAAACCGCGTCCCGTCGCCCCCGGGTCCTTTCCGCCATGCCCGGCGTCAAGCCATACCTTTTTCAT
>RCUU01000391.1_pt1 | contig 24850 bp, 22 predicted proteins | sample 2166211 | NCBI WGS metagenome assembly RCUU01 (sample SAMN09932620, study PRJNA488358) | compost metagenome | feature: garden; material: soil; isolation source: compost soil in phenylacetic acid-enriched culture | place: Germany: Experimental Botanical Garden Goettingen | collected 2016-01-27
AAAATTGGTTGCGGGGGCAGGATTTGAACCTGCGGCCTTCGGGTTATGAGCCCGACGAGCTACCGGGCTGCTCCACCCCGCGTCAGTAAACATATTCAAACAGCGACAATAGATAATATACATCATATCCGGGTCAAAAGTCAAGAAAGATTTGGGTTAATGAGTTCAGGGCAGAAAACGCACCCCATACCGGCCCTTGCGCGAACGATATATTTCTACAAAACGCGGGTCATGATAGCCGTAAATCCAGCCGTCCTGCTCCAGCCTTTTGGCCAGGCAGCCTGCTTGAAATCTTGTCCTGAACAGCTTCGCAAAGTATATCCAATTCATCGTGCCCTCTTCTCCTTTTCACCGAGTGATGTCATTCCGCAGTGAAGTTATTATACCCATTTTCATAAGAAAACCTTGGGCCGGACAGAGAAGAGGCACTGCCAAATTCTGTGCTGGTTTGCTGTTGATTGTGTTCAATTCCATACTGAAAATCCCTCACTGCAAAAGTGAGGGATGCGAATACTTAAATGTCTGCCCTAGGGTTGTCTACTTCTGCACTCCAAACGAAGACGGGTCTTTGCGCCAGGATTGAAGCAGCTCCACATCCGAATCTGCGATGGTTCCCTGTCCAAGGGCCACATCAATTAGGGTGGTGTAGTTGGACAGGGTCTGCAGCGGCACACCCGCCGCAGCGAACGCTTCAGTGGCGCGGTCCAGCTCATAGCTGAAAATAGCCAGTACGACCAGCGGAATGCCTCCCGCTTCCTGAACAGCCTGAGCGGCCTTGATGGAGCTGCCGCCGGTGGAGATCAGGTCCTCAATTACGATGACCTTTTGCCCAGGGGAGATTAAGCCCTCGATCTGGTTCTGCTTGCCGTGGCCTTTGGCTTTGTCACGGATGTATGCCATCGGCAGGTTCAGCTTGTCTGCTACCCAGGCGGCATGCGGAATGCCCGCTGTAGCTGTACCTGCAATGACCTCAGCGTCCGGGTAGGTGCTGGCAATCGTTTCAACGAAGGCGTCGGCAATGTAACTCCGGACTTCCGGGAAGGACAGCGTCAGACGGTTGTCACAGTAGATTGGCGATTTAATGCCAGAGGTCCAGGTAAAAGGGTCCTGCGGACGCAGCGCTACCGCCCCGATCTTCAGCAGGTAACGGGCAACTTGTTCACTTTTATTCAATAATGGGCTCATGCTTGGCTCATCTCCTCAATTATGGTTAATGCGGCCTGGCGCGGGTCCGCCGCCGCTGTAATCGGACGTCCGACAACCAGGAAGTGGCTGCCCTGACGGATCGCTTGTCCAGGTGTCATCACACGGGACTGGTCATCCAGAGAGGCCCCGGCAGGACGGATTCCTGGCGTCACTGTGCGGAACTCCGGTCCGCAGGAAGCAGCGATAACCGCGGCTTCCTGCGGAGAGGCTACCACGCCATGCAGGCCGGCTTCGGCCGCAAGCTTAGCATAACGCACAACCGTATCCGTTACCGTCCCGGCAATGCCAATCTCACGGTTCATCATCTCCTGGCTGGTGCTTGTAAGCTGTGTAACGGCGATGATAAGCGGAATATGCAGCGAAGGATGCAGGCTGACTGCCTTCGCCGCCCCTTCGAGCGCTGCAGCCATCATTGCCGTTCCACCGGCTGCATGCACGTTGAACATATTCACTCCAAGCTTGGTCAGACTCTCCGCTCCACCGCGCACAGTGTTCGGGATATCATGCATTTTGACATCCAGAAAGACGGAATAGCCGCGCGCCTTCAGCTCTCTGATGAAGTCCGGTCCCGCTGCATAAAACAGCTGCATGCCCACCTTCATATAGCATGGAATGCCTTCCAGCTTCTCGATCAAACGTCCCGCCTGTGCCACATCGGGAACATCCAGGGCAACCATCAGCCGTCCCGCCATTTCCTCCCGCTTCCCGGCTTGCCCGACAGTATCATGCCCATGCTGCGTGGCCGTCTGCTCCATTTGCTGATCCTCTCCCTTTATCATCGTCTCGCGCTCCTTACCATGCGGCATACCGCATGTTTTATTTTCGAATAGGGATATGTTGTGATCCGGGAATTTATCCCCGGGCGCAGCGGAACGGTCTGCGCTAGCGCAAACCGTCCCTGTGTTACCGCCCTGAAAGGCTGCCTTGCTCATCTCTCAATTATTGTCCGACAAAAGCAGGCATCGACTGCGACGAGAAGTTGATCGTCTGGAGCATTCTGAGCAGTGCAGTTACGGTATCGAGTGAAGTCATACATACGACGCCGTTCTCTACCGCTTCACGGCGGATGCGGAAGCCGTCGCGCTCCGGTGTTTTGCCTTTGGTCAGGGTATTGAAGACGAAGTTGGCTTGACCGCTGCGAATCAGGTCGAGGATGGTCGGCTCTCCCTCATCCAGCTTATTAACATTCATCACGTTCAGGCCTGCTTGTTCAAGCGCAAGCGCTGTGCCGCCGGTGGCAATGATTTTGTAGCCCATGGCGTGGAAGCCTTTCATCAGCTCTACGGCTTCGGCCTTGTCTTTGTCCGCTACCGTAACGATGATCGCTCCGGTTGCCGGAATCTTCATGCCTGCTCCAATCAGCCCTTTATAGAGGGCTTTGGCATACAGCTTGTCGCGGCCCATCACCTCACCGGTCGATTTCATTTCCGGTCCGAGCGTAGGCTCTACTCTGCGCAGCTTGGCAAAAGAGAACACCGGCACTTTGACCGAAACATAGTCGCTCTCCGGCCACAGGCCTTCTGTATAGCCGTCCTCTTTCAGCTTGCCGCCAAGAATGATTTTGGTGGCCAGATGGGCCATTGGAATGCCGGTCACCTTGCTGAGGAATGGAACCGTACGCGAGGAGCGCGGGTTGACCTCGATGACATACACTTCATTTTGATAGATGACAAACTGGATATTTACCAGTCCGATCGTTTTCAGTTCTTTGGCAATCTTAATGGTGATGTCGGCAATCTTCTGCTTCAGGCCTTCATCCAGATACTGCGGCGGGTATACGGCGATCGAGTCGCCGGAGTGAACCCCTGCGCGCTCAACATGCTCCATAATGCCCGGGATCACCACCGTCTCGCCGTCGCAGATGGCATCGACTTCCACCTCTTTGCCCAGCATGTAACGGTCGATCAGCACCGGATGCTCCGGATTGACCTTCACCGCTTCAGCCATGTAGCTCAGCAGTTCGGTATCATTGTAGACGATCTCCATGGCACGGCCGCCCAGTACGTAGGAAGGACGAACCAGAACCGGATAACCGAGCGATTGCGCAGTTTCTACCGCTTCATCGATGTTGATGACCGTCTTGCCCTTCGGTTGGGCGATATCCAGACGGGCCAGCAGTGCTTCGAACTTCTTGCGGTCCTCGGCTTCGTCAATGCTGTCCAGGCTGGTGCCCAGAATATTTACGCCCGCCGCAGCCAGCGGGGCCGCAAGGTTAATCGCCGTCTGGCCGCCGAACTGGACGATAACGCCGATTGGATTCTCCTGAGCAATGACATTCATGACATCCTCAAAAAACAGCGGCTCAAAATACAGCCGGTCCGAGGTATTGAAATCCGTAGATACGGTCTCTGGATTGTTATTGATGATTACAGCTTCATATCCTGCTTTTTGAATCGCCCAAACCGCGTGAACCGTAGAATAGTCGAATTCAATCCCCTGGCCGATACGGATCGGACCGGAGCCCAGCACGATTACTTTCTGCTTATCGGAATGAATGACCTCATTCTCTGTTTCGTAGGTGGAGTAATAGTATGGCGTAGAGGCTTCGAATTCTGCGGCGCAGGTATCCACCATTTTGAATACCGGAACCAGCCCTTGCTGCAGACGCATCACGCGCACATCGGATTCCTTCGTCTGCTCAAGGCCAGGACGTCCCTCTGCACGGATCTCGGCAATCGCCCGGTCAGTGAAGCCCTTGCGCTTCGCTTGATACAGGGTTTCCGGCGACAGCGTTTCTTCGCTGCGGATCACCTCTTCAAAGTTCACCAGGCCTTCGATCTTGGAGAGGAACCACCAGTCCACATTGGTGATATCCTGAATCTCCTGCAGGCCATAGCCACGGCGGAAGGCTTCGGCGATCAGGAACAGCCGTTCATCGTCTGCCTTCGCGAGTCTTACGCGCAGCACGCTGTCTTCCAGCTTTTCTGCTCCAGGAAGTCTGAAGCGGTGAATGCCGATTTCCAGGGAACGGATCGCCTTGTGGATCGACTCCTCGAAGGTACGGCCAATCGCCATGACCTCACCGGTGGCTTTCATCTGCGTGCCCAGCTTGCGGTTCGCGTAGATGAACTTGTCGAACGGCCAACGCGGGATTTTGCTGACGATATAGTCCAGTGTCGGCTCGAAGCAGGCATACGTCTGGCCGGTAACCGGATTGACGATTTCATCCAGCGTGTAGCCCAGGGCGATTTTGGCTGCCATCTTGGCAATCGGGTAACCGGTCGCCTTCGACGCCAGCGCTGAGGACCGGCTGACACGCGGATTCACTTCAATCACATAATATTGGTAGCTCTGCGGATCGAGCGCAAACTGCACGTTGCAGCCGCCTTCGATGTTCAGCGCACGGATGATTTTCAAGGAGGCGCTGCGCAGCATCTGGTACTCACGGTCAGACAAGGTCTGGCTTGGCGCTACGACAATACTGTCGCCTGTGTGTACGCCAACCGGGTCAAAGTTCTCCATGTTGCAGACCACGATACAGTTGTCGTTCGCATCCCGCATAACCTCATATTCAACTTCCTTCATGCCGGCGATGCTCTTCTCCACCAGACATTGGCCGATCGGGCTGTAGCGGATCCCCGCCTTGACGGTTTCGCGCAGCTCTTCCTCATTGTCGCAAATCCCGCCGCCGGTTCCGCCCAGTGTATAAGCAGGACGGACGATCAGCGGGTACCCGATTCCGGCAGCGAAGCCCATAGCTTCTTCCACACTGGTGATGATTGTGCTCTCCGGTACCGGCTGCTCCAGCTCACGCATCAGCTCGCGGAACAAATCGCGGTCCTCAGCCTTCTCGATGGATTCCAGCTGTGTACCCAGCAGCTTCACGTTCTCCTGCTCCAGTACGCCTGCACGGGCCAGCTCCACAGCCATATTCAGGCCGGTCTGTCCGCCCAGTGTTGGCAGCAGTCCATCGGGACGCTCCTGGCGGATAATTGCGGTCACAAATTCAAGAGTAATCGGCTCGATGTATACCTTATCAGCCATATTGGTATCGGTCATAATAGTGGCCGGGTTGCTGTTGATCAGCACAACCTCCACGCCTTCTTCTTTCAGGGCCTGGCAGGCCTGGGTTCCGGCATAGTCGAACTCGGCGGCCTGGCCGATAACGATCGGGCCGGAGCCGATCACGAGGATTTTCTTAAGCTTATCGTTCTTTGGCATGTTATAGAGCTCCTTTCACGGCTTCACGCTGCGGTGTATTAGTTGGTGCCGTGATTCTGGCATTGGCCGCAAGCTGCGCCTGGCGCGAGCCTGCCGGTGTCTTGGCCTTGTGATCGGCAATCATCTGCAGGAAACGGTCGAACAAATAGCTGCTGTCATGCGGTCCCGGCGCCGCTTCCGGATGATATTGCACCGAAAATGCGGGGTAGCGGGTATGTTTCAGTCCTTCGACGGTCTTATCGTTGTTGTTGATATGCGTCACTTCAAGATCGGTTTTCAGCACAGACTCCTCGTTAACCGTGTAACCATGGTTCTGGGAGGTGATGAAGCAGCGTCCGCTTTCGAGTTCTTTTACCGGATGGTTGCCTCCGCGGTGGCCGAATTTAAGCTTCTCCGTATCCGCACCGCAAGCCAGCGCGAACAATTGATGTCCCAGGCAGATCCCGAAGATCGGATATTCGCCGAGCAGCTCAGAGATCGTCTTCACGGCGTAAGGCACATCCTTCGGGTCCCCGGGGCCGTTGGAGAGCTGAATACCGTCCGGATTCAGGCGGCGGATCTCATCAGCGGTCACATCATGCGGCACGACCACCACATCGCAGCCACGGTTGTTCAGTTCACGCAGGATACCGGTCTTCGCTCCGTAATCGACAAGCACGATCCGTTCCTTGGTGCCAGGACTGTTATAAGTTGTAGTGGTAGAGGTACGGGCCACCTGGTTGCGCAGTTCTTCAATCGATGTGTCCCCCATCATTTCCATGAGCTCTTCCACACGCTTATTGGAGGTGGTAAGGATCGCCTTCATGGTGCCGTAATGGCGGATAATGCGGGTGAGCATCCGGGTATCGATTTCGCTGATTCCGGGAATGCCATATTCCTTCAGCAAGTCGTCTACGCTGTATTCGGCGCGCCAGTTGCTTGGCACCGCCTCATGGCGGCGCACGACAAAGCCGTGCACGAATGGACGCACAGATTCGAAATCATCGCGGGTGATGCCGTAGTTTCCGATCAGCGGGTAAGTCATGGTCACGATCTGGCCGCAGTAGGAAGGGTCCGACAGCACCTCCTGATAACCTGTAATCCCTGTGTTAAAAACAACCTCGCCCGTCTTCTCGCCTTCCGCACCAAATGCGGTGCCAGTGAACAGCGTTCCGTCCTGAAGCAGCAATCTCGCCTGCATTTCCTTCCACTCCTTCTTGTTTCTGTAGTCTGATTCTTATGCCTTGCCTGGTCTATCGGAGCAGGCGCGCGAAAATGCCGCCGTATGTTCGGGCCTGCCCCCATACAGCCGGCAGTTTCGCTCAACCAGTCCGTCCGTTATTCTTCAGTCCATACAGCTGTGCCGTTTACCCAAGTCTTGACCGGCCAGCCTTTAAGCTTCCATCCGCCAAAAGGAGTATTGCGCCCTTTGCTGGCAAACGAAGCGGGATCAACTTCTTTTTCTTCCGTAAGATCAATCAGTGTTAGGTCCGCTGGTGCGCCAACCGTGAGGCTTCCTGTATTCAGCCGGAATACCCGGGCCGGATCGGCCGTCATGCGCTGTACCAGCAGCGACAGGTCCCATTTGCCGGTAGCGACAAAAGCGGTGTACAGCAGCGGGAACGCTGTCTCGAAACCCACAATGCCGAATGGCGCAAGCTGCATGCCTTTGGCCTTTTCTTCTTCGCTGTGCGGCGCATGGTCAGTGACAATAATGTCGATTGTGCCGTCCAGCAGACCGGCGATGCAGGCTTCCACATCACGGCGCGAGCGCAGCGGCGGGTTCATTTTCCAATTGGCGTCCATTCCCGGAATGTCTTCTTCCGAGAGCAGCAGATGATGCGGGCATACCTCAGCGGTCACCTTGATGCCGATTTCCTTGGCCTGGCGGATCAGCCGGACCGATTGCTCTGTACTGACATGGCAGACATGGTAGTGTACCCCGGTTGCTTCAGCGAGCAGAATATCACGGCCGACATGAATGGCCTCCGATTCATTCGGAATCCCCTTCAGTCCGTGCTTGTCGGCAAAAGTGCCTTCGGCTACCGCGCAGCCTTCTACCAGCGAGTTGTCTTCACAGTGGGCAATGACTGGCATATCCAGCCCTGCCGCAATCCTCATCGCATCTTTCATCATCTGGGCGCTCTGTACGCCTACACCGTCATCCGTGAAGCCAATCGCTCCAGCCTCTTTTAAGGCGGCAAAATCAGTCAGTTCACGCCCGAGCTCATTCTTCGTAATTGCAGCGTAGGGAAGCACCTTCACCAGTCCGGCTTCAGCGGCCTTATCCTTCACGAACTGCACAATTTCCGGACTGTCCGTTACAGGACGGGTATTCGGCATGCAGGCGATTGTAGTAAAACCGCCCTTTGCCGCTGAACGTGCCCCAGTCTCTATGGTTTCCTTATGCTCAAAACCGGGCTCGCGCAGATGCACATGCATATCGATCAGCCCCGGAATCAGCAGCTTGCCTTCCGCTTCAATAATCTCTCCGGCTTCATCCAGAGCCTCGTTGTCGTTCTTGATCGCTGAGATGACTCCATCCTGCACTACGATATGTTTGCGCTCTAGCACGCCTTCCCCATTCAGTACACTGGCGTTCTTGATGATCACGGTTATGATTCTCCTTCTCCCCGCAGGCGTCCGGCCGCGAGATCTGTAGTTATTATATAATAAAAATTCATCTTTGTGTATAATTATTAAAGATATTATGTCAGGTTTTTTAGAGGATAGCTCTTTCGATCACAGCCATGCGCACAGGCACGCCGTTAGCCATCTGAGGGAAGATCCGCGATTTGTCACTCTCCACCACTGCATCATCAATTTCGACATTCCGGTTCACCGGTGCAGGGTGCATAATAATTGTGCTCTTGTCCAGTTTCGCGGCACGTTCTTCTGTGAGTCCGAACTGCTTCCGGTATTCAGCTGCTGACTGCAGGATACCTGAGGCATGGCGTTCGAGCTGCACACGCAGCATCATGACCACATCTGCTTTCAGCGCTTCCTCCATCGTCACATAAGGCGCGAACTCGGAAAGCTCGGGAGCTTTCATATTGTCGGGAGCGCAGAACTGGACCTTGGCGCCCATCTTCGTCAGCCCCCAGAGATTCGAGCGGGCCACCCGGCTATGCATAATATCCCCGATAATCGACACTTTGAGGCCCTTCAGTTCGCCAAAATTTTTGCTCATAGTGTACAGATCCAGCAGCGCCTGTGTGGGATGCTCGTTATTGCCGTCCCCCGCATTGATCAGAGGGATGGATACCTTCTCCGCCAACTGCTGTAGCACCCCTGCAGGCTTCAAACGCACAACTCCGGCGTCGATCCCCATCGACTCCAGCGTGCGCACAGTGTCGTAGATCGATTCACCTTTTTCTACACTGGAAGCCGCAGCCGTAAAGTTCAGCACTTGAACACCCAGGCGTTTCTCTGCCATTTCAAAAGAAAACCGGGTCCGTGTGCTGTTCTCAAAAAACATGTTCGCAACAAAATGTGATCTCAGCACCGGTGTCAGCTTCTCGGCTTGATTGTCCCAGTAGGCCGTTCTGTTCAAAAGCTGCAGGATCTCCGTCCGGTCCAGTTCCTTAATCCCCAGCAGACTGCGTTCCTTCACCTTGGTTGCTGTCATCATTGTCATCGTTCCTCCCGGTTGGAAATAATGTATACCTCATCCTTGCCGTCGAATTCGGTCAGCGCCACTTCAATCTGCTCATGTCTGGAGGTTGGTACGTTTTTGCCGATATAATCGGGCCGGATTGGAAGCTCACGATGTCCGCGGTCTGCCAGTACTGCCAGTTGAATCATCCGGGGCCGTCCGCAATCCATCAGTGCGTCCATAGCGGCGCGGATCGTGCGCCCGGTGTACAGCACATCATCGAACAGGATCACTTTCTTGTCCTTAATCCCTGAGGAGCCGGCGGGCAGTGTAAGATTGCTGTTCACCACCGTGCGGTCCATGGCTTCGCGGTTATCGCCGCCGCCCTCCCGGTCATCGCGGTAATGGGTGATGTCCAGCTCCCCGTAAGGGATGTCCACCCCTTCAATCTCCTTGATGCGTTCCGCGATCCGCTGTGCCAGATACACTCCACGGGTCCGGATGCCCACCAGCAGGCAATTCTCAATACCCTTGTTCTTCTCCAAAATCTCATGGGCAATGCGCGACAGCGCCCGGCGGATTGCCGTTTCGTCCATAATCACATTTTTCTCAGTAACCATCATCCCTGCCATCCTCCTGCTTGATCGCCTGTTCAAGTTCCCCGGATAACAAAAAACTCCTTGCCCGAAGCAGGCAAGGAGTGAAATCCGCAGATTCAAAAAGATGGCGTGTCCGCGCGCATAGAAAGACCCTCCGTAAACATACGGATTCCTTGCTACATGTCGCGAACCTCGATTCACGTTACCTTGCCAGCCTCACGGGACTGAATTAAAGGCGCATATTCAACTACGAGAATTATGACAGATGTTGCGGCGGGTGTCAAATAGGGGAGGGGATTATTTTAAGCTGATAATCGTAACTCCGGGGAATGTTTGGACTTCCGGCCTGATTATACCGCTGGCAGCGGATAACATCCGGAGACAAAGGCGGACGCTACCGCTCCTACAGTTCCAAACTTCCCCTCCGCTACTCCCACCTTAAAATAAAGGGTTATAAGTAAAAGCAAAAAATCGCCAGCTTCTATTTCACGAAGCTGATGATAATAACAGCAGGAGCAAGGCTGGAATGCCGTTCACAATGAACAAAACGGTTATGCGTCCTTGGCTGGATAAGATAGCCGTTCTGGATTTCAGTTTAGCGTTGCCTGGAGAACCCTTTATGAATCCTGCGGCCATTCCAAGTGGAAAAAGGGTAACTAATTTACCCGACACTACCTGTTCTCCGTAGGTTAAGTGGAAAAAGGTACACTAATTCAGCTCATTTCGCTCCTGACGAAGTAATATGACCTAAATAAGTTTCCTTTTTCCACTTCAATCTCACAATTGTTGATTTTGGGGAGAAATAAGTTCCCTTTTTCCAACTAGCGCTTGCGAAGAAGCAAGTGAGAAAGCGCTAGTTGGAATTAGGATATCTAGACCGGCTGCTCCCCCAACTTTATAGTTTCCAAGATAAGGGCAAACAAGCCTTCGACGCTCCAACAACGGTATTTCTGCCGTTGTTTATGGGCAATCCGGCCTTCGACGTATTCTGCCACTGTTCGTTACCAATTCGTCCAAAGATGCTTATCCCCAGCTTATAATCAAAAAAGCCGCCGCAGATTTCTCCACGGCAGCCTCAAGAACTAGAACTTCTAAACTAAATTAAAATTCAAATTCAACGTCGCTAAGGCGTCTTTGAATTTCAGAGATCACACGTTTCTCTTCTTCCTCGCCTTTGGCGATGAAGGTTACGGAGAAGCGAACGAATGGGCCGGCATCATCCCAAGGCACAGTGGAGATCAGCTTCTCGCGGATCAGGAACTGCGAGAAGTCTTCGCCGGATTCAAAACGGCGTCCGCCCTTGATACCTTTTGGAGCAGCCACATAAAGGAAGAAGGAGCCCTTTGGTTTCTCAGCAGAGAAGCCCAGGCTGTTCAGCGCATCCACCAGCATGTTGTGGCGGCGGGAATACTTGGCGGCAATCGCTTCGGTAATTACAGGATGCTCCAGGCCGAAGGCAGCTGCCTTTTGAATGGCGATGAATTGCCCGGAGTCATTGTTGTCCTTCACATCGCTGAATGCCTTGACAACCAGCGGGTTACCCGCAACGAATCCGATTCTCCAACCGGTCATGTTATAGGATTTGGACAAGGAGTGCAGCTCTACGCCGACATCTTTCGCACCCGGGACGGACAGGAAGCTGAGCGGCTTCATGCCATCATAGGTCAATGCAGCGTATGGAGCATCGTGGATCACGACTACGTCATATTTTTTCGCCCAGGCTACAACCTCGCTGAAAAACTCAGGAGTCGCGCTTGCGCCCGTCGGATTGTTTGGATAGTTCAGGTAGATCAGCTTCGCTTTGCGGGCCACATCTTCAGGGATGGAGTTCAGGTCAGGCAGGAAGTTATTCTCCTTCTTGAGCTCAACAGTAAATACTTGTCCACCCAGATACTTGGTGTGTGTGCCCAGCACCGGATAACCCGGAACCGTCATAATGGTAATGTCTCCCGGGTTGATGAAGCAGGATGGCAGCATTGCCAGCGCAGGCTTCGAACCAATGGAGTGTACAACCTCAGTTACAGGGTCAATGCCGTCCACACTGAAAACTTCCTTGAGGTAGGCTGCGGCTGCGGCTTTGAACTCCGGAATTCCATTGTCGGCATATCCGCGGTTTTCTTCTTTGGCAGCTTCTGCAGCAAGCTTGGCAACAATGCCTTCGTCCGCCATTTCGTCCGGTTCTCCGACGCCCATATCAATCAGCTCAATATTCGGAAAATCCTGTTTCGCCGATGCTTTGGCGCGTTTGATTTTCTCAAATTTGTAGATGGCTGTATCTTTGCCGTAGTTCGCGCCGCCGATCCGGTCCGCAAAATTAGTCTGAATGAATGTATCCTGATATTGTTCAATACTCATAATCTTCGTCTCATCTCCTGGCTTTTTGTTAAAATATAAGTCTGCTTGTTCCCATGTTATAAATATGACGCAAATCCGCCTTCAAAACCATGGATTTATAATCACTTGATTTGTACTTATCTGCTCCGCAGAGCAAACAGTACTTCTTCCATATCGGCCGGAACCGGCGCACTGTACTCCATATATTCACCAGTGGAAGGATGCACAAATCCCAGAACAGCGGCATGCAGAGCCTGTCCGTTCATAGTGGTCCCTTTGCTGCGTCCATAGATCGGATCTCCGACCAGCGGATGGCCGATAAACTTCATATGCACACGGATCTGGTGCGTGCGTCCGGTCTCCAGCTGCAGTTCCAGCAGAGTACAATCGCCAAAACGCTCCAGCACGGTAAAATGAGTCACAGAACGTTTGCTGTTCTTCTCGGTTACGGTATAGAGCTTGCGGTCATGCGGATCACGGCCGATAGGCGCATCCACCGTTCCCTGATCATGGGACAGATTACCGTGCACTACAGCTATGTAGCGGCGGGTTACGCTGTGCTCCTTGAGCTGGGCTGCGAGTGAGGCGTGACTGGCGTCATTTTTGGCGGCCATAATAAGTCCCGAGGTGTCTTTATCAATACGGTGCACAATACCCGGGCGAATCTCGCCGTTAATGCCGGACAAGTCCTTGCAGTGATACATCAGCGCATTGACCAGTGTGCCCGACGGGTGGCCGACTGCCGGATGAACGACCATACCGCGCGGTTTATTTACAACAATAACATCGCTGTCTTCATAGACCACTTCGAGCGGAATATCCTCCGCAATCAGGTCCGTAACTTCGGCTTCAGGTACAGTAACTGCAACCAAGTCGCCTTCGGCCAGCTTGTAGTTGGCTTTGACTTGAGCGCCGTTTACAGTTACATGCCCGCCGCTGATCCACAGCTGCACCTGGGAACGTGAAATCTCATCTTCCCAAGACTCCGTAATGTATTTATCTATCCGCTCCCGGGCATTTTCTCCGGCAACAGTCCATTCGGTGACGTCCCTTTCTTCTTCAAAGGCACCGGAGGGCACCTGCTGATCGACGTCCTTGTTCAACTCATTCATTCCCTTCCTTAACTTCCTTGGTTTCCTTCACTTCGTTGATTTCCTCTCCGCCCTTCATATCACGCAGCGTATCCAGAATAATCAGCCCCACCCCGATCACAATGCAGGAATCCGCCACATTAAAGATCGGGAAGGTGTAGCTGCCGAAATTGAACATCAGGAAGTCAACAACCTCACCGTTCAAAAGCCGGTCCAGAAAATTGCCTACAGCTCCGCCAAGCACCAGTCCCAGTGCAGTGGGCAGCAGCTTGCGGGTCGCCCGGGCCTTGTTCAAATACCAGACGATGCCGGCCACAACTATAACGGTGATCACGAAAAAGAACCACTGCTGTCCCTGAAGAATACCAAAAGCGGCACCTTGATTGCGGTGGGAGGTGATAATGAAAAAATCCTTGATAACCGGAATCTGCTCGCCAAGCTCCAGCCGGGTAGCAATCAAATACTTGGTACCCTGGTCCACCAAAAATACGATAATCGCAATCAGATAGTACACCACAGAAGTTGTCACTCCGTTCTTATTTTTCCCGCTGTAAGCGGTACGAATACTGTATAAAGACTTGTATATTGTAGCACAGGCCTCATGAAGCCGTCTATTGCAGGAGGACACAAAGCCCAAGGGACGGGCACTATTTTCCAGCGCTAAAAAAGGGGTTCCCCGGCCAAGCTATCAGAGAACACAAGCCGGTGATCCCGGGTTTTGGAACGTTCGTCTTAAGCATTAGAAAGGAGCAATCTCCTATGAGCCATCTGACACCACAGCAGCTCTCCGGGCTGCGTGAAAACCTACTGCAGCAGCAGAAGGATATCCACCACAGACTGCAAAACAACGGGCATTACGGATTGCAGGATGCCATGCGCGACACGACGGGTGAGCTGTCCCAAATCGACAACCACCCCGGCGATGCCGCCACGGAGCTATACAGCCGCTCTATAGATATTTCCCTCCTGGAACGGGATGAGCATGAGCTGGATGAGATCGAAGCCGCACTTTCCGCCATGGAAGAAGGAACCTACGGGATCTGCGCTGTTTGCGGTCAAGCCATTTCAGTGGAACGCTTGTCAGCTGTTCCTGCTACCCGTTTCTGCAAAGAGCATAATCCCCGTCAAAGCTCGCCTTTCACAAGGCCGGCAGAAGAGGAATTTCTAACCCCGCCATTTGGACGCACCAGTCTCGATGAACGCGGGGAACAGAACAGGTTCGACGGTGAAGATGCCTGGCAGATTGTTGAGAGCTGGGGCAGCTCCAATTCACCGGCCATGGCCGAAGGCAATGACATTTCCTCTTATAATGATATGGAGATTGAAGCTGACGAAACCGAGGGCTTCGTGGAGCCTTGGGAGAACTTTATCGCCACCGACATCGCCGGAAACCATGTGACTGTCATCAAGGGATCAAGCTACCGTCACTATATGGACAGCGGGGAAGGCAGCCACCTTCTTGATCCGAATAGCAAAAAAGAAAGAGAGTAGCCCGGGGGCTGCTCTTTTTTAAAATATACGCCAGAATTTATATGCTTCACGCAATAAAAAGGTCGGCAAAGCCGTTTCTGCTTGCATATCAGAAAGTATATATTGGGTCCCCGCAATGTACCTGAATAGTCTCCATGCAAGGCACCACTTTGTGGGGTTATTTTAAAATGTCTTCAGCTCCAGCTGATGCTGCACGATCCGCACAATGTCTGCAATGTAATCGCCGATGATCGGCAGATTGAGCGCTCCAAGCACCTGAAGCACATAAATGATCGTCGCGGCAAAAAAAGTAAAACCCAGCGCAATCCCCAATCCCCGCGCCGTTCCCGACAGCACATTCAGCCAAATCAGACGCCAGGGTGAGTTCAACAGCTGAGTATACTCAGCGATCCGTGCTTTTTCCATCTGCTGGACCAATCCCGAAGTCAGGCGGTAGACGGCATTCAGCTTTTCTTCCGGTGGAATATCATTAGGATCGCCGCCAAAGCTGTGGAAATCCGCAGGTGGATGATCTGGACCGTATGCAACGGAACGCTGCTGTTTGGTTGGCATCCGCCCGATCTGAAGCGGCAAGCCCTGCTGTTTTTGTGTGCTGCTGTCCACCTGACTGCTTATGCCGCCGTCCATGCTGCTGCCCGCCCCTGATGTTCTGATCGAGATTCTCCCGGTTTTCCCAAAGCGGTGCTTGTCCTCTTGCCGTCCCTTCATGGCGTTGACTCCTCCCTGGCATCGTCACTTGAGGTCCACAAAGTAAACGAGCCCGGTCAAAAGAGAGAGGACTCTCTTTAAGCACCGGGCTCGTCATTTTGCCGCTAACCCCTAGACCCTTTTCCTTTGCCGCTAGTATATGCCATTTAGGGACAGGTAATGCAAAACTTTAGGCTTCGATATGAATTCCGATCGATTTGCCGCCGGCATCTACGGTCTCAAAGGCATGCTCTCCATCAAAATCAACCGTAGTTACAAGCACATTCTCACGAAGCACATGTTCAAATGCTGTCGCCGCAGCTTTCAGCTCCCCGTCTACCTTCAGCGTCAGCGCGACCCGTTTCTCAATCGGCAGATCCAGGCGTTTCCGGTAGTCCTGCACCGCGCGCACGATCTCACGCACCCAGCCTTCCTGCTCCAGCTCCGGTGTAATCTCCGTATTCAGCGCTACTGTAAGTCCATACCCGGATGCCGCAGCAAAACCCGGTTTGGCCTGCTTCTCTACCAGCAGCTCCTCAGCAGTAATCTGCAGCTCTTCCCCTTCCGGAGATACAATCGCTATAACACCGTCCTGCACGGTTTTACGGGTTGCCTCACTGTCCAAAGCTTTCAGGAAGCCCTGGAGGAAGCCAACGTTTTTACCGTATTTTTTACCGGCCACCTTGAGATTGAGCTTCAGTGTAAAATCAACAAATCCGCTGTCGCTGTGCTCTACCACAATCTCTTTGACATTGATTTCATCCTTGATGATCTCTTCGTAATCCGCCAAATGGAAGCTGCGGTCGATCGATACAATCAGCTCGGACAACGGCTGGCGGTTCTTGATGCCGGTCTCATTGCGGACGTTGCGGGCCAATTCAACGATTTGTCTCGCACTCTCCATATCCTGCTCCAGCTCCAGGTCGATCAGGCTCTCATCCGCTGCAGGATAATCTGCCAGATGCACACTTTCGCCGCCGCCCAGGTTCGTAAAGATATCCTCGGACAGCATCGGTGTAAATGGAGCCATCAGCATAGCCGTAGTCAGCAGAACATGTGTCAATGTACGGTAGGCATCAAGCTTCTCCTCGCCGAGCCCGCTGCCCCAGAAACGGTCACGGGAACGGCGGATATACCAGTTGCTCAGCTCATCCACAAAGTTCTCAACGGCCTTGGACGTATTGACGAAATCATTAACCGCCAGGCCCTTATCCACCAGGAGGATCAGGCTGTTCAGGCGGGACAGAATCCAACGGTCCAGCTTGTGCTCCGACACTTTGAACGGATGGTCGGCAGGATCATAGCCGTCGATGCCGGCATACAGCGTCAGGAACGCATGGGTGTTGACCAGCGTATCCACAACCTTGGATTTGGTCTCCCCGACCAAGCCGCGCGAGAAACGTTTGTTGTTCCATGGCGCGCTGTCGGACAGGATCGCCCAGCGGAAGGCATCTGTGCCGTATTCGTTCATGATTTCCCAAGGGTCGATGACATTGCCTTTGGATTTGGACATTTTTTGGCCATTCTCATCGAAAATGTGGCCGTGGGCAATAACAGCCTTGTATGGAGCTTTGCCCTTGAACAGCGTCGATACCGCAAGCAAGCTGTAGAACCAGCCGCGTGTCTGGTCAATCCCTTCGCAGATCATGTCTGCCGGATATTGATCCTCGAACTTCTCTTCATTCTCAAACGGATAGTGGCTCTGGGCGAACGGCATCGAGCCGCTGTCGAACCAGACGTCGATGACCTCCGAGGTCCGCACCATCACACCGCCCTCGCTGAACGGGCTGCGCAGCTTGATGTTGTCCACATAAGGCTTGTGCAGCTCGATATCCTCCGGTACTTCCCCGATAGCCATCGATCTCAGTTCAGCAATGCTGTGCGGCGCAAATTCCTTGCCCGTATCCTGGCAGACCCAGATATTCAGCGGAGTTCCCCAATAGCGGTTGCGGCTGATGTTCCAGTCGACCAATTCCTCCAGGAATTTGCCAAAACGGCCTTCACGCACATGGTCAGGGTACCAATCCACACTTTTGTTGTTCGCAATGAGCTGGTCCTTGATTGCCGTGGTCTGGATGAACCAGCTGTCTGTTGCATAGTAGAGTAGCGGAGTATCGCAGCGCCAGCAGAACGGATAGCTGTGCTCGTATTTCTCTTTGTTGTACAGCAGCCCTTTCTCGGAAAGCACCTTGACAATATCCAGATCGCAATCCTTCACAAACCGTCCGGCAAAATCAGATATTACATCTATATATTTACCGGATGTATCCACTACATTAACAAAGCTGATCCCATTCTCACGGCAGCTCTTATAGTCATCTTCACCATGTGCCGGAGCCATGTGTACGATCCCCGTACCGCTGGAATCCGTAACGAAGGATGCACCGACGATTACATTATGTCTCTCTGCCTTGATGTATCCGAATGGCGGTGTATAGCTCTGGCCGATAAAATCCGCACCCTTGTGTGTGGACAGGATCGTATAATCACCTTTCAATACCTCTTCCACAAGGTTTTTCGCCAAAACATACACGCCGTCTTCCTGCTGGGCACGGACATACTCCATGTCCGGGTTCATCGCCAGCGCCATATGCGCCGGAAGCGTCCAAGGCGTGGTCGTCCAGGCCAGCACGTAGTCGCCGCTGCCGTCCAGCTTGAACTTGGCCGTTGCGCTCAGGTCTTTGACCGTCTTGTAGCCCTGGGCCACTTCATGCGAGCTCAGCGTCGTCTGGCAGCTTGGGCAATACGGGCTTACGCGGTGTCCGCGGTAGAGCAGCCCTTTCTCATGCACCGTGGCCAGGATATTCCATACACTCTCGATGTACGTATTGTCCAAGGTTACATAAGGATTGTCGAGATCGGTCCAGTAGCCAATCGCTTCCGTGAACTCGCGCCACTGCTTCTCGTAGCCGAAGACACTTTCCTTACATTCCTTGATGAACTTCTCCACACCATATTCTTCGATATCCTGCTTCCCGGAGATACCCAGCTTCTTCTGTACACCCAGTTCTACCGGCAGACCGTGTGTATCCCAGCCTGCTTTACGTATAACACGGTAGCCCTTCATCGTCTGATAGCGGCCGATAAAATCTTTGATTACACGGCCCAGCACGTGTCCGATATGCGGTACACCGTTTGCCGTCGGCGGTCCTTCATAGAACACATAGTTCGGACGGCCTTCGCGGTTCTCCATGGATCTGCGGAACGTATTTTCGTCGCTCCATTTCTTCAAAATGCGGACGTCTCTGGCCCGCGCGTTTTCTCTGACATCTACTTTTTGCATGAGTGGTCAATCCTTCCATGGTTTTGTCTTAAAACCTCTTCGATCCCTCCCAAACCCTCCCTTAGCCAAGGGAGGGCCCCAAGGGCTCCGCCCTCTGGACACCCGGAACATTGTCTAAATTCCAGGGAGAGGCGGGTTTTGATCTATTGTTGTCGTAGTGCCCGCTTATCGCCGCAAGCGGCACGCTCTACCTCAGGCCCCGGCCCCGCGAACCCGAAGGACAGCACTGGGCCGGATGCCTCTGCGGCGTAGGGCGAAGCCCGCCGCCTGCCTTGCCCTTGCCGGGCGATCCGGCCCGCGATCCCGTAGGGCAGCGCTGGGCCGGGGGCCTCTGCGGCGTAGGCGAAGCCTGCCGCTGCCTTGCCCTTGCCCGGCGATCCGGCCCCGCGAACCCGAAGGGCAGTGCTGGGCCGGGGGCCTCTGCGGCGTGGGGCGAAGCCCGCCGCTGTCCTGCCCTTGCCTGGCGATCCGGCCCGCGAACCCGAAGGGCAGCGCTGGGCCGGGGGCCTCTGCTGCGTGGGGCGAAGCCTGCCGCTGTCTTGCCCTTGCCGGGCGATCCGGCCCCGCGATCCCGAAGGGCAGCGCTGGGCCGGGAGCATCTGCGGCGTGGGGCGAAGCCTGCCGCTGCCTTCAGCCTTTCGCCCTTTGTTTTTTGTCCTTCCGCAGGGAAGGCCCCGCAGGCCTCCCCGTCAGGGGAGCCTAAGAAGGGCCGCTCCCCCGCCGGACAAATCCTTTCCCTTCCGCAAACGTCCGTCTTTCCACGAATAATCCCTTGTTGCGGGTGTCCAGAGGGCGGCCAGCCCTTGGGGTCCCCCTTAGAAGGGGGATTTAGGGGGATGCCAAAAAAAATACGCCGTCCCGCCCCCAAAGGGGCGAGACGGCGCTCGCGATACCACCCTAATTCTGCACCTCATGCACATCCTCAGGGGGAGTGGTTTCAGCACAATCTCAGTTCCGCACAAGTACTTAACGCGCGGGTCCGGGATAACGTCCGGCGGACGGCTTAGCCTACACACGTGTTGAACGCTTCAGCTTAGCTTCTAGGGGAAGATCTTCCGAGCAAGGCGTGAACAATCGGCTCGCAGCAATCACCGACTCTCTGGAGAACGTTACCTTGTCGTACTTGTCCCGTCATCGAATAGATATGAACAGATTACAGATATGTTCTAGTTATAGACGTTTTAAGCTAAAATGTCAATCTTGGAGACAACAGCCGCGAAGCTGGCATTGCTGCAGCGTAAAAGCGCCGGGCCTGAAAAGCTATCTGCCGCTTCAGAGCGCGTTCTCGCTTACCTCACGGCTCTCAAGGGCGTTCCAGTCATCAGTGGACAGCAGCTCCAGCTGCGCTTCCAGCAGTGTCCGGAAACGGGTGCGGTAGATAGAGGCCTGCTTGCGCAGCTCTTCCGTCTCGATCGCAACCTTACGGGATTTGGATAATGCTTCGTTAATAATCCGGTCGGCGTTTTTCTCGGCTTCCTTGATGATCAATTGTGATTCCTTCTTAGAGTTGTTCTTCACATCATCTGCTGCTTCCTGAGCAACGAGAATCGTTTTGGACAGGCTCTCTTCGATGTTCACAAAATGATCGAGCCGCTCCTGAAGGGACAAAAGCTGGTTGTGCAGCTCTTTATTTTCACGGATGACACTCTCATAATCCTTGATGACCTGATCCAGAAATTCGTTGACCTCGTCCTCATCATAACCGCGGATTCTCCGGGAGAACTCCTTGTTATGTATATCGAGTGGTGTTAATGGCATGCTGTGCACCTCCTAGAAATTTCGGACCTCTTGTGCCCTGAACCCTAATCTGCCCGCAGACAAAGTAGAAAAAATGTATTTTGAAGTAACGGCGTCACCGTCCTCTGCCAGTGCGGTTTCCGTTACCGCAAGAACTATAAGATCAGCCTTAGCAAGATACTATATGCCCTTATAGTTCAAGTATACGCGGATCATGGAATTTCATCCGGCAGCCGCTTCAGGGGCCGCCTCTTCTACAAGTATCGGCGTTCAGCTTTCAAAATGTTTGGCTCCCTATAGAGATATTCAATTTCGACAGACAGCACTGGATTCCTGCATGGATTTCAGACAAATTTGCCGACCTGTACCCGGTAGCGGCCTTTTTTGGTCAAAGTACCTATCTCCAGAAGCTTGAATCGGCCAAACCCCTGAATGGAGACCATATCCCCCTCCTTAAGCCCACAGGAAGGATCTTCCTCTACCTTCCAGTTGACACGGACCCTGCCGGCCTTGATCGGTGCAAGAATTTTACTCCGGCTAAGCCGGGTCACGTCCGCCGCAATACCGTCAAGCCGCAGCGAAGCAACCGTCAGATCCATCGTCTCCAGCTTCCCAGGGCTGCTGCGCAGACCGGCTAGCGGCAATACCTCCGTACTGACATTAATCCGGTGCACGCCGGTCAGGTTCATCGCCAAATAATCGGCGATGTCCGCCGCCACCACTACATGACAGCCATCCTCGAGCACATGGATATCGCCGATTTTCCCCCTCTTAATTCCCAGTCCCAGGATCGCACCCATGTAATCGCCATGTTCCAATGCCAGAAACTTCTGTTCTCCCGAGGAAATGGCGAGTACCTTCAGCTCCATGTCTTCTGCTTCAAGATCCCGGTAATCGGGAGCCACCAAGGCGCGCTTCCGTTCTGCTTCTGCCGATCCGCCCTCCCATCTTACAGAAACATCCGGATGACGGTTCACTAGCGTCTGCAGAATAAAACCCTGGCGGGGGTCCAAAAATTCGGTCAGCCTGGTTTCATGATACTCTCCTGCACTGGTAACCCACTCCCAGGCCTTGTCCACAAATTGCCGTTCATCGGGGTGGAAATGTCCGTAAATTTCATTCTTCATCGTAGCAGCCTAAAATACATATGCCACAATATACTGCAATCCGTTCTTGGCAAATTCCAGCACGAACAGGGCAATAATCGGGGAGATGTCTATCGTTCCGAACAGTGCCGGAATAATCCGCCGGAAGGGTGTAAGGTAAGGCTCTACCAGCTTGCCAAGCAACTCTCCAATGAAGCTGTCCCGTACATTCGGCAGCCAGGACATAAGAACGTAGAAGATGATCATCACAAAGTAGATGTTGTATAGAATTTCAATAATTAGATTGATTTGGGACAAAGCCCGTTCACCTCATTCTGTTGTAGTCTTGATCGTCACCCAGAATCTCCGAAATGGATCCTTGGATTTCAACGGTATCCGGTGTGCACATAAATATATTGCCCCCAATTTTGGAGATTCCTCCGCCCAGGGCATAAACGGTTCCGCTGAGAAAATCAATAATCCGCATCGCCTGGTCATTTCGGACGCGCTGGAGATTGATCACTACGGTGCGGTGGGCTCTGAGATGGTCAGCGATTTCCTGAGCCTCTTCATAAGAACGGGGCTCATAGAGCACGACCTTTACATTTTTTTGCGAATGGATACTGACGACGTTCGCCCGCTGATTTTTGCGGGTTTCTACAGGGGCGGGCTCATATTCTTCTTCATCACGGGAAATCTGCTCCCGTTCAACAACTTCCTCTTCCTCCTGCAAGCCCAAAAAACTCATAAAACGGTTCATCACGCCCATCAAGCTCCCTCCTCATGACCTACTAATACCGTTCCCAGGCGCACCCGGGTGGCTCCTTCCTCTATCGCCACTTCAAAATCATTCGACATTCCCATCGACAGCTCTTGTATAGGCTCAGGTGTCAAAGCCAGCAGATTCAGCTCGTCACGAAGCTCCCTTAATCCCCGAAAAACCGGCCGGGTCTGCTCCGACTCCGCTTCATAAGGTGCCATAGTCATCAATCCGATGACCTTAATGCGGTGCAGGCCGGCGATTTCACGCAGGAATCCCGGCACCTCTTCGGGGGCAAGACCGAACTTCGTATCTTCCCCTGAGATATTCACCTGGAGAAAAACGTTCACGGTAAGCCCCGCAGCATCGGCCTTTTTGTGCAATTCACGCGCCAGCGACAAGCGGTCAAGCGAGTGTATATATTGAAATTTGCCGATAACATCCTTAACCTTATTGGTTTGCAAATGCCCGATGAAATGCCAGGTTCCCTTATGACCCAAGGCATTCCATTTGGATTCGGCATCCTGCCAGCGGCTTTCGGCGATATCCTCAAGGCCTGCATCCAGTACAGCGGATACCGTTTCCAGTGATACATATTTCGTCACAGCGATAACCTTGACGTCCGCCACATCCCGGCCGCTTGCTGCACAGGCACGTGCTACACGTTCCTCTACACCGGCTATTCTTTCCTGCAGTGTCAACGTTCAGCTCTCCTTTATTCCGATCCAGCTCGTCATTCTTCCTGTAACTCCGTTTTCCTTCCGGTACGAAAAAAACAGATCCTGGTTACAGCTTGTACACCAAGATGTACATTCGATATGAGTCGGCAATATTCCTGCTTTAATCATAATGCGTCGATTCATTTCTTTCAAGTTCAGCATGCTTTTGCGGTCATTCGATTCAGACGTTCTGTATAAGTCCCCCGAGGGGCCGGAAGTCGCCGCTGTCTTCAGTTCATCCTCAAGCCGCCGGATGTGATCCATTACATAATCATCTACTTCATAACAGCAGTCGCCAATTGAAGGTCCGATCCCGGCAAGAATATTCTGCGGACAGCTGCCGTACTCCGTCTCCATACGCTCCACCATTGCAGCAGCAATCCCTGCTACGGTCCCTTTCCAGCCCGCATGTGCGAGTCCAACCACCTTAAGCCGCGGATCATAGAAATAGAGAGGGACACAATCGGCATAAAAGGAGGTTATAAGCACACCCGGCACATTCGTAAGCAAACCATCTGTCGCTTGAAAGGCCGATGCTCTGTCCAAACTGCCGCGGCCGCGGTCATCCGCCTTAACCACTGCTATATCTTTACCATGGGTTTGCTCTCCGCAGGTCCAGTCCTGCAGTGTAAACCCCAGACTCTCTGCAAGCAATATACGATTCCCGAGCACATCCGACGGGTCATCTCCAACATGAAAAGCACAATTAAAGCTGTCATAAGGCGCCTTGCCTATCCCACCCTGTCTGCCTGTGAACCCTGCAGTGAGTTCGGCATGCTCCTCACGCCAAGGCTCCAGATGAAGCAGCATAGGCAATCCGGCCTTTTGCATAAACGGTTCCATATCTTCACCTCCGCCTAAGTGTACCATAAGATGCCGTCACAGAGTGCGGTCAAACTGCCGGACTGCTTCTGGACTAGACAACCTCATTTTGTAATTAAAAAAGACGCACCTTGTCAATAAGTGCGCCGGTCACTGCGGTCCCCCCGCTCCAGATACATCGTTTCCCGCTCTTCCTGAGTTTGCGGCATCCGGATTTCCTCCATCTTGACGAGCACGACGTCGGCGCCGATCTTCACGATATTCCGCCAGGGAATAATCAGATCTGTGCCCCCTCCGAAGAGGCCCATGAACCGCGTATATCCCGGGATAATAATCGCATCAATCACACCGCGGCGGAGATCCAGCTCCAGATCACTGATCTGACCCAGCCGCTTCCCGTCGACAATATTAATCACATCTTTCGTCTGAAAATCGGAGATTTTCATTTTTTTGCTGCTTCCTATTGAATCGTCGTTCACCTCGCCACCCCTGTGCATTCAGACGTATAGTCCAATATATGTTATCCGGGCTTGGCCACATGCCACGATAAATTTAGAACTTGACGCGCTCCAATAAAAAGGGTGCCCGGACAGCGCATACCTGCGCCTCCGGAACACCCATGTCCACAATACCGCTATGTGAGCTTAAGACTTAACATGCTTCTGCATCTGCTGAATGGCCGACTTCTCAAGACGGGATACCTGGGCCTGCGAGATGCCGATTTCATCAGCAACCTCCATCTGGGTTTTGCCTTCAAAAAAGCGCATCGACAGAATCCGTTTCTCCCGCTGCCCCAGCCGCTGCATCGCTTCGCGGAGCGCAATTTCCTCGATCCATGAGACATCCTTGTTTTTGTCGTCGCTGATCTGGTCCATCACATAAATCGGATCTCCACCGTCATGGTAGATGGGTTCGAACAATGAGACCGGGTCCTGAATCGCATCAAGAGCAAAAACCACATCTTCCTTAGGGACGCCAAGCGCCTCGGAAATTTCAAAAATCGTCGGTTCCCGTGAATTCTGATTCGTAAGACTGTCCCGCACCTGCAGAGCTTTGTAGGCAATGTCCCGCAGGGAACGGGATACCCGGATCGGGTTATTGTCGCGTAAGTAGCGGCGGATTTCACCGATGATCATCGGTACCGCGTAGGTGGAGAACTTCACATTTTGCGATAAATCAAAGTTATCGATGGCCTTCATCAGCCCGATGCAGCCTACCTGGAACAGATCGTCAACGAACTCTCCCCGGTTGTTGAATCTTTGAATAACGCTAAGAACAAGTCTAAGGTTACCGTTTACCAA
>RCUU01000392.1_pt1 | contig 24755 bp, 22 predicted proteins | sample 2166211 | NCBI WGS metagenome assembly RCUU01 (sample SAMN09932620, study PRJNA488358) | compost metagenome | feature: garden; material: soil; isolation source: compost soil in phenylacetic acid-enriched culture | place: Germany: Experimental Botanical Garden Goettingen | collected 2016-01-27
ACTATGAGAGAATAAAAAAACCTCCCAATTTGAAATTGGAAGGATTAGTCTTTCACTTATATTAAATAAGTTCTTTAATGCCACTGGAATCATGACAAATAAAGTGTAAACTGATTTATAAAAATGGATAGACTAACCCTATATTTTGAAGTTTGAAGTTATTCATTTCAAATAAAAATATAGATTAGTTAATCATTGTCCATCCATCAGTCCTCTCATAATTGTATTTTTATATTAACAAATTTTTTTATGGAATACAATTCGGCATGAACTTCACCTCAAGCTACTGCTTGTTGCTCTTTTGATAATTTCCATACAATTGACCACAAGCAGCATCTATATCAATTCCAAATTGACTTCTAATGGTCACATCATAAAACATACCCCATAGAGAGACTTTATGAAGTGTCTACTCTATAGGGTGCATTTTAAATGTACCAAGGACTATTTTTACTTTCTTCGCAGGTCACTTGTTAATCAACCACTAAAACAATCTTCTTAACCTTCTACGTCTTCTCTCCAAAAGTATGATTGCCAGCAAGTCGAACAATACGAGCGGTATAATAAATGGTACAAACGTGGCATGCGCCTTGCTGCCCTTGCGGTGAACTGACTCCAGCTTCAGATGCAATTTGTTCGCCGTTACTTTTACAATCGTTCCGTACAGTACAGCTCCCGTCTTTGTCTTAATACGTACAGGTTTGTTCAAATATTTGCGAGCCTGCTTATAACCAACTGATGTAGCCAATCATGCCTCACCTCCTGTGTATTGACAATATATGTGCATCTCCCCTAGTGAGTGTGGGCGAGCGTCGGAGGCTAGCTGTATTAACTTTGGTTTAAAAACAATATGTGTGTAACACGAAACCATTCCTTATCTGACCATTCGTGAATTTGCTGAAAAGGTGCAATCTTCCCCAACCAGCGTGCTGCGCTTCTGCAAAAAGGTAGGCTGCAACGGGTTTACGGAGTTCAAAGTACTATTTTGGGATATTTTTGAAAAATCATTGTCACATTATTAAAGCTTTATCTGTTGACATTTTATGGAGGTTGCTGTATAAATTCAAAGCCAATACAAAAGACGGCTAAGGAGGATCTGCATGCACAAAGTGGTCAAAATCAGATTTACGCTTTTTTTCGGTGAAGCGCCTGAAGAAAAATGTTATGGGTACATGGAGTTAAATCATGCTGGCAATATGATCGCGCTTTACAATAAGTACGGTGAGGAAATTGATATGTACGGCGGACATGAATATGTTAGGGTACATATACTTGGCAAATTTGATGACGAAGACCGTGATAATTTTTATTCTTTGTTAGAAAGTGATGGCGTTGGATAATCACCATGAAACCAGAAACATTCACATTTCGGATAAACATTATCTACTAAAAATAGTCTACAATAATGAGCACATATGCAGCAGAAGGAAGGTTACATCCAATGATGGTAATGCAGCAGATATCACAATCTATGAATATAGGCAAGCGCAGGAAGTCGCTACTCGCCCTTCCCTTGCTGGCAGCAATTATCCTTATGGGTGGCTGTAAAAACGACAGCCCCCCTTCCGCTCACTCAGCAAGCGCGGTAAATGTGAACGCGGATTCCGTGCAGCCCGTCTCCTTTTGGGTCGCGACGGACACACACTATTTAGACAAAGAGCTACAGGACGGCGGAACTTCTTTTGATGCCTACGTCAGCGGCGGAGACGGTAAAATGCTGCCCTATAGCGAAGAATTAATGGAAGCTTTAGTGTACGATGTGGAGCAGAAGAAACCAGCATTCCTTATTCTCAGCGGCGATTTGACTAACAACGGAGAAGCAAGCAGCCACAAGAAGCTGGTGGAAAAGCTAAAACGAATAGAACAAGCGGGAACTTCCGTTTATGTGATTCCAGGGAATCATGATCTGAATAACCCGTGGGCCAGGTCCTTCAGCGGTGACAAGCAGATCGTTGCGGAGTATCTTTCGGACGAGGATTTTGATGATCTGTATGCGGAATATGGATACGATGAGGCTTTTTCCAGAGATGAGGACAGTCTTAGCTATCTCGTGCAAGCCGCTCCCGGACTTTGGCTGCTCATGATTGACAGCGCCCAGTATGCCAAAAATGAAGAATACGGCTTCCCCCAAACGGACGGACGCATCTTGCCGTCCACGCAAGCGTGGATGGAAAAATGCGTGAAGCTCGCTGCCAAATCGCAGGCCTCCATCATCACCGTTATGCATCACAATTTGCTTGATCATACAACCATGCAGGTATCGGGCTTTCGGCTGAACAACAGTCAGGAAGCGATGAAGCTGCTGCGTCAAGGCGGGCTCAACTTAGTGCTCTCCGGTCATATTCATATGCAGGACATCCGCCGTGACCCTGCTTACAGAGAAGGAGATGGGGCATTTCCGGTGTATGATATTGCCACCGGCGCATTTGCAGTAAATCCCCATCAATATGGAGTTATGACCTTTGATCCGTTGAGCCGGGGAGTCACTTATAATACTGCAGCTGTCGACGTCGAAGGCTGGGCTGCCGCAACCGGCAGTAACGATCCCAATCTATTCGGATTCAAATCTTATGCAGAGAAAGCCTTTGCCTCCTCTTCTTACAGCAAAGCGCTTCAGCGGCTTGAGGACAGCTCGTTCAGCACTGCGGATCGCGCTTCCATGGCGGAGGCCATGGCTAAGCTGAATGTCTACTACTTCGCAGGAACAGCTGCTGAGCATTTACCGGAAATTAAAGCAATGCCGGGATTTAAGCTGTGGGAGCAGGTGCAAGGCGGCTTCATGTCAGGCTATATTCGCAGCATGGTGGAGGAACAAGATGAGAGCAATGTTTCGCTTGAAATGGTGCTGAACGGCAGTACGCGATAGCAGTAAACAAAGAGGGATTTTAGACGAAAGACTGAAAATTATGATCTGCCTAGCCCCCGACTCGTTTCATATGCAATCTTTCGTTGAACCCGCTCTTTTGAAGCACCATCCCTTTTAAATAGCCAAACTCACGCTGCATTACGCTTTTGTCAAAGGTGTGAGAACGGCCTTTATTGCTTGAAACGGCCAATATGCCTAACAAGTTGTTATCCAGTAGAGCTACATAATAATGCTCTTTTATAAATGAATGCTTGAGTCCTTATGCAATCGTCTGTAGGTCAAGCTTGATTGAATCGCTTACCTTCTTAAAGAAGCCCTCCACGAACAATTGTACAGTCTGATTCATCAAAGTATCGTCAAGCTCAGCCAGGCTGCGGATTGTAAATCGATTCATAGCATTCATCATTCACTCTCTCCTTAAATCAGATCTGACTCAGCCTTCAGGATGAAGCACAATGATTTCTTGTAAGGACCAAAGTATACCTTCAACGTCTTATCTGTCATGCTCAGGATCAAGCATGGTAAACTTGAGAAACGTTATATGAGTGTTTTGGTCATAATAAAATCAATTTGTTCTTCATCACCCATAGAGAAAGAGTGTGATCCTGTTTGTACAAACCCCATTTTTTTATAAAATGTAAGTGCACTCTCATTTTTTTCCCAAACCCCTAGCCAGATTTTTTCCTTATTTCGCTCTATAGCTATTTTTATAGCTTTATTTATTAGTTTTTTCCCAAGCCCCTGTTTATGACTTTTTTTTCTTATATAAATCCTCTCGATTTCAAGCGAAGCATTGCCCATTTTTTCAGATTGAGAATCGTTAATGTTAACCTTTAAATAGCCGGAAACTTCATCATTAGAACAAATAAAATAGAATTCTGAAGAGGTATTTGATAATTCCTCTTCTAACTGTTTTAAGTTAAATGCTCTTTCCAAGTATGCCTTCATATTTTCAGGTGCATTTTGATGCTTAAATGTCTCGTTAAAGGTTTCAACACTAATGTCTTGAAGCAAGCCTAGATCTTCAAACGTGCACTTTTTTATAGTTATAGTCAATTATTTGTCCTCCATTTATAAATCAATAGTTTCTCTTGTTCCCTTTTTTTACAAACACCCAGTCTTTTTCTACATTTTTTCTGACTCTTTGCAGCAGGTTAAAAACAGCCTCTACTTCACTTTCGGAAAATCCAGATAGAGCGACCATATTGGAATAATCGTTTTCTCTTTTAATGGATGGGTAAACTGTTATCCCTTTTTCTGTAGGAAATAAATTTTTAACTTTTTGGTTATGTTGATCATCTTTCTTTTCAATAAAACCATTCATCTCAGGTTTCTTTATGGCACGAGCAGCTGTTGTTCGGTCTACCTTTATCATTTCAGCTAGCTTTTCTTGAATAATTCCTGGATTTTCACATATTCGCACAAGGTACAAGTACTGCCCTTTTGTAAGATCATATTTTTTAAATTCTATATTACTTATAGAATCCAATGACCTGGCGATCATTCCAATCTCACGTAAAACTTCCTTCATATTGGCAACCCCGCTATTAAGGTTTTTATGACTTACGAGCGAATCGAAGCCAAGCGCGATTAGACCCATCACCGTCGCCGTGTCAGAATTGTTTCCCATCGGCGACTCCGTCTTCTTCCCACAACGACGGCGTTCAGCAGATTTGCATCCGCTCCCGCTGACTCCCAACGGTTCATGTTATTCGATCCGTCAATATGGTGCTTTTTCATACAAACTTGCTGACAATGCCTGCACGAACGGTGACCAATCACCTGTCGTGTAAAGCTGAAGCTGGTGCATGGCACGTGTACACGCAGTATAAAGCAGCTTACGTTCATTTTCCCGGCCATAAGCTTCGGACGAAGCGTCATAGACCAAGACTGCATCGAATTCGACACCTTTGGCGAGATACACAGGAATGATCATCACTCCTTTTTCAAAGCCTGGCGTCTCCTTAGTAATGAGCTGCAGAGCTTCGCCTCCATGTATCTGTAACGATTCATAAGCCTCGCGGCTTTCGGCTGCGGTCTTTGTAATGACGGCAATGGAATTCAAGCCCTCTGCCCTGATCGCCGCAATGTCTGCCAGAATTCTCGCATCACGCTGCTCCCCGCTGTCCAGTTTTGTTAGAAGTGGTTTAGGGCCTCTTCTTTCAAACGATTCAATTTCTTCCCCGCCTGGAAGCATCGATTTCGTAAATTCAACGATCTCCTTGGTTGAACGATAACTGCGAGCCAAGCGAACAAGGCTTGTTTCAGCTTCACCGAAAAGATGTACAAGCGTTGAATCGGATGTGTCCAGACTTGTGGCCTGTATGAAGATGGCTTGCCCGAAATCGCCTAGCACTGTCATCCGTGCGCGTGGGAAAAGCTTTTTTATATATTCATATTGAAACGGTGAATAATCCTGACCCTCATCAACGAAAACATAGCGGATTTCCGTGTTCATCCGAACTCCTTCAATCAGTTCTTTTAAATATAAATAAGGAGTCGCATCTTCGTATAATAGCTCGTTCCGGAGCAATGTTTCGTTGGTTTGCCTGCATATTTCAGCCCACAGCGGCGGGATGACGGCCCCATTTGTTTTCTCATGATAAGCGGCTCCGTCCTCAAACAATTGGCCATATACGCCTTTCATATCTACAAACGAAAATTTCTTCACACTTTTCCTTAGCGGTTTAAAGCCTTCTTTCACAATCGTGCGACGGAGCAAAGCTTCCTCCTTCATAGCGAAGTCAAAGTCTCCTTCATCCTCCCGGGGCTTGTTACTTATTTTCTCGCGAACTAAGGCGTATTGTTCCGCAACGTCGAATACTTCCTTCTCTTTATGCAGCATTCCGAATATTTCCGCATATTGCTCAGTGTCGAGATAATTTATCTCTTCCTCTACCCAAAGCGCATCCCGTTCCATACGTTCCAGCGAGGCCAGTTCATTCAGCAGCCATTCCTGCAAAAGAACGACACGATTAAACAACGGCAGTGAATGATCATAGCTGTAAAACATCACTCTCATTCGCTCCTCGGTAATCAAGTCGCGGTCGCGAAACCGAATACCGTTGAATTGCATCCCTTCATTTCCCAACCATGTTACATACTCCTGCAGTGCTTGCAGATAAGCCTCGGAAGCTTTATATTCGATCCCCTGAAGACGAGCCTCATATCCCGGTGTTCCTTGTGCGGACAACACGTATTCGATCTGATCAAAGGGGTCCTCCAGCTGTAATGAGGAACCTAACCAATAGTCGAGATATTCTTGAAAAGTCGTCTGCTGCATATTCTCTTCACCTAGCTCCGGAAGGACGGTGGAGATATAGCCGGCAAACAGTGGATTCGGTGAGAAAAGAACGATCTGATCGGCCTTGATTGTCTGACGGTGTTTGTACAGCAAGTACGCCACCCGCTGCAATGCCACGGAAGTCTTACCGCTGCCGGCCGCCCCCTGTACGATAAGCATCCGGCTTGTGTCATTGCGGATAATAGCGTTCTGTTCCTTTTGGATAGTTGCCACAATACTCTTCATTTGCGAGTTTGCACCTTTGCCGAGCACTTGCTGCAGGATTTCGTCTCCAATCGTTTCACTCGTGTCAAACATGTTGCGGATTTGCCCGTTTTGAATCTGAAACTGTCGTTTGAGCTCCATCCTCCCTTCGATTCGTCCGGTCGGCGTGACGTAAGAAGCCAGTCCGGGAGAGTAGTCGTAGTACAGGCTGGCGATTGGCGTACGCCAGTCATAGATCAGAAAGCTCATACCGTCTTCAGCGATGAAGGAAGATACGCCGATATAGATTTGCTCGCTGAGGTTCAGGCCATTCTCTTGAAAGTCGAATCGTCCAAAATAAGGTGACGGGAGCAGACGGGTCAAGCTTTTCCATTGCTGTGTCAACAGCTTGTGACCGCGCTCCCGTTCAGCCAATACCGCAGACTGCTGGTTAATCGTATAGAAGGTCTCTTCGAAATCCTCGTTCGTACTTGTATTGATCGTAACTTCTTCCCAAAAACGCTTGCGAATGTCCGTGGCCTGAGCGTGAAGACCGGCAACCTCCGGCTCCAGTTTGACGATTCTCGCCTGCAGCTCGCTCCTGATCCATTCCAGCCTCTCCTGTTCCTGCTGCCAATCTTTCGCTTCCATCTCTCCCAGAACACACTCCTTTTTACGTTTTTATTGGTATAAAAAAGGCATTGACAAATTAAATTTATGGATGTAGAATTAAGATAGGTACGAAACTGAGATAACTAAATATTTTAATTTGTCAATAGCGCTAATGATTATATCATGGCGTTTATTTGTGTTCAATCTATTTTTTTATATCATTTTTTCTCCCATCCAGACCCTTCTTCTCCCCGCCAGTTTCTCCTATCCATGTGGAGCCCAATAGTATCATTAACACAATGAGATGGTATTTACTGTTCCCCCAAAAATGAGCAAAAGGCTACCAATTCTGCTGGCGCCTTTTGCTTACATAAGTTTAGCTTTAGTTACTTCAAATATTTTCCCGTAATCGACTGCTCCGAATGGATGATCTGCGAAGGTGAGCCCTCGAACACCACCTGACCGCCCTTGCTGCCTCCGTCCGGTCCCATGTCGATGATCCAATCTGCTTGGCTAATCACATCGAGGTTGTGCTCGATAACGATCACCGTATTGCCGGCATCTACTAGGCGGTTCATGATCCCCAGAAGGTGTCCGATGTCCGACATATGCAGGCCGGTCGTCGGCTCATCCATGACATAGATGCTTCCCTGTTTATGCAGCTCGCTTGCCAGCTTGATGCGTTGGCATTCTCCACCCGAGAGTGTGCTGAGCGGTTGGCCAAGCTTAATATAGTTCAGCCCTACATCACTTATCGCTTGCAGCTTGCGGACAACCTCCTTGAGCTGGAAAAAATCCAATGCCTGCTCCACTGTCATCTCCAGCACTTCTGCAATTGACTTACCGTTCAATTTGTACGTGAGAACCTCTTCCTTGAACCTTTTCCCTCCGCAAGCCTCACACGGCAGCTTCACGCTATCAAGGAATGAAAGGTCTGTATAAACTGCGCCCAGCCCTTGACAGTTCTCGCAAGCCCCCTTGGAGTTGAAGCTGAACAAGCCTTGATTCACCTTGTTCACGGAAGCGAAGGCCTTGCGCACATCATCCATAATGCCTGTGTAGGTTGCAGGATTCGAGCGTGTTGACACTCCTACAGCCGATTGGTCAATGACGATTGCTTCCGGATGCTTGCTGAGGAATACTTCATTAATCAACGTACTTTTTCCTGATCCGGCAACACCGGTGACTACTGTAAGCACACCGATTGGAATATCCACATTCACATTCTGCAGGTTGTGCAGTGTGGCACCCTTGATGCTCAGCATGCCGGATGGTTGTCTGCAATCAGGCTTGAGCTGGAGCGTCCGCTTCATATGGGTACCTGTCAAGGTATCCGCCTCCAGCAGACCTTGGTAGCTACCTTCATATACGATGGTACCGCCACGGCTGCCGGCGTGTGGCCCGACATCGACGATATGATCTGCCAACTTGATCACATCGGGATCATGCTCGACGACAATTACGGTATTGCCTTTATCGCGCAGCTTCTCCAGCAATTCATTTAACCGGTGTACATCACGCGGATGCAGGCCAACGCTGGGCTCATCGAAGATGTAAGTGACATCCACCAGACTGCCGCTCAAATGCTTCACCATCTTGACACGCTGCGACTCGCCGCCGGACAATGTATCCGTCTCACGATCAAGCGTCAAGTAGTCAAGTCCGATATCCACCAAATGCTGCAACCGCTCCGTCAGCGACTTGATGATTGGTGCGGCGATCGCGTCGTCAATCTCCCGAATGATGTGAATGAGCTTGCCAACCTCCATAGAAGACATTTCCGCTATATTGAGACCATTTATTTTGCTGCCAAGTGCGGCCTGACTGAGCCTTGCACCGTGACAGCTGGAGCAGGGCCCCTCAGAGATGTAAGGCGCAACAGCTTTTTGAGTACGCTCGGACTTAGTTTTCACATCCTGCTTGATGTATTTGTTGGTGAACTTCTCAATTGCTCCTTCTACTGTGACATTCGTTGCCTTCCCTGCGAAATCCATCTTCACTTTTCTCGCCTTGCCGTACAACAGCTGATCCAGTTCCTCTTCCGAAAAATCGCTTAGCTTCTTATCAGGATCAAAGGACCCTGACTGCACAATCAACGACCAATCCCAACTGTTCACTGTATAGTCCGGCAGCATGATTGCCCCTTCATTCAACGACTTAGACATATCCACCGCCTTGCTCATGTCTACGCCAAGCTTGCGACCGATCCCATTGCATTCGGGACACATACCTTGCGGATCGTTAAACGAGAACAAGCTGGCATGTCCAACATAGGGCTGACCCACTCGTGAGAAGAGCAGACGGAGAATAGGAGAAATATCGGTAATTGTGCCCATCGTGGAATGAGAACCGCCGCCAAGCCGCTTTTGATCCACAATAACAGCCATGCTCAGGTTCTCGATCGCATCCGCATCCGGCTGAGGATAGCGCGGCAGAAAATTACGTACGAACATGCTAAAGTTCTCATTCAGTAAACGTGTGGATTCTGCTGCAATCGTATCAAAAACGATGGATGACTTGCCTGATCCGGATACCCCGGTAAAAATCGTAATCTTTCGCTTGGGAATACGCAAAGAGACGTTCTTTAGATTATTTTCTCTCGCAGCCGAGATTACGATAAATTCCTGGTTAGCTTCGCTCATTACTAACATCCTTCCTTATTATCCCTTTTAGACATCGCATGACGAGCAACAAAAAATAAATAATGGCTTGTAAGCCGAAAATCGACTCACAAGCCATTCCATTATATAAAATATATTATTACTTATGTTCAAAAGACACGAAATTATTGTGCTGATGTATCAATGCCTATCGTATTTGTTTTTGAATCGAATGTTAAAGATATACCGAGTGCTTGTGCGATATCACGAAGCTTGAAGTAGTTGTTCCCTTCAATCTTATATGCGGCGATCTCTATCTCCTCATCATCAAGGTAAACCTTAGACGTTGATAATGTAGCTGTCTTAGCTTTTGGATTATTGGATACTGCCAGTTCTCCTCCTTGCGCGGTATATGCTTCACCCGATGTCAGGCTTATGGCGTTATGCTCACTATCCCAACCCACTTCAAAGCCCTTTGCGGTTCCGTTCACTGCCATAGCGATGTCACGAAGCTTAAAGAAGTTGTTGTTGTTAATGTTATATGCTTCAAAAGAAACTTGCTTGCCATCAACTAAAACCTTTGATACTGAAGCTTTGGCAGTCGCAGTTGCCAGTGGATTTGCAGCAGGCTCTGAATTGGGCTCAACTGGTTTAGTAGTCGGTTCAACAGGATTTGAAGTCGATGCAGATGCGCCGTCTGAAACTTGGTAAATAATTTTTGTGGACTTATCAGCATTGCCAAAACTAAATACATAATAAAGATCACAAGTAAAGCCACCGTATCTCTTGTAAAGTTTTGTAGTTGCTGTTTGATTAGCTCCAATTTCACTTACAGCTTCTTCTGAGCCGTCTATTTCCCAGAATAAGGAACCGCCATTACTTCCATCTATCGTATAATAACTTACTGAAGCTTTCATTTTTTCCTTTGGTGTGAATTTGATTTCAGCGCCATCCTTCACAAGAACAATTTTATAGTTTTGCTCTGCAAGAATATCTCTAAATTGTTGATTGTCATCAAATTCTTCAATTTCGATTTTATTCGATTGCGTACCTGCTTCACCAGACAATGAATAGGTGTACTTGTCAGCAGGAACCTCTGCAGCTATTGCAGGAATTGAAGTGAATACGAGCATAAAGACTGAGAGCATCAGAGCCAAAGAAACAAATGTTTTTCTTCTCATAAAACGGCCTCCCAAAATATGTAATTGTGTCTGTAGACTCTCATAATAATACTTTAGCCCTATTTCTATATCTATGACAAATGCTATATTCATATAAAAAAATCGGATATCAAACCATCTGCGTCACCTGCATAAATCTTGCCATCCGCTCCAGCACCTTCTCCAAATCGACGAGCGAGGCAGCATAAGAACAACGAATAAATCCCTCTCCGCCCGATCCGAATACATGTCCCGGCACGACCCCGACCTTCGCTTCCTTCAGAAGTCGAAGAGCAAATTGCTCTGAAGACATCCCGGTAGAAGCAATGGAAGGGAAGGCATAGAAAGCCCCCTCCGGCTCGTGACATGCCAGACCAATTGTATTCAGGCCGGCTACAAACAGCTTACGGCGTTCATTGTAGCTCGCTATCATCTCATCCTTGGCAGCCATGCCATAACGCAGGGATTCAAGTGCAGCAATCTGTGCAATCGTAGGGGCACACATAGCCGTGTACTGGTGGATTTTCAGCATACCGGCGATCAACTCCCCCGGTCCGCAGGCATAGCCTGCCCGCCAGCCTGTCATCGCGAACGCTTTGGAAAAGCCGCTGATGACAATTGTACGCTCCTTCATACCAGGTAATGCGGCAATGCTGACATGTTTTCTCCCGTAGGTCAGCTCGGCATAAATTTCATCCGAAATAACAACCAAATGATGTTGGATAATGAGCTCTACAATCGGGAGCCAATCCTGCTCGGTCATAACTGTGCCGGTTGGATTGCATGGATAATTAATCATCAAAACCTTTGAATGAGGTGTGATCGCTGCTTGCAGTGCTTGAGGAGTCAGCTTGAACTGCTCCTCAGCCTTAGCTTCTACCTCCACAATATTACCCCCATGTAAATGAGTAATCGGTTCATACGCAATATAGCTTGGCGCAGGTATTAGGACTTCATCACCCGGATTGATCACTGCACGCAGTGCCAGGTCGACAGCCTCACTGCTCCCCACCGTCACGATGATTTCCCGCTCGGGATCGTAAGTAACCGCAAAGCTGCTAGCATAATAAGCTGAAAGCTCCTCACGCAGCTCCATCAAGCCCTTGTTTGAGGTGTACTTTGTCTTCCCGTCGCGTAATGCCTGGATGCAAGCTTCACGCACCTTTTCCGGTGTAACGAAATCCGGCTCACCAACCCCAAGGGAAATTGTATCGCCGCCTACAGTATTTATTTCAAAAAAAGCACGAATTCCCGACGGCCGGATATCCCGTACACGCGAGGATAAAAATTGCCCTGCAATCTTTTCACTATACATGCTGCTCCCCCCACTCCTGTCCCCGTTCGCGAAGCGAGCAGGCAATCATTCGATCCAGCAACTGTGTAAAGCTCATGCCTGCTGCCGCCGCACTCTTGGGGAGCAGACTGCCGGCGGTCATTCCCGGCAAGGTATTGACCTCCAGTACATAAGGGATATCCTGACACAAGATCATATCGACCCTGGCATAAACTTTGCACTGCAGCAGCCGATAGCTGGCAAGCGCCGCCTCGCGCACACGCTGATGGGTGGCGGGTACCAGTTCGATCACCTTCTCTTCAGCGCCGTCTACCTCATATTTTGCCGTGTAATCAAACCACTCTGAATGGGTGGAGCGAATGCCGATAATCGGCAGCAGCTCGCCATCTATAATCGAACAGGTGAGCTCCATCCCTTGAATATACGGCTCAATCAAGATCGTTTGATCCAAAGTGAAGGACTCTTGAACAGCCGTTAGCAATTCTGTCTCATGATGAACAAGCTGAATGCCGATGCTAGATCCCCCCGAATTCGGCTTGACAATTACCGGATAACCTATCCGTTCCACCGCCCGCGGATCATAGTCGTCCATCCTCTGCCAGCAAAGGCCTGTCGGCGTATTCACGCCCGCTGCCGTAAGCAGCATCTTAGTCAGACGCTTGTTCATACACAGGCTGCTTGCCAGAATACCGCTGCCTGTATACGGAATCCCCAGTGTCTCAAGCGCTCCCTGTATCGTGCCATCCTCGCCATATTGACCATGCAGAGCCAACAGCGCCAGATCAATTTCTGCCTGTTGTACCTGTCTGATTAAATCCACTCGCTGATTGATTACAATGGGGACCGCCGTATAGTGATTCGGATCCAGATGACGGATCATTTCTTAACCTGTCCGTAGAGAAACCTCCCACTCCGAGGAAACACCACCCATAATAATACCAATTCTCATTACGACACCTCATTAGTCTGTAATTATCTTTATGCCTATAGAAAGCCGCGCACCTGCTGACCGATTATTCGAATACCCTTCTCGATATTTTCATCCGTTACTCGTGAAAAACCTAGTCGCAATGTGTTCGTACCTTCGCCTTCTTGAATAAAAAATCTGTCACCCGGTGTAAAAATAACCCCCTGCTCTGTGCAAGCTTCCAGCAGATGGCGGGTATTTACCCCTGTGGGGAAGGTAAGAAATATATGCAAGCCCCCGTCGCCTGACAGCTTCGCCTCGGGAAGATATGCATCGCAGCACGCTTTTGTCAGTTCATATTTGCGTTTGTATTCCGTACGTGCTTTTTTTACATATTTATCGAAATTTCCATTCAGCAAATACTGATATAATATCGATTGATCGATTGTTGATGTATGAATGCTGCGCGCACGCTTTATGCTTTCAAGGCTGTTGATCAGCGCTTGGTCTCCAAGCACCCAGCCCACTCGCAAACCAGGGAACAGCACCTTGGAGAGGCTGCCGATATAGATGACTCCGTTTCCCTGTCCGGCTGTCGCTATTAATGGGGCAATATGAGCTCCCGAGTAGCGAAGCTCCTCATTAAATCCGTCCTCAATGACCGGTATCTGGTAGCGCATCATTAATTTCATAATAGCGCTTCGTTTTGCGGGTGACATGACGATACCTGTAGGATTGTGATAGGAAGGGGTCAAGTAGGCCAGATCAAAGCGGCTTCCCCCACTCTGCAACACAGACTCAAGCTGCTCCACATCAATACCGTCATGCTCCATTGGAACACCGGTAATTTCAAAGCCTTGCAGCTTCAAATTTTTGATTGCTGTGTGATGGGTTGGATTTTCACAAATTGCCGCTCCGGAGCGTGCAGAAGGACGGAGTGCCGACAATACAATGTCAAAGCCTTCCGTAAATCCGCTAGTGATCAGCATATCCTTGCCGCTTATATCGACGCCTTTATTCTCCATGTAACGCATCAGGTAATCGATCAGCGGCTTGTAGCCTTTCGCATAGCCGTAGTTGAGCAGCACCTGTCCTTCGATGGACATCCTATCCATGAAAGCACGCTTTACATCCCCCAGATCGAACAGCTGCTCATCCGGAGCGATGCTTGTAAACGAGATGGCTCCTTTTTTAGCACGAATCCCCTGCTTCATGATATCCAGCTCTACAGCCGATACAGCATATTCGTTCATCCTTGCCTTCCAGTCGATCTGCCAGGCGGCGGAGTCATCAGCTCCTCCACGATCTGATGTCATAGGCTCCAGCATAGCAGCCACATAACTGCCTTTGCCTGAAACCGTATACGTATATCCGTCATCCTCCAGGCCCTCATAGGCTGCAATGAGTGTATTGCGGCTCACCTTTAGCAGACCGCTCATTTCTCGTGTGGAGGGCAGCTTTTGATTCGCCTGAAGCGCACCTTTTATAATTAATCGCTTGATATATTCTTTCACTTGTATCGCGACCGGACGGTCATCAACGAGCTTGAAATCCTGAAACATTCTTCATCGCCCCCGTCTATAATGATGGCATAGGAATTGAAAGAAAAAAAGAACCACCTCGCAGGATTTTTCATCCCTTGGTGGTTCTTCCGCACTTAGCTAAGTTAATCATACAGTTGCTTTTTTAGTTAACAAATGCCTAGATATGATAATAACTTTTGAAATCGAAAATGTCATCGACAGCTTGATGATACCCGCCTGATTTTCGAAAGGATTCCCTAACGGTTGCGGCGGCCAGCTTATAAGATGCATGGCTTAATACAAGTTCTGCGGCTTCACGTAGTTGACTTGCAGTCAAGCTATGCATGGGTAATTCAATGCCTGCTCCGGTGTTGGCGACCTGCTTTGCGATGATCGGCTGATCGGCACTTTGTGGGATTACAATGAGAGGAACCCCGTAAAATAGGCCTTCATGGGCACTGTTCATTCCACCATGTGTAATAAATAATTTAGTGTGCTGCAGGATTTCGGTTTGTGGAACATAATTTTTTACAATAAAGTTACTAGGAATTTCCCCTAAATCAGATATTTGAGCTTTTTCTCCAATAGACATTACAACACTATGATCCGTTTTCCAAAAAGCCTCAAAACAAAGCTTATAGAAATCGGTTAGCTGATTAAAGACTGTGCCCATTGAAATGTAAATGGGGTGTTCCCCTCTTATTCCCTCAAAGTCGAAGCTGTCCTGAGTTAATCGTTGAGAAATCGATGGGCCTACAAATTTGTAAGTGTGATCAAATGCTTCTCCATCAGGTTGAAACTCTCTTGTTGTATAAACGATTGTAAGGGGAGCTGGATTGCAAAACACATCGTAGGGGGAATGGATCTCTAGATTGTATTTTTCACATACCTTCACTGCCAGACTTTGAAATCTATCGACTACTGATTTAACGATTTCAGAAGGCGCCTCGTTAGAAAACTGTTCCAACGCTTTATCTAATGAATTTTTGGATTGCACAAAGGAAGTGCAAGAGCTGATTGCAGGTAGGTTAAGAATTTGAGCAAGTAAACGCCCGCTGCCAAACATAGAGTCGTGGATGATGTAATCAAAGCGCTCTCCTGCAGTTTGCTTCAGAACGCTGGGTATGACGATATCTGCTGTAAGCAAAAGGCCGTTGATTCTTTCGAGCAAATAATCTCTTCCGCCGGAGATAAAGGCTTTAATAAATTTGTGATCATCAAACGTTCGAACGGTTGCCCCCGTTGCTTCAATGCGCTCCCGAAATGCTTCTATACAAAAGTAAACTACCTCTTCTCCGCGCGCAACAAGCTCCTGCACAACTCCTATCGTAGGATTGATATGTCCCTCTGATCCACCATTTATAAATAGAACACGCGCCATTTCTATCACCTCTCGGACATACTGTTCTCTAAGCTGTGTAAAAATATACCATTCTCAAGTTCATAAACCTTTGAGCACTTTAGCCATTCGATACAACGAAAAAGCAGGCTTGTTGATTTCACCAGTAATATGGTAGCCCATGCGCTCATACAGCTTGAATGCAAGCACGTTCTCTTTTTTCACGGTTAGTGAGCACTTGGAAAAGCCCTGCTTAAGAGCTTGCTTCTCCGCAAACTCAAGCAACCTCGAACCTATCCCCAGTCCTCTGCTTTCCGGCAAGGTAGCGATCGTTCCAATATGAAACTCGTCATCCTCCCCTTCCTTCATGGTGATCATGGAATAAAGTAATTTCAGATGCTTAAGATTATATCCAATAAGGCTAAGCTTTCGATGAATAAACAGCTGTTTAAAGGTTGGCCAGGCAAGACGTTTCAGTACCGGAATCGAATAGCATGTCATCATACCTAAGGTTTGATCGCCGACTTTGGCCTCAAAGGCGTATTGATGACTGAAGCGGTTATCTTCCAGCTTCCAAAGCTTGCGCAATGTACTTAAAATGACACTCTTCTTCTCGGAGCCGGCCAGCGTGTACGCCATATAATCTAATGCTATTTGATTTAGTCTGGCGCCAATGGAGGAACGGGCTTCAGCTTTGGTGATGGTAATTGTATTTAGGTCGGTCATCATTTCACAGAGATCCCCTCGACGGTGACGTTGATCGAACGAATGCTTAATCCGGTAAAGCTCTCTACTGCCTCACGAACATTATTTTGTAGCGCCTGGCGGACATCCGATATTTTCGTTCGATATTGTATAATCACGCTCAAATTAATATCAAGACCTTTGTCGGCTTCCTTTAATTCGATCCCATTTTGCATGCTGTTACCATTAAACCAGTTGGCCAGGCTTTCTACAATCCCAGATGACATGCATACTATTCCAGTCGTCGCAGTTACGGCTTTGCCCACAATCTTATAAACGGCAGCCTTAGAAAAAATAATCTTACCCATAGTATTTTCAATGAACATGTGCATCCCTCCACTTTTTCTCATATTGAGAAAGTTTTGAACATATGTCTTATTTGCACCAATAATAAATGATAGATATGTGTATCATATGATTTAACATTATATCATTCATTTGTACCAGTCAAATTTCTTCAAGAACTCTACACCGATGAAAATCTAATACGAATACGTCAAAAAGCCTGTTCGAAAATTCGAACAGACTTGTATGCTTTATCGCCGGGTTTGGGTTGCAGGAAAGCTAGACTTGAGCCTTAAAGCCATGGTAAAACGTATCTACCACTAATCCGGCAGCGGATTTTCTGGCAATATGTCCTTCAATAACCTGCTGCCATGTCAAGAAAAGAAGTGAATACAGAACATTAACAATCCAGCTTCTATCCATGTCCTGGCGGAAATACCCCTTCTGCTGCAGCAAGCAGATCACTTGCAGTACGGGCTCCTGCAGCTTTTGGTATTCGCCTTCAATCTCCTGGTTGTAGTTAACAGTAGCATCATGAGCAAGAAAATAAACCTTGTCCCCGAGAGGAATGAGAGCTTCAATCAGCTCCGGGATATAGCTCTCACAGTTTTCCTCATCCAGCCGAACATTTTTCATCGTTTCACTTACGACCTCAATGGCACGGAAGCCCAAATAAATCATCAATTGCTCCCGGCTCTCCACATATCGGTGCAGTGTAGCGACGCCGATTCCGGCTGATTCGGCAATTTCAAGCATGGAAGCATTCGGCTTCTCAATCAACAGCTTGGTCGCTTCATCCAGAATAGCGTTCAGTCTGGTTTGTTTCATTGACGTTAGTTCCTTTTTCATATAGCACACCTCTTAAAGAGTGTTGGTCTTCATTTCATCTTTTCATCTGATCATCGATCATTTGATAGTATATCATATCGATTAGGAGGTTTTACTCTCCGATATAAATAATCCTGTTAATGTAAGTACAATCCCGAACACAGCAACTCCGGTAATTCTTTCATGAAGCACAATAACGGAAGTGACAACGGTTATTACAGGAATCATGTAAATGTAAACACTGGTTTTTACTGCACCTAATATTTTTACCGCAGAGTTCCAAGTTACAAAGCAAAGTGCAGATGCCCCTAACCCGAGAAAAAGGATCTTTAACAAATTACTTGGGCGTATCAGTTCATTTTTGGCTGGCTTAAATCCAAATATAAATAAAGCGGGTGTCATAAATACCAATCCATAGAAGAATACTCTTCGTGTTGCCTGAATGGTATTGTAGTGAAATCCGCTGATTTTATTTGTCAGAATAGAATAAGCGGCCCATGCCACAGCGGCTAAAACCGCCAGTATATCCCCGAAAGGATTTAGTTTTAAATTAATGCTTCCATTAAAGGTAACGAGGAGTATCCCGACAACAGCAACTGCAAAGCCTATAAAAAACTGCAGTTTCAATTTCTCACCATCCAAAAACAAATGTGCAAGGGTTGTAGTAAAAAACGGTGCAATAGGAACAATGACCCCTACATTTGGATGCGAAAGTATACCTTTAATTGCACATCATATTTTACCGTTCTCATTTCTTGATTCATAAATATGTACTCCTTTCTTGATGATCCGATAATTAGAGTATCACAAGCAGCAATCACATTCTTGTATGATATTGCCCTTTCGTTACTGTTAGCAACTAAAAAAGCCGCCATTTCTGGCGGCAGCTTCCCCGGTGATAGCTATAGGCAATTACGCTTGTCGACTGCGACTGCTATGTCTCAGCAATCATGGCATCTGCTTTTGTTTTATGAACCGTGCCATGCGGATGATGAGGAGGAGCGTATATTACATAAACCTTAAGCGGTGAACGACCTTTGTTGGTTACATTGTGCCATTTTCCAGCAGGTATCATAATGGCGTAGCCGTCATAGGCCATGGCTTGAAAATCCAATTTGTCTTTACTGTCACCCATTTGAACAAGTCCTTGCCCCTCTTCGATTCGTATGAACTGATCCGTATCCGGATGAACCTCCAAGCCGATATCATCTCCCACATTAATACTCATCAGGGTTACTTGGAGATGCTCCCCTGTCCAAAATGCGGTTCGGTAAGTATTGTTTTGTTCCGCAGCCTCTTCTATATTTACAACAAAAGGGTTTGGACCGTGATCCATTAATTTAATGTTTTCTTTATAAGATTTTCGATTGTAAAACTGTCCACTATAATATGGGCCTAAATTTCGGTTCCAATCGGCTGTGCAATAGTCATACATAGGATGATGCCATTGATCATAATAGCAACCGTTTCGGTACATATTTCATTTCTCCTCTTTAATGATATTTACAAGTCTTTTCATCCTATGCAGCAGCCTATATAATGGATTGGAAAATGGGCTACTGCCCATCATAGTCAGAAGTCAGAGCAAGCGCAAAAAAAACCATGCTGCTGAGCAGCACGGCTTAGTGATCAAGCGTTATGACCAATGACCTTATAAATCATTTGACTGTGTTGACCAGGGCTTTTGGACGAAGATATCCTTCATTGTCGAAATAGTTCTCTGGACTCACCGTTATATCGGCATTTTATTTTAAATTGTGAACATGTATCAAAAATTCCGCTTGCTTTAAAGTGGACTTTAAGGTTTATACTTCATGGCGAAACCTAAATAATCGAACGGGAGGATAGCGTATTGCTAATGGAAAGACCCCTCATACCTCATGATCAGCTTGCAGCGGAGCACCTTTTTCCGAGGATAATAAAGTGATTTGATACTGGACTAAAAAAATGAACTTAAAGGAGCAGATAATGATGTGTCAAACTCGTGTTTTAAGTGTAGCAAGTGCAAAAGCACATTTTGAAAAGACTACTATTACGCGTAGAGAATTGCAGCCGCATGATGTCTTAATCGATATCAAGTTTAGCGGGATTTGCCATTCCGATATTCACAGTGCCTACGATGAATGGGGTGGCGGTATATTCCCTATGGTGCCTGGTCATGAAATTGCCGGTGTAGTACAAGCAGTAGGCTCTGAGGTTACCAAATTTTCTATCGGTGACCGGGTTGGTGTAGGCTGCTACGTGGACTCCTGCGGAGAATGTGAGTATTGTCTGAGAGGCGAGGAGCAATTTTGCACAAAGGGGGTTGTTGCCACTTACAATTCCAGAGACTATGACGGAAATCCAACCTATGGCGGATACGGCACCAATATTGTTGTAACCGATGGTTTTGTTGTTCATATTCCGGACAGCCTGGAGCTGGATGTAGCAAGTCCGTTACTGTGCGCAGGAATTACCACCTATTCTCCTTTAAAGCATTGGAATGCCGGCCCTGGCAAAAAAGTAGCTATTGTAGGAATGGGGGGCTTAGGCCATATGGCGATCCAGTATGCACATGCATTGGGTGCCGAGGTCACAGTGCTGAGCCGTTCATTGAATAAAAAGGATGAAGCCTTGAGCTTCGGTGCCGATCATTATTTTGCAACAAGTGATTCTGCCACATTTACTGAATTATCAGGTCGTTTTGATCTAATCCTGAACACAGTATCCGCAAATCTTGACGTCGATGCATACTTGTCTCTACTAAATATTAATGGAACAATGGTCAACGTGGGGGCGCCGGCACAGCCTGATCAATTCCATGTCTTCTCCTTAATCATGGGGCGACGCAGCATTGCCGGTTCGCTTGTTGGCGGCATCCGCGAAACTCAAGAGATGCTCGACTTTTCAGCAGAGCACGGGATTACTCCACAAATTGAAGTCATTACGGCGGATCAAGTTGATGAAGCGTATGACCGGGTTCTTAGAAGCGATGTTCGTTATCGTTTCGTGATCGACGTATCCACATTGTAGCATCAATAAGGGGCAGCCTCTTTCTACAAGGGGCTTGCCCTTTTTTTCATAATTCATCCTTATTACATACTTTGATTGGTTATACAACTTGATTTTCAATACACTAAGCAGCATGATATAGACATAATGATATTTAGGTGGTTATTACTTGGATAACAATATATATTTAAACTGGTTTACGACAGATGAGCAATTTCCTTTTTTTATTCAGTATGGAGGCCACCATGAGGACACCTCCTTCCACCAGCATGTCGACTTTTCCGAATTGACTATCGTGCTGAATGGATATGCTACCCATGTTGTCAATCAAGAAGAATCGTTTATAAAAAAGGGGAATGCTTTCGTCATTAACGGTGGAACCTATCATGCCTTTAAAGACCCGCACGATTTCAGGATTTGCAACATTATGTATAGATCCGAAATGCTTAAGTCTGCCGGTACTGATTTGCGAACATTAAACGGCTTTCAGGCGTTGTTTATTTTAGAACCCTTTTATCGCAGCATTAATCCTTATAAAAGCAAGCTGAGCATGTCGATTACGAGCATGGAATATGTCTCCTCGCTGATTTCGATCATGATTGATGAATACGAAAAGAAGCGTCAAGGATATCAAACCATGCTTGCTTCCCGGTTTATGGAGCTGGTAGTGTACTTGTCCAGGCTGTACGACAAGCAGGAAAAGGACGTAGACAGCAGCATGATGCATCTTGCAAATGCAGTGTCTTACATTGAGGATCATTATCTGGAGAAAATTACGCTTGAAGCCATTGCGGACAAGTCGGATATTTCTGTCCGCCATCTAAACCGGATATTCAGATCCTACTATCAAACGACACCGATCGCATATCTTCAGCGGCTTCGTTTGGATCGGGCATGCACGCTGCTTAAGCAAACCAATCTTTCTATTACGGAAATCTCATACGAGTGTGGATTTAATGATAGCAATTACCTCACTCGTCAATTTAAAAAAACGTTTGGTATGACGCCTAAATCATATCGGAACAAGCGATAATCAAGGATCAATTCGGATCATAATCAAACCAATCAAATAACGCAGGGGTAGATTCTCCTGTTTCAGAGGTTGCATACATCGCGACAAATACTCCAGTAAAGCCACCGGCAACCTCTGTGCTAAGAAGATGCGTTTCCCCCCACCCTATTTCAACCGCCCCGGATTGCGGAGCTTGAAACGAAGCTGTAAATTTCTCGGGAAGAGCTTGAATTCGCAATACAATCGGTCCCTCCGGACAATCCAACATCTCCTCCACCTTCAACGTGCCAACCGTCCGCCGAAATACTACAGTTTTGCGCCCCTGTATGGTTTTCACAGCTAAATCATAGTGATGTCTATCATTCATATAAACGGTTATGCCCGCTTCTTCTCCATCCTTGTGCGGTTCAAATATCATCTCGGTTTCAATCCTGCTGGTGAAATGACTAAGACGGCGGCCAACAAAGGCAGGAGCACCGATATCATTTAATGTCGCAGTATTTCCATGAAGGACCAGATAGCCGGGTTGCTCCTCCAATGACCAGCTTCCCTGAGCAGGGTTCCGTAAAAAATTCCAATCCAATCCCAGCTTGGCATCGTTAAAGTCATCTCTTACCGGCTTCTCAGTCCAACGTTGCTCGGGCAGCTTCGGCGAGTCCATAATTGGCTCAATATGCGTATCATTTCCAATGATTGGCCAACCGTCGGCTGTCCAGGTCACAGGCGCCAGATACACCTCTCTGCCTAAATGATGGGCCATAGGATAAGATACCGGTCTTATCCCTAAGCAAACTGCCCACCAGCTGCCGTCTTGAGCCTCGATCAGATCCGCATGGCCTGTTGCGTGAATGCTGCTGTTCAGACTTCTGTTCGTCAGAATGGGATTATTGGAATATGATTCAAATGGTCCATATGGATGAGAGCTTCTTGCGATTGTTTCCATATGCCCGTATTCGGTGCCGCCTTCAGCGATCATTAGATAATATTGACCGTTGATTTTATACAAATGAGGCGCTTCCGGATAAGCTCCGCCTGTTCCCTTCCAGATCAGACGGCTTTCTGTCAGTATTTCTCCAGTCTCTATATCAATTTCACATTGATAAATACCGTGCCCCTGATCGCCGGTGCTGGATGACTGAAAGTATACGCGGCCGTCATCATCGAACATTAGAGAAGGATCTATTCCTTCCTGTGCAACAGGTATCGGATCTGACCATGGGCCTTCCGGATTTTTTGTTTTGACGAAGAAATTGCCTAACCCGCTTACGTTGGTGGTCACCATATAAAACCAGTCATTATAGTAACGGATCGTCGGTGCGAATACTCCGCCTGAGCTCCATGAGTTCGCTAAAGGCAACTGCCGCTCTGTTGTGAGACAATGACCGATTTGCTGCCAGTGGACAAGATCCTTACTATGAAAAACAGGTACTCCCGGAAAATATTCAAATGAACTGGTAACTAAATAATAATCGTCACCAGCCCTGCAAATGCTGGGATCTGGATGGAAGCCCGGTATTACGGGATTGGTATATTGCATCGAACTGCACTCCTGTCTATTTTCTTGTCATTTCACATTGTATTTCACATTCATAGTGCTTTACCTTAACTTTCAAGTCATATAATTAGCATAATACGGACATAGAACCCAATACCTTTTGTTCACTCTAAATCAAAGCAACCTGGCCTATGGAAAAACTTTAATGTAAACAAGTTTTCCATAGGCCAGTTCTATCTTAATGCTGATTAACCAGAACAGCCGGCACCTCCCCCTAATGAGTTGAAAAGGAGCAATTGAAGCTGATATTTTTATTGAGTATGTTGGTTTTAAGCTCAGCTTCACTCTCAAGCAGCTTTCCGTCGTAGTCTTTGATTTTTTCATCTAATCTATTTATAGTTATGTCAATTTCTGCTCTTTTCTCGTTGTGTAATATTCATTTCCTTCACTCCCCAGAATTTTATAACCTTCATCTGAATGGTTCAGAACAAATTCCTACAGACTATACTTATCATTCTTGACTTAAGATATAACATCTGTCATAGTCAAGTACGGTGATAAAAAAGATAATTTAAAGCGATAACATTTATTTATGACTAAAATGTGAGAAAAGAAGGCAAAGAAATGTTCCGAAATTTATATGTACCTGTCATCAACAAACCAGTCAAAGCTTCGCTAAAGCCAATGCAAGAGGTTGGAGTTATTCTCCTCTCCGCCCTGCTTGTTGCTGCGGGTCTCAATCTGTTCCTGATTCCCCACCAGCTATTGTCCGGAGGAGTTACAGGCGTAGCTTCGATCATTGGTTATGTAACCGGATGGAATATCTCCATTGTGTATTTTTTGCTTAATGTCCCGCTCATTCTATGGGGTTGGAAGGCAGTTGGACGAAGATACATCGTCCTTAGCTGTATTTCGGTCGTCAGCACCACGTGGTTTATGGCGATCATTCCTATCATTCAAGTGACCAAAGACCCTATTCTTGGCGCCGTTTTCGGAGGAATAATCTCAGCAGCAGGCATCGGCGCTTCATTACGTGTAGGCGGCTCTACCGGCGGGTTCGATATTCTCGGCTCCATTGTGACGCGCAAACGCGACGTTCCGATGGGAAATATTCTGTTCCTCATGAACGGCCTAGTGATTTTGGCACTCGGTTTTTTCCGAAGCTGGGATTTGGCGCTTTGCTCCATGCTGTCCACGTACATAAAGGGCAAGGTGGTCGATATGATTCATGTCGGACATATCAAGTTAACCTGCTTTATCATTACTAAAGATAAAGATAAGATGCTCTGTCAGCTGCGAAAGCTTCATCATGGTATAACTTGCATCCATTCGGAAGGCGGCTATAGTGAACAAAAAAATTACACTCTTATGACGGTTACGACACGTTACGAGCTGGCTGCTGTCAGAAAAACAGTAATCGAAACAGACCCCACTGCTTTCATAAATATTGTGCAATCCACCGAAATTGTAGGGCGATTTGCAAGACCGAAGCTTTAAATACTGATCAGGCTGATGTTGAGAAAGATTGTGAATTGCATGCTTGCTCCAAAAATGATTAAGGTCTTGTCCATTGATTTGGACAAGACCTTTTATAATACCCGGAATTACGCTC
>RCUU01000394.1_pt1 | contig 24710 bp, 23 predicted proteins | sample 2166211 | NCBI WGS metagenome assembly RCUU01 (sample SAMN09932620, study PRJNA488358) | compost metagenome | feature: garden; material: soil; isolation source: compost soil in phenylacetic acid-enriched culture | place: Germany: Experimental Botanical Garden Goettingen | collected 2016-01-27
ATCTCAGACCGTTGCTTGGTCGTCAGCTCTTGGCTCTTCGAGGACGCGATCAGTTCACGGCGCATGGCCTCGTAGCGTTTCGGAATCGGGTCGTAGATCCCGTCATCCCCGTCAGTGAAGAGGCCGGAGATGAGGATGAACGCCCCCATGACGATCAGCGGCACACCGCCGCCTACCGATGCCACAATGCCCAGGGTGCTGAAGCCCAGCCACACGCCGAACGCACCGATCAGGACCTTGGAGAACGCGACCAGGGAAGCGAAGATGTTCGAGATGCGGCCACGGTACTCTTTGAAGTACTGCGGGTAGGCCTTGTACATGGTGTCCAGGGCTTGGACGATCAGGTGGGCACCGCCGTGACGGGCCACGAACTGGTCAGCCGAGAACTCGAACGCACGCAGGTCGTAGAACTTGGTGTTCAGCTCCGAACGGATGTTCTGGACCATACCGGCCATGACCACTTGCTGGATTACCAGCGGGTCGGTGGAGCGGTTGATCTCACCGAGGTCACGCAAGCGCCAGCCGGTCTTCTGCTCGACCACACGGACCACTTCCTGCACGACTTTGTCGTCAGCACCTTCATGCTGCTTCTTGATGATCTCAGCTACGGCGCAGTTGGACAGGGTCAGCTGACCGAGGTAGCGCAGGTAGGTGAAACCATGGCCCATTTCGTGAGCCGCGATCGCCGCGATGTAGTCACCTTGGAACGCGCTCATGCTGCGGTCGGTGAAGAACTCGACGGCGGTGAAGATGTCGATCGGGATGTCGGCGTAGATACCGCCCACTTTACCGGTCTTCAGGTCCACGGTGCCTTTGAACAGCTCTTGCTCGGACGGCATGCGACCAAGGCGTTGAACCTTGGTGGCGATCTCGTCAGGGCGCATCGGGTTGGCCACGTCAGCCTGCGGTGGGATCACGAAGGCGTTCGGACCTCCCATGCGGACGAAGTGGAACCGGAAGTTCATGTTGGTGTGCTTCTTGGCGATGGCCGAGAGGGCCTCACTGCACTTGTTGAAGGTGTCTTTCGACGGGTCACGCAGGCAGGTGTCGAACTGCATGCCCATTTCTTTAATGAGGGTGGAGTCCCGTTGGAAGTCAATGGCCTCCATGGAGGCAGTGAGAGCAGCTTTGTTCATGACAGAGTCTCTTGAAGGTGGCTTGGCGTAAGTACCCAATCATAGAGATTGGCGTAAATTCTTACAAAGCCCGGGTATCCATTTGTACTAACTCACTCCATTAACTCCAGTCAGTTTCAGGAAGGCCAATGACAGTCGTTAAGAAAGCACCAGTCTTCAAGCCAGAAGACATCATTGGGCTTGAGTGCAAACACGCTATTTACACCGAGTCAGCACGGAACGATACCGATGACCTGCTGACCGTCAAGGAGGTCGTCCACCTCAAGGACGGCACCCACCACACCCGCCTGCGGTTCTACCCTAACCGCCAACGTCCCTTCTGGATCACGAAAGAGAAATACCGGAACCACAAAGACAAAAAAGAAGTGGAGTACATGGATCGCTTGATCCAGTGTGAGACCACTCAGCGTGACCTCAACTCGCAGATCGTTCGGCGTTTGGGGTACGGGAACCCGAAGCAGCAGTTAAAGACGCTGTGCCGCAACCAGTACATCTACGGGGCTGACATCAGTCCGTCGACCTTGATCAAGCGCCAGTACCAAGAGAAGTGGCCTGGTCTCTTCCGTTCCAACCAAGTGGCCGTGCTCGATACCGAGACCGACATGTGGAACGAGAACGGGGGCAAGGACATCATTGTCTCCACCGTGACCTTCAAGCAGAAGGCCATCGTGACGATCTTGGAGTCCTGGATCAAGGACATCCCTGACGCGATCAACACCATCAAGGCGGCGTTGAACCAGCACCTGGGTCACATCGTCAAGCCACGGGGGATCGAGTTCGAGATCAAGATCATGAAGTCCCCTGGGGCCATGGTCAAGGAGTGTGTCGACAAGTGCCACGAATGGCAGCCGGACTTCGTGTCCTTCTGGAACATGGACTTCGACATCACGGTCATGCTCCGGGCGTTGGAGATGGAAGGGTACAACCTGGCGGACGTCTTCAGTGCCCCTGAAGTCCCACCGGCGTACAAGTACTTCCGGTACAAGCGTGGTCCTGAAACCAAGGTCAAGGCTGATGGCAAGTCGGAGAACCTGGCGTGGTACGATCGTTGGCACGTGGTGGACACCCCGTCCAGCCACATCTGGATCGACTCGGCAGCCGTCTACCGGAACATCCGTCGGGCCAAGGGTAAGGAACCCAGCTACGCCCTTGACAAGATCTTGAAGAAGAACCTGGGTGAGGACTTCGGTAAGCTCTACTTCCCTTCAGGGGACTCCAGCGCGCACCCTGGCAGTGTCGAATGGCACATGCAGATGCAGAAGCACTACAAAGTCAACTACGTGGTCTATAACGTATACGACTGCTTGGGTGTGGAACTGCTGGATGAGAAGGTCACCGACCTGAACACCCAGATCGGCATCTTGTCGGGATCGTCCGAGTACAGCATCTTCAACTCCAACCCGAAGCGCAACGTCAACGACTTCTACTTCGACATGCTCAAAGAAGGCATGATTGCCGGCACCCTGTCGGACCGGATGGAAGACGACCTGGACAAGCTGCTCCTCGGGAAGGACGACTGGATCGTGACCTTGCCAACCAGCCTCGTAGAGGCCAACGGCGTGTTCATGATCAAAGACCTGCCGAGTGTGCGGTCGTTCGTACGGCGGTACACGTCTGACGCCGACATCGGGTCGACGTACCCGAACGGGGAGATCATCCTCAACCTGTCGAAGATGACGACCATGTACGAGGTCTGCCGCATTGCAGGCGTGACAGCCAGTAAGCAGCGCTTGGTGGGGATCAACCTAACGGGAGGTCCGGTGAACTCCATCGAGATCATGACGGAGGTCATGAAGGCCCCCGACCCGTGGGACCTGCTGGACGCGTTCGAAGAAGAGCTGGCCAAAGAAGCTGCATGACATGGGGAGGGCTTCGGCCCTCCTTTATGCCGTGGGATATGGTGTGTGCTAATTTTCGTTGGACGACGATATGAAGATTAAGGATAACGCTGTAGTTCTGCCGACATTCCCACTCGTCAAGGTAGACGGCAAGTGGAAAACCGTGGAGGACGGCTACGTCAAGGTGGACGGGCAATGGGAACAGTTCTATGACCGACCGGAGCCGGTGGAGGTAGCACTGAACGTCACTGGAACGGTTCAGATCAGTATTCAGGGTGAGCTGGCCGATGCCTTGGTGGAGTGGGGCGATGGTTCCAGTACCGTGCTCAAATCGACCGCCGTGAGCACTGTCAACAAGACCTTGCCGTCCGGCTCGTACACCATGAAGATACACGGTGACGCCAAGCGGTTCCGAATCACCACGCCGTACATGACGGAAGTCGTGTCCTTCGGGACCTACACCGTGCGTCACTTCCAGCTGACCTCGGCCACGCTGACCAAGGTACCGGATGCCCTGCCTCGCACGGTCACTAGCATGGACGCGATGTTCAGGGATTGTTCCACGTTCAACCAGAACCTCAACGACTGGGATGTCTCGAACGTTACCACGCTGTCGTTCCTGTTTTATGGCTGTACCATCTACAACCAGCCAGTGGGCGCTTGGAACACCTCCAATGTCGTGGAGATGATCAGCACCTTCCGCCTGTGCAACGTGTTCAACCAGAACGTGAACAGCTGGGACGTGTCCAAGGTCACGTCGTTTGGCGATATGTTCGACGATTGCTTCGCGTACAACCAACCGATGGACAACTGGGTCACGAGTAGCTGCGTGAAGATGCAGGACATGTTCGAAGACTGCCATGTGTTCAACCAAGACATCTCCATGTGGGACGTCAGCAAGGTCACTTGGACCCGCTACATGTTCAGCCGGTGTTACGCCTTCAACCAAGACCTGTCGCCCTGGGACATGCGGTCTGTCACGGACGTGCGTGAGATGTTCCGTGACGCACATGCCTTTAACCAACCGATCGGCCAATGGAAGATGGGGGCGGTCACGGCGATGGACGGGTTCTTCCGAGACGCCAAGGCGTTCAACCAAGACCTGTCGCAGTGGTGTGTCAGCAAGATCCCTGCGAAACCAAGCCTGTTCGATGCTGGTGCGCTGGCATGGACATTGCCTCGTCCTGTCTGGGGAACCTGCCCAGTCCCCTGACAAACAAAAAAATAAAGCCCGGGTCGTCTTGACCTGGGTTTATTTTCGCAAGCCCGGAATCAGGCTTTAGGTTCCTCCTTTTTGATGATGTTGATTTCTACGTTCTGGTGAATCTCCACGCCCTTGCTCACAGCGTAAGCGGTGACGCCCGAATGAACCATCCATGCCACTGCTACCAACGCAATTGCTGCTGCCATGTATTTCATGTCTGCGGTCTCAAAGTTGAACATCCTGATTTCTTTGATCTTGATGCACTTGTCGATTCGATTAGTTATCCAGTTCTTTATTGCCTTTACCATACTGCCTCTCTTATTGTTGTTTACATTCATGTTGCCCTCCGTGTGGCCTTAGTTAGATTGTAGCATATCCCCGCTACGAGTCAAGCACCGTTCGTCGGGTTGACAGGGGAGGGGACCGAAGTCCCCTCGGGTGTTACTGTTGTTCGTCGTCTTTCTTGGGCAGTATCTTGCCCTCGTTTTCGAGGACAATCAGCCCGCTCAAGAAGTCGCCATCGAAGTCACCGCTCTTGACAGTGCAGTCAAGGAACATGTCCCCAGCGGTGATTGGCTTTGGCTTCTCACGCAGGTGGAACATGGACTCGACGACCTTCTCTTCGCGCCCCTCATTCAAGCGAGTGCCTTCCATGGCCGCGTAGACGCGGGCATAGTGGACCTTGACGCTGAGCGAGGTGCTGTTGTACCGGCGGCGGTTGTGCTTCGGGTCAGCCTTGAAGCGCAGGCGCTCTTGGTAGAGGTCCAAGATCCGGATGCGGTACTCCAATGCCTTGAGCATCCCTTTCTTCCAACGCTGGGGTTCACCGTACTCCGACTCACTCAACGGCCGTGGGTTGAAGATTAGTGACTTGGTGGCGCTGCGAGATTCGAGCATCTCGTCGGCTGGATTGGTTGGTTTCTGTTCGTTGTCTTTCATGATGAAGATCCTTGCAAAGGGAATAAAAAAGAGGACCCGAAGGTCCTCTCTGTGGCACGTTAGAAACCGAGGCCCAGTGCCCCGGAACCTTTGGTGGTGAACCAACGTTGCTTGACGCCGTACATGTCCAGCATGGTCGGGCCAACGTTCAGGACGTCGCAGGTGGCCTCGATCAGGTCCATCAGGTGAATCTCAGGATCGAGGATCTCGATCTTGGTGAAGCCTGCTGCGGTTTGCTGTGCCCGACAAACCACGTAGCCGTGCTGGTCGAAGTTGATGATGCCTTCCTCTTCGAGGTGCTCGATGTGGAAGAACTGCCCCAAGGTGTCGCAGCCGGTGTCATCAACGATGTGGGCTGCGGCCAGTTGATCAAGACGCTCGGCGAGCTTCTTGTCCAGTTGCTTCTGGGTCATTTGTACGGCCATGGTGTCGTATCCTTGTACTGGGTTATGGTAGTGTCTTATTGTGCTGGGGGTAAGTGTGCCCACAGTAGAGCGGTATTGCAAGCGGAAGATTACTCTTCCTCGTCGTCGAAGTAAGGTTCCTCATCGTCCGCACCGGAATCGTTGCGGTCGACTTTGGTGAGGTTGCCCAGGGCCAGCAATTGGCGGGCTTCCGCACCGGTGAATTCCACCTCGCCAATGGAGAGGGTGTATTCACGACCCGCATACCCTTCTGCCACAGTTTTACCGTCTGTGGTTTCAAAGTACACTTCCTTGTCACCGAATGCGTGGTCGCGCAGTTCGAGACGGTTGCATGGGGTCAGCATGTCTACGGCTTGCTCGTAGGTCAGGCTCATGACGATCTCCTTAGATCAATGGGGCATCGAGGTCTTTGACATCCCGTTTAGGAAGGTTCGCTTCCCGAGCCAAGCGTTGCAGTGCATTCTCAGCAGGTGCAGACTTGGTGGATTCCATCGACTTCTCTTTTACTTCGTTCTCGAATGCGGCGCGTTCGAAGTTCATTGCATGTCTCCTTAGACATTGGGGGTATGTTCACCGCTATCATGTATTGTTGAAAAAAAGTCGAATCAAAAATAAAGGGAGGGCTTCGGCCCTCCCGTATGTTGTCATAGCTCCAGCGGAGCGTTGGTGCGCAGGCTTTCCCAGATGCGCAGTTGGCGACGCCCTTGAAGCTTCTGTTCCACTCGCTCCAGATCCAACTCCCGAAGGTAGACGGCTAACTGGACCACCTCGAAGAACACGCTGTCCGACTTGCCAATGTCCATGAGGCGGTAGAAGAGCCCTTGGGGGAGCCGTATGGCATCGTTGAGCCACAGGCTGACCGTGTGCTGGGTCTTGGGGATACCGGGCTCCTGAAGCTCTTCCAGAAGCCATTGGAGAACATGGATGGAGACGTTTACTCGGATGCGACGTTCGTATCCTGGATAGCGGGTCCCGTAGAGGTATTTGAGGTCGTTCACCGATGGGAGCTTGAACTCCAACAACTCCCTGACCGCTTTCCGATCCTGCCTGTCGATGAACCACTGTTTGATGCGTGCGATCATGGTTCAGCCCTCCACGAAGAACAGGTGATTGTCAGCCAACATCCCGTGCCAGATGTGGTACGAGCCAATGGCCTTCAGGTGCTCGTGGAGTTTCTCCAACTCAAACCCATCCACCCTGACGGCGTAGTCGGCCAAGGCGTGCAGGATGGCTTCTGAACGGGAGATGTTCTCGAGGCTGATGACATCCTCACCGTCCAGCTTCTTGAAGTTGACCCAGGCGCTCACGGCATCCATGGTGTGGATCGGTGGCTTCAACCCGAAACGGTCTTGCAGGGTGAGGAGGTAGGCCAAGGCGCCTAGGACCATTTGACGGCGAACCATCATCTCACTGGCAGGTCCCGTGGCGCGGAGTTCACGGGTCGGGATCATGCCCAGCGCCCCGTACTTCTTAAAGAGTTTGGTGACCGCTATACCTTCCTTTCGGCCACTCCACCACCCTTGGATAAACCCAAGGAAGTAACCGATGCGTGTAGGTTTGTTCTGGCTCATGGTGATTCCTTCTCTGGTGAACAATCTCGGATGTGTCAGCAGCCGTCGCACTCCAACGAACTGATGACCGGCGGATGGATGATCTGGTCGATGATGTCGTACTTGCCCATGACCAACAAGAAGGTGACCATGGAGAGCTTGCCTTTGTCCTCCGGTGTCTTGGCTTTGAGGTCTTTGCCGAAACAGTCGATGACCTTCTTGATGACGTGGTTGTACGAGGGGTCAAGCTTGGTGGACGTGAAGCCAGGGATGAGGTGATACAGGGGTGCTACGTGTCCGTCATCCAACGCGTCCTTCGTCTTTCGCACCCCACGGTCCGTCACTTCAAGGGGCGAATCGTCAATGCACGTGAACTGACTCAGCAGTTCGGAGTGGTCTTTCAAGGCGGCATTGAGGGTTGGGTGAAAGAGGTAATACTGCATTGATGGGGGTCCTTGTTCAAGTCAGGCGGCATAACTGCCCGCTCGCCATGAAGGTAAGCGGGCAGCCAGAGGCGGAGATCGGTTGCTATTCTACCGTAGTCACGTGCTGCGGCTGGAACCAGTCCAGGACGTACAACAGTCCATCAGGGTGACACTACAGCACCGCCACCTGGATGGACCTCAGGTACGGCTGCTCCTCTAGCGTGCACTCTAGGGAGTCGTGTAGGGTGGAAAAGGCCGGAGGCCCGCCAATGGCTGTCTCGTAGACTGCCGACCTAGTTGCGCTGCACAAAGGCGGCTGCAGGTCCGACGGCCGGTCACCCCGGCCTTTTCCATAACGCGGTGGAAGGGACATGGAACGGGAACCACCCCTTTTCAGAACCGGTGAGTGCGCAAGCCGTGCAACACCTCACCTGTCCTGCCATGACTCCCCATCAGCACAGCCATTCGCCGCAGCGAGGGCATTGCTGATGATGCGTGGTGATGTCATAACCTGACAGCACCCCGTATACTTTCTTGACTGTCTTGCGCTTGTGCCCGAACAACCAGCACCAGAAACGCGGCAACACTCAAATGAACCCAGGGACGCGATTGGCCGAACCCAGCTGGACACGCATCGACAGCTTCTTGCCTTCTTCGACGAAGGAGCTGTTCACGGATGCAACGCCACGCTGGCTGTCCACCGCGACGCCGTAGAGGTCTTCACCGATGGACCCACTGACGGCAAAGCCACGGGTCAGGTGTTCGACTTCCACGCTGGTGTCTGGGATGACCTGACCGTCGATGTCAAGGATCTGGATGTCTTTCAGCCCAATGATGGTGCTGCAGATGTCCTTCATCTCAACGCCCGTGGCCAAGACCAAGCCCATCAGGTCTTTGCGGTTGTCGTTGGCGAGGTCCAGCAGAACAGTGGCTTCACAGTCCACGCTGAAGCCCAGGTCCAGTGCATCCAGGGTCTTGTTGGTGACGTCGAGCAGGGTCTGCATGGCAGCGGCCTTCTCGGTCAACAGTTGGATGCTTTGCTCAGAGATCGGCTTGTTCTCTTGAGCAAGGTATTCTTGCAACTTCTTCAGGCTGGCAGCCAGAACGTTGCGTTCACCGATCATGCGCACTGCAAACGGCGGGAAGTGGGTGCAATCACCCATGGCAACGTGCGAAGGATCAAAGACCGAACGGGGCGACCAGCTGATGTAGTGCTCATGCGCCGGGTGGTTCGGTTCGCTGCCCGGGTACTCGACCAGGTAGCCTTCGTCTTCAGCGTTTTCACGCTCAGGGGTGTCCCAACCACGGTAGGCGTTGTAGTCGCCACGGGTCATGGGTTGCCCAAACACAATCTTCGAGCCGATGTACGTTTGTTTCACGGTAGATCCTTACCGGGTTGGAATAGGCGGGGGTCTAGTAGCCGGTCCGTTTGTGCGGACAGGGGAACGCCAGACCGAAACGGGCTAGAAACCCTCTACAGACCCCCTGTTTGGGTCAGAATGCCGACCGTCGACCAGGCCGCGCACCGCCGTGAGGGGTCGCAGATGTGATCGAACGTGATCGGCACTCTGAAAACTGGACGCTGCCATCACGGCGTGACAGCGTTTTCACATAACCTATCAACCCTAGGTTATTTTTTACTCCGTGGCCTCGGCGCGGGCTTCTTCGAACGCGTCGATGCGGTCACCGAGCAGGTTGAAGGTGTAGCGGTCGAGGATGCCTTGCTTGATGCAGGCGTTTGCGTGGTCATGGTGGAAGCCCTCGAGGCTTTCCAGGGCAGCACAGACCGAATACGACCGGACGCGTCCTTCGCCACAGTTGACGTAGATCACTTCGTGACCCGCTTCACGCTGTTCTTCCACGAACTTGATGACCGCGTCGGCTTTGGCTTCAGTCATCAGGTGTTCTTTGGAGATTTCCGGGGCGTGATCGGCCGGGAAGAACTCCAGCAACAGCAAGGGGCGCTGACCACGGCCTGGAATAGCAGCCGGGGTGCTGTAACGGTCGCAGATGGAGATCAGTGGGGCTTTGTGATCGATCTGCTGGACACGGCCTTTGCTGATGTTGACGAGACGTACCATTGTTTACTCCTTGGTTGGTTATTTCAGTTTATAGTCTTTGACGATCTTCCCGCCGACACCGGCGTTGATGACCATCGGGTTGATCCAGATCTTCTTTCCGGATTTGTACGTGCGGTCGTGACCGCGACGAGTATGCTCACGGGCAGCGCGGCGTTCGCCGCATGGGCCTGTCTCTGAGCGACCTGCACTGATGACCTTCTCGCCTTTGTTGATCACCAGCATCCTGTAGCTGTCGTAGGGGAGGGCCCCTTTGCGCTTCTCAGTGAAGGTCATCTTCTTGGCGGGCAGTTCCACCACGTTGACGTTGCTGAACGACAGTGCCTCTACCAGCTCCAAGATTGCTGTCAGGGGACCGGTGGTAATCGACGCCGCCAATGCGGTGAACCACGCGTCACTGAGTTCGCTGCGGTTGGTGACCTCGATCGGCAATCGGCCTTCATTCAGGGCCGTGACCAGGGAACCCTTGTCCGAAGGCAACGTGGCTGTGAACGGAGAGGTCGTCCAGCTGTTGGTTTCGGGGGTGTGGCTGATGACGCTGAAGTCGATCGGACCGTCTTCGAACTGGGTGGCGATCACCACGACTTTGTCGCGGAACCCATGGCCCTTTGAGAACAGTTGGAGGATACGGTCGTCCACGTTGTCTTTCAAGGCCAGTTCGGAAATGCCTTTCAGTGGCGCTTCCTTGTGGTAGTACTCGATGACCGTGGTGTGGTACGGCAGTCGGATCACGTCGGGCAGGCACTTGAGCTTGTTGTCCAGGATCTTCCCGCCATCCGGCAATGCAAACTTGGGGGCGGTCAGCGCATGGTCAAACAAAATCTTGATGGCCCCATCGTCTCGGCTCTTCGTGCGTTTGAAGAATTCGATCGCCGAGCGCAGGTAATTAGGACTTTCCATTCTTTCTCCTTGCGTCGCCTAAGGCCACTGTAAAGTCCGCTTCGCAGAACGGGTACAGGGCACGGCAGACGTAACTGATGTCGTCTTCCCAGCTCAAGCCGCCATGGCCACACCCCAAGGGAGGCATGACTATCCGACCGAGTCGGTGGCGTTGGGCTAAGACGGCGATTTTATTAAGGTGGTGGATCACAAGGCCCCGTGGGGACGGGTCTCGCCAATCCAGCTTGGTGGGTACGAGGAAGTAGCGGATGTCCTCGTGCTTGTAGACGATGATGTTCCCGGGTTCGATGGTCGGGTACATCTTGCGGTAGTGCTTCATAAGCCCTGGGACGGTGTTACGGGCAGTCCTGGCGACGCCGGCACCCATTGCACCCACGAGGTTGATCGAGATCACTCGCGTGTCCGCAGGGACGTTAAACAGGTCATCCTCAACAATCGTCAGAGCCATGGTGGTCTCCTCTGGTTATACCCTTGGATAATGTATCGTCCGGGTGAGCTGGAATAGAGGAGGGGGCGAACCCCCTCCTCCTAGGGTGCTACTCGTTTTGAACCAGCCGGCGGGCGTTTCGTGCCATTGACCAGGTTACCGACTTCGCTGTCTTCTTTCGAGGACAGGCCGTCGCACCGTTTCAACATGGCTTCCGCTCGATCACGGGGCAGCTTCATGAAATCCTGGAAGTTGATTCCCGTGTACTTCAGTACGTTGGCGACCAAGTATCGCTCAAGGTACACATCGAACGGGTCAACCAGACCCAAGTCTTCAGGCTCGTGCATGGCCACCAGAGCCCACGGGGAATGCCCTTGCGTACTCTGGCTGTACACGCCAAAGTAATCGTCGTAACACTCCCGCGTGATGATCTCTGCCGCGATGCTGTCCAAGGTGCCTTCGTACGTGCCGAGCACCTTGTCCAGTTCGCTGGGTTCCTCACGGTCTTCGACTTGCCTGAGCCCAAAGCTCCGGTCACCGACGTGGTCGCCTAAACGTAGGCTTACCCCGCCGCGCCTTCTACTTGGTTGATCTTCAACACGGCTAGGGTGAAAAAAACGTAACCAATGTCAATCGGGATCAGATGCGGGTGGGTCTTGTCGTCCGGCTCCTGCTGGCATTTCGGGCACGGGGTCTTGCCCAAGCCGATGTAGGAGACGGTGGACTTCTTGATCCACTCGATCAGGTCTTCGGTCAACTTGGCGCTGACTTCCGGGTCTTCACAGAGCAGTTCAAGGATGCGGTCTTTGTTCTCGTAGTCGTCGTAGATCGCTGGCGCAGCGTCCGGATCGGTGACGTGTTCGAAGAAGGCGAACCAGTGGGCGTACTGACGCAGGTTGGTCAGGGCACCCGACCGCATGATGTGGCGGATACGGTCCATCTCGGACAGCTTGGCACCGAAGGCTTCGTTGGTGGCCTTGGCAATGCCGTCGACCCACACGTGACCGGAGTCGATCTGTTGTGCCAGCGACGGCACACGCAGGACAGCGGTCAGGCCTTTGCCCAGCACCAGGCGCTTCTCGAAGAACGAGAACTGGGCTTGATATTCTTCCAGCCACTTGCGGTCACGCTTGGTGTTGCGCGAGGCCATCATCAGGGCTTGGTTGTCGGTGAACTTGTCACGGTCCACGAAGCCCATGCGAGCGAAGTTCAAGAGCACTTCGTCCAGGTGGTCGCACTTGTCCGGGTTGGCCACACACGGCTGACGCAGCGGGTAACCGTCCGGGTACATGGCACAGATGATGCCCCAGATGACCTGCTGGTAGTCACGCGACTTGATCACCGACATCAGCTCTTCCACGGTGTCTGCAGTCTCGAAGGTGTAGTTCACCGAGATCACGTGTTCCAGGGCAAAGCGCATGTAGTTCTCGACGGTGTAGACTTCCACGGCCGAGAAGACCATGCCGTTGGACGACCGGCCGAGGCTGATCTTGTCCATGCGGCACTTCTGTTCGAAGTCCAGCAGCTCTTGCACCGTTGGGGCACGGAAGGTGACCCAGAGGCCCGTGTTCCACAGCGGGATCTGGACTTGAGCGCCTTGACCGAAGGTGGCACGGATGGCCAGGATCGGGTCCTTGATGTTGGACGCCTTCACCTTGCCTGCACCGAGCGGCGTCTCGTTGTGCATCAGGGTGTGTGCCCAGTTGCCCGACTTGTCGATGTCGTCGAAGTACAGGTCTTGCCACATGGTGCCCAGGCTACGAGCCAGGTTCACCAAGCGCTTGTCCACGTTGCTGAGGGACTCGGCCTTTTCTTTGGTGAGGTTGTTCAGATCACGGGCTTCCATGATCATGTCCAGCTCACGCATGCCGACCTTCAGGGCTGCCAAGCCAGGGCGCGATGGATCGAACGCCTGACGGTGGAGCTGGTTGGCATTGGCCCCGACGGTGACGTGGGGGTTCGGCTCGTTCAGTTCGTCCCACAGGTGAGGGATCTCAGCCGCAGGGGCCTCGTCCTTGTTCTCCGCCGGTGCGGCTGGTGCTGCCGGGGCAGCAGCGGCTTGCTGGGTAGCAGCCGCCAGCGACGGGGCATCCGGGTCTTGGATCATGGTGCCAGACAGGTCAACGTCGACCTCGTCCATGCCATTTCCTTGTTGGTTCTCTTCAGTCATGAGGCAGCCTTACATAGCAGCGGCGGTTTGGGGTGCACTGGCTGCGCCTTCCTGAGCCAAGAGGCCCGCAAGTTCAGCCGAGTTGGGGGTGCAGACGTTGGTGACGTCTTCAATGAGCTGGTACCACTCACCGCCAGCAGCCAACATGACCGGGTGGTGCGGGTGCATCAGGACAGCACTGGAGATGTCACGCTTCTGCTTGGCATCGAGGGATTGGACGCGGGTGTGGAACTCACCGAGGTCACGCTTGATGATGCGGACCAGTTCCAGGCAGCGGCGTTCACGGGCCGATTGGGTCCACTTCTTGAAGCGGGCCACATCTCGGGTGGATTCAGCAAAACGGTGGATAAGACGCAGCGCTTGTTGGCGCAGGCCATCCAACGCCTGAGCGGGCGTTTGAGCAGCATTGTTCATTTCGGATTTACCCCGGTAAAATTGAAGACGACCTGGCCAATTATTTGTACTTTACTCATATTAGGTCGGGTAAACTTTTTTTACTAAGGAAACCGCCATGTTGCAAGAACTCTCCGACATCCTTCAACATCGGGTGCACCCGGCCATTTACGATGGCATTGAAGCGTTGACTCAAGTGCTCGAGAAGTACCAAGCCATCGGGTACAAGGACCGCATCATCCGGTTGAAGATGGAAGGTAACGAGCACGAACAGCTCACCTTGGCTGATGAAGCCCGCACCATCGTGTTCGACCAAGTGCTTGCCCTGCTGAAACAGATGCAGATCGACTTGGACATTGGGAACATGTCCATTGAGAAGTTGGCGTCGATCCTAGACTGCCTGCTGTTCGAACCGAACGACAACGACTACGAGTTCCTCACGGCGGTGAACGCCGGTGAAGAAGCCGTCGACACCCTCTGCAACGTCCTGGCGATCCACTTGGCCTGTGAGCCGGAAGAGCTGATGGAGTACGTGCTGGGGGCCTCCGGTGACGTGGTCCTGGCTATCAAGGAACGGGTGGAACGGAACCTTGCGTACACTGCTCAAGGTGAAGACGGGGTCCAGTCCACGGTCCGTCTGTTGAACCAACACCAGAAGTTGGTGGGCGAGAAACTGACCGTTGGTATGGAGTCCTTGCAGGCCGGACGTGAAGTGGGCTCCTCCGCTGAAGAGATGGTTCAGGCTGCCAGTGAACGATTGGCTGTCATGCAACCTGAAGACCTCGCCGACAACCTGCTGTCGATTGCCATCCTGGCCAAGACCCCACGGGACGCCCTGCGCGACGAAGTCATGCACTTCGTGGAAGGCATGGTGGACGACCCGTTCGTGGTCCAGAAGGCTTACAAGCGCGTCAATGCACGCCTCAATGACATGCCGGAGAACACGCCGTGAAGAAACAAGATCTGTACATCGCTGCCATGAAGGCAGGGTGTTATCGCCGGAAGGACTGGGTCATCAGTGCGTTCTCGGTGGTCCGTGCCGCAGCCGGTGTCCCGCAGCCGTACGACATCCGCTACAACCGTGAAGTCACCGAAGTCTACCTGCCGGGCGATGCCCCGGATGATCGGGTAGTGATTGGTGAAAGCCTAGACGGCATGCCTCAGGTGCAGGCCACGCCGGTGGAAGACCCTGCTGCCTGGGTACCCATTGACGACACGGTTCCCATGACCCCGTTGTTCTACCCGTGCGATGACCTCAAGGTCACCCCGGACATGATCGTCAACCTCGCTGAGGCCGTGGACTCCACTTACGGCGACCTGCTGTTCAACTACATCGCGTTGGTGGAACCGTTCGAACACCGCATCCCGTACCAAGTGGGGCCGGTGAGCATCAGCAAGATTGAGCGGATCATTGCCAAGAAGCTGGTGGACGACGAAGAGATCAGTGGGGTGACGCCAAAGCCCGACGAGATCCCGGTCAAGATGTACATGCGCTTCGGCCGTTGCATGGGTGCCATGGCAGGGTTCACGCAGATCTTCGTGCCGACCTTGACACCGAAGTCTCTCCAGACTGACCCGCAGGTGCGGGTGCGTCGGGGTCAGTTGCTGGAAGAGCACAAAGACCGTCTCCATGACCCGGTGGTTGTGTCCAAGATCCAGAACGAACTCATCGAGATGGACAAGGCTTGGCTCAAGGACGACCCGTCCACCGGCTTCCTCCTGTCGAACAAGACCTGGGGTACGGCGCGTAAGCGGATGTTCCTCATTCATGGTCCTGAGGCTGGCTTTAACGAGGGCGGTAACGCGGAACTCGTGGTCAACTCGCTGGAAGAAGGTTGGGACACTGACAAACTCGTGGCGATGTTCAACTCCACGCGTGCTGGTTCCTTCTACCGGGGTGCTCTGACTGCACTCGGCGGGGAAGCGGTGAAGTTCTTCATGCGGGTGTTCCAGAACGTGGCGATCTCGGAAGAGGATTGCGGTTCGACCCTCGGCATTGAACGGACCATCGAAAAGGGCCAGGGCTCGTACTACGCCGGGCTGTGGGAAATCACCAAGACCGGTCCAGTCCTGTTGGATGAACAGCGTGCCATCAGCCTTGAAGGCAGCACGGTTCTCACCCGTTCTCCGATCTTCTGCAAGACGGGCATGACTGACTTCTGTGAGAAGTGCGTCGGTGAAGCCCTTGCTGCGATTCCTCACGCCATCGGTGCCGAGAACACCTCCGTGGCCTCCAAGTTCATGGACATCATGATGGCTTCGGCTCACGCCAAAGAACTGAAGACGGCCAAACTGAACGTTTTGGAAGCCTTTACCTAAGGGTCTGCACATGACTGATAAATACCGGGGCAACTACCCGAAGGCCTGGAGCGAGCAAGAGATTGCCGTGTACCAGTCCTTGGGGCAGGAACCGCCCAAGACGTCGAATGACCTGTGGGTCTCTGACATCGAGCGTGAAGGCAAGGACCTTGCGGACTGGAGCCTGGCTGAACTGTTTGCGTTGGCCAACAACGAACTGTTCACCCGGGTGCAATCTGGGGGCGAAGACTTCTACAAAGCCCTGCGGGGCCGTGCCGTGCTCTCTGAGCGTGATGCGGTCAACTGGGGTGAAGAGGACCTCTACGACTGGCTGATGTTTGACCGTACGCCGGCCAAGAGCCCGGGTGGGTATTACATCAATGACCCGAACCGTTGGGTCAAGGAAGCCAAGTACTGGAACGACACCGAGCTGTCGGATCTGGGGGCGGGCTTCTTCGGGGAACTGGAACGCAGCCAGTACTACATCCTGGACGAAGCCTGTCAGCGCTTTGACCTGCCGATGGGGATCACCTGGGAAGCGTACTGTGCCTACATCCAGAAAGGCACCAAGCCTGCGGTCACCAGCAACGGGGTCTTGATCGAAGACCGTCACCGTGCCAAGAAGACCGCAGCAGAGTGGTCTGAAGCCGAATTGACTGCTTGGCTGACCGGTGAGCTGGAGTCGACGCTGAACCTGCTGCCAGTGGCCTTGGAAACCTTTGGGGGCGAGTGGTACTGGAACCGCGACCACCTCAAGGTCTGGGTCGTAGATCAACAGATCCCTGAAGTGATCCATGACTACCCGAGTTACACCGATGCTCAACTGCTGAACCTGTTCCACAATGACCAAGACAGCAAGGCTAAAGTCGTACTCTTCAGTCGACATGCTGACGCCATGGAATCGTGGTGGACCGATGAGCAGGTCATGGCCTACTTGGAGACTGGGGTCAAGCCCACTCCGCCCGAACCTGAACCTGTTGAGGAGCCGGTCGATGAGCCCGTCGCCGAACCTGAACCTGCTGAACCGGAACCTGAAGACCATGAAGAAGAAGAAGCCGAGCAAGGAACGGGAACTGTTGAGGACCCTGATGACAGTCCTGAGCTGGAAGCTCCTCGCACCTGGGCAGATCTGGTTGATGAAGGCAGCGACCTTTATTCGGCGATGCTGGAAAGGACTCCGCCGGAAGTAAGCGTCGACGTCGAGCGCCGGAAGTTCCTGACTGCGTCCAAGTGGTCCGTGGTGGAGCTGGTGGGTTGGGCTCGAGGTGAAATCAGTGCGGGAATGAACACCACGCCTGAAACCCTCGTAGCGGCACTGCGGATCGCCTGTGGGGCGTTTGTCACGAACTGGTCCGATCGTGCAGTGAAAGCGTTTATCGCCGTTAAAACGCTCCCTGAGGGCTTTAACGAGGGGATTCTGGTTGAGGACTGTGTCCGTGACCGTAAACACCCGGGTGACTGGTCCGATGCCGAGCTGAAAGCTTGGGCCTTGGGCAAAATCAATACGCCAGTGCTGGCCAATCAGGTGTTGCTCAGCCTGAGGACTCGGTTCAGTGTGCCTGATCGCTTGAACGACGAGCAAGTCAAGGCCTACGTCGTGGACGGTGTGCTGCCGGTCGACCCTGTACCGCCTTTGGTGGCGGGGACACCGGTCTCTGATCGCCAATTGAAGGCATGGTTGAACGGTGATCTGCCGTTGGGTAAAGGAATGAAGGCTTCCGAGCTGTTCACCTTGGCTCGGCAACAGTTCAGCATCAACGTGCACTGGAAAGACGCCCATATCGTGGCTTATTTCCGCAACGGGGGCGAGCCAAAGCGCTTGGAAGACGGCACGTACGTCGAAGACCGCCTGCGGTCGGACACCGATCCAGCTGAGTGGGCGTGGAATGACCTGAAAGCGTTGGCCAACGGGCAGGTGGAGGCCAAGTTCGATGTCTTGGACGCCGTGGGTCGCATCCGTCGGCTCATCGAGATCCAATTCGGGGTGAAACACACCCCGTGGTCGGACGTGGACGTCATCACCTACCTCACTTCCAACGTCAAACCCACAGCTTTGGAGAGTGGCGTGTTCCTCAATGACCCAACCCGGCCCTTGAAGGTCCCTGTCGAGTGGCGTGACGCTGAATTGAAGGCCTGGCTGAAGGGTGAGATCCCGGAAACCGAGAAGGCCTCTGTTGACGCCCTGTGGGACGAGGTGTACCTGCGCTTCAAGGTGCCGTTGTTCTGGTACCGGGAAGATGCCAAATCCTTTGTACTGACCGGGCAGGCTGTTCCAGCCACTCCATCGGGCATCTACGTCCGCGATCGCAACCGGGATGCCCGGAAGATCGAACACTGGACCCGCCGTGAAATCAAAGCCTGGTGCCGGGGTCAAATCCTGCCAGGCCTCAACACCAACCCAGACGCCCTGATCATCCGTGCAGCAAACCTGTTCGGGGTGTCTACCCTGCTGACCATTGAATCCATCAAGAAACGGATCAGTGACATTACTGAGGAATCCATGACCATGACCGTGAAATTTGTCACCGATGACCTGAAGGCCTACGAAGACGGCCGTAAAGCGGCAGGCGACAACGTCGTTGCGGCGGCGCCGTACCAGACCTTGCTGGACCGTTGCATCTCCCGTGTGATCCGTCTGGACGGTGAAGACTTCGTGCAGGGCTGGACCGAACTGCTGAACTTCTTCTACAAGAACAGCAACGGCATCATGTCGCCGAAGAAGGTCTACACCGGTGTGGGTCAGATGACCATCACTCCGAAGGGCCTGCGTAACTTCAACGCCCTGACTTCCATCCTGTTGCAGACGGCGGACCCGATCACCCGTGACCGCGCCATGCGCTCGATCGACATGAACGCCCTGATGAAGGACGTGGCCAACGAGAAGGCCAGACAGAATTTGTTGGCTTATTACGGGAAGTAAGCAACAAAAGAAAAAAGAAAGGGAGAGGGCCACTGGCCCTCTCCTATTCCGTCTCACAGAGCCATGATCTGATCGCGCTGGTGTTCCAGCTCGTTGTTGAAACACAAGAGGTACAGGTTCGGGTACCGTGCATACCCTCCGTGCCCGAACTTCTCTTTCAGGTGCTCAATCGCCCCTGCCATCCGCTCATCCTCACTCATCTCAGGATGACGCTTCTCCCGGAACTTCACCGCCCGATCCAGCATCGCCTGCACATCCCCCGGCATCTCCCGATCCGCCGAATTGAACAGCTCACAGAACTGGTTATGGAACTTGCCCGTGAACGACGCCCGGTGCTGCTCACAGGCCTGTGCCACAAACACCCGTTCCTCTGGATTAAGGTGATCCACGATCAACGGGTCATCCGTGGTCATCATCCAGAGATGGCTCAACTGGTGATGGTTCACCCGGCTGTAGGCAAACATGTCATGGAAGTACGCAGCGAACAGGATCAACTTAGGATCATACCCCAAGTCCATTTCATTGCTGATGTGTGCCCCACATTGGAACACCGCTTCAAAGTGGTTCTGCTGGTGCGCTTTGTCATTCACCACCCACCAGCTCGAATACGTCTCGATGATCGCTTTACGCCAGTCTGGAATGTTCATGCATCGCTCCTGTTAACGGTTATGGTTATCTCACCCTTTTAATGTAGGGTCAAGGATCATTGGAATCAAAAAAGAAAGAGGGGCCGAAGCCCCTCTGCCTTATTCCGGGGTGTCCTGCGCTTCCCGCATGGACAGTTCGTGCTCGCTGAGCAGTTGGTCCACGATCTGGTCGAAGTCTGCCAGCAGGTCATTGACCAGCAGGGAGTTCATCTTCCAGTTGTTGATGGTCAGGTACCCGTCAGTGACGCCTTCTTTCGGCACGCTGATGGACCCGACGTAGACGATGTTGTTGCCGGCATGGAAGTCCCAGTCCCGCTTGGAGTCCAAGCGGATACGGAACCCTTTCCAGTCGAACGTGGCGTGGCCCAGGTTGCCCTTGGTGAACATGTGACCGTCCAAGAGGACCCGCAGCTGGTTGAACGCCGTCTCACCGCCTTCCAGGGGCGCTTCACGGGTACCGAAGTACTTCTCCATCAGGATGTACTTTGGATCGGCCTCGTGAGGGCGGTGCTCTTCGCCCACGATCTGTTCGTACAATGGCCCGAACAGCATGCTCTGGAGGTACGCCATGTCGATGGTGACTTGGTACGGTTCATGGAACAGTGGGCAGGAGAGGAACCCGCGGTTCTCCCAGAACTTGGGCAGGGTCAGCTTCATGGCCGACTCGTGCCACCAGATGTAGGCTTCCTTGGTCTTCAGGTCAATGACCACCTGGTCGTGCTGAGGCTCCCAGTGGTTGAAGACGAGTTCTTCAAGGCCTTCCTCAGGCTTCTCACGGTGTGCCTCCCAGTACTCCATGATGAACTTGAACGGGACCTGCGGGGTGCGGGTAGAGATGTGATCGCCGGCCAAGTTGTCGATGATCTTGGTGTGCCGCGGGACGGCGATCTTCTTCCCGGTCTGGAGGGTGTAGAGCATGGCCCACGGGCTCTCGCCGTAGAACAACTCTTCCCGTTGAGCCGCCAGCATTTGGGTGAAGGCATTCAAGACGTCGTGACCCATGGTCTGGAGCACGGGGACCAGTTGCGGGTAGGCGTGGCCCACGTTGTTGTTCATCAGGTTTTGTGCGGCGGTTTGGGCAGCGCGATATACAGCGGTCTCGTGTTGCGGCAACATGGGTGATTACTCCTGGGTGATTATCAAACGATGGGTAAGGTTGGTTTTCATTGACAGGCGACATAAGGGGAGGGCCGAAGCCCTCCCGTTTATGCATTGGTGGTCAGGACGTAGCGCGACATGACTTCCATGTGCGAAACAACCTTATTTTTGAAGAACTCTAGTTTGTGCCGGTGGTATTTGCAATGCTGGTCTATCTCCAGACAACCGAAGTAAATGAACTCCGGGGTCACGTCTGGCCAGTCCTTGAGGGGACGGGTACGACCGAGCACCTGCTCGTTGGATTGGCGGGAATCAATGGCCGTGGTCATGAACGAGCACCGCAGGTTCTTGATGTCGATCGCCGTACCGCCGGAACCGATGGTGGTGACACCGATGTCGGCTTCCAAGAGTTCCTCGTAGGAGTCTCCCTCAGAGCCCACGTATCGCACGACGTTCAACTCCGGGTACATCTTGCGGAGCCGTTCGACCATGAGTGTGCACAGGTCCACACGGGCGAAGAACACCAAGGCTTTCTGCCCTTCTTCGCGGACCGACACGTAGCGGTTGTAAATCGCGTGGTCGACCATCTTCATGTAGGACTTGAGCAAGCCCTTGTGCCGCATGATGGATTCTTCGAACGTGGTGTGCGAGTACCCTTGACCGCCCATGTAGCGGATGCGGACATCCGGGTCCATGTGGTAAAGGATCGCCGTCACGCCGATATAGACGTTGTAGCCACCGCCATCGTGCCGTTGGGCAGTGGGGTAGCCGATGTCGTACATCCGGTTCTTGAACGCATCGGAGCTGACCATGGTGGCGGACAGGCCCAGGGCTTTGGGCAGGTGCGTGTACAGGTCAATGCGGTAGTTGTTGTGGAACTCTTGGTGCAGTTCGTCCGTGGTGCGGAAACCGACCTTGAGCTTGGGGTAGAAGTCAATCGGCTTGATCGGGTAGATCTTGCTGTTGCCGTTGGACTCCTCGTAGTTCTTGATGTAGTCCCGCATGGTGGCCGAGGTGATGATGATCACTTGGGCCTTCAGGTCACCGTCCAGCGCCATTTGCTGGAGGGCGATGAGGTCTTTGGACCCCCGGACAATCAGGAACTCACCGCGCTTGAACTTGAACGTCTCTTCCAAGTCGTTCTTCCAGCGCTCCACGTACCCGCCTTTGAAATGGATGATGGTGCGTACACCCAGCTTGTTCATGCAGAACTGAGCGACGAACGTGTTGTGGGTGACAATGAAGTCCTTAACGACAAACAACTTGTCTGCGTTATCGACTGCGATGCAAGTGGCCTCCTCGACACCTGCCGGCACAATAGATCTAACCCGCAGTTTCAGTTTATGTGAGTATTGATTATCGTCGTTGATCCTCTCCAATTTACGTGGGAGGCTCACTGCATCTGACGGCTTTGGAAGACGGATAAGGACGATATACGACCGCTGCCCTTGCCGGATTTCACCACCGTAACTGTACGACGGAATCCTACTGCTAATCGTCGCAATCCCACCAAGGCTACGGACAAGGTACTGCACATCCTCGGCCAGCTTGGCGCTGCTGGTGGTGTACGAAATAACCCCTTTCTCATCGACGAAGCCATCCGTGTCGATGAGACCTTTTAGCAATTCTTTCCTCTGATGGAGAGATCCCTCAAGGTACACGTACGGGATGAATTTGTCAGCGGCTGCCGATCCATGAAGCCCAAGGTACTCTAGATCAGCCCGGATGGAATTGTAGCTACGGTTTCCAACGATATCGTAGTCACACCCCTTCCTGTGAACCAAGCGCTGCCCGTAGGACAGCAACGATCTCACACGGTCAACGATGTACTTGTCAGGGCTCGACAATTTCACCGTAGTTTGGGTCATGCATGCATCGCCGATCAGCACCCCAAGTAACCAAGGATCGAGTGGAAGATCCTGGTCAGGTCTGTCTTCAGGCAAAGTAAGCGGGATGTAGACCCTCGGATTGGCCATCTCTAAGAGGCGCTTGAGTTCAAGGGTATTGCGCACCCCCCATTGCCTATTCTTGGTGGTGTTTATGTAGTAACTCTGCCACAGATGTTCTCCGCAGACATCCACATAACGACCATCGTAGAACGTAACACGGTAGAGTTGAAGTTTACCCTGTGGGTACACTCCGATAACGTTGGCTGGCTTCCCATCGCGACCGATGACTTCGTCACCGATCTTGATATATTTCATCTTCTTCCAGCCAGCTGGAACACGAACGAGCGTTTCATTACTCGTTGCTTTTCCCCCGCCGGTCTGCAGGGTGACCATCTTGATGACGGGGTCCCACTTGGGGTTCTCATCATCCAGCACGTATTCGATGATGCCCACTTGCCGTTCACGGGGATTGTGCATCTGACGGACGTCAAACGCTACCTTCTCCACGTCAATGTCTTTGACCAAGTGGTGCGTGATGGGGACCAGGTGTTCTGCGTACCCGCAGTTCTGGAACAGGTGTCGTTTCAAATGCTGCAACTGGTTCCGGTGGAAGCTGAACTCCTGTCGGTTCCGTGTCGCAGCAGCGTAAGTACGGAGGCCCTTCGGGACGAAGCGTCTGCCCTGTTTTTCGTAGCCCATTTCAATCAGGGGCTTACAGAACTGCAACATCGCCTGAAGGTCACGGTCTGAAGTCACGCTAGTGACCTTGAGAGCGTGGCTATAGACATCAATTTTCATCATGCATCCCTAACTGGCGGCATACGACTGTTACATAAGAAACCTCAAAAGGATGATAAAAAACTAAGTCCCAAGACGTCCATAGGCGTCCACGACCGTCCATACAAAATAAAAGAAGGGGCCGAAGCCCCCTCAGGTTAGATCACTTCCGGGAACACAAACGGGTCCAGGAGGCCCGCTGGGCGCTTGGTGATCAAGTAGCTGTCCGGATCTTCGATCATGTCCGGTTGACGCTCGTAGGCCAGTTGCTGGCCCGCTGAACGGTACTGCATCAAGGTGCGGTGCTCTTCGAACTTCATGGGGCGATCGAAGTCCGGCAGACGGTAGTCGTCCGGGTCATCGGCTGGGCGCGAGAGCGACAGCAGGATCACTTCCAGGTGGCTGATGGACACCCGCAGTTGCGAGTTCACCAGGTCACTGAAGTCCAACAGGGCGGCCACTGGGTCTTCGTAGCTGGTCAGCATCCGGCCCGAGAAGCCGTTGCGTTCCGACTTCTTGGCCGGCGACCGGATGAACGCCTCGACCGCAGCCATGAAGTCCAGCGTACTGGCATGGCGGCGCGGCAAGGAGAAGGCCGGTGCACCGAAGTCCCACTCGCCGAGGTCGATGCAGTAGTTGCCATCTTCGTCAACGGTGTAGCCGTGGTCCTTGATGTAGTGCAGCATGACCCGCGACAACGAACCCTGACGGGCCCCTTGGCTGACCGGGATGAACGCGTCGGTGGTTTCTTGACGCAGGTTGGTCACCCGGATCTGCACTTCGCGGAACGAGGTGAAGCGGTGGATGTTCAGACGCTCGATCACGGTGTCCTTGGTGATCCCAGCCAGACCCACAGCGTTCTCGGAGTTCTTGTCCGGGGCAGCGTAGAGGACCATGACAGGGTTCATCTTCTTCAACCGTGGGTTGAACTTCAGCAGCGACGATTCACGGGCGCTTTCCGGGATGGCTTCGCCCAACAACTCTTCCGTGGCAGCCGACATCACTTCCACGTCTGCGTTGTCGTTCACCGCTGGGTCCGAGGCACAGACATCAATGTACGGCAGGTGTTCCTCCGCAATGATGATTTCCTCCACCACCGACGAGCCGTCCAAGTGTTTCACGGACAGCGTTCGCTGGGAACCTTCCCGGCAGAGTTCGGTGGCACACACGTGACCCAGGCTGGTTTCCCGAGGGATGGACCACGCCAGTTCGCCGAAGCAGACGTGACAGACTTCGCCACGACCACGGTACCGGCAGAACATGCCCGAACGCATCCGGATGGTCTTGCCTTTGAGCGCCTTCTTCTGGGCTTGGTTGTCCGCGTTGATCGGCACCAGCTTGTTCGAGGTCTCGTCCAGGTAGAACTTGCCGTCGAGGTGGGACCAGAGGCTGGAGTCGACAGGGACCTCGGCGTACAGGTCCGAACCACAGTCGTTCCAGATGAGCTTGTCCACCACCGTAGTGGACAGCTGCATTTTCCGGTTGAAGTACTCGACGATCCGCAAGGGCTTCTTGGTGAACATCAAAGCCTTCTTCGCCGAACACGACTCGATCATGATGTCGTGCATCTTGGTCAGGCCTTCGAAGAAGCCTACC
>RCUU01000395.1_pt1 | contig 24627 bp, 20 predicted proteins | sample 2166211 | NCBI WGS metagenome assembly RCUU01 (sample SAMN09932620, study PRJNA488358) | compost metagenome | feature: garden; material: soil; isolation source: compost soil in phenylacetic acid-enriched culture | place: Germany: Experimental Botanical Garden Goettingen | collected 2016-01-27
CCTTGGGTGGTTACTCCGGGCATGCGGATCAGGCGCAGTTGGTGGCGTTCGCGCACGGCAGCAATGCTCGGCGGATAGTGTTGGTGCATGGCGAGCAAAGGGCGAAGCGGACGCTTGCGGCTGCGCTGCGCGAAAGGCTTGCACAGCCGGGCCATGAGGTATGCGTCACAGTTGCGAAATGACCTTCTGGCGGGAAGGTTGGTGTCTGTCAGAAAGTGCGGAACTTTTGCGAATCGGGTCTTTCTACTACTGCTTGGAAGTAATGTTAGAAGCGTGGCGGAAAGAGTGGCAAATAGCCGCTACGCTTGATTCGAAGGGTATTGAGTCGCTTAGGTCGGAAGCGTGCCCCAAGATGATGCAATCAGACAGACCCAAGGAAAAAAAGACTAAATGCGCAATGAACGCGAGCGCCTGAGTGGTAGTGACGAGATTGACCTGATTGAGCTTGTGCAGGGTGTTTGGCGCCAGAAGGTCTGGGTGGGGCTGGTTGCGGTACCGGTGATTGCTTTGGGGTTGGCTTATGTGATGCTGGTTTCGCCGGTATATGAGGCGAAGCTCTATATTCAGCCCCCCTCCCAGAGCGAGATTGCCCAGCTGAACTATGGTCGTGGTGAGGGAACGGGCCTGGCGCCACTGAGTGCCAAGGATGTGTACAGCATCTACCTCAAGTCCCTTCAGTCTGAAGCAGTACGAGACAAATTCTTTCGCAGCGCTTTCCTGCCCATGCTGACCGAAGAAGAGCGGGGCGGTTCTCGTGATGCCCTGTATGCTCAGTTCAACGGCATGTTGAAAGTGGCCGTGGCTAGCAAAGACATGCCGGATCGTTATGTGCTGACTGCGAACCTGGAAGACCCGCGCCTTGCGGCGACCTGGGTGTCGAATTACGCCGAGTTGGCTGCGGAGCGAGCAAAGAACGAGTTGTTGAGCGGTACCCGCAGTGACATATCGATCATGGCTGACAACCTTGATCAGCAAATCAAGGCTGCGCGAGCCACTGCCAGCAATCAGCGTGTGGACCAGATTGCCCAACTCAAGGAGGCGTTGCGCGTAGCGCGGTCGATTGGCCTGGAAAAGCCGCCGATCATTTCCGAGACGCTGTCCAAGGAAGTGTCTGCCGGTATGAATGGGGCTCTTACCTACATGCGCGGTACCAAAGCACTGGAGGCAGAAATCGCCAACCTGGAAGCCCGCTCGTCGGACGAACCGTTCATCCGGAATTTGCGTGAAAAGCAGGAAAAGCTGAGCTTCTTGCGCACGTTGAAGGTCGACCCTTCCCTCGTTGCGATGTACCAGCAGGATGGCGCCGTTTCCCAGCCTGACAAACCTATCAAGCCGCGAAAAGCCGTCATCATGTTGCTATCGGCGTTGGTAGGGGTAGGGCTTGGTGTGTTGGTCGCCCTGGGGCGGGACATATGGTGCAGGCGCAAAGCGACGAACGGAAGGGAACTTCCCTGATCGCAAAGCATCCTCAAGCGTTGTTGTCGCTTGCGGAAGGTGCAACAATAGCCTTTCGTCGCCGATGACATGGAAAGCTGGAAGAGCGAGCACGACACGCTGATCTGCCCTGCCTGTCTTGGTTAACCCCCGTTATAGACAGGGAAGTAATGTGAATAGCGTTGTGCGTTCCCCCTCCACGGCCGCTTCAGGCGAGATCGATCTTTTCAACGTTCTGCGCACAATCTGGCGTAGGCGTTTGCTAATTGTTGCTGTTGGGGGCGTCTGTGCGCTTGTCGGTGCTGCAGTCGCCTACAACATTACGCCTGTATATGAGGCGTCCACGAATTTAAGGCCAGTCGCTTTGAACCAGTTGGACGCCTTGAATCGGACAAAAATCTATTCTTTGCCGCCAGAGGCAGCACTCAAGAGAGTCGGTGCGACGCTGGACTCTTATAACGCTAGGCTGGACTTCTTTCGCTCCAGGCCAGATCTCATCGATGCTTTTCAGGATGAAGGGCAAAGTGTCGAGCAGGCTTTTGAAGACTTCAATCGCGATGCGCTCAGCGTAGTTTTGGCTGACCCGAAAAAAAATGATTTGTTGAGCGATTTTATCGGATTGAAAATGCGCTATGAAAAAGGCGTAGATGGCGCAGCCATCCTCAACGATTTCGTCGATTATGCCATTGAACGCGAGCGCAGCCAGCTATCCAAGGATATGCAGATCATTTTGGCTAACCGCTTGGCAGAGGTGGACAAGAAGCTGAATTCCGCAGTGTCGGAATATGAGGCAGGGAATGAAAGCCGTATCGCCCGTCTCGAAGAGGCAGATGCGATCAAGCGTGCGCAACTCAATGATGAGCTCAAGGCTTTACGCGTTCAGTTGAAGTTGCAGCGCGAGGCGCGCTTGGCCGAGCTTGATGAGGCTATTAGTGTTGCGCGAAGCCTCGGTTTGAAAAAACCTTCGACACCTTCGCTGATGGCTGATGAAAGCGCGGCAAATGGCAATATCATTCGTACCGAAGTAAACGGTAGGCCGGTGCCGCTGTACTTCATGGGCACCGAAGTACTTGAAGCCGAACGTGCTGCATTGCGCAAGCGTACTTCAGATGACTTCGTCGAGCCTAGAATCGGCCAGATCCGCAAAGAACTCATCCTGCTTTCGACCAACCGCAAAGTCCAGGCAATCAAGGCCCGGGCGAGCGAAGCTGCGTTTTTGGAGGGGATCGAAGGGCTTCGCGTGGAGCGTGCGCGCCTGCAAGCCATCGACTCCCAGCTGGAGGGGCTGCACCTGGTGAATATTGACCAGCGTGCGGTGCCCTCCAGCAAACCATTGAAGCCGCGCAAAGCACTCATCGTGCTGATTGCATTCATCGGCGGCCTGTTGCTCGGAACAGTCGCTGCGCTGCTGCGAGGTGCTTTTAAGGACCATGCGAGGCAGCAACGAGTTCTTGAAATCGAGGGTTCGGCACATCGCGTCATACCCGACGAATTGACAGGGCAGAACCATGCCAGGCTGGGTGATGCGCAAGCTTGAGCCCTCAATTGTATGATGTTGTTTTAGTGGCACTTTGGCGGTTACATGCGTCAGGAAAACTCCGATGGATTGGCGAAGCCTAACCGCATATGATTGTGACGCATCTCATTGGTGGCAGCCACCGGGTCGCTCCCCGGGCGAATGTAAGTGGGCGTTTTTTGCTCGACAGCGTGTGTGATGCGCGCTGTCGCCGAATGGATTCACTCGACTGACGAATGAATCGAAGAAGGTTCAGTAACCCGTTGTTCAGCCGTGGAAACGGGCAGGTAAATTCAAGGTGAGTTGGGAAGCATGACAGATATGAATGCGGTGGTAGAGAAGTTCAAAAGCCGGCAGGCCTTGATTGGTATCGTGGGCCTCGGTTATGTCGGGTTACCGCTGATGCTGCGTTATAACGCCATTGGTTTTAATGTGCTGGGTATTGATATCGATCAATCGAAAGTCGATAAACTCAATGCAGGCCAAAGCTACATTGAACACATCCCGGCTGCCAATATCAGCAAGGCACGTGAAACCGGCTTTGAGGCTACCGTCGACTTCAAGCGTGCCAGCGAGTGCGATGCACTGATCCTGTGCGTGCCCACCCCGCTGAACAAATATCGCGAGCCCGACATGAGCTTCGTGATCAACACCACCGACGCCATCAAGCCTTACCTGCGTGCAGGCCAGGTGGTTTCGCTGGAAAGCACCACCTACCCAGGCACCACCGAAGAAGAACTGCTGCCACGTGTGCAGGAAGGCGGCCTGGTAGTTGGTGAGAACATCTACCTGGTCTACTCGCCAGAGCGTGAAGACCCGGGCAACCCGAACTTCGAAACCCGCACCATTCCCAAGGTTATTGGCGGTCACACCCCAAATTGCCTGGAAGTGGGTATCGCCCTTTACGAGCAGGCCATCGACCAGGTCGTACCAGTAAGCTCCACCAAAGCTGCTGAAATGACCAAGTTGCTGGAAAACATTCACCGTGCGGTGAACATCGGCCTGGTCAACGAAATGAAAATCGTCGCCGACCGCATGGGTATCGACATTTTCGAAGTGGTCGATGCCGCGGCGACCAAGCCTTTCGGCTTCACTCCTTACTACCCGGGCCCGGGCCTGGGCGGCCACTGCATTCCGATCGACCCCTTCTACCTGACCTGGAAGGCGCGCGAATACGGCCTGCACACCCGTTTCATCGAGCTTTCCGGTGAAGTCAACCAAGCCATGCCTGAGTACGTGCTGGGCAAGCTGATGGATGGCCTGAACGAAGCCGGCAAGGCACTCAAGGGCAGCCGTGTGCTGGTTCTGGGTATCGCCTACAAGAAGAACGTCGACGACATGCGCGAGTCGCCATCCGTCGAAATCATGGAGCTGATCGAAGCCAAGGGTGGCGTGGTTGCCTATAGCGACCCGCACGTACCGGTATTCCCGAAGATGCGCGAGCACCACTTCGAGCTGAGCAGCGAGCCGCTCACCGCCGAGAACCTGGCAAGCTTCGACGCTGTGGTACTGGCCACCGATCACGACAAGTTCGACTATGCCCTGATCGAAGCCAAGGCCAAGCTGATTGTCGACAGCCGCGGCAAGTACCGCACGCCGACCGCGCACGTCATCAAGGCCTGATCGGCGTCGCCAGCAAATTGATCCGCCTGGCCCTCAAGGGCAGGCGGATTCATTCGTCTTCAAAGGAAGCCTCATGAAAAACTTTGCTCTCATCGGTGCTGCAGGCTATATCGCCCCTCGCCACATGCGCGCCATTAAGGACACCGGCAACCGCCTGGTCTCTGCGTACGACATCAATGACTCGGTAGGTATCATCGACAGTATCTCGCCGCAGAGCGAGTTCTTCACCGAGTTCGAGTTCTTCCTCGACCATGCCCATGGCTTGAAGCGCAACCCGGCTACTGCCCTGGACTACGTTGCAATCTGCTCGCCCAATTACCTGCACCACCCGCACATTGCCGCAGGCCTGCGCCTGGGATGTGACGTGATCTGCGAAAAGCCGCTGGTCCCGACCCCGCAGCAACTGGACGAGTTGGCCCTGGTCGAGCAGGAAACCGGCAAGCGCCTGTACAACATCCTGCAACTGCGCCATCATCAGGCAATCCTTGCCCTGAAGGACAAGGTTGCCCGCGAAAACAACCCGCACAAGTATGAAGTCGACCTGACCTACATCACCTCGCGCGGCAAATGGTACCTGCAAAGCTGGAAGGGTGACCCACGCAAGTCGTTTGGTGTGGCCACCAACATCGGCGTGCACTTCTACGACATGCTGCACTTCATCTTCGGCAAGCTGCAGCGCAACGTTGTGCACTTCACCTCCGAGCACAAGGCCGCCGGTTACCTGGAGTACGAGAAAGCACGTGTACGCTGGTTCCTGTCGGTTGATGCCAATGACCTGCCAGAGTCGGTGAAGGGCAAGAAGCCAACCTACCGTTCGATCACCGTCAATGGTGAGGAAATGGAGTTCTCCGAAGGCTTCACCGATCTGCACACCACCAGCTATGAAGAGATCCTTGCTGGCCGTGGTTACGGTATCGAGGATGCGCGTCACTGTGTTGAAACCGTGAACACCATTCGTAGCGCCCCGGTTGTTGCGGCGGCGGATAATGAAGGCCACCCGTTTGTACTGGCGCTTTCGCGCTGACGGGACAACAAACGGGTAGCGCCTAAGCGTTACCCGTGGCCGGTTCTTCTTGGCGGGATCGCAATTCAGAAAGCATGGTCACCGAGAGTCCTTGTCTCAATTCATGGCTTTCTCCAGTAGCGTTTTTTCATCGTCCCGATCATGAACGCCAACTCAACTATCCGCATTGGCACCATCCCAATGGTTCGGTGCTCGTCGATACTGGCAACACGCGTCAGCAGCGATGCGGCATGCGTTCGATCAACCTCAATCAAGTGTGAGTCTCAAACATGAATTACTCTCAGCATCCGAGTGCCATCGTCGATGAGGGCGCGCAGATCGGTAACGGCTCCCGGGTCTGGCACTTTGTTCATGTGTGTGCCGGTGCCCGTATTGGGGAAGGCGTTTCCTTGGGGCAGAACGTGTTCGTTGGCAACAAGGTCGTGATCGGCGACCGTTGCAAGGTCCAGAACAACGTGTCGGTATATGACAACGTGACCTTGGAAGAAGGCGTGTTCTGTGGCCCGAGCATGGTATTCACCAACGTCTACAATCCCCGTTCGTTGATCGAGCGAAAGGATCAGTACCGCGACACTCTGGTCAAGAAAGGCGCGACACTGGGGGCCAACTGCACCATCGTCTGCGGGGTTACTATTGGCGAGTACGCCTTCGTCGGTGCTGGCGCAGTAATTAACAAGGATGTGCCAGCGTACGCCCTTATGGTTGGCGTTCCGGCCCGGCAAATCGGCTGGATGAGCGAGTTTGGTGAGCAACTTGAGCTGGATGAGAAAGGCGAAGCCGTTTGCTCGCATACTGGCGCACGTTACGTTTTGAGCGAAGGGACCCTGAACAAGGTGGATGTTTGAACATGATTGAATTCATTGACCTGAAAAGCCAGCAAGCGCGCATCAAAGACAAGATCGACGCGGGCATCCAGCGCGTACTGGACCATGGGCAGTACATCCTCGGCCCGGAAGTGGCAGAGCTGGAAGCGCGCCTGGCTGAGTTTGTCGGTGCGAAATACTGCATCACTTGCGCAAATGGTACCGATGCTCTGCAAATTGCTCAGATGGCGCTGAATATCGGCCCGGGCGATGAGGTCATCACCCCCGGCTTCACCTATATAGCAACTGCTGAAACAGTAGCATTGCTGGGGGCGAAGCCCGTGTATGTGGATGTAGACCCACGTACCTACAACCTCGACCCTGCATTGCTCGAGGCAGCGATCACTCCCCGTACCAAGGCGATCATTCCGGTATCCCTGTATGGTCAATGCGCTGATTTCGATGCGATCAATGTTATCGCTGCCAAGTACGGTATCCCGGTCATCGAGGACGCAGCCCAGAGCTTTGGCGCGTCCTATAAAGGGAAGCGCTCCTGCAATCTTTCGACTATATCCTGCACCAGCTTCTTCCCAAGCAAGCCACTGGGTTGCTATGGCGATGGCGGTGCCATTTTCACGAATGACGACCAGCTTGCAACCGTGCTTCGTCAAATCGCGCGCCATGGTCAGGATCGTCGTTATCACCATATTCGCGTCGGTGTGAATAGCCGGCTGGACACCTTGCAAGCAGCCATCCTGCTGCCCAAGCTCGAGATCTTCGAGGAGGAGATAGCCCTGCGCCAACAGGTGGCCGATAACTATGATCGTCTTCTCGCCGAGGCGGGCATTGAAACGACCCCATTTATCGAACCGCACAATATCTGTGCATATGCGCAATACACCGTTCGTGTCCAGAACAGGGATGCTGTACAGGCTAGGCTGAAGGAGGCCGGTGTACCTACAGCCGTGCACTACCCGATTCCGCTGAACAAGCAACCCGCAGTGGCTGACGCTGCCGCTCAGTTGCCGGTCGGTGACGAGATTGCTGGTCAGGTGATGAGCCTGCCGATGCATCCGTATCTGGCCCTGGCGGACCAGGAAGCCATTGTCGCGGCGCTAAAAGCGTGCTGAAAGCATTGCGTGCCGTGAAGAACGGAAAGAATGATTTCCTGCGTAATGTGTTGACGCTGATGACCGGCACTACGCTGGCGCAGGCGATTCCGATCGCGGCAATGCCTTTGTTGACGCGCCTGTACACGCCGGAAGATTTCGGCGTGTTGGCGCTATATATGTCCTTGGCGGGGATGATTTCAGTCATCATCACGGCCAGGTATGAAATCGCAGTGATGTTGCCCGAGCGAGACGAGGACGCAGCCAGCCTGGTTACGTTGTCGGTTTGTATAGCGAGCGCTATCAGTCTTGTGCTGCTGATGGTTGTCTCCATGTTCAACGACGACATCCAGGTACTGCTCAACAACAAGGCAATTGGGCCATGGCTCTACCTGCTGCCGATAACGGTTTTCGTGACGGGCATGTGGCAAGCATTGAACTATTGGAACAACCGGTCCAAGAAATTCAAGCGCCTGGCTGTCAGCCGGGTTACGCAGGGTGGAGGCATGACTCTTGCCCAGTTTGTACTGGGCGGATTGTCGGCTGGTGGTCTTGTGCTCGGCTACCTTGTTGGGCAGGTCGGCGGCCTGATGGTTTTTCTGACTAGGACATGGCGCGAAGATCGAGCAGTGCTTTCACGAGTGAGCCTTGCGACGATGCTCGAAAACGCCCGGCGTTACAGCAAATTCCCTAAGTACTCGACTTTCGGGGCTTTGCTGGACAATGCGGCGGTTCAGATGCCAGTCCTCATGCTCAGCAAGTTCTACGATACCCACATCGTTGGCATATTCAGTCTCACATTCAGAGCACTGAACTTGCCTATGAGCTTGATCGCAACCTCGTTCTCACAAGTGCTGTTTCAGCGCTTCGTGGTGCTGCAGCGAGAGAATCCCGACCGACTGGCACCCTTTGTCCTCAAGCTCTTTTTCGGCTTGCTAGGTTTGATGGTGCCTTTGGTGGCGTTTGTATGGGTGGTTGGTCCAGATCTCTTTGCCCTCGTATTCGGTGAGACCTGGCGAAAGGCGGGCGAGTACGCCACCGTGCTTATTTTTGCGGTGGCCATACGGTTTGCGGTAAGCCCGTTGAGTACCGTTTTGGCGATGGACCACAACATCAAAATAGGTACGTTGTGGCAGATGATCTACTTCGTGACGATCACCTCGACACTTTATATTTTCAGAAATGCAGGAATGGAAACGTTTTTGCTAGCGTTCACCCTGCATGAAGTTGCCCTGTACAGCCTATACCTAGGCTTTATTATCTTTGGCGCGAAAAGACACAGGTTTGGATAAGCGATATGTGCGGAATATTAGGCGGTGTATGGAAACAGGTAGATAATTCACTCGAGGATCGGGTCAAGTCCGCACTGCTTACCATCCGGCATCGTGGTCCGAACGATTCAGGGTACGAAATTACTTCGATCAACGGCAATTGCCTTGTTCTCGGTCATACTAGGCTGTCAATCATTGACTTGTCGAGTGCAGGGCATCAGCCGATGTATTCGCATGATCGCAAATACTCTGTGGTTTTTAATGGTGAAATCTATAATTACAGAGAGTTACGAGTTGAGTTAAGTGCTCTGGGTTACGAGTTTAGATCCGACTCAGATACCGAAGTGTTGCTGACCGCTTGGCAGCACTGGAAAGAGGAAAGTTTGCCGCGGTTTGTGGGTATGTTTGCATTTGTGCTGTTTGATCATGAACGAGGGACTATTTCCTGTGTTCGAGATGCTTTCGGTATTAAGCCATTCTTTTATACTCATGAGCATGGCAGCTTTATTTTTGCTTCAGAGGTGCCGGCAATCAAGGCGCTGAAGAAGAGTAAGGTAGGGCTTAACTGGCAGCGGGCATATGATTATCTGGCTCACGGCGACTACGATAGCAATGAGCAGACATTCTTTAAAGACGTCTTCCACCTTCCTCCCGGTAACATCATCCGTTACAGCATTGCTACAGAGGAGCTGACTACGCCAGAGGCCTGGTACTCCCCTCTATTGGAAGAGCGTACGGATCTGAGCTTTGCGGATGCCGCCGATGAACTACGTGAACGCTTTCTGAGCAGCATTCGCCTACACCTTCGAAGTGATGTGCCTCTGGGTGCGGCCCTGTCGGGGGGACTTGATTCCTCTGCAGTGGTCTGCGCAATGAGGTATGTAGAGCCAGACATGCCTATCCATACCTTTAGTTATATTGCTAAGGGAAGTTCTTTGTCTGAAGAGCACTGGGCGGACCAAGTCAATGAGTATGTCAGGGCTCATGCCAACAAGGTAGTTGTATCTCCATCTGAATTAATTCGTGATCTGGATGATATGATCCGTGTTCAAGGGGAGCCTTTTGGTAGTACTAGTATTTATGCACAATATCGAGTCTATCAACTTGCAAAAGAGCGCGGGATTACTGTGACTCTAGATGGGCAAGGTGCGGATGAAATGTTGGCAGGTTACCTTGGTTATCCAGGTCAAAGAATACGTAGCCTCATCGAGACAGGCCAATATTCTCGTGCAGTTCGCTTCCTAAATAATTGGTCTAAATGGCCTGGGCGCAGTGTGAAGTGGGGGGTGGGGTCTACTTTAGGTCAGCTTACTACGGGAGCGGTTAATGATGTTCTTCGTAGATTGGATGGTAGAACCAACGTGCCAGCATGGATGCATGAGGGAAGTTTGCGAGATGCTCAGGTTAATTGTGAGAACTCACGCCGCCATTGCCCAATTGACTTGCGAGGGCGTCGGTTGACTGCAGAGCTTGCGGCATCATTGCATCGGCGCGGCCTTCAGCATTTGCTTCGTCACGGCGATCGGAATTCTATGCGTTTCTCGATTGAAAGCAGAGTACCCTTTTTAACAACAGAGCTTTCTCAGTTCCTTCTTGCATTGCCAGAACATTATTTGATTTCTGATAAAGGGGAAACGAAGCACGTTTTCAGGGCAGCTATGCGTGGCATCGTGCCCGACGACATTCTAAACAGGCGAGACAAAGTCGGCTTCGAGACGCCTGAGCGTGATTTCCTTGTGCAAAATGCTGATAAGCTCAGAGTGTGGCTTCGGGAAGATCTTAAACTTCCTTTTCTTTCGTCAGCGCGGTTACTCACCGAGTTTGACTCTATCGTTGCAGGAACTAAAAGGCATTCGTCTCAGGTTTGGCGTTGGGTGAATTTTTATCGTTGGCACCAAATGTTTATGGACTAATGTATAAGGTTTTTTGAGCTGGCTTTGAGATAAATCTTCGTAAGTCAGGTGTGATGGATGCCGGAGGGGTCATGCGGTCCGTATCGCTGAGCATTAGTTTGCATAAGTTGATTTTTTTATCATTCGTAGTTTTGTTTCGTGTGCTGCTGGATACATCATATTCGATAGTTATTGTGAAGGATTTTGCATCTGAGGGGTTTGTTTTGGATGTTGATCCATTTAATTATATGGTTTCTTGGCTTCTATATGTGATTTCTTTGTTTATGCTGTCCGATAGGGTGAAGAGTGTCAGTCAATATTTTTTTGTCACTGCTATCCTTTGCTTAATCGCACCTTTGACATCCCTGTATGGGCTGGATTCAACTCGCCCATTATTTCCTGTGGCGGCTTCGCTCGGAGCTCTTTTTATATCCTATTTCGTATCTAGGCAAAATTTATTGAATTTCAAAGGGCTTCCAGTAGTTCTGGGAGGCAGACCTCTAGCGGTGATGGTGTCCTTGGCATTTGTTGTAGGTTTGGTGGTTTGGTTTAAGATTTCCGGTGCTAAGTCAAATTTAGATTTTTCTGAAGTCTATGAATATCGTGAGCTCAATGCAGAACTCACGGCGCAAGGTGTTCTCGCATACACAAATAATTGGACGTTTCAGGTGTTTAGCGTATACCTCATTTGCTTTGCTCTTTACGCGCGACGATTTTTTTTCGTGATACTGCTGCTTGGAGTTCAGGTCTATTTCTTTTCTGTGGCCTCTCATAAGTCCATTTTATTTCTTCCCTTGCTGGTTGTTAGTGTCTGGTTTTATCTTCGTCGCTCTGATTCCTTGGTTATTCTGCCTATGGCGTGTGTCGGGATTATGTTGCTAACGATGGCGAGCTATATATTTCTTGATGACCTTTGGCTAACCTCTCTTTTGTCACGTCGTGTATTTTATGTTCCGGCGGATCTCTGTTTTGTATATTTTGAGTATTTTTCCAGCCATGCGCATGTATACTGGTCTAACTCAATTCTTTCATCCTTGCAGGCCTATCCCTATGGAAGGGTAGCCATACCCTACGTGATTGGGGATTATTTAGGTAAGCCTGAAATGGGAGCTAACAATGGCTTCATCTCAAGTGGTTTTGCACATGCTGGTCTCTTTGGCGTAATTTTTTATGCTGCGCTTGTGGGGCTCCTACTCAGGCTGGTGAATGATCTCTCTAGTGAACGCATGCCTGTCTGGGTGGCGATTGCTATTTCCATTGTTCCCTTGCGAAGCCTCCTGATTTCCTCAGATTTGTTTACAGTTATGCTTACGCACGGTTTCGCTGTCGCGATTGTGATTATGTATCTGTCACGCAAAAAACCTTCGCCTACAAAAGTACCATGCGTCAAAAATTTAATGTCCTGAAAGGTTTCCTATGAAGATCGCTCACCTGACCTCAGCTCATCCTAGGTATGACACTCGAATATTTTTGAAGGAATGTCGCAGCCTTGCTCTGGCAGGGCACGACGTTCATTTGATTGTTGCCGACGGAAAGGGTGACGAGACTTGCGACCTGGTCAATATCTATGATGTCGGTGTCTCGTTAGGCAGGCTAAATCGGATGTTGAGTACAACCCAAAGGGTTTTCGATAAAGCTTTAACCGTCGATGCAGAGGTGTACCACCTCCATGATCCTGAACTTCTGCCTATTGGGCTGAGACTGAAGTGGCGTGGGAAAAAGGTTATCTTTGACGCTCATGAGGATTTGCCGAAGCAGCTTATGGGGAAGCCCTATTTAAATGCGGTTTCGAAAGTTCTGCTTTCGAACATTTTCCGTTTGATCGAAAAAATTGTCTGTAGGCGCTTCGATGCTATCGTGACCGCGACTCCATTCATTACTGAAAAATTTAGGGCTATCAATCCTGCTAGTTTCACTGTCAATAACTATCCAATGGTAGGAGAGCTCGCCTGTGGCGAGATCGACTGGGCAAAGAAGAAAGAAGAAGTAAGCTACATTGGTGGAATAGCTTCTATCCGTGGCATTTTGCAGGTTGTCACTGCTATGTCTCACACAAGCAGTGATGCACGCCTGCAGTTAGGTGGGCGTTTCTCTGAAAAGACAGTAGAGAATGAAGCGAAGTCTCATGATGGGTGGTCAAAGGTTGATGAACTCGGTTTTGTAGATCGCGAAGGTGTCCGTGATGCCTTGGCTCGATCAGTTGGCGGGGTCGTTACATTTTTACCTGCGCCTAACCACATTGATGCCCAGCCCAATAAAATGTTCGAATATATGAGCGCTGGCGTACCTGTTATTGCATCAAATTTCCCTTTGTGGCGCGATATTATTGAAGGCAATGGTTGTGGTTTGTGTGTGGACCCCATGGATCCAAAGCAGATCGCGCAAGCTATCGATTATTTGATTGGGCATCCCGAGGATGCTGAAGCGATGGGGCGTCGTGGTCAGCTTGCGGTCCAGCAAAAATATAACTGGTCCATTGAGGAAAAGGCCCTCCTTGGCGTATACGAACGTTTAGCGCAATAGAGATTTCGAAATGAAGATACTTACTATCATTGGTGCTCGACCACAGTTTATTAAGGCTAGTGTTGTTTCGCGTGCAATCGGGCAATGCGCCAAGTTGAATGAGGTTATTGTCCATACTGGGCAGCACTTTGATGCAAACATGTCCGATGTATTTTTCGAGCAGTTGGGGATTCCTCGGCCGGATTATCAACTTAGTATTAGCGGTGGTTCGCATGGCTCAATGACTGGACGTATGCTCATTGAGATTGAGAAGGTGATTGAGAAAGAGGGGCCGGATCGACTGCTCGTGTATGGTGATACTAACTCTACGCTTGCTGGCGCTTTAGCAGCCGCTAAACTACATGTGCCTGTTGCGCATATTGAAGCTGGTCTGCGTAGTTTTAATATGCTGATGCCGGAGGAAGTTAATAGAATTCTCACGGATCAAGTTAGTGATATTTTATACTGCCCTACTCAAGTCGCCACTGAGAATCTTCGGCGTGAGGGTTTTGATAGCAAGCCTGTGGAGATTCTAAAGGTAGGCGATGTCATGCAAGACAGCGCTCTGTTGTTCTCCCAACTCGCTCTACCTCCTAGTGATGTGGAGTCGAAAGAAGGTTTCATTCTCGCGACATTGCATCGTGCTGAAAATACAGATGACCCGGCGCGACTAGCTTCAATAGTTAAGGCTTTGAACAATATTCATACAACCGTTGCACCAGTGTTGCTGCCACTGCATCCCCGTACTAGGGGCGTCATCGCAAAGCTGGGCATTGAACTCAAGGTTAACGCTATTGATCCAGTGGGTTATCTGGAAATGATATGGCTACTTCAGCACTGCGGGATTGTTCTTACAGATAGCGGTGGAGTGCAGAAGGAGGCCTTCTTCTTTGGCAAAGCTTGCATCACAATGCGTGATCAGACGGAATGGGTTGAGCTGATATCTTGTGGGGCCAACATGCTTGTGGGGGCTGATACGGATAGAATTGTTGAGGGCGTTCGAAAAAATTATGGTCGTCTAGTTAACGATACGGACAATCTCTATGGGGGAGGGCAAGCTTCCAATAGAATTGCTCAACACCTGAGCAAGTATCCAGTGGCTGTCGGATGAGATAGTTATGAAAATCATGTATGTTAACCCTTATGCGGGAGGTCCAGGGGTAGGTCGATACTGGCGTGCTTTCCATTTATCTCGTGAATGGAAAAATGAAGGGCACGACGTTAAAGTCGTGTTGCCGGCTTATCATCATCTTATGGATGGAGAGCCAATGCCAACCGGTCTCTCACGACATAGTGGCGTAGACTACGTTTTTTTGCCAGCCATAAAATATTCTGGAAATGGGGTTAAGCGTCTACTAGCAATGTTGTTGTTTGCAGCAACATTGCTGTGGTTCTTGCTTAGACTTCCTCGCTCTGAGCGTCCGGATCTCATAGTATATTCCTCTGCGCATCCTTTCGCTTATCCAAGTGCATTAGTCGCTGCCAAGATTTTTCGGTCAAAGATTTATTTTGAGGTTAGGGATCTATGGCCTTTGAGTCTTGTGGAAATTGCGGGAATCAATCCGCGGCATCCTATAGTCTGGATGTTGAGCAAAATAGAATATTTGGCTTATAGATGCTCTGATAAGGTGATATCGCTTCTGCCGGGAGCCTTGGAGCATATGGCAGCACGCGGGTTGTCAGTAGATAAATTTATATACGCACCAAATGGTTTTTCCCTTGGGGTCGCTGCTTCGCAGGTCATTACTCATCCACTTATTTCGGATCTTCAGATATTCCGGAAAAATGGTGATTTTGTATATTTCTATGCTGGTGCGCTGGGTGAACCAAATGCGATGCATAAGTTTTTAGATGCACTTGATTATTTGCCAGAACCTCAGGCTCGGAAATTGCGCTTTGTAATTGTTGGTAAAGGTGAGCAGGCAGAAGCGTTGCAGCGTCGTTGCATTGAGCGATCTTTTGATTTTGTGAGCTTTTATGAACAGGTCGACAAGGCGGTTATTTTTGAAGCCTTGAAGTGTGTGGATGCTGGTTTTTTTGTTATGCATGATTTGCCTATCTATAGATTTGGGGTAAGTCTCAATAAGCTGTATGACTATATGGCTCTCGGTGTTCCCGTTGTGGGGGCTTATAGGGCATTTAATGACCCGTTGGTTGAGGGCGACTGTGGAGTTTCTGTAGCGCCAGATTGTCCTGAAGAGTTGGCGGTTGCATTCAGTGCTCTCTCACTCTGCGATCAAGATGTCTTACGCGCCATGGGGCAAAGAGGTCAAGCCTACTTAGCAGCCAATTTCGAATACGCTGCTATCGCAAAAAAAATTCTCGCAAACGCTGAGAGGCTGGGATGATTTTGGTGACAGGTGCATCCGGTTTCATTGGGCGCGCTTTATGCGCCCGATTGACGGGCGATAGCTATATGGTGCGAGGTGTCGGGCGCAGCCAGGTTCATTTACCGGATCTGACTCACTACGTGAGTCGTGATTTGGAGCAAGGGGGAGAACTTGATCAGCTTTGTAGCGGGGTGGATACGGTTATTCACTTGGCGGGCAGAGCTCACGTCTTAAAAGAGACCTCTGAAAATCCCATGTTGGCGTTTAGGAGAGCAAACGTTGATGTCTCAGTTAATCTTGCGCAGGCTGCAATAAGGCAGAAAGTCAGGCGTTTTATATTTTTAAGTTCGATAGGTGTTCATGCTGGCGAGACTGCAAGTGACAACGCTATTTCGGAAGTCAGTCCTTGTGCTCCTTCGCAGCTTTACGGTGTGACTAAGCTGGATGCTGAACTTAAACTTTTGGAGTTGGTCGGGGCTAGTGATATGGAGCTCGTTATAATACGTCCTCCTTTGGTTTATGCTGGAGATGCCCCGGGAAATTTTCATCGTTTAATGTCGGCTATTTCAAAAGGTGTACCGCTTCCTTTTGCGAGTGTGCACAATTTGCGTAGTATGATTGCTCGAGAGAATTTGGTTGATTTCATAAGTCTTTGCATTACACATCCTTCAGCTGCGAATGAAGAATTTGTTGTCTCTGACGGAGTTGATGTGTCTACTCCCGAAATTGTGCGATGCTTGGCCAAAGGTATGGAAAAATCACCGAGGCTTTTCGCATGTCCTGGCGTAATATTGAGTGCTGGCTTGACCTTGATTGGGCGAAAAAACATGTACAGCCAATTGTGCAAGTCTTTAGTCTTAGATAGCGGGAAGACTAGGATGCTACTTGGGTGGAAGCCTCCGGTAGAGCCAGAGCAGGCCTTGGTTATTGCCGGGAAAGATTTTGTTAAGAAAAATAGTGATAAGTTGAAGGGGCGAGGGTAGTGAGCATTATTTTTTTCTTGATCTCGGCTTTTGTTGCTTCTCTTGTCTTGACTGGATTTTTGCGACGCTATGCTATAGCTCGCAGTATTATTGATATTCCGAATGCGCGGAGTTCACACATTGTTCCAACTCCGCGGGGTGGGGGAGTTGCGATTGTCATCGCGTTTCTTGCTGGATTACCTTTTTGTCTATTTTTTGGCCTAGCGACCTGGCAAACGATAATCGGGATAGGCGGCGCGGGATTATTGATTGCGATCATCGGATTCATGGATGATCACGGACATATTGCTGCTCGATGGCGACTGCTTGGCCATTTTCTGGGCGCAGCGTGGCTACTCTGCTGGATGGGTGGGTTTCCTAGTTTAGATATTTTTGGCTATAGTTTCGATCTTGTACCGGTGCTCGTTGTATTTGCCACTTTTTATTTGGTATGGCTACTCAATCTTTACAATTTCATGGATGGTATTGATGGACTTGCAAGCATTGAGGCTATTACCGCGACCTTGGTTATTTCCCTGGTCTATTGGTTGTCTGGATTTGATAGTTTAGCTGTTTTGCCATTGTTGCTTGCTTTTTCGGTAGCGGGGTTTATTTTTTGGAATTTTCCTCCTGCGAAGATTTTTATGGGGGATGCTGGGAGTGGTTTTCTTGGAATCACTTTGGGCGCTCTCTCCATTCAAGGAGCTTGGGCTTCGCCAGTGATGTTTTGGTGTTGGCTTATACTCCTAGGAGTTTTCGTCGTTGATGCGACGTATACTCTGGTACGCCGGCTAGCTCGAGGCGACAAGGTTTACGAAGCGCATCGCAGCCATGCATATCAGTACGCCTCTCGCCTTTACGGTAAGCATCTGCCGGTAACCGTCGGGGTTCTCCTCATAAACCTTGGGTGGCTTGCTCCCATCGCGCTCATGGTGGCGCTGGGGTGGGTTGAAGGCCCTCTGGGCGTGCTCATCGCATATGCACCTTTAATCGGTCTTGCGGTAAAATACCGTGCCGGTGACTTGGAACTACGCTAATTACAGGTATGGCTCATCTTGTCAATATGGAAGGTAATTTTTTGGTGATTGACGCGCTATCGTGCGATCCCATCACAAAAGGCTTGGATAGCCTCTTGAGAGCGAGGGCTCATTAAAAGATGAAAAGTATGAGAATGCGCATGCTTGCGCTGCCACGTCGAAAAAAGCGCGCATTGCAGGTCGCGGTCGATGTAGTGTTGGTAATCGTGGCCCTGTGGTTGGCTTTTGCTGTACGCCTGGGTATTGACGAAATGAACAACCCGCTAACCAGTCATCCATGGTTGTTCGTGGCTGCACCAGTGGTGGCGGTGCCCATTTTTATCCGCTTTGGCATGTATCGTGCTGTCATGCGCTACTTTGGCAATGATGCACTTATTACAATTATTAAAGCGGTTAGCCTATCCTCGTTGACTCTCGCTCTAATTGTATATTGGTATGCCAATCATAAGTATATCGTCCCGCGCTCGATCATTTTTAACTATTGGTGGTTAAGCCTGATAATGATTGGTGGGCTGCGTTTGATCATGCGCCAATATTTTTTGGGGGATTGGTTCGCTACAACGCAGCACGTACCTTTTGCTAACCGCGACAATGGACTGCCAAAGGTGGCGGTGTATGGTGCGGGTGCTGCGGGAAATCAATTGGTGGCCGCCTTACGCATGGGGCGGGTCATGCGGCCGGTGGCCTTTATTGATGATGATGAAGGTGTCGCGGACAGAGTAATCTCGGGTCTTACTGTCTTCAGAGGCAAAGACATTCAGAGAATGATCGACGTTACTGGTGCTGAAGAAGTGCTTCTGGCTGTACCTTCTGCGACTAGAGCTAGGCGTAGGGAAATTCTCGGCGCATTAGAGGGTTTTCCGCTTCACGTAAGAAGTATTCCCGGGATCATGGACTTGGCCAGCGGAAGGGTGAAAGTTGACGACATTCAAGAGGTCGATATTGCTGATCTTTTAGGGCGTGATGCCGTCCCTGCGCAAAAAGATCTTTTGGCTCATTGCATCACTGATAAGGTTGTGATGGTAACTGGAGCTGGTGGTTCAATAGGCTCTGAACTGTGTCGGCAGATCCTATTATTGAAGCCCAAAGCACTGCTGCTTTTTGAACACAGTGAGTTTAATCTCTACAGTATTCACGGTGAGTTGGAGCAGTCTATACTTCGAAAGTCGCTGCCCGTACGCTTGTTGCCCTTTTTGGGAACCATTCGTAATCAGAAGCATTTATTTGATGTTATGACGACGTGGCATGTCGATACTGTATACCATGCGGCAGCATATAAGCATGTGCCAATGGTTGAGCATAATATTGCAGAAGGGGTTCTCAATAACCTCATTGGTACATTGAATACGGCGCAAGCTGCCTTGCAAGCTAATGTTTCTAATTTTGTTCTGATTTCTACAGACAAAGCGGTTCGACCGACAAACGTTATGGGTAGTACAAAGCGCTTGGCGGAAATGGTCCTTCAAGCATTAAGCAAGGAAGTTGCGCCTGTATTATTTGGCGACTCAGCCAACGTAGCTAGCGTTAACAAAACCCGTTTTACCATGGTTCGCTTTGGTAATGTTTTGGGCTCTTCAGGGTCTGTAATTCCATTGTTTTATAAACAAATCAAAATGGGTGGGCCCCTGACGGTCACTCATCCTAAGATTACGCGTTATTTCATGACCATTCCTGAAGCGGCACAGTTGGTTATTCAGGCTGGTTCGATGGGGCAAGGCGGCGATGTGTTTGTATTAGACATGGGGGAGCCGGTTAAAATTGCTAGTTTGGCGGAAAAAATGATTCATCTGTCAGGTCTGAGTGTAAGGTCTGAAATTAACCCTCACGGTGATGTGGCGATCGAGTTTACGGGGCTCCGTCCCGGAGAGAAGCTCTATGAGGAGTTGTTGATCGGTGATAACGTATCACCTACTCAGCATCCCATGATTATGTCCGCTAGCGAAGACTACGTCTCGTGGGACGCGCTTAAAGAATGTCTTGATTCATTGATTAGGGCTCTTGCAGACGAAGACTTTAACCGGGTTAGGCAGATGCTTAGAGAACTGGTAAGCGGCTATTCCCCAGAAGGTGAAATCGTTGATTGGTTCTATCAGCAACGGCGCTTGGATATGTAAGCATAGCTTCTGTTTGCCATTGGGCGACGGAATAGTTTTTATGGTAGACACGAACACGGATATAGCTCCGTTTCTATTTTATATTTGATGTCCAGGTACTACATGACACAGCGTATAAAGGGACTTGATGGGCTGCGAGGTATAGCCGTCATTTTTGTGATTATTTCACATTCGGTACTATGGCCCTATCTAGGCATACAAAATCCTAGCATAAAGTCGTTGATGAACGGCCATATCGGTGTAAGTATGTTCTTCGCACTGTCTGGTTTTCTTATTACTATTCTCTTGATGAGAGAGAAAGAAGTCACGGGTACTGTTGATATTATTGCCTTTATAAAAAGGCGAGCAATTCGTATATTTCCTGTTTATTATCTGGCTATCTTCTTTCTATTGTTCATGGATTTTAGTGGCAAAGCAAATATACCGAACTGTGCTTATCCGTATGCTTTTTCGTATACGATTAACTTCGTAAGCAAAGGATGTGACCATTCGACATTATCCCACTTTTGGTCGCTTTCGGTGGAAGAGCATTTCTATATATTTTGGCCTCTGATTTTCTTGCTCGGGAATAGATTTTCCTTTATCGTGTCCATTGTCTTGGTTGCCGCTTGCTTGAAATTTGGCACTGTCGCATATTCCTTCATTGATAATTGGTATCCTAATCGATGGACTTTTCCCGCAATGCTACCGATTTTATGTGGGTGTATCACGGCTCTTGTCCATAAGGCACCAGGTGTTTCCTCGGTCTTTGCTGAGAAGTCAAGTTCGTCTATCGTGCTCATCGCTATTTTTGCCGGGCTTTGTTCCCCGGCGTTTACTCGGGCGGAGTTGCCGTGGATAATGTCGATGTGCTCGCTTTTGTTGTATATTAAATTCAACCAGGACTCTAGGCTTGTTAGGCTTCTCGAGTTTAGGCCTTTGGCGTTGATCGGAGTGATCAGTTACGGACTGTATGTATGGCAGGGAGTGTTTACTGGTAATGGTCCGTATCGGACTGGTGCTGCATTCCCCCCTCCGCTGTATACTGGTTTATGGATTACTTTTATTGTGGCGCCCTTGAGTTATATTTTCTTTGAGCGGCCGTTGCTGAGAATAAAAGATCGGTACTCATGGCGTCATGCTCGGAGAGACAATGAGCAGGCTCAAAGCGCCTAGGTCATAAGGGAAATGTTTTTTCGTTGCTTTAAATATGGTGAGGCTAAATTGCTGATTGTCGCTCGCGTTCGCGGGCGACAACTTCTTCTGATCAAGCATTCTGTTGGTTGGTTGGATTATTTTCATGATGACTTGCGGTGTGTTTGAAAGGTAGTTTGCTATTTCCTTGTGCTTTATGTGCCTAAAGTCTGAATTTAATGCTAGGATAAAGCTCTGCGCGTCGTAAGCCTCTATGAACGCCACGCTCAAAGCGCTTATTTGAATCCCTCGACTTTCCAGAGTTCAATCATTGCCTGGTGGAGCTGGATATAACGGTGGCCTTCCTCGAGTTGCTGCTTTTGTTTCTACTCGACAAACTTCGCAACCGGACGGTTGGAACCCTATCTATGCGATTCGACGGGAATATTTCGGCAACAGAAGTGAGCATTGTCTTCATGCTAGTTGCTATTATGTAAGCTGGTGTGAACCGGTATGTCTATACCGTTTCGAGGGGGCCTGAGCGCGGGGGCGCGGTCAACCTAAAAACGTGGCTATACTTGATGAATAAAAAAGGGCTGCCTCCGCAGCCCATTTTTTATTGCTTGGTGACACTGTCCTGCCAGTGGTCAGCGAACTCTTTCAGGGTTTTATCCCCTGTGACTGAGTAAAGGCAATTCAATAAGGAAATATGGGTCGCATGGTAGCGTAAGGGGCCGTGCGGAATTTTACGGTTGAACGTGATATGTGTTAGGTCATAAGAAGAAAATCCGCCGAAGTCGTAATATGGCAAGATTTTATCCAGAGTTCTGATCCCGCGCTTGAATAGCTCTTCTGCCTCTTCCGATCCGGTTACCTGCCACCAATCGTACAGCCCTAACAGAGTGAACATGTACCCGTTCAGGGTATAAATGTTTTTATCACCTACATATTCTTCGAAGAAGATATAGCCATCCAAAGACTTGTCTAGATCCTTCATGGATGTGAATGGGCCCCCATGTTCGATAGGGACAGTGAGGAAGTGCAGTGCTTTGTTACCTGCTTCGAGCAGTTCCGGGCGCTGGTCGGAATGGTAAGCCCGAGCCAGTACGCTTAGTGCTGTACCTTGGGCCATACCGCTTACCCAACCTGGCGGGTAAGTTTTGCCCAGGGCGTAATGGTGAAAAGGGAAGTTGTAACGGAAGGCGCCTTCGAAGCTTTGCATGCTTAGCAGTTTATTCACGCCGTTCCAGAACGTCTTCCCAGGCTTTCCCGGCAGGGTCGATCCGTATTCAGAAAGTGCATAATGTGAAATGGTGATTGGATTGTACTGATACTCGGTGCCGAACAGAACCATCGGCATTCCGTTGGCATCCAGCTTGATGCGGCCAGCTGTTTTGAAGTGGACCGTTTTGCTGTAGTTTAGGTAATCGCCAGTCGCTGTGTAATTCTGGGACCTAGACGAGGCGTCAAGCTTTACCCGAATATATTCTTCACGGAACTTCTTACCTGCTTCCGATTGCTCAGCGGTGGGCTTATATTCCGGCCATTTCGGTACGTATTGATAACCAACGTATCCGGCTAGTGCGAGAGCAGTGACTGAAACTATTGCAGTAGATATTTTTTTCATCGGTCCATTGATCTTTGATTTGCTTTATCAAACGCTAGGCATGATAGCGTCAGTAGCCTGATAATCCAATGTTTGGGCTGTCAATTTGGCATGGTAGTCCGGAAGGGTGGTTGAAACGATGGCATGGATACCTCTGGCAAGCCTTCTCAACAAAGGAGGGGGCGGTAATGAGTGTTCGTCATGGCGGCAGACCGACATTGCATATTTTTGCCCCGTATCATCATGCCTCCGAGATCTTTGGCCTGCTGCGTAAGCGGCTCATTGAGGTAGGGGGCAGTTCAGTCCATGGCCCAAATTTTAGTCGAGACGCTGAGGGGGCTGAGTGCTATTCCGGCGTCGGCGACCAAGTGGCAGTATCTGGTGATCGAGCGCATGACCTAGGCTCGACTAGCAGAGGTCGGTGGCTCGGTTAACTCCGGCTTTGTGACTAGCCATAATAAGAAAGGGAAGTAGGCGGCAGAGCGTTCAGCGGAGCGCGGGACAATGGATTTCCCAAGTAGCCATTTGTTGGCATAACCTATCGCGGTGCGGGTAATTCCGAGCACTCATGCCTGTAGGCTGCGATAGCTCCAGTGGAGCCTTTGGATACACCGCCCGCCATACCGTATCGGCGGGGTAGAAATTGCCCGCTTTTCTTTTGTTCTCCTCATGCCCAGCTGTTTAGCTGGGCTCAGAGGTTAATCGGGTTTGCCAAGCAGCGCGCCTAGCACGGCTCCGGCCGCCGCTCCTGCCCCACCCGCAACCATTCCTCCGATTGCCGCACCTTTTGCTGCACCACTCTTGCTGAGTTCGACGGTGATAGTTGTGGAGGTCTTACCTTCTTTTTTTTCTTTAGTGACTGTGATTGCCGATTCCATAGGAGGAATGGTGGTTGGCAGGCTTGTCATTAATTCCTTCAAGATGAAGTGCTCCCTTTGAGTATTGGCTGAAAATTGTGTGATGATGACTGGCCTGTTCGCAGTGTATCTCAATCTCTTTAGAAATACATTTGTAACCCGCTCCCAAGCTTTTACTGTGGTGCTTTCCTTCCCGTTCCCGATTAGTGGGAGAAACCGACATGCCAAGCATGCTCGAGAAGGATTCTGGCCTGTGGGCGCGGTGCTAGCCTGGTTGCTGCTTCACTAACCTCAACTGTATACCGCTGGTTTTTCGGTCGTGATAGCTGCTGTTGGGGGGCGTCGGTGGCACTCGCAAGCACATGTTTCTGGAAGGTGCGCTCTCTCTAGCATTAATGCCCTGCCTTGGTGTCATTGCTCAGATGGATGGGCTTGCCACAGGGCATCTCGACGTTCGCCGATAGCGTTCTCGAGTTCATCAGGTAATTTGACCGATAAGGCAGCCTTGACGATGCAGGTTTCGGCCATTCCGTTATCCTCGGTGTCTCCGAAGGTCGTCACATCGCGGTACAGGGTATGGATACCACTGTCGCAATACTCGTAACGCCCGGATCTATCTTTGGGTCATGTCGAAGCAGTGTGACCTAGCACTACACCGGTCTTGTCACCGAAGCCGGTATTTTTCAGATACAAGTCGCTGTCTCAAACATTGCAGCAACGCATCTTCAACGGTGCTTCACGGTGCTTAAAGGAGGCGCAGGTTTGTTTCCGCGACACCTACGCGATGGTCTGATGCAACACCGCAGCGCTCTCGCGACCTCGTGTGCATCCGAATGAGTTTGAGTTATCGCCGGGTTAGCCTAGCCCTTGCTTGGGCGGGCAAAATTTCTTCAGGAGAGGGCCTGAGGTGGTGGAGTTGCCACACGCATATGCATCTGCCTTGCGCAGGCACTTGGAGCGCCCTTGTGTCGCGAAAAAGGCGAGAAGCGACCCCACATTGATCTTCGCCGCAAATACTGCAGAGGCCGCTTTGCGGTCTTTCCACACAATGCCGCTCAGGTCCTGGGTATGCGTACGGAGCCTCGCGGCAAAAGAAAAACCCGCAGCGTTTTTCAAGGTGGTTGTCGCGTCAGCCATCAAACTATGCAGCTTGTTTGAGGTGCGGTTGTTCCTGATCTGGGTTCAACAACAACATACCAGCCGATTCCCAGTTGCTGAGGTTAGGGTTTACAAGCTAGGGGCATCTACCAGTGGGATAGCTCGGTTTTGGCCTATCTCATTATCAAAGCTAGATGTAGAGAAAGTAACTGAGTAACGGCCCAGGTCACTTAGGTCCCTTCCAAAATCGACCGCTATCCCTTGAGTATTCCACTTGTAAGCCTCAGCCTCATACGAAGCCCCTGACTTCAACTTCACCCAATGAGTCCCGCTAGT
>RCUU01000397.1_pt1 | contig 24539 bp, 18 predicted proteins | sample 2166211 | NCBI WGS metagenome assembly RCUU01 (sample SAMN09932620, study PRJNA488358) | compost metagenome | feature: garden; material: soil; isolation source: compost soil in phenylacetic acid-enriched culture | place: Germany: Experimental Botanical Garden Goettingen | collected 2016-01-27
ATTCGCTCCTACAGTTCCAAACTTCCCCTCCATCCCTTTTCCCTTTTGTTAGTTTCTCACGTTCGCTTTATATAGCTGCACATTGGCCCGCTAAAAAAGTGTACTTGTTTTTAGAATCATTGTATTGCAAAAAAACGACATCTACCTCCGCGCATAGGCCAAAGCCTCCAGCGGTGTTCTCCCGGAGAATTTCTTGAAGCTGTTGATCATATGCGACTGATGGCTGTAGCGGTAATCGTAAACCATATCCTGCATAGTCTTTTGGAGCGGGGGCGACCGGTACAAATCCAGCCACACATTTTGAAACCGTACCAAATCCGCAATTTTTTTGGGAGAAAGACCGATATATTCGCGGAATAACCTCTCCAGTTGACGGCTGCTTACCGCAGCGCTGTTCTCAAGCTCTCTGACGTTAACTACACCTCTATGCCTGAGAATGCTGTAGACGGCATTCATCATGCTGTCATGGCTTCCCCCTTCCTTACGGTCCAGACGCCTCAGCAGATAATTTTCTGCCGCAGCGATACGTTCTGTGAAGGTACGGGAGGCGACAAGCCTGCGGCCCAATTCTCTTCGAAAAGCACCGAAATAGTGCTCCACCGGGACATGAACATTAAGCACATCCCTTAGATGCTCATCCGCGAACAAATGCACCGCCCAGAAATGAAAACGAATGGCGAAATACAGCTTGCCGCTGGGCTGGTCAGCTTGTCCCGTTTCAAACGGGGCGTCATTGATCCCGCAAAAAAAACCTCCGGCTTCACCTGTAGCCATATCCCATTCCCATATAATGTCCATGCACGTATCCGGTATAACTACTTCCGGCTCCTGAGTCAGAGATGCTGGCTGATCACGAAACGCCTTAGATTCGAATGCATCCGTTTGCGGCAGAGCTGCAGTTCCCCAGAAGCAGCGGATATACGGCCGCAATGCTTGGCATGGCAGAACCTCACTGGCCTCTGCCGGGTTCGCCGTAATCGGATAATACAGCTCCGAGAGGTCAAACATCAGATTCCGCCTCCATTCTAAGTATAATCCGATCATACACAATCACTGCCGGAAGCGCCAGAATTACAGCGGCTGAGCTGAAAATATATACACTCCGGTGTAATGGGGCAAAATGAGAATAGTCGCAGCTTTGCAACCATTTTGTTTGGTGCAGCAAGGCGAAATGTTGTACAATAAAGGCTAAATGACTTTTTGAAGGATGGATAAATCATGTATATAGCAAGTGATTGGAAGGACTATGAAGTCATCGATACCGGAGGCGGAGAAAAGCTGGAACGCTGGGGGGATATTATCCTGCGCCGTCCGGACCCGCAAATCATCTGGCCGCTGGCCAATGAGACGGCGAAGTGGCGCGATGTGCATGGACATTACCACCGCAGCTCCGCCGGGGGCGGACAATGGGAAATGAAGAAAACCATTCCGGACGACTGGAAAATCAGCTATGGCAAGCTGAAATTCCACCTCCGCCCGACCAACTTCAAGCACACTGGCCTATTTCCCGAGCAGGCGGCCAACTGGCGCTGGATGATGGACAAGATCGCTGAAGCGGGCCGTCCGATTTCCGTGCTCAACCTCTTTGCTTACACAGGCGGCGCTACAGTCGCAGCAGCCAGTGCAGGTGCTTCCGTCGTGCATGTGGATGCCGCCAAAGGCATGGTGCAATGGGCGAAGGAAAATGTGCAGCTCTCCGGTCTTGCAGAACGTCCGGTCCGCTTCATTACCGACGATGTATTCAAATTCGTACAGCGTGAGCAGCGCCGCGGCAGCAAATACGATGCAATCATCATGGACCCGCCTTCCTATGGCAGAGGGCCCGGCGGTGAAATGTGGAAATTGGAAGCGAGCCTGTATCCATTCCTGGAAAGCTGCCTGGACATTATGAGCGACCGGCCGCTGTTCATGCTGATCAACTCCTACACCACCGGTATTTCGCCAACCGTTCTGCGCAACATGCTCTCGATGACGATGGGCAAGCGTTATGGCGGCAAGCTCACCTCCGGTGAAATTGGCCTGCCGATTACAGCCTCCGGAATGAACCTGCCTTGCGGAATTCTGGGCCGCTGGGAGGCATAAGCCATGTCAGGAATGATACCCGGTGCAGCCGGGGATTCCAGCAGCGGAAGCTCCCGGTTCGATATCCTGTACGAAGACAACCATTTGCTCGGCATTGTGAAGCCCGTTAACATTCCCGTACAGGAGGATGCTACAGGAGATCCCGATCTGCTCAGCCTGCTCAAGGAGGACGTGAAGGAGCGCTTTCATAAGCCGGGCAATGTATATATGGGTCTGGTGCATCGGCTGGACCGCCCGGTTGGTGGAGCCATGATCTTTGCTAAGACCTCCAAAGCCGCTTCACGGCTGTCCGAGAGCGTCCGCTCCCACAGCTTCCACAAAGTCTATCTGACTGTGGTTCATGGCAAACCTCCTGCTGCGCAGGGCCGTCTGGTCAATACGCTGCTGAAGGATGCCAAGACCAACACAGTAACGATTGTCCGCCAAGGAACACCCGGCGGCAAGGAAGCCATTCTGGACTATACGGTGATAGGCAGCGCCGAAGGATACAGTCTGCTGAAGATTGACCTGCTTACCGGACGTTCCCACCAGATCCGGGTGCAGCTCAGCGGCATCCGGTGTCCCCTGTATGGTGACCAGAAATATGGGGCTGCTGTGAATAAGCCCGGCCAGCAGATTGCCCTATGGTCTGCACTTGTCGGCTTTCCGCATCCCGTGACCAAAGAGGAAATTGAACTGATTTCCCTCCCCCCGCAAGCTCACCCGTGGAGCCTGTGGGCACAGCATGTACAAAAGCAGGCCATCCTATAGGGGGCCTGCTTTTGTACATGCTGTGCTTTGTTCAAATCCAATAATGCACGGGCATACCCGGCTTCTGTGATGTCTTGGAGATAAGCCAGCTGCTCCAGGAGAAGATCAAATTGACCTTGACCGGTGAATAAAAACGTGACGTGCGGATTTCGCCGGTTCCCTTTGCGGGTACTTTACAGGTCCCTTCCATCGCTTGGATTCGGACAGGAGATCCGTTATTGAGGCGGAGCTGGCGAGTTCTCAGGTCATACGGACACAGATTCCGTTATTTGGCCGATTCCCCCTCATTTTGGGCTCGAAAGAACAATATAACGGCTCCTGAGTCCGAATCATCCGAAAAAGGTGAGTTTTTCGCAAAATAACGTCTTCTCTGTCCACTTCATGCCGCAGATGGAACCGCCGATTGCTCCTGGACCACCGGCAGCTTTCAGGTTATTTGCATTATTGTATTACTTGACCACATCATTTAGGGGGTTGAGCCCTCCGGTGTCGGAGCCACGACCATTTTCCCCATCAGATAGAGCAGAAGCTGCTGGTTATGGGAGGAGATCGGATCCAGTGCCTCTGCAAAAAAATCACTGCGGATCTGAAGTCCGCGCTCGGTTTCCCGCTTGCCCGTCTCCGTGATGCTCACCCATACAATCCGCCGGTCGGCAGCGTCACGCTCCCGGACAATCAGACCATGCTTCTCCATCCGGTCCAGCAGCATCGTTACCGCTGCCGGGCTGGTCGCCAGATGCGGAGCCAGATCGGAAGGCTTCATCGCGTCACGTTCCTGCAGTAATTCCAGTACGGTGAGTTGGGCATCTGTAAGTGTAGGGGCAAGGTTGGTGTCCATATGTAACTTATAATCCTTCAATAATTTATGCCAGATCTTACTGAATTCAGTGGAGTGCACACTTATTCCTTCCTTTCCTGGTCAATAAGAATGGTATCTGTTCAGGCGGCTATAACTACATTTTCGCGAGATAAATTCCATTTCCTGCAAAAGAAAAAAATAAATAGCCCGGAACCATACAAAAATGAATCCTTTGAACTAAGATCCTGGTACTGCAGATATATCATAAAACGGTGTCCGTCTTCTCCGCAAGGAGGTTTCGGACACCGTTTATTTCTTCATTTCAACGCAGCAATTCAGAATCACAGATTATTTTATCGCGGGGAACAAGCTGACAATCTCGTCCTTTTTCTCTACGGCAACCAATTGCTTGCCAATCGAACGGCGTTCGCTGAGCGGAGCCGATTCAGAGGAGAAGGTATGAGTTGTGCCCTCGCGGGTAATGGCCACCAGCTCCAGCGGTTCGCGGCAATAGAAGGCTCCGGAAATTCTGCTGCCGTTCGGACGGACACGTTTGCCTTCCTTGAATTCGAAGGTTGGCATACCTTTGCCGCCCCGGCTCTGTGCAGGATAATCCAGAAGCAGCGTGCGTTTGGCATAGCCAATTTCGGTTACTGCCAGAATTTCTCCCTCGTCTTCACTGACCCAGAAGCAGGAGACCACTTCGTCTCCTTCACGCAATTGAATTCCCCTTACCCCACTGGCAACACGGCCCATCGGGTTCACTTCGCTCTCACGGAACCGGATGCTCATGCCTTCACGGGTCACCAGCACGATCTCTTTGTCACCGCTGCTCAGCGCCACTGTAATGATCTCATCACCCTCAGCCACCTTGCAGGCTGCAACGGCTCCTGAGCGGCTGGTAGAGTATTCCTTGAGCTCTGTACGCTTCACCTGACCCTTGCGCGTGACGAAGACCAGGCTGGCTCCAGGCTCATCCATATTGCCTACCGGCAGGATACTGACAATCCCATCCCCCTTGGCTAGTCCAATCACGTTGACGATCGCTGTTCCCGGTTCTTTCCACTTGAATTCCGGGATCTGATGCACCGGAAGCAGGAAATATTGTCCTTTGCGGGTGAATACCAGCAGGCTGTCCCGGGTATTGAGGTCCATCAGCTTGATGATATGGTCGCCTTCCTTCACACCCGAAGCATGGCGCTCACCGCCAGACCGGGTAAAGGATAACATGCCGGTCCGTTTGATGTATCCGTCTGCTGAAAGAGCGACAAGAACATCCTCTGCGTTAACAAGCACTTCAAGGCTGACTTTGAGCTCCTCCACCTCACCCTGAATGAGCGAACGGCGGTCGATGCCGTATTTGTCGCGGATTTCAATAAGTTCTTTGCGGATTACGGCGATCAATTTCTTGTCACTGTCCAGAATCCCCTGAAGCACCGCGATGCGGGCATTCATCTCATCCAGCTCCTTCTGAAGCGAATGAATCTCCAGGTTGGTTAATCTGTACAGCTGCAAGGTGAGGATTGAATCCGCCTGGCGTTCGCTGAAGCCGAACATCCAGACCAGATTGTTCTGGGCATCCTGGCGGTTCTTCGATGCTTTGATGGCGGCGATGACCTCATCCAGAATGTTCAGCGCTTTGACCAGTCCTTCCAGGACATGGGCGCGGTCCTCCGCTTTTTCCAGATCGAACCGGGTGCGGTTGGTTACCACCTCGCGCTGGTGGGCGATATATGCCTCCAGGATGGCCTTAAGGCCAAGCTGCTGTGGAGACTTGTTGACGATTGCCACCATGTTGAAATTATAGGTGACCTGGAGGTCTGTTTTTTTGAGCAGATACGCCAGAATCCCCTGGGCATCGGCTTCTTTCTTAAGCTCGACTACAATGCGGAGGCCGTCGCGTCCGCTCTCGTCGCGGACTTCGGCGATGCCTTCGATCTTTTTCTCCAGCCGGATATTCTCCATGGAGGTGACCAGCCGCGATTTGACGATCTGGAACGGCACCTCGGTAATCACGATCTGCTGCTTCCCGCCGCGCAGCGTCTCGATTTCGGTCTTGGAGCGCAAGTAGATGCGCCCTTTGCCGGTACGGTAAGCATCCATAATCCCATCGCCGCCCATAATGGTTCCGCCTGTCGGGAAGTCCGGGCCTTTGATAAAGGTCATGATGTCCTCCAGAGCAATATCAGGCTTCTGCATGACCGCGATACAAGCATCAATAACCTCGCGCAGATTATGCGGAGGAATTTCCGTCGCAAACCCGGCAGAGATGCCACTGGTCCCGTTGACCAGCAGATTCGGATACCGTGAAGGAACGACCACCGGCTCTTTGGCCGTGTTGTCAAAGTTGTCCTTGAACAGCACCGTGCGCTTCTCGATATCGCGCATCATCTCCATCGCAATCGGTGACAGCCGCGCTTCCGTATAACGCATGGCTGCTGCCGGGTCATCATCCATCGAGCCCCAGTTCCCGTGTCCGTCTATAAGCACATGGCCCATCTTCCAGGGCTGAGCCATCCGCACCATGCCTTCGTAGATGGATGAGTCTCCATGCGGATGATAATTCCCCATAACATCCCCGACTGTCTTGGCGGACTTGCGGTATGGTTTGTCCGGGGTATTGCCTGAATCGTACATCGCATACAGAATCCGGCGCTGTACGGGCTTCAGCCCGTCACGGACATCCGGAATCGCCCGGTCCTGAATAATATATTTGGAATACCGGCCAAAGCGGTCACCGACGACCTCTTCCAGAAAAGCCGGCAAAAACTGTTCTGATAAACTGCTCATTCGCTCACCTTCTGTTCCTCAATCTGTCCGACTCAAAAATAGTGTGGTGATATCCTCGTCACTGCGGGGAATGTTTGGACTTTCGGCCGCTGTTGTATCCAGATTTCTTGAATCATGCCGCTTTTTTGCGGATGAAATCCGGATACAAAGGCGGACGCTTCCGCTCCTACAGTTCCAAACTTCCCCTTCGTTCCTTTCATCACCAAGCTATTCCAACCTCGGGATTATCGTCACTTTCCGCTATTCATAACCTATGCTGCGCTTATACCCGCAGCACCTCTAAGATATTCTGTCGCTTGACCAGCGGCACGGGCGAATCACGGGGACAGTCATTTTTCGCCTACGCGGTCTACTCCTCAATCTCCGTAAAATCGACATTCTCGACAATCCAGCGCTTGCGCGGGTCGACCTTGTCGCCCATCAGCGTGGATACACGGCGTTCGGCCTTGGCGGCGTCCTCGATCTGCACCTGCAGCAGGTTGCGGGATTCCGGATTCATCGTAGTCTCCCATAGCTGCTCCGGGTTCATTTCACCAAGTCCCTTGTAGCGCTGAAGCTCGAAATTCTTGCCGAATTCCTTCAGGTAGTTCGCCAGCTCCTCGTCGCTCCATGCGTAACGCACCGTCTCCAGCTTGCCCGATTTACGCGTCAGCTTGTAGAGCGGAGGCTGGGCGATGTAGACCTTGCCGGCATCGATCAGCGGCTTCATATAACGATAGAAAAAGGTCAGCAGCAGCACCTGGATATGTGCACCGTCAGTATCGGCATCGGTCATGATGATGATCTTGGAATAATTGCTGTCCTCTACGGCAAAATCCGGTCCGATCCCTGCACCGATGGTGGAAATAATCGCCTTGAATTCGTCGTTCTTAAGTACATCCAGCAGCTTGGCCTTCTCTGAATTCATCGGCTTGCCCTTCAGCGGCAGGATGGCCTGAATCTTGGAATCCCGGCCCTGCTTGGCTGAGCCTCCGGCAGAATCGCCTTCGACAATGAAGAGCTCTGTGCGTGTCACATCCTTGGATTGGGCAGGTGACAGCTTGCCGCCAAGGTTCGAGCTTTCACTGCGTTTTTTGCCGCTGCGGATTTCATCGCGGGCCTTGCGGGCGGCTTCCCGTGCCTTGGAGGCCTGAATCGACTTCTTCAGCAGGCTCTGTGCCACCTGCGGATTCTCTTCCAGGAAACGGGCCATATTCTCGGATACGATATAATCCACGGCACTGCGTGCAGAGGCGCTGCCCAGCTGATCCTTGGTCTGCCCGACGAATTCCACCTCGGACATCTTAACGCTGATGACTGCCATCATGCCTTCGCGGAGATCATTGCCCTCCAGATTCTTGTCCTTTTCCTTGAGCAGTTGGGTCCGGCGGGCATATTCATTCAGCACCCGGGTGTAGGCTGTCTTGAAGCCCGTCTCATGCGTGCCGCCGCTGCGGGTTGGAATCGAGTTCACGAAGGAGGCCAGAGTTTCTGTGTACCCGGCATTGTACTGCAGGGCAACCTCAACTTCAATATCATCCTTCTCCGAGCTGAAATGAATTACATCATGCAGCACGTCCTTGCCCTCATTGAGGAACTGCACGAACTGGCTGGCCCCGCCTTCATAAAAATATTCATCTTGGCGGCCGCTGCGTTCATCCGTCAGGATAATGCGCAGCCCTGAGTTCAGAAAAGCAATCTCCTGTACACGTTCCGCCAGCGTATCGTAATTCAGGGCAATTCCGTTTGGAAAGACACGAATATCCGGCTTGAATGTAATCTTCGATCCGGTCTTATTCGTATTTCCCAGAACTTCAAGTCCGGTCACGGGCTCACCGACATGCTCCTTGCCGCTTTTGTCCACCCAATATTCAAAGCGCTGCCGGTGGATTTTGCCGTCCCGGTATATTTCGACTTCCAGCCACTCGGACAAGGCATTGGTGACCGAAGCGCCTACGCCGTGCAGACCTCCGGATTTCTTGTAGCCGGAGCCTCCGAATTTGCCGCCTGCGTGCAGGATCGTAAATACCACCTGCGGAGTAGGCACGCCTGTCTTGTGCATTCCGGTCGGAATTCCGCGTCCGTTGTCGAGCACGGTCACCGAGCCGTCCTTGCGGAGTGTAATATCAATCTTCGAGCAAAATTTAGCCAAATGCTCATCTACGGCGTTATCTACGATTTCCCATACCAGATGGTGCAGTCCCGAGGAACTCGTACTGCCGATATACATGCCGGGCCGTTTGCGTACTGCAACCAGACCTTCGAGCACCTGAATGTCGTCAGCATCGTATCCAGTGCCGGCAGTGGCGCCGTTCTTGGAGACTTTTGCAAACATATCGATCTGTTCGAGCATTCATGCTCCTCCTTCTTTCTCTATCTGCGAAATGCAAACAAACGTTTTCGTTCACTTTGTACATTCTAATTCAAAATATCCCTTTTCGTAAAGACGGCGAATGAAATGATCACCGAAAGAATGCCCCAGACGGCCAGCACCCCCATGGAAAAAGACAGCGTCATCCCCTCAATGGGGGCGGGAGATCCGGACAAATAACCGGTTAGCCCCAGGTTGACCATAAATAAATATTTAGCCGTAGTCCAAGCTGAAGCCATATTGGTCAGAATGGTACCGGCAATCAGCGCCGCCATCATCACCACGATGCTTGCCGCTGTGCTGCGGACAAGCACGGACACCATAAAGGCCAGGAGGGCAACAACTACGCTCACGAACCAGATCAAGCCGCCCTGCATCAGCAGATACTTCCATTGCGGCACCGCATGCACGGCAGACATGTCTACGGTGTCTCCGCTCAGCTGAAAGCCCGTAAAGACAGGGACATTAAATCCCTTGAAGCCAAAAGCAAACCCGGAGATGAGGTAGCTGATCACAAAAACCGAAAGCACAATCAGCGAGACGAACATCAGCAGCGCCGCCATTTTGCTGAACAATACCTTCCAGCGCTTGACCGGACGGGTCAGCAGCATTTTGATCGTTCCGGTGGTCCGCTCTCCGGATACCAGGTCTGAGGCTACGGCCATAATCAGCAGCGGAATGAATAAGGACACCGAATTATCCAGAAACTCACGGGTAAAGGTTACCCCGCTGGGCTCATTTGGGTTCACATCATGATCCAGATAATATTGCAGCTGCTGGACAAATATTTTCCGGTATGACTTCCATTCTTCGGGTATCCGGTCGCTGCCGAGTGAATTCTGATTGTCCGTGATCTGCTGCTGAATCTCCAGCCTCCAGTCCGAATTGAACTTGTCCTTGTTGCGGTCGGCAATCCGCATCTGCGCGTAGGTGAACATAGGCACGAGAACAACCAGAATGAGCAGAATGATGTAGAAACGCTTCTTTTTTATAATCTTCAGGCACTCATTGCGGATGAGCGGCATCAGGCTAGTCAATAGTTTCACCTTCCGTTAGCTTCAAGAATAGCTGTTCCAGTGTGGGATTGATTTTATGCACGGCTCTTACTTCCACTTCAGCTGTAACAAGCACAGCTACAATTTCCGGAATTAAATCCTCCTCCATCACTGTGACCAGGGAATTCGCCCCCATCCCGGCAATAATGGAATCGTCCAGAGTAACCTCATCCAGCTCCATCAGTGAAATATCCGAACGGGCACCCAGAATATTCTTTGCTCTGCTTAGCGGCTCCAGTTCCCAGAGCACGTAAGGAGAGCTTTGGGCGACCAAGTCCTCTACTCCGCCTACAGCAAGCACCCGCCCTTTGCTGATAATGGCCACCCGGTCGCACAGCAGCTGAATTTCGCTCAGCAGATGGCTGGAGACAAATACGGCAAGACCTCCGTCCGCCAGCTGGCGGATAAATTCACGCAGTTCCTTGATTCCTTTGGGGTCCAGCCCGTTCGTCGGCTCATCCAGGATGAGCAGCCGGGGACGTCCGAGAAGGGCCTGGGCAATCCCCAGACGCTGGCGCATGCCAAGCGAATACGTGCTTACCTTATCGTGAATCCGGTGATCCAGCCGGACTATATCCACTACCTCGCCGATACGGGCCTTGTCCACTCCCGGCTGCATCCGGGCAAAATGCTGCAGGTTCTCCCACCCGGTAAGGTAGGTATACACCTCCGGATTCTCCACAATGGAGCCGACATATTGCAGCGCTTTTTCGGGCTGACGGTTTACATTGTAGCCGCATACAGTGATTTCCCCTTCACTGGGACGGATCAGATCCACGAGCATGCGGATCGTTGTTGTTTTTCCGGCTCCGTTCGGACCGAGAAAACCAAACACCTCGCCTTCCCGCACATCAAAGGTCACATCGTCAATAATCCATTTGCGGCCTATCTTCTTGCGGACACTGTCGACAGACAGCACTACCGTTCCGGAGCCGCTTCTTTGGTCTTTTGTCATCTTCCTCTCAGCTCCCTGTTCTAAATTCCTGTGACCGGTCTATAGATCATACGGCTTTTACTGCAGCGCTTGTATAAACCGTTCACTGATCCGCTGATATCCGTCGCCATTCGGATGGAAATGATCGCTCGACAAATACTTGTCCAGATGGCGGTTGAACAAATCAAAGGTGGGTACAAGCGTCATGTTGCTATGCTTATTGATAATATCCATCGCCGCATTATTCCAGGCGGTTACCGCCTGATTGCCGGGTACCAGCAGCTCAGGAATATCTCCGAAGGGATTATAGAGCCCCATGTAATAAATCTGTGCCTCAGGATTAATCTCCGAAATGCGTTCCAGTATCGTGTTCAACCGTTTAGCCGCTTCCGGCAGGGCTGCCAGCAGGGATTCGGGGGTTAAATCTTCAGCAGCTTCTGCCCCTTCAGCCATTCCCTCGCCAGCTCCTAAACCCGAACCTGCACCGGCCCCTGCCCCTGTTCCGCTATCGGGACTCACCGTTTCTGGCGTCGCAATTTGCTGGCCTTCACTGCCGCTTCCCAGAAGGTCGGAGCCCCTGAACAGATCATTGCCGCCGATAGAGACCAGAATCACATTGGACTGGCGGAGCGCATATTTCACGCCTTCCTGCTGGAGCCTGCTCTGCAGTCCTGCAGTGGTCATGCCGTTGATCCCCAAGTTGCCGATCAGATTTGCCTTGTTGCCCTTTGCAGTCAAGCCATCTATCGTGCGCTTTACGAAGCCGCTGCCCTCATTGTCCCCCGTTCCTTTGGCCAGAGAGTCACCCAATGCCGCTATTTTGATTTCTCCGCCCGCTACAGTCGCCGGCACTGCTGTTTGCTGTGGTAAAGCGGTCAGCAGGGCTTCCCCCCTGGGATACAAAATATCCCTTACCGCATACACAAACCCGCCAAGCAAAACAATTGTAGCCGCGATGGAAATCAGGCTGACCGCCCGCCAGGTCCATTTGGAATCGTTCAAAGCTATCCCCCCGTATGCCGTTCTATTCTGTATTGTTCCACATTTTACAAACTTCTTAACTATGTAGATAAACATAATTCTTCTATGTGCAATTTGCAAATACTCTGATGACAATTGGCGTAGAACAATTAAAATTCTTATATTTGGACAAAAAACCGCTCCCCGGCTGCGCCGGAGAACGGTTCATCGCTGAAGCAGCTGTGGTTGCTCCCTGACGGTAGCGGAGAACCGTTTCTGCTTGCCTCATTTATTTTTATTTGCCGATGAATTCCTGAACCCAATAATTGTTGTCAAAACCGACGCCGATATAATTGAAATTCGCACTTAAGATGTTGGCGCGGTGTCCTGCGCTGTTCATCCAGGCAGTCATGACTTCCTGCGGTGTACGCTGCCCCATGGCGATGTTCTCGCCGGCATACTGGTAAGTAACGCCAAAAGCGGACATCATGTCAAAAGGTGATCCATACGTCGGGGAGGTATGGGAGAAATAATTATTCGAACGCATGTCGGTGGCTTTGGCTGCCGCTACTTTGTTCAAGCTGGCCAATGCGGTTACAGGCGAGAGTCCGGCTGCGGCGCGTTCCTTGTTGACCAGGGTTACAATCTGCTGGGTGAAGGCAGCGGTTCCCGTGGCATCCGATACTGCCGGAGCTGCTGCTGGCTTAGCGGTTGCCACTGGCGTTACAGGCTTGGCTGTTGCCGCTGGTGCTGCAGGCTTAGCGGTTGGCGCTGGTGTCGCCACTGGCTGGGCTGTTGCTGTGGGCACAGCAGCTGCCGGTTTGGCAGTGACAACTGGCTGAAGCTTGGTAATGGTAACAGTGGAACCGTCATACGAAAATCCATTGTTGCTGTATTGTTGCAAATACTCCATAAATTGCGCGAAGTTGCTTGTCTTTATAGTCACTGTCTGAGTTTCAGATGCTGCATTTGCCTGTAATGGAAGAGAAATGCTAAGCGCCATAACAGCTGCTACACTTCCTCCTAACACTGCTCTTAAAGTCTTGCTCTTCATTCTGCCATCTCCTTGTTCTTGTTGTAATGTGAGCTGCCGAGAGTTGCTGAATCAAATGTTACAAAGTTGTAATCTGTTCCTCAGTCATTGTAACACAAATCTATCAGCAGTGCGCTTCTAAATTCTGGAGATTGATAGACCGGCAGAGAGCTTGTCCCCTCTGTCAGCAGCAAGACCAAGGCTCCGATTCACAGTGCAAAAACGGCTGAACCGTTCCTTCCGGAAACGGCCGCCGCATATTTAAAATTTAATTTTCTTCCATTATATATCAGTGCAACGGACAGCCTTGTTAATGAAAAGACTGCCAGAATTCGCCTTCGGTTGAGATCAGGCCCATAATCTCCGCATACGGAATACGGAAGGTCGGAAACCCGGCAGCATAGGGGGCAATTTCATAAGGGGCAAAATACAGGTAAAGCGCCTCTTCATCCACGTGAAACGGCTGTTCAGCGGTAATGCCCTTATAGGTATCCGGAAAAACATAAGAGTACTGGGGATCGTTCGCAATCTGCTTGCCGACGATATCACTGAGCTTCTGCACATATTTGCTGCCTGGCTTGAACAAGTCACTGAGCCGGTAAAATTTGCCGTTCCGCAGATTGATGTGCGCATGGATTTTGGTTGGCATGCCATGTGCCGCTCCGAATGGGAAGCGATACCCGTTCAGTTCCAGCACCAGAAGATTTTTACGGAAGAAGGAGACGTTAAAATCACCGGTATAGCTGAAATCCTGCGCCGCCCCGCCCGTTCCTGCACCTTCGGCCAGAGAAAGGCTGCGCAGCTTGTCATTCACCGCTCTGGATACATCCGCAACAGCGATGCCTTCCACCACCGGATAATAAACGAGATAATCTTTATTCGGCTTGTATTTCTTCTCCAATACGGAATAGGGCGGCCGGAGCGGTATAACACCGTTCTGCCTCCACACCTGTTTGCCTCTGCGGTCATAATAAGACGTTCGCAGATCTACATCCGCCCGGATCAGACTGCCGCTGAAGGAAAGTGTGCCGGAACCCGGGATGACAGGAGGCTGGGCGGCCTTTTTGCCGCTTTTATCGATAAAATAGGTATTCTGGGCATCGTAAACGGACGCCAGGCCGTGCTGGTAATTGTTCACGCCGAGCAGAGGATGGCTGCTGAGGATCTTTCCTGTCACCGCATCAGCGATGGCATAGCGCGACCCCCGGTAAGGCTGGGAGGCAATCAGCGGAGTTCCAAGCGCCACCCGGTCCTCGCCAAGCTGCAGTACTTCATAATAGGTGGCCGGAATGATCTGTTTCCCCTGCTTATCAATAAGCCCGTAGGCATTGCCATAGTCTGGCGCTGTATTAATTACCGCTCTTCCACCGGAAAAAGGCAGCGCAGCCGTAAACTGCGGTTGTATCGCTATAGTGCCGTCTGTGCGGAGATAGCCGTATTTGCCGTTCTCCTCCGCCTGAAAGGCGAGCAGCCCGTCTCCCGGATAGCCGACAAAAGGATAATGGTACGTATGCAATACAGCTCCCTGCGGATCGATCAGCGCAAACTCGCCGTCTTTGATCTTGACCAGTGCAGTCCCATCCATGAAATCACCGGCATCCTCATAAACGGCTGGCAGCACTTCTGTGCCTTGCGCATCCCAATAGCCGTACCGGGAAGTCCCGGCAGTGCTCTGTTTGGAGAAAAGTGCCCGGCCTTCCTGCAGCGAATTCAAATAATCCACCCGCGCCGGAGTAACTTCTTTGCCTTTGTCATCAATCAGTGTATATCCTTTCGCATCCGAGACCACAGCCCTGCCTTCAGAAAACGGGGCAATAAAGGAATAGACAGGTTTCACTTTTTCCCTGCCGGTGCTGTCGATCAGTCCGCTTCTGTCCTTACGCTGCACAATAGCCAGCCCGTTCGTCTGAAAATCCTCGGCATAATCGTATCTGGGCTCGATGGCTGTCTTGCCCTCATTGTTGATATATCCCCACAGCGTGCCCTCTTTCAGCTTGAACGGCGCCGGGTGCAGCAGCTCAGCCCGCAGATCGCTCTCCTCCACCTCCGGGAGAACAAACAGCGGTTCGAGAGGTTTTCGGGAGTAATCCACCCGGTACAAGCCCGCCGCTGCAGGGATCGTTACGAACAAATCTTCATCCGCACGGATAAAATCCTCGTCCTGCTGGGGAATGCACTCGTTCCAGCCGATTCCATCCCAACGCCACACCTCTGTCTGCACGAGGCCGTTATCCCAGCCTTTGATCAGCTCATTCAATTTGATCCTCAGCATCCATTCGCTCCCCTTTACCAAAGCCTTATGCCTACAGGATATGGGCAAGGGCGGAGTTATGTGCCTAACCAGGCACGGTTCTATATGACATGTGGTGTGATCTTGAAATTCATGGCGTCCTGGCATACTATAGACATAATATTTTTGTATAACTTCGGCAATAAGGGCCGAGGGTCTCTACCAGGAACCGTAAAATCCTGATTACAAAAAAATGCCGGGGTGCATTTTTTTGCGATCAGGATTTTTGGCATACCCGGCTCAAACAGAAAAGGATGTGGAACCTATGAACACTATTAAAGCTCTGCTCTCCAGACGCATTCAAGTGGCAGGCAAGCAAATCCCGGCAGACCTCGTAGTCAAAGGAGGAACGATAGTCAACGTATTCACCGGAGAGCTAATGGAGGGCGACATTGCCATTGTGGACGGTTATATTGCGGGCGTTGGCACCTATGAAGGCAAGCGTACAGTTGACGCCTCCGGGAAGTGGATTATTCCCGGTCTGATCGACGGGCATGTGCATATTGAAAGCTCCATGCTGACCCCCCGTGAGTTCGCCAAAGTGGTGCTTCAGCACGGAGTAACAGCCGTGATCACCGATCCGCATGAAATCGGCAGCGTCGCCGGAGTGGAGGGCATAGAGTACATGCTGGAGCGCTCCAGAGACCTGCCAGTGGATATCTACGTCATGCTTCCCTCCTGTGTGCCGGCAACGAAGTTCGAGAGCTGTGCAGCCAAGCTGGAGGCCGCTGACCTGAATCCGCTGTATGCCGGTCCTATGGTGCTGGGATTGGCTGAAGTGATGGATTTCCCTGCGCTGGCCGGGCCTGATTCAGAGATGCTGGACAAAATCGCCGGTGCACTTGCTCAGGGAAAGCAGATCGACGGGCACGCTGCCGGGATAGCCCGTGAGGACCTGAATATCTTCCGTGCTGCAGGCATCCGGACAGACCATGAATGCGTGAATGCGGAAGAAGCCAAACAGCGCCTCGACCTGGGGCTGTACCTCATGATCCGGGAGGGTACCGCCGCCAAGGACCTCGAAGCCCTGCTGCCCGCTATCAGTGCAAAAAATGCCAGACGCTGCCTGTTCGTCACCGACGACAAATTAATCGATGATCTTCTGGAAGAAGGCAGTGTGGACCACAATATAAGGCTCGCGATCAGCAAAGGCCTTGATCCCATTACAGCCATCCAGATGGCAACGCTGAACACAGCGGAGTGCTTCGGGCTTCAGGACAGGGGCGCCATTGGGCCGGGATACCGGGCGGACCTGGTGCTGCTGGAAGATCTAAACTCTCTCTCGATCAGCCAGGTTTTTAAGCAAGGCAAGTGTGTCGTTGATCAGGGAAAGCTGGTTACAGACGCTTTCACGGAAAATACAGCTGCCGCGACGGAGACACAACAATCGGTTGCCGAGAGCTGCCGTCTAGCCGGGATGCATATTGGTGACCTGGCACTCCCTCTCCAATCCGGCTACTGTAACATAATCGGGATTATTCCGAATTCCATCGTAACCCGGCATATCAAGGAGCAGGTGCTGCTGGAGAACGGCTTCTTCGCCCCTTCAGTCCAGCAGGATCAGCTGAAGCTGGCTGTCGTAGAAAGACACAATCGTACAGGGAATATCGGCCTTGGTATCGTCAAAGGCTTCCAGTTCGCTACTGGAGCTATCGCGGCAAGCGTAGCCCACGATTCCCACAACATCATCGCCGCCGGTGTCTCCGATCAGGAGCTGCTCACCGCTATCCGCCACATCGAAGCCATGAATGGCGGGCTGACTGTAGTATCCGGCGACAGGATTCTCGCCTCCCTGCCGCTGCCGGTAGCGGGACTGCTGTCGGAGCAGGGTTATGAGCAAGTCTACGCCGAGATGAAGCAGCTCTACGCCGCCCTGCGCGAGATCGGAGCGCCGGACCACTTCAATCCATTCCTGACCTTATCCTTCCTCGCCCTGCCGGTCATTCCGGCGCTGAAGCTGACGGACCGGGGTTTGTTCGATTTCGCCTCTTATTCGCATATTGGGATTGAGGCAATGGTGTAGATCAGATACCAAACTAACATGCCCAAAGAACCGAGATAATGTATGAAACTGACGGGCTTGTGAATCTGTGGCTTCCATAATGGAAGGTGTAGGTCTCAAGCCGTGAGTTTTTCATCTGGTAAAGGAAGAGTTGTAAAAAACACAAAGAAAATTTGATTTCAGATTTACAGCAGTGAAAAAGTTATGGTTTAGGTCAGCTGAATACCGTTGCCCACACTTGCTGTAAGATTTGTTGTTCTTGAAATGACATTTACTTGTAAATACGCAGAGCTATTTTAAGTAACCTGGTGTTTTCTGAATAAGTGATAAGTAAGCGGCAATAATAAAGCGATGCTTATTATTGCAAAGCCTACCGTGAACTTATATTGGGGAATGATTTGTCCAAAGATATGGATAATACCATATCCTGTTACTTTTTTAAACCCATCAAACATATTTCCAGGCAATAAATCCATCAGTTGATTAAACAATAGGCTACTTTTGCTGGCAGGGATAAATAGTGGCCCGATCAAAAATATTCCCATCGCTATAATAACTGGGAATGGGCTATTCATCCAACTGGATAACCACAATGTTACAGCCCCTACAAGCATACAAGCAAAAATTCCAATAAAAGCCACCCATAAGTACGTCTGGAACACCGTGTACGGTACAGGAGACAATAGATCTATCATCTGTACACTGGCATCTGCTCCATAAAACCCAAATGAGCCAAGAAGTAAAAGGGTGTAGATACCGATTGCAATGCAGGTAAATCCACATGTAACAATAAAACTGGCTTTAAATTTTGCTGTAATGATCTTATTTCGACCATATCGGGTGGATAAAATCACAGAGTCTGTTCCACTCTGATATTCACTCGCAAATACAGGAGCAAGACTTATTGCGATGACAAATGAAATAATTAGAAAAAAGCTTCTAAGTGACTGAAACACCTTCTGCCAGCCGGTCACATAATCCATTTGAAAAGGAACAGGAATACTCTTATTCATTTCTATAAAAAACTCTTTTTCATTCACAGAATAGTTACCATAGGAATAATCGTAATTTAAGTAATCATTAATCTTCTCGATTCGTTTTTGATAAAATGTTTGGGCAGATGTTGAATTTAACTTTTCCATAACATGATAATCATATTCTTTCACTGGAGAAAATGTAAACCTGAGTAAGTTGTCTATCTGTTCGTCCATTACTTCATATTTTGCATATGCCTCACTGGTCAGTTCTTTATTTGCGTTCAGATTTTTAGGATCATATGTTATTTTTTTGTGTCGCTTAACTGCTTCTGCAACTTTGTCTACGGTTAATGGACCTGCATGCTTGTGATCATATTCTTTTCGTAATGAAATAGCGGCTAAACCTTTTAGTTCCTCACCATCTTCATTAATTATCCATGTTCCCGCAACCATCATATTAGTCAAGAATAGGGCTGCCAGTATAACGATCATAATCCCTGCAAGAAATGATCTTTTCCTCGTTATTTTCTGGAGTTCAAACCGGGTTAACGCATCCAAGAACAATCCCCCCTATTCATTAAAAAACTTGATGCGTTTTAAACGCCCAATAAGCAAATGGTAGGACTAGAGCTATAATTATTATAGGAAAAACTGCCAATACCTGGTATTCAGGAATGAGTTGTCCAAAAATATGAAACAATCTATAATTTGTAATTTTATTAAATGCGTCAAACATATTCGCAGGCAGTAAATCCATTACATAATTTAAAAACCGGCTACTTTTACTCTCAGGTATCAAAAGAGGACCAATAAGAACTATTCCCATTGTAATCATAACAGGAAAAGAACTACTCAACCTACTAGATAGCCACAGCGTAACTGCCCCTATGAGCAAACAAGCCATACTTCCAATGAAGATAGCCCATAAGTAAGTTTGGAATACTGTGAAAGAAACAGGGGCAAAAAAATCAATGATTTGTACACTTGCATTGTCGCCATCAAAACCGAATATTCCTAGCAGCAGCAATGTATATATCGCAAGACCCAATATAATAAATCCTGCAGACACCAGGAAGCTAGCTTTTAGTTTTGCGATTATGAGCTTATTGCTTCCATATCTCGTGGATAAAATGATGGAGTCTGTCCGTCTCTGATACTCGTTGGCAAACACAGGGGCAAGACAAACTGCAATAACGAATGCAATAATTAAAAAAAGATTGGGTAAATTCTCAAATACATTTTTCCAGCCAGTAACATAATCCAATTGGAATGGGATGGAAATGTCCTCATTCATTTTCTTAAAATATGCTTTCTCTTCTTGCGAGTAGTCACCATAAGAATACTCCGTATTCAAATACTCCTGGACTTTACCTATCCGTTTTTGATAAAACTCATTTACATCACTTGGGTTCATTTTATCTATAATATAAAAATCATATCCACCTATAGGAGAAAAAGCATACGAGATCAAAGAATGAATTTGATAATCCTTCACATCAAACGTTCCATTTGCCTTAATTGTCATTTCTCCGTTGCCATCAAGGTTTTTAGGATCTCTCATCAAACTCTGATGCCGTTCAATTGTATTCTTCAATTTATCAACAGTTAATAGGCCAGCAAGTTCTCGGTTGTAATTCTGTTCCAAATGAATAGCGGGTATGCCATGTAAAAATTGCCCGTCTTTGCCTGTTATCCGAGCGTTTGTAATCAGGACAACAGATAAGAATATTGCCGTACATACAACAATGAGTATGCTTGCATAAAAAGATTTCCTTCTTATAATTTTTTTCAACTCAAACCGGGTGAGCCTATCCATACTTCGTGCCCCCTATTTTCTTCCATTGTTGATATTATCCTGTTCATCCTGAAAATGATATAAATAAAAATCTTCTAACGTAGGTGTTACTGGTGTTATTTGTCCAGCAGGTTTTTGCTCAGACACAATCCTCAATTCAACCTGATTCCCTTCGTGCCTAAGATTGCTCACACAATATCGAGCGTTCCATTCTTCCGCTTCACGGACAGGAATATGGCACACCCATACGAACCCTTCCATCGTTGCCGTCAGATCTTCTACGGTGCCATGCATTAATAATTCACCTTGCTTCATCACGAGGATCTGATCAGCTATGTATTCTATATCCGAAACAATATGCGTTGAGAGGATAACGATCTTGTCTCTGGCCAAATCAGCGATGAGATTGCGAAAACGCACTCTTTCCTTGGGATCAAGTCCCGCTGTTGGCTCATCCAAAACCAGTATTTTGGGGTCATTAAGCATGGCTTGTGCTATACCAAGACGTTGCTTCATCCCACCAGAAAATGTACGTATTTTCTTTCTAGATACATCTTCCAGGGCAACCGTCCGCAGAAGCTCTCGGGTTTTTCCTTTTGAAGCCGAAAGCGTTAATCCTTTCAGAGACCCGATATACCAAAGAAACTCCTCCGCACTGAAATCGGGATAGTATCCGAAGTCCTGTGGCAGATAACCCAGAAGATCGCGATACCGCTCTCCCATTCGGCCAATGTCCTGACCATTCAACTGGATTGTTCCTGAAGTAGGGTTTAAAATGCCACATATCATCCTCATTAGCGTCGTTTTTCCTGCTCCATTGGCGCCTAGCAAACCATATACACCACTAGTGAGTCTGAAAGATATTCCTTTAACTGCTCTTTTAGCAGAAAAATGTTTGTTTAATTGATTCAAGCTCAAATCCAGCATCCTATCTCCTCCTCAGTTATTCCTTCCTATTACGTAAAATTCCAAAAATCAGTTATATATTCGGTAAGCACTATCTAGACGGCAACAAACTTTACTTACACCTCGTACCTCCTTAACCACACCTAAAGATGTGAGCATTAACAACACCAACCATACTTCCAAAGAATCAAATAGCGTCTGCGCTGCAGAGATCTTTAACATGATCTGTATTAATAGAATTAGGCTGCAAAAAATAAAGCAGTAGTTGCCACAGTTAGAAGTACGTATTTTATTGAGAATGCACAAGCAACCAAAACAAGTCACATTATAAGGGACTAGCAGAAAAAGCATCAACTTCACGAAATCCACTTGTATCCAAAAATTCAATAATATCGCCAATAATATAAGTCCTATAAGATCTGTTATGGCCAACAAACTCATCCTTACAAGCATTAGCTTTTGAAAAAGATGGCGTGTACTAAGTTCAATCTCAAGCATATGCGAACTCAAAGAACAAGTAAGGGTCTGGATACCAGTCATGACCAACAATGGTGCAGCGGTTGAAGCCAACATGATAAAATGAGAGCTTTCCTCTGACCCTAGGAGCATGCTATGTAATAACATACCCATTCCCAATACAATCAACAGTTGAATAGCCCACACTTTCCAACTGATGAAGCGAATTTGACTGATATAAAACTCCAAGAAAGTTGTTCTGCGATTCCCCAATGTTTGACGCAATTCTACAGTTGCAGAAGTAATTGTTCTATCCAAATGCTGCTGATCAACGGGAGACGAATGGAAGTTTTTCATTGAACCAAGGATGATTTCTTGTTTCTTGGGCAAACGAATCGCTCCTTTCTAAGTGACGTCTCAAGACCAGTAAGCCACGTCTAACCCGGTATTGCACCACACATACATTTATCCCAGAAATCTGAGCAATATCTCGAAAGGTTAAATCCAGACAAAACCTCATAAAGATTGCTTCACGCTGCTCTTTAGGCAGCAATTGCAGCAGTTCATCTATCAATTGTTCTCTTTCTACTTGCTCTTCAATAGAGTTTCCTTGCTGCAATGCCGCTAGGTCTGAGGCTTCCTCAGCGTGCTCCCAAGGCAGTGGAGTCCATTTCCGTAAGTAGTCATTGCAAAGGTGACGGGCAATGGTATACAAGTACGCACGACATTTCCCGGCATTCGTATATTTTTCAATGGATCGGCAAAAACGTAAAAATGTCTCCTGAGTCAAATCCTTGGACTCTTCTTCACTTCTAACCCGATAGTAACAATACTTCTGAATTCCGCTATAATGCCGTTCGATCAATGGAGTCAGGTATTTTGTTTCTCCTTCTTGTATACGCCGAATCCATTCCCGTTCATCCACCACGTCTCCTCCCCTCTATATGTATAACAGTATTATGATGAAAAAAAGTGATTTTATATTGTGACTTTTTCGTGAAAATCACTATTGTTTACATTATCGTAAGAATTCGCCTGCATTTGATATAGACGAGCATAGACTCCTTTTAACTGAATTAAATCGTTGTGATTGCCGAATTCAATCATTTTTCCTGACTCTAGAACAATAATATTATCAACTTGGCGTGTATTTACAAAACGATGAGTTACCATTATACATAATCTACTGCATTTCATTTCTTGGAATTTCATAAAAATCTCATGTTCTGCTATGACGTCTAAAGATGCAGTAGGCTCATCCAAAATCAATACAGCAGAAGGTTTCATTAATGCACGGGTAATCGCCAATTTCTGCCATTGACCCAGGGATAAATCTACGCTTCCGGTCCATTCTCTTTTCAACTTAGTATCATATTGATCAGGAAGGTTGATGATAAAGTCATTTGCACCAGAACTGATTGCAGCGCTAATAATTTGATCAAAATTATCAACATTTTTCAAATTTCCTAATCCAATATTTGTTTTAACATCAAACGGATACTGAATGAAGTCTTGAAATACAGCAGTAACATTTTCAAACAAGCTTGAACGATTAAACTCGTTAATGTTTATTCCATCAACAAGTATTTCCCCTTCTGTTGGCTGATATAAATTCAAAAGCAATTTAATAAAGGTAGTCTTCCCAGAACCATTTAACCCAACAAGAGAATAAGCATGATTAGCTTCCAAAACAACATTAATGTCTTTTAAAACGTAAATTTCTGTACCTGGATAACAAAATGAAACAGACTTAAATTCTATTCTTTGAAATGGAATTGAAAATTCTCTTTTATTGTCTTTTTTCTCTACCGGAGTATCTAATAGCTGAAAAATGCTCTGCATATATAGACAGTTCTCATAAGCCGAAGATAAAAGGGTTAAAATATTCGAGACTGTATTCTTCAAGTTATCAATTGCTGTTACATACATTGTTAATGATCCAATCGTTAATTTGCTATTTAAGCAAATAATAACAACCAGTATTTTAATGAAGTACATAATAGCGTTATCAATCACATCGACCAATGACGTTTCAAATAAGAAACGCTTTCTTATTTTTTTATCTTCGTTTATGTACTTATCCATAATCTCAAGGATTACATTTGTTAGATATCGATCTGAACTAGATAATTTCAATTCTTTTATATATTGATTAGTAATAAGAATGGTTTTTAAGTGTTTAACAAATCGATTCTGCTCAAACCTTTCATTGAACACAGCAAACCATTTATTGAGTATTCTAATACTAATGTAAAACATTGGAACCGAAGAAACTAGGCAAAGCAACACAATAGAGGTATCAAGAAAGATAAGAATTCCCACAATCCCAATAAAAGTGGTTATATTATTTATAAAATTCACTGTCGTTTGTAGAATACTTATACTTCTGTTTAATGATTGGTCACTAGATTTTTGAATTTGATTGTATGTCTCCGAATCATCGAAATCCTTCATTTCTAATTCCATTGTTTTCTCAGAAATTTTTTCAGTTATTGTCTTATTCAAATTGGATGAAAAAACATTCTGTACAAAATTAGAAACTTTCCCCAAAACAGAGCTAAATAATACTAAAGAGAAGTGAATGGACAACCAAAAAAACATCTTTTTAAAAGAAGTTGAAGGGACAGACAAAATTTCAGCTGCGGCATCAATGAATTCTTTCCAGACCCACAACTTACCAGGTATTGTAAGGCCGATCGAGGTATCAACAAGAAGAATGAAAAGAAATGTTCCCCGACTAGTCTTCCAAAGTAAAATAATGGTTTTTAAAAAAACCAGAAGATTTTGTATAACACTTTTTAATTTTTGAATCAAGGCCATCATTCCTTTAAGTGGAAATCACTATTTTTGCAGATGCTTCTAGAATCCAATTTCTATAGATGAGAATGTCTTCAACACTTATTTTTTCCATTATTTCTTTTATCTGCCGATAGTGTTCTCTAGTAATATGAATCGGCTCACCGTAAAAAAAGTGGGAGGATATATTCTGAAATAGTTGTTCTCTGCTTGATTTGTAGTACTCACTTAAAAATGGAATGATACTTTTTTTCGACTCAACTAAGTCTCGTTCTGTCAAGTCAGCTTTTTTCAAGTGATTAACAATACCATCAGCCAAAAGACTGATTTTATCATCAACAAAAGAAAATTCCATGCTGAAAACAGCAAAGTAAAAATAATCACTTATATACTTATCCGATACAGATAAGTTATTAAAATAATCACAATATTCAGTTTTTTCTATATATTTCTCAATACAATTTTTAGATATAATTTCAAATAACATTCTGGTCAACTTTCTTTTCAAATTCACTGAAATATATGGTTTATGAAAATATATTTCTACTGTTTTCAGCTTAAAAG
>RCUU01000399.1_pt1 | contig 24524 bp, 19 predicted proteins | sample 2166211 | NCBI WGS metagenome assembly RCUU01 (sample SAMN09932620, study PRJNA488358) | compost metagenome | feature: garden; material: soil; isolation source: compost soil in phenylacetic acid-enriched culture | place: Germany: Experimental Botanical Garden Goettingen | collected 2016-01-27
GACACCGACACCAACGCCAAGCGTGACACCAACACCAACGCCAAGCGTGACACCGTCACCAACGCCAAGCGTGACACCGACACCAACGCCAGAGGGAACGCCGACACCGACACCGTCGCCAGAAGTAACGCCAACGCCAATACCGGAGTCTCCGGTGTTTCCAACACCGACACCGTCATTCGTAATCGGTACTATAGTCGTTAATGATGATCCTGTGCCACTTGGACCTATACCTACGCCAATGCCGACAGTGACACCAACGCCAACGCCGTCGAGTGATACAGAAGTCCTTATTGACGATGAGGAAATCCCACTAGGACCGGTAGCAACGAAAGCTCCGGCACCGGATGATATCGCCGTAGTGGATGATACGATCCCGCTAGGTAATCTGCCTGTGGATGAACTGCCAAAAACGGGCGAATCAAGCCCTGTGCCTTTTTATGTAGCAGGTCTAGGTTTTGCACTTATCGGATTGCTAATGAGAAGCAGATTCTCCAACAAAAAATAATAAACGGTCATTGTAGCTTGAACACAAGTTATGTCGTGAAGAACAGAATAGAGCTGCTTTCGGGACGTTTTCCGATGGCGGCTTTATTTTTTAACAGGATGGTTATATTTTGGTGCTTTCTAAGTTGATGCTATACTGATTTACAACGGATGTGAGGAAAGGACGGGGAAGATGAATTGGTATGGTTTTTCATTAGTGCTGTTATCGTCATTGGAGCTCTGATCTATGCTGGCTTTTTCTTTTATGGTATTGCTATTAAACGAGCACCGAAGGTATTCCTGAGTACTAATCGTGACTTGAAGGTTGATCCTCCGGTTGCCGGAGCCTCTTGGGGGGAGGGCAAGGATTGGGTCTCCCGTCAGAACTTTGAGAATGTTGAGATTACATCTGAGGACGGGCTCCAACTAAGAGGGTATTTGCTCCTTTCGGATCGTGCTGAAGGACGTACAGCGATTCTAGCCCACGGTTATTCTGGAAAAGGGAAGGATATGGGCGCGTACGCCAAAATCTATTACGATACCTTGGGCTTTAACATCCTAATTCCTGATGCAAGAGGGCATGGGGAAAGTGCAGGAGATTATATTGGTTTTGGTTGGCATGAGCGCAAGGATTATTTGCAGTGGATTGAATATATCATTAAAAAGACTGGGCCTAGTGCTCAAGTTATGCTCCATGGGGTCTCTATGGGTGGTGCTACAGTGTTAATGACTTCTGGAGAGAATCTCCCGCCGCAGGTAAAAGCAATTGTCGCGGACTGTGCGTACACCTCAGTAAAGGCGCAATTAGCTTACCAACTACGGCGCATGTATCGTTTGCCGAGTTTCCCTTTTATACAAAGTGCAAGCTTGATCACTCGTCTGAAGGCCGGTTATGGTTTTGGTGAAGCCTCTGCCTTGAAACAGGTGCAGAAAGCGAAGGTGCCGATTCTTTTTATTCATGGGGATGCGGATAACTTTGTACCTTATGCTATGATGAATGAATTGTATGAGGTATGCCAGAGTCCAAAAGAGAAGTTCGTTGTGCCGCAAGCGGGGCATGGGTTAGCTTATGATACGGATAAGACGGGGTATATAAACGTGGTAACAGCTTTTGTGAATCAATATGTAAATTAGTTGCCCTGAATGTAGACAGCGCCCAATATCCGCTAGTAGCGGTTATCGGGCGCCTATATTTTTCCACACATGGCATGTGTCCTTGTGTAAGGTTCGTACAGCCATGCTTTTTCGTTATATTCATCCCCCGCCGTTCGTGAGTAACGGGTGTCTTAATTCCTTGTTATTTCCAGCAGCCGTGTGGCGAGAATAATCCTTCCAATACGACAAAAGCCCTACCTCTCTTTTGCCCTTGCGGCTCCATTGACCGCGCCAGTGTGAATCGGAATGCTATATTTCGAATTTAATCTCATAAAAAGGAAAGTTTCTGCAAGAAAACATGAAGCCTCTGTGTCCAAATTGCCGAAGTGTAAAATAGTCGGCCTGACATCTTCTTGATGGGGATATTCAATATATCGAAAAACAAATACGATATAAATATAACACAGTATTGTTTAAAAGGCAAATATAATAATGAATTCCAAGATAAGGATGGTTTGAGTTAGGAGGGTAACAAGTCTCCAGAGGGGGCCGTTCAGATCCGAATATGACTTAAACTGGATTAATTGTGGATTATTTCGGAAAAGCTAGTAAACCAGAAGAGATGGGCGTTCTCGGTTCAAATGGGCTAAAATGTAAGTTTGATTTTTTTGCAAACGCTGCAAACTACACCTGAATTTGCTCGAGGCGAAGGGCTTGAGTCTGTGGGGGTTATTTTGCGTGCCTATTTTGTGAACTGATCTTTAAAACTTACATAAAACCCCAACATTGATTGAAGGATTGAGGGTAGACCGTTATAATTAATAAGTCTGGATTTTAATTAAAAAATAAGGGAGATTTTTATGAAACGCGCAGATGTGTGGTTGATTTCCATCGTGTTGATTGCTGCGCTCGCTTTTCTCGTACCGAGATGGTTTTCGGACAATGATGATAAAGGTGGGGCCGGTAAAAATCTCGTAGCCAATGTGACTGTGGACGGCGAGTTATTTAAAACGGTAGAGCTTACAAAAGAAGAACAAACCATTGAGGTTCGTACCGAACGCGGTTATAACATCTTGAAGGTGCATGATTACGGGATTGAAATGTATGATGCCGACTGCCCGGATCAAGTATGCCTAGGTTTTGGTTTTATTACCCTGCCCAAACAGACGATTGTCTGTCTACCGCATAGAGTATTAGTGGAGATCACAAGTGCGTCGGGGGAGGATGATATAGATGCCTATGTCCAGTAGTGAATCCGCAACAGCTTTAAAAAGAACGGTAATTATTGCGATTTTTGCCGCAGTGGCGGTAGTGCTCAGTCTAATAGAGGCACAGATTCCATTATCGGGGATGGGACTGGTGCCAGGCGCTAAGCTAGGACTAGCTAACATCATGATTTTGACTTGTATTTATTTTTTACGTGGACGGGACGCGTTTCTGCTTGTCATCCTAAAAACATTGCTTACTGCATTTCTGCTAGGTACTTTTTCGAGTTTATTGTTCAGTTTATTCGGTTCGCTTTTTAGTTTTGTTGTTATGTTCGTGTTAATGCTACTTAGTGGCAAAGGTAAGAGTATAAGCTTGATTGGAATTAGTATAGCTGGTGGGATTGCACATAATATCGGTCAGCTGCTGGCAGCTTCTATGGTATTCTCATCCCTTAGCATTTTTTATTATCTTCCTATGCTACTGATCACTGGGGTAGTAACGGGAATTGCCGTGGGCTATGCAGTCCGTTATTTGGTGGCTTCATTATCAAAAATATCGTTGTTTGAAGAGTTTTTGGACTGATTAGTCACATCAGTGGAAGGATGACTAACATGAATGAATCATATGAAGGTCAAGAATTAGAGGGAGAAGGACAAGCTATCATCTCTCTGGATGGGGTATCGTTTGGTTATGATCCTGAGCATCCGATTCTTCAAAATATAACGTTATCTATTTCACAGGGACAATGGGTTAGCTTGGTTGGTCCCAATGGCTGTGGCAAGTCTACGTTAGTTAAGCTGCTAAATGCTTTGCTGCCTAAGAGTGCTGGTGAGATTGTGGTTAGTGGTATGCAGCTGAGTGAAGAAACGATCGGAAGCATTCGGCAATGCATCGGTATGGTATTCCAAAATCCAGATAATCAGTTTATTGGAGCCACAGTAGAGGAAGATATTTTATTCGGCCTGGAAGGGCTTTGTTTGTCGTACGCAGAGATGGCTGAACGTCTGCACGCTTATACGACAAGGCTGGGAATAAATCATCTGTTGTCCAAACACCCAGGTGAGCTGTCTGGAGGTCAGAAGCAGCGTGTCGCTATCGCCTCTATTCTTGCTATGGAACCAGGCATCGTCATTTTTGACGAGGCCTCTTCCATGTTGGATGAGGGAAGCAGAAATGAACTTCTTGGCATATTGCAGGATATGCGAGCGGAAGGAAAATATACGATCCTTATGATTACGCATGATGCAGATGAGATTATGGCATCGGATCGAGTGCTTGCACTGCATGGAGGCGGTTTAGCTGCTGATGTTACACCGGCGGAGCTGTTCCGGAACGAGGAGCTTCTGCAAAAATGCCATCTGTGTGAGCCGTATCCTTGGCGCCTTGCACGCGAGTTGCAGAATCAGGGCATCCATGTGGATGTTCCCGCCAGTGAAAAGGAGCTTATAGACACGTTATGGCCATAGAATTACAGCAAGTAAGTTACTCCTACGCGGACCGGAGCCTATGGAAGCTGACCGCGCTCCGCGACATTAACCTTAGTGTTCCACTAGGCTCTATGGTGGGTATTGCGGGGGCGACAGGCTCTGGCAAATCGACGCTGCTGCAGTTATTTAACGGGATACTGAAACCAACGGAGGGAACGGTAAAAGTGCTGGATGTAACCATCCAGGCGGGTGAGAAATCACCTAAACTAATGCCGCTGCGCCGCAGAGTCGGATTGGTATTTCAATTTCCGGAGCAGCAAATGTTTGAAGATACGGTCGAAAAGGATCTCATCTTCGGCCCTCTTAACTTCGGCATGAGCCCCGAAGAGGCGAAGGCACGGGCAAGGCAGGCTATGTTAGATATGGGGCTCGATCTGGCGCTGTTAGAGCGGAATCCTTTTCATTTGAGCGGTGGACAAATGCGCAAGGCAGCCATTGCTTCCGTACTAGCTATGGACCCTGAGGTCATCGTTCTGGATGAACCTACGGCTACGCTTGATCCCGTTAGCCGTGCAGAGCTAATCCACTTGCTGGAGCGATTATGTCGTGAGCAGGGCAGAACGATCATTGTCGTCACGCATCGGATGGATGAGCTATTGCCTTACGCGGACAACTGGCTTGTGCTTAAAGAGGGCAGCACGGCGTTTCAGGGCAGCGTAAAAGCGCTGGCAGATGACCCTTCGATTCTAGAACAATGCGGCTTGACGGTTCCGCAGTCCCTTCGTTACTGGCGTGCAGTGGCGGATCGCTTTGATCTTACGGATGAAGCTCCTCGCTTAACGGCAGAGAGCCTAGCGGAGCTGATCGCTTCGCTGCCATCGGGATCAGGCAACGCTGGCGAGCAGCGCGAAGGAAAGAGGGATGGCCATGAATGAGAAGCTGATCATAGGGCGCAGTATTGAGACCGGTTCATGGGTGCACAAGCTGGATGCCCGTGCCAAAATCACCGGAATGCTATTATACGTAGCGGTTATCCTGCTTTCCCGTTCGTGGACGGCTATGGCGCTGCTGGCTATTTTCTCAATAGCCGTTATGGCCTCCACTCGAATTCCGCTTAAATACTTCCTGAAAGCAGCTAAGCCTTTACGTTATTTAATGCTATTTATCTTTATCGTACAGCTGCTGTCTGTGAAGACGGGTGAGGCGGTGCTAACTCTTGGTTCGTGGTCTATCTATGAGGGAGGGCTAAGATTAGGCGCATTTTCGGTCATCCGCATGTTTTTTCTGATCACTTTCACGGCATTACTTACATTCACCACAACGCCGGGTAAGCTGAATCAAGGGCTAGAGGGGATTTTGACTCCCTTCAAAAAGCTTGGCTTGAAGCCCGACCGTATCACACTGATGATTAGTATTTCACTCCGTTTCATTCCTACGATTCTAGACGAGTCGCAGATTATCATGAAAGCACAGGCTTCACGGGGTGCTGATCTGAAAGAGCTGCCCTTGAAGGAAAAGGGAAGAATGTTAGTCTCCCTGCTGGTTCCGATTATCGCCAGTGCATTTAGGCGTGCACAAGATTTGGTGTATTCCATGGAAGCCCGTGGCTTTCGAATGGATGCTCCGCGCAGTCGGTATCACCGCTTAAGGTGGAGCCTATTTGATACTATTTTTATTAGTATGTTTATTGTTATGGGGATTGCAGTAGCTTTGGTGTAAAGTACAACTTGAATGAAGAGTATCAACTTGGGAGGGAACTCGAATGGCACGTTATTTTAACGGAAGAGAAGTTGAATTATTAGCACCCGCAGGAACGTTTGAGATTTTCAAGGAAGTGATTCAGTCACGGTGTGATGCAGTTTATTTTGGTGGACCTGTATTGAATATGAGAATGATGCGTAAAGGATATAACCTTTCTCATGAGGAGATCGTAGAGGCACTGGATATCGCTCACCGTCTAGACAAAAAAGTGTATATCACGGTGAATAACCTGTTTAGTGAAGAAGATGTGGAAGAGGCTAGAGAATATCTGCGTTTCCTTGACGGTGCTCACCCTGATGCTTTGATTGTTCAGGATATGGCGGTGCTGGAGCTTATTCGTGAGATGGGGCTTAATCTTCCGATTCACTCTTCGGTAATGATGAATGTGCACAACCTGGAAATGATCTACGCGCTGCGTGATCTGGGTGTAAGTCGTGTAGTGACTTCACGGGAAATGGATCTGCAGACAGCTAAGCTGCTTGGTCAGCGGAGTGGGATGGAACTGGAGTATTTTATTCACGGAGATATGTGCTCAGTTCACGGTGCGAATTGTTATTTCAGCTCCCATGTATTCGGTATGAGTAGTAACCGGGGGAAATGTATGAAGCCTTGTCGCTGGGATTATCGGGTTAAAAAAGATGGTTACGTTTATCCTGCTGAATATCCGCTGGCTGTAAAAGACATGTTCATGTATGAGCATCTGCCGGAATTGATTGAATCAGGCATTACCTCCTTCAAAATAGAGGGCCGCATGCGGGATAAAGAATTTATGGTGATGCTGGCGAATAGTTACGGCGAAGCTATTGACCGGTATATCGATGATCCGATTGGCTTTGATCGTACGGTCGATACTAAAGAGCTTTATAACAACCGCAAACGTGATTTCTCGACAGCTTATGCTTTTGGCAAACCAGGCTTGGCGAATATTAACCGTCGTTACGAAGGTACGGGGAAATTCTATAGCACTGGAAAAGTATTCAGTACACCAACCGCAGAGCGGGAGATATCTGAGAAACGTGTTGAACAGGTGCGGGAGAGATTGGCTGAGGTTAAGCAACCGCAGAAGACGAAAGCTAAGTTAGCTGTACGTGTGAATAATATGGAACAGGCACGGATGGTCTTAGAGCTTGGTGTTGATAGCCTGTACTTGCCGGGGGATGTCTTTGAACCCGATCAACCTTTTACAAAACGGGACATTAAGGAACTTGGTGAACTGAAGGGCGATAGCAAAATTTACTTAGGTTTGCCACGTATGATGACCGAGCTACATTTTGATCAATATGATCAATTACTTCAAGGAGAACGCTTGCCGATTGACGGTGTTATCGTTACAAATCTGGGTGCCATCCGACGTTACAACACTACAGGGTACCCGCTAATTGGGGACAGTAATTTAAATGTATACAATCATTTGTCAGCGCAATTATATACTAACTTAGGTTTGACTCAGCTTTCGGTGTCGCCGGAAATGACGATGGAGCATTTTGCTACCTTTGCCTCACGTTGTAAAGCGCCTTTGGAAGTGGTAGTTCATGGTACACCCGCACTAATGTATATGGAACATGATCTTTATGAGAATACTGAGTTAATGGAGCCTATTGCTGAAGAGGATAATGAGTATGTGCATAATAATGTATTGGTTCTAAAGACAGACAAAGGTGAGAATCCGGTATATCGTGATCAGCACGGCCGTTGCCATCTGTTATTTGCAAAAGAACTCTGCTATTTACCATTGTTGAATGAGATGAGTGAACTAGGGATATCAAGCTTCCGTATTGAAGGAGCAACCTATAGCGTTGAACAGCTACGTGAAATTATCATTTCTTATCAACAGGCAATCAACGGATCCGATAAGAAGGATGACATGCTGGGCGGCCTCAAGCCAGTCTATGCGGGTTATACTTTGGGCTCATTGCAGTTCAACTAATTGTATTTTAATGGGAACTAGATTTCAACGGGTAATAGGGTGATGCAGAGGACTCTATGAATAAGTTACTATTTTCACAAAAAGGAGAGAGAACCCTTCATGGAACAACAAGACTTCATCGGAAGAGAAGCGGTAGCATCTAAACGTAAGCAATATTTCTATCCTTGTACACAGCATTTTTACCGTGATGCGCCTCAGCTTGTTCGTGGTTCAATGCAGTTTGTTTATGATGAGAAGGGTAAATCCTATACGGATTTCTTTGCGGGTGTATCCGTAGTCGCTTGTGGGCACTGTAATCCAGCCATAACAGCACGTACGATTGAACAACTGCAGCAGCTGCAGCATACGACAACTATTTATTTAACTCAACCAAGTGTAGATTTGGCTGAACGTTTGGAAGAGGTGATGCCGGGTGGGCTACGCCGGACCTTCTTCGTTAACAGTGGCTCTGAGGCTAATGAGGGAGCTCTGCTACTAGCCCGAATGTATACGGGACGTAAAGGGTTCATAGCGCTGGAGAGCGGTCTACATGGCCGTACCAATCTGACTATGAGTGTGACAGGCCTGCCTATGTGGCGTACCGATAAATATTTGGATCATGATGTCGAGTTTATTCCTCGTCCGTATCATCCGGATCTATCTCTGGAAGAAGCGGCTTCGTTATCCCTGGAGTCACTAGAGCGGGTGCTCGAAGAGAAAGGAAATACAATCGCTGCTATGATCGTAGAGCCAATCCAAGGCAACGGTGGAATGATCATGCCAACGCCAAGCTACTTCCGGGATGTAAAAGCATTGTTGGAGAGATATGGTGTACTCCTGATTGCTGACGAAATTCAAACTGGATTTGGACGTACTGGCAAAATGTTTGCTATGGAGCATTTTGACGTTGTACCCGATATTATAAGTATGGCTAAAGCACTCGGTAACGGGATTCCCGTTGCAGCCTTTGCTACAACCGATGAGATCGCACTTGCTCTAAACCGCCCGTCAGCCTCTACGTTTGGGGGTAATCCGGTATCTGCTGCAACAGCGCTGGCTGTACTCGACTATATTCGAGATGAACGGCTTCCGGAACGCTCGGTACAGCTCGGAGAACGATTGAAAGCAGGTCTGGAGGCCCTACAAGCCCGTTATCCTTCGCTAATTGTTGAGGTGCGGGGAACCGGACTTATGCTGGGTGCAGAGCTTGCCGGTGCAGATGCTGATGGCGCAGCGGCACTTACAGATCAAGTGCTGGAGACGATGAAGGATCGAGGTTATCTAATCGGCAAAAATGGCATAGGGCGCAATGTGCTGGCCTTCCAGCCACCGATGATTATTACGGAAGACGATATCGACGGTATGCTTAACGTCCTGAACGAAGTCCTTGCAGACCTTAATCATTAATGGACTTAAACACAAGTAGCAAAGAAAGAGGAATGCACGAATGGCGATTCTAAACATATGTAAAACTGCGGGGCTAAAACTTAAAATGTTCAGCGAATTGGTAATGTTCTCTCATACGCTTTTTTCGCTGCCATTTGCAATTATATCGATGGTATGGGCCGCAGGGGGCTGGCCATCGGGACATTTGATGATCTGGGGATTGATTGCATTGATCGGCGCCCGTAATGGCGCCAATGCCTTCAATCGGCTGGTGGATCGTACGTTCGATGAACAGAATCCTCGTACGGCACATCGGCATCTGCCTCGACGCTTATTGGCGGAAAAGGAAGTTGTTGTTTTTGTTATCATCAACTATGCCATTTTCATTGTGGCTTCAGGCATGCTTAATTTACTCTGTTTGATCTTATCGCCGGTGGCGATCGTACTGATATCAACTTATTCCTACACAAAGCGGTTTACCTTTCTCAGTCATTTATATTTAGGGTTTGTTATTGCTTCTGCACCGATTGGTGCATGGTTTGCCGTCACTGGAAATATCGCATTCACACCATTTGTTATCGGAACAGTTGTCATGCTGTGGATTGCTGGCTTTGATATTATTTACGGTACTCAGGATATCGAATTTGACCGACGGCATGGGCTATGGTCTATTCCTAGTTTCTTCGGACTGGAGAATGCCCTGCGCATTTCAAAAGGTCTACACTTTATCATGATTATGTTGCTATTGTTCCTATATGTATGGCGGGATCTCGGCTGGATGTATCTGGTGGGGATTGGCATTGCGACGCTGCTTCTGATGACAGAACATAAGATTATAAAACCATCCAATCGTAAGCTGATGAAGGTGGCTTCTTATAATCTGAATCAGGTGATCAGCATGGTAATTTTAATGTGTACACTAATTGATTTTTTCTATGTTAGCTAAGGAGCTTGCATAGGTGAGTGGACTGGTTACAACAAAAAGGAAAGCTGGCTCGTGCTGGCTTTCCTTTTTTGTTTTTTTGCGGACACCTTTGTAAGGGGAGGCTACGAGTTTAATGCAAAGATTAGGGAAAACCTCCCTAATCTTTCTGAGTTTATCGCTTTTAGAGTCTGTTTTAGGGAATTTCTCCCTGATATTTATCGGGCTGTTCTTAAAAACAAGCTGATTTGGGCTTTTTTAGGGAGGATTTCCCTAAAGTTATGTATTTTGAGTGTTTATCGGTTAATATTAGGGAGTTTTTCCCTAATTAGTGTCTGAGAGAACACTCTCCATCCCAAGTATTGCTAAACATGCTCCCGAGCGGTGTGCTCTTTTCCGCTAGTTAAGCTAACTCTGCTTATTCCTTAGTATGCTACAGTACTTTCTTCAGTAATGCTTCTTAAGCAAAGAAGTAATAGCCTGAAGCTGAAGTAGAAATTATTACAAGAATCACTTATATAAATCAAAAAAACGGACACCTACCCAAGTGAATGGGGGGTATCCGTTTTTGATTGCTGCTTTAGCAGCTGTTTAGCGATCACGGCCGGCGAAATATTGCAGCAGCGTATCCAGATCGGCATGCGCCGGGTAGGAGGAGAGCTGCTGGACAATCGCTGCGGCTTGATCCAGATAGTTCTGACTGACCGCTTCAGAGCGTGCTAGGGCATCGCTACGGTTAATAAGGGCGAGCACATGGGCTACCTCTGCGTCAGAAGAGTCAGGCCCGATTGCACGGATCACCGGTGATAACGCCGGATCCTGTAATGCAAACAGCACAGGCAGGGTAACCTGCCCATGACGCAGGTCGCTACCGGCTGGTTTACCCAGTACAGCCTCAGACTGTGTGAAATCCAGCAGGTCATCCTGGATTTGAAAAGACATTCCTAAGGCTTCGCCGAAAGTATAGAGGAGATTCGCGACCTCATCTGTGCTTTCAGTAGATAATGCACCCACACGTAGGCAGGTGGCCATAAGTAGGGCAGTTTTGTTTAAGGATTTCTCCAGGTACTGCTCCATTGTAATGTCATAATCAAAAGCATGTTCCATTTGCTGATATTCACCCAGACATAGCTGTGCGGTAGCTACCGAGGATAAGTCATGGACGTATTTATTTTTGTCACCGGTATATTTACTTAGCAGTTCAATGACACGTGCGGACATATAATTACCGATATGCACTGCTGGCAATGTACCCGTCTTAATATGTAAGGCGGGCCCCCCCCGCCGTAATTCAGAACCGTCAATGATATCATCATGAATTAATGAGGCAACATGAATAAATTCAGCAGCGGCAGCTAATTGAAGCGCTCTGCGACCTGTATCCTTTAGGCCAAAACGGCTGCCAACAATGACCATAAGCGGGCGAAGGCGTTTACCACCGGAATTTATAAGTTCAAGAACACTCTTTGCAAGCTGAGATTTCTTAGAAACATCTTTATCACGTGCTACAAGGTTTACAATTTCGCGATTGATTTCATTTATGTCTATATTTAAGGCTTCATGAAGCTTCATTTTATGAAATCCCACCTGTCAAATGGCTTTACTGGTGCGACTGCGCTGTCTGCACTCTTGAATCAAGAACTGTTCGATTCCAGCCGCTGGATCTTGTTCCGCGAAGTCTCCATTTGACCGTCTAATCTGCATTTTTTTGATCGAAGGAGCTAAGTAAGCAACTAGGTCGAGCTCATGGCATTTCACCGCGAACTGCAGGTAAAAGCTATACAAATAATCTCCATCCAAAATGTTGCGGGTAAGGTCGGGATGATGTGGGATACATTCCATATGGCGCTCTGCTGCCAAAGTGAGAATAGTGTAAATCCCCAGCAAATTGACTTTGCGGTTGTATTCCAGATCATGGCGTTCCAGTACCGAGAGTAGCTGTTCACATGCCGCCGGAGAGGGCTGAAGCTGAATTCCGGCAATAGGTGACATTTCAGTATGCAACAACCGGAGGGTATCTTCTATGAGTTGTTTGTTCACAAGATTCTCTCCTTCTTGTCGGTTTTGCCGGAAGAAACCATACCCCTGATCATCCCTACAAAACCATTCATTAAAAAAGAAATACACCATTTCCTGATATTAGGAGGGTTATTTTCTTCTTGTAAATAAGGAGAGTAATGTGTCCTAGGGACACATTACTCTGAAGTACATCCATATTTAACTTTACTGACATGTAATCTACATATTTGTTTTAAAATAAATTACACAAATTCAGGGCTTTATAATCAGTCGGTGTATAGATACCAGCGTCTGACGATCGGAACTCTCTTCCAATGTTTCTTAAGCCAAGGAAGTACATAGTAATCTAGGCCAAACGTGCTGCCCGATCCGCCGATGCAGGCGATACCCGCACCAACATACCATAACATTTCCGTAGAAGCCATTTTGGTTGACCAGATCATGACGGACATGGCTATTGTCGCTATAGAAGCAATAGCTGTGAACAGACCAACGATGAGCATAATACCGAATACGATTTCTGCACATACCATACCGATTTGGAACCATTTCGCGAGGAAAGTATAACTTCCGTCGTTGTTGTAGAACATCAAATCCATGAACCAGTTTGTAATATTATATACGAAGCCAGGAACTGGCAATGCTTCAACCGCTTCTTTTGCAGTGGATACTGCTGAAGCTGCAGATTGTGCATCTACTGTTGTTTTAACTGCATCCACCGCTACACTGGCTGCTGATGAAGCATCCGTTGCAAAAGGAGCGGCTGGAATTAGGAATATCTTGTTCGGATCTTCCCAAATTTTCCGTAGCTTATCTATACCTTCATATAACCACATTCCACCAAGCAGAACGCGAAGCGGAACGAGCCAGAAGTTAGGGGAACGCTTGGAGAAGTGTCCTCCCAAGAAGCTCTTACGGTTCTCAACATGGAAGAACTCATGCATCATGTAAGTCCATACTTTATTGAAGCCGACAACCTGAGACAGGTAGAACATATTGATAAAGTGTTTGGATAGCATTGCCATAAAGCCTGTGAGCATAAAGAACTTGCCTGGCAGACCAACGTTTGCTACACCATAGCGGCTACCAATGGAAACCATGGTACCGTGGAAGCCTGGTTTGTAAGCTTTTTTAGCAGTGTTCTGAATGTCTGCAGCAATGTTGCCAGCAACAATCGGAGCTGCTTGTTCAGCATTTTCAACCATTTGTGGTACAGGACGAGTTTCACCTTCAGGAATGAAGAAAATGTTGTCGCCTACTACATATACGTTCTTATGATCTACACTTTCAAGGTTCTCATTCGTAACAATCCGTTTGCGTCCTTGTTGTTGTACTTCAAGTCCACCAACGATTTCGGAACCTTCAACACCTGCAGTCCAAACAATGGTTTGTGAAGCTACGATGTTCTTCTCACCAAGGGCAACACTGCCGTCGCCTACTTCAGTGATCTTGGCACCTGTAACAATCTCCACGTTCAGCTTGCGAAGGCGAGCTTCAGCTTTTTGAATCAGCTTATCTGGAAGGATAGGCAGAATCTTCGGAGCCATATCAGCCACAATCAGTCTTACTTCGGATGGGTCGATGAAGAACTCCTTGCATAATTCCTCGCGTTGCTCAGCCATTTCCCCAACTAGCTCGACACCTGTAAAGCCGGCACCAATGATAACGAAAGTTAGCATTGCACGACGTACCGTTGGGTTTTTCTCCATAGCTGCTTTGGTATACATATCGCGGATTTGACGTTTTAATGCTACCGCATCATCGTAAGACCAGAAGGAGAAGGTATTCTCTTCTGCGCCTGGAATGCCGAAGAATGTTGGTTTGCTACCTGTACCGATTACAAGGTAATCGTACGCGTAGGTGGTTTTTTCGGATTTAAGTTTTTTGCCTTTGAAATCAATATTGCTGATTTCATCAAGAACAACGTTCACTTTAAGACCAGCAAAGATTTTCTTTAGATCGATCTTGATTGAATCCTCTGGAGCGCGGTTCGCGGCAACCTCATGCAGCTCAGTCAATAGAGTGTGATATGGATTCCGGTCGATCAGTGTAATTTCAACATCTTTGTTTTTCTTAAATTTCTTTGCCAGTTTCTTAGCCGTGAGTACGCCGCCGTAGCCGCCGCCCAAAATGACTATTTTTTTCAAAAGAAATTCACCTCATTCGTCTGATTTACTGCAGAAGGTTATGCGAAATTATTTCGCGCCTTCGAGTGCTTTTTCAGCAAGTGTAAAATATTCACCAACATGAATACTCACGCCGGAAATTGCATCTGTTTTGCCTTCAGCTGTAAGTTCTGGAGCAGCACCTTTTTCAAGGTAGTATTGCTCAACTTTAGCGATCTCTTCATGCCATTCAGCTTGAGCGCCGCCAGCTTTCATACCGTATTTACCATCAACGGAGAATTGTTTCTTGTCGTCGCCAGCAGCATTTACACCGCTGAATTTAACAGCTACGATATTGCCGTTAGCAACAGTCAAGTCAACAGTGGATTTCCAACCGGAGTCTTTATCCATTTCGCCTTCAGCATGGTAGCCTCCGTCTTTGTATTGACCAGCTTCAACAGGTCCAGCAGCCAGAGCAGCTTCTGCAGCCTTCGCAAAGTCAGATACGTGTACAGATACACCGGAGATAGCATCAGTTTTCCCTTCAGCGTCTAAAGTTATAGCTGCTGGATCTTGTTTTTCAATCAGGAATGCTTCAGCTTTTGCTGCTTGCTCGTGCCATTCAGAAGAAGCGCCACCAGCTTTCATGCCATATTTACCATCTTCAGAAAGCTTTTTCTTAGAGTCACCAGCTGTGTTTACGTTAAAAGCGTCCCAGTTAGCCTTAGTGATCTTACCACCTTCTACAGTAAGAGTCGTATAATACTGCCAGCCAGTTTTAGCGTCAACTTCAGCAGCAGCATAGTAATTTCCGTCTTTGTACTTCGCTGCTTCAGTTCCAGTGTTAGTGGAATTAGTTGCTGTGCTGTTTTCTGTTGGAGCATTGGTGGCTGCCGGTGTGTTGTCTGTGTTGTTGCCACAACCTGCAAGCAAACTACCTAGGATAAGGGCAGTCGACAAGATTACTGTTGTTTTTTTCATTTGTTATGACCTCCAAAAATATAGTTTAAAATATATATATTAAAATGTAAAACATTTTAATAGCTATGCGAAGTGATAAAAATCACTTTATAAATGATATTTGTCACTTTAATCTTGGGGTGAAGTGCCAAACTCTAACAGTCTCATGACATATATCGGCATGTAATAGAAAAAAATTTAACGATGTTGTTTCATCTCCGAGGGCATTTTAGCACATAGATCAGATAAACCCATGTGAAAAAAATCACTTAAAAAATTAAATGTTTAATTTATACATAGATTATATCAAATTTTAAAGGATTTGAATACCTTTTTTTAAACGATTATTTGACAGAATGTGACTTTCTTTAGACAGAGCTAGATTCACGGCGAATAGGACCGGGTAATGTAACGATAACACAGGATGGTAATTCTACCCTATTTAATTCAGCTAAGGAGATGAGCATATCATGGACAACAATGTGTTTAAAGGAAAATGGAAACAGCTCAAAGGCGAGGCCAAGAAGCAATGGGGCAAGCTTACAGATGACGATCTTGATGTGATTGATGGTGAAAAGGATAAATTGGTAGGTAAACTACAAGAACGTTACGGCCATTCGAAAGAAGACGCGGAAAAAGAGTATCAAAGCTGGGGACGTTCCTACCGAGATTAATTCAAATTTGCTAATATTCTAACTACCTAAATATAAAGTGCAGAGGAAGAGCGCAAATCGCATCTGATTTGCGCTCTTCCTCTGCATTAATAAGTGGTTAGTAGTGGAGCAGATGTTGAAATATGGTATTATTTAGAGATGAAATCTGTAATTGATCTTGTGCAGTGGGAGTGAAACTATGGGGTATCTTAAAATATTTTTCGGGAATACTGCAATTCTTATAGCCGTGGCCTATTTGGCCAATCTGATATATAAACATACAATTTTAAATGCAACTGTAAGAATAAAGAAAGCAAGCTGGGTGATACTGGCGATTTTCGCGGGTTGGATCAGTACTCTTTTTGGTTATAATCTGGACGACCATGTGATCTTTGATTTACGGTTTGTACCCCTAATTATCTCGTCGACGCTGGCGTATCCTAGACCCCTCATTCTTGTATTGATCGGTATAGGTACGGGACTTACAAGGTTAACTTTTGGGGTGACAGAGGCAGCGGTGGCAGGAATGCTTAATTTATTTATTTTGGGAGTGATTTGTGCGGCGCTTAGTTACTGGGTCAGACGTTCAGTTCTCAGTATTGTCAATCAAGGTTTGATCGTTATTCTAATCATCAATCTAATGAATGCAATAAACATTATGGTGTTAGGTGTTATCCCTGTGGAAGAGTACATAAGAGAGATTATGCCAATTACGTTCCCTGCGGGGTTAATTCTCAGCATTTTGTTCTCATTAATTATCCGTGATTTCCAACTCGGTCTTCTAAGGAATGAGCAGATTCAGTATGCTAACGAACAGTTGTCTGCTCAGACTGAGGAATTACATAAGAATAAGCTTGTGCTTGAAGAACGTGCTAATCAGTTAATGGTAGCGTCTCAATTCAAGTCGGAGTTTCTTGCGAACATGTCACATGAACTTAGAACCCCACTAAATAGTATCATCAATTTATCGCAATTAATTGAAGAAAATGATGAATCTTTAACTGAAGCGGAAGTAAAGGAGTATGCGGACATTATTCACCGTTCGGGGAAAGAGTTGTTGATGATTATCAGCGATATTCTGGATTTATCCAAAGTAGAGGCTGGCCGATTGGATATTATAAATGAAGAATTAAATGTTAGCGAGATCCCAGAACTACTTGCTATGCAGTTCGCTGTGACGGCCAAACAAAAAGGGCTGGAATTTAATATCTCTATGGATGAGAACGTCCCTCTACTGATCCATTCGGACCCGCATCGAGTCCAGCAGATTCTTCGTAATTTGCTTTCTAATGCGATTAAGTTCACAAAGACAGGTCATGTATCGCTGCATATTCATGAGCAGGAATGTGGAGAAGGGGATACCCTGCAACGATGGCTTGTATTTGATGTGGAGGATAGTGGCATAGGAATTCCTCCAGAGAAGCATACGATGATCTTTGAAGCTTTCCAGCAGGCAGACAGAACCACTAACCGGAAATATGGTGGGACAGGATTAGGACTTTCTATTAGTAATGATTTGGCTAGATTGCTCGGAGGGTTTATTTCTATGGAGAGTCAGGAAGAGAAGGGAAGCCGATTTTCGCTTTATTTGCCCCTTGAATTGGATAATAAGTAAAGCTCCAATATGTTTTGGAGATTTGGCGTATTGACAGTGGATTGATGCGGAGTAGAATGAAGCCAATGCCGCATCAAAGGAGTGTTACCGCCTCTATGGCCAACATGGAAAATAAGCATAAGGTTACGGTTTCAAAACGTACTCGTAAACCCTCGGTACATCGCAGAAATTTGCGTATTGCTACGTTGGAGGGTGTGCCGTCAACTATTTTTCAGGTACTGCTGCAAGGGCAGTTCCTAACAGGATTCCTACTATATTTAGGAGCCTCCTCTAGTCAAATTGGATTTGTGCTAGCGCTTACCACATTGGTTAATGTAGCGCAGATCGGTGTAGCTTTTCTGATTCAAAAGTTGCCAAGTCGCAAATGGGCCATGGTTACTTTTATTGGTCTGCATAGGATCCTTTGGAGTTCTACGGGACTGGTTCCGTTTATTTTTCCTAAAGAGTATTGGGTCATCGCATTTATAGCCCTATATACTACTGCTTTTATTGCCAATACTGCTGGTGGTGTGCTGTGGAGCTCTGTGATTAGCGATCTAGTTCCAGCACGGGTACGTGGCCGTTATTTCGGGATTCGCAACACGGTCTTGAATGCACTTGGAAGTCTGGTCATGTATGGCGGGGGTATTATTCTGGACCGTTATCCCGGAGGTCACGGGTTCCTGATTCTATACATTGTCGTGTGGATCTTCTCGATATCAAATGTCGTAGTATTCTTTTTTTATCCGGATGTGCCTTTCGAGAAATCGGAAGAGCACAGATTTTTGCCCATGTTTAAGAAACCGCTTAAAGATACATTATTTATGAAGTCAACCTTGTTTCTGGCTGCCTGGCTGTTGTTGCAGAACCTAACTGTTCCGCTATACTCTTATGTCATGTTGCAGTTACTTCATATTAATTATGAAACATTATCTCTACTTAATGTGTCCCAGACCGTGTTTATGATGGCCAGTTTCTACGTATGGGGCAACTTAAATGCGAAATACAGCAATAAGCGACTGTTGTTCTTTACCTTGCCGATTATTGCATTGTCCTCGTTGATGTGGGGACTCTTGTCTGTGATGCCGATGCTGCTGGTGTTATTTGCGGCTCATATTGTTTTTGGTGTAGGTGTAGGCGGTTTCAACCAGCTGGCATTTAATTTCATTATTGGAGACACACCGAAAAAAGAACGTCCGATGTATATGGCCACCTATGCGGCGCTTACGGGGTTATCCTCTTTTTTTGGCCCGCTTATTGGGGGGCAGATTTATGAAACAATTGCACACTGGCCGCAATGGACCCAAGTATACGGAATGCAGTTAGTGGTAGGAACGCTGATGATTGCGCTTGCGCTACTGCTAGGACGTCGTATTCTAAAGGACGAATAGAAGTAAAGGGGGTTATTCCTTGTTAAGGATAGCAATGGTGTTAGGTGCCACCGGATTGGTAGGCAAAGCGGTTACAGAGGAATTGTTAAATCGTGATGGCTGGGGAGAAGTGAGGGTACTTGTTCGGACACCGTTAGCGATAGAACATCCTAAGCTTAAACAAATCGTTGTAGATTGGGAGAATCTAGCGAACTATACAGAGTCGTTCGAAGGGGTGCATTCCATCTTCAGTTGTTTAGGGACTACGATTAAGAAGGCAGGCTCACAAGAGAAGTTTGAACGAGTGGATCTACACTATCCGCTGGATGCTGCAGCTATAGCGAAGGCGCAGGGGGTTAAACAGTTTTTGACGGTCTCATCCATCGGGGCAAATGCGAAGTCACGTAATTTCTACAGTCGAACTAAGGGAAAAGCGGAAGCTGGATTAATCGCCATTGGATTTCAAGGATTACATTTATTTCGCCCTTCCTTGTTACTAGGCCAACGGGAAGAATTTAGATTAGGGGAGAGAGTCGCAGCTGGATTGATGAAGGCGCTGGACTTCATGATGGTTGGTAAGGCGGCTCAATATCGTGCCATACTCGGAACCACTGTAGCAAGAGCTATGGTTAATATTGCGTCTGCGGATACCCAGGGACTACATATTTATACGAATGAAGTAATACATGTAATTGGGAAACGCTAAGGCTCTTTGGGTCTCTGATAAATTTGCATTAAGATGAGAACAGGACTTACAATGAACAATAAATGATCAGCGTATAATGGAGAGGGGTAGTAACATGAGTAAAAAACAAGTAGCAACAACCAAAGCACCCGGAGCAATCGGTCCTTATAGCCAGGCTATAACCACGGGCAGCTGGGTATACACTTCAGGACAACTTGGCCTGAATCCGGAAACGGGAAATTTGGCTGAAGGCGTACAAGAACAAGCTCGTCAAGCGCTTAACAATGTACAAGCTATTCTTGAAGAAGCTGGTGCAACACTAGACCATGTGGTTAAGACAACCGTATTCTTAAAAGATATGAATGATTTCGCGGCTGTTAATGAGGTTTATAGCACCTTCTTTAAAGAACCTTATCCTGCCCGCAGTGCCATTGAGGTTGCACGTCTGCCTAAAGACGGACTAGTTGAGATTGAAGCGGTAGCTCGTAAGAAATAAGGAGATATCCTTTTGCACTTTTATTATTTTATAAAATAGCAGGCTGAGGTGAATAACCTCAGCCTGCTATTTTTTATATTGTGATTAGTGACTTCTGTATCGGTTGTACCTGCTGCGCCGCGGTTTGAGCAGTAACCAGATACTGTAGAGAAACAGGAGACCTGCTGCAATCAGTCCGGTTAAATAGACATTACTGGTCTCTTTGTGTTCCAAGGCAACTGCGATGTAAGCCCACACGAATACGAGCGGATAAATGCTATCTCGGTAAGGATAGCTGACTAGAACTGCAAGGAGAGCCCCCACGCAGATCATGATAACGCCCCAAGTGCTATCGCTAAGGCCCCAACCTCCCCAATGATTCTTCTCTAGAACAACGCTGATGTTCACGATAGTAGCCACAGAGATCCAGCCAAGGTATATACTAAAGGGTAGCTTCATTAGCCATTTCTCGCCTGAGGTAGGTTTTGAAATCAAGCGTGTTTTTCGATAAATGACAATCAGTGAGATCAACATCAGCACCATAGCAACCAGAGAGAGCTCGATGTATAAATAATGCCAGAGGAAAAGCCAACTCATATTAAAAATACAGCTCAGGACAAACCAGAACCGAATCGCCCGCACAGAATCTCTAGTGGCGGTATAGGAGCGGAATTGATAAATAACGAAACCCGCTAACAATAGATAAATCAAAGACCAGATGGAAAACGCGTAACCGGCAGGCGTGAAGTAGGTCTCATATTTATCAGAGATTTCTCCAGTGCTGTGCCCACCTAATGGTAAGGTTACCGCAAGTACATTCACGATAATCACACCTAAAAAGAAAAGAAGGTTCCACCATTTATAAGGATTATAACGTCTCAAATTATTCACTCCCTAGCTTTTTAATAGGGTGATGCCTACTTAGAATATACCCGTTTTCGGTACAATTAAGACTACAAACAAGTAAAAGCGCCTTCGGCGTCCTTTAAGGACGTATACGTTTATGCGAGAAATATAAGGATAATGTATAACGTGGAACTTATACTTTCTTATATTTTACAAAAAAATGTGACTAGTGGGTCATAAAGTTTCTGGATAGCAGGGTAGTGGTGCAGGGTATTTTACGATAGTGGGCGGAATAGTTCTTGTAAATAAGCTGAAATGAATCAATTTCTTGGGTGTTTCTATGTCCTTCAACTTTATTTGCATAAAAATCTACAGAAAATATGCAGAAACGTTTTTAAATCAGCGCTTTTTCGTATAAGATGAAGAGATGAAGATTCAAGAGCAGATAAGTTTTATCCTAGTTCTTTATCCTTATATTTCTTACAGGAGTGTATCTCATATCTAAAAGGATGGAGAAACTACTTCTACTTGTATAGCTTCAAAATTTATTTCTCGTGAAAAAGGTTGCAGTTACCACCTGATGGTGGCGGACTGGTTCTTTTTTTGCTTGCTTAAAAGACAGGAGATCACCGATGACTAAGCATCTTTATGCAATATGGTTGGGGGATGTGTTATTTTGCTTCTCTGGCGAAACTTCGGAGCCGAAGGTTGACGCATGGACCCGAGTGGTGAAGCGGCTGGAGCTGCAGGGAGGAGTGCGCCCTTTTGCAAGTGCTGCTCTGCGGCTGGCAGAAGTGAAATATCCGGCTCCTCCTGTAGAGGGGAAGCCAGCACGACGTGGATTGCCCGGACGAACATTTGAAGGGCTTGCCTTAGTCCCTAGCGATGCATTTGAACTGCTTCTGGCATGGGATGAAACGTTATGCCGAGATCAGGGAGTGGAGCCTGGCGGCGAATTGCGCTACTGGGCTGCAGCCGCTCGTTTTGCGCTGGAATTGATGGGTACAGGAGGCGTTACACCAGGGGCCTTGCCTCCACGTCCGGTAGGTTCACGTCGTCGTGGTGGTGAACAGGCGGCGACAGTCTGCTGGTCTCCGGCTTTCCGAAAACAGGAGGATAAGGAGATCTTTCTGCAGCTGGCGGCTTCCATGCCGGTGTTGGCACTAGGGACACATATCGCTGAGGCAGGCGACTTATCCTCTCGGGAAGAGGCCGGCGCCTATGTGCTGTATTCTTTCATGCAGGCGGTAATGACTGCAGAGATTAAAAAAGTCATTGCGGGTATTGAAAGTGAACTTACACCTTACAAAGCTAATTATCGCCGCGGTTACTCCCCTTTAACGGAGTTATGGTGGAATAGTCTTCTTACAGGTAGCCGGGATATCCCCGTGCAGGGAACTCAAGCAGAGGTGACAGATCTACTGGCCACTGTGAATGAGACAGCCGGAAGCGATGTGCCGCAATCAGAACCTGAGGAAGCAAGAAGTGGACAGCTGGGTCTTGGGCTACGTCTGGAGCCGCCTGAAGACAATGATGAGATCTGGCGGTTAACCTTCTGGGCGGAGAACAAGGAAGAAGGGGAATTCTGGATTCCGGCAAAATCCGTTTGGAGCAGTAAGGAACGAGAATTTACGTTATGGGGGAAACGTTATCGCAACATACAGCAGCAGCTTCTTATAGCGCTGGGCCGAGCGGCCAGAATCTCACCAGATATAGAGCGTGCGCTTGTTAATCCTGCACCTACCGGAGCGGATTTGGAACCAGAGCGTCTTTATTTCTTTCTGAAGGAGACGGTGCAGCAGCTGCGTGAGCGGGGCATAACAGTGCAGATGCCATCGCGCTGGAGCCGTGAGGGACGCCGCCGGATTGGCATGAAGATGAAAATGCAGCCGAACGTGAGTGGGATTGATAGTCCTGCACCTGTGGCTCTTGGGATGGAAGAGCTGATTTCATTCCGCATTGAAGCTTCACTTGGGGAGAGTACAATCAGCGAAGAAGAACTGAACGCATTAGTTGAGGCTGGTGTACCTTTTGTACGTTTCCGCGGGGAATGGATTGAGGTAGACCCTAAAGAAATTCGCCAGGTGCTTAGATATATGAAACGGCATGAAAATGGGGAAATGACCGCAGCGGATTGGATGCGGCTAGAGGCTGAGGATGGCGATGAGCGGCTCTGGAAAGGGATGTCGGTCACCGGGATGGAGACATCCGGACTACTGTCATCGCTGATGCGGGGGGACATATTGCGTAATCTTCCCGTTCGCCCTGTGCCTGAAGGTCTGCATGGAACTCTGAGGCCTTATCAGGAGCGTGGCTATCAATGGTTGTCAGTCCTTAGTGGTCTGGGCTTTGGGGTGTGTCTGGCCGATGACATGGGTCTCGGTAAGACGGTGCAGGTCATTACCTGCCTGCTGGATCGGGCATTAAGTGCTCCACCTGAAGAGAAGCAGGAGCCTGTGCTGATTCTATGTCCAACATCGCTTCTGGGGAACTGGCAGCGGGAGTTGCAGCGTTTTGCCCCTTCGCTTAAAGTTCATATTCATCATGGTGGACGCCGCGTGCGAGGGGATAGTTTTTTAGAACTGGCTGCCAGTCATGATATTGTTTTGACGACCTATCACTTAGCGGGTCGTGACAGCGAGGATTTAGCGAATGTTCATTGGTCCACTGTGGTGCTGGATGAAGCTCAGTATATTAAGAATCATCGGACGAAACAGGCGCAAAGTGTGATGAAGTTATCAGCGCCGCATCGCATAGCTATGACAGGGACTCCTGTAGAGAACAGATTAGGCGAGTTATGGTCTATTTTTCACTTTTTAAACCCGGGCTATTTAGGAACCTACCATTCGTTCCGGACGCGTTATGTGTCTGGTGAGGGTGGTGAACGACTGCGGGAATTGCATCGCTTAGTATCGCCATTCTTGTTGCGGCGTCTGAAGAGTGATCCAGATATCTCTAAAGATTTACCGGAGAAGCTGGAGCTGAAGTCTTATTGTCTGCTGACGGAGACACAGGCAGCGTTGTATCAGGGCGTCGTGGATGAAATGCTCGGCGTGATCGGGGAGAGTACTGGGATGGCTCGCAGAGGACTCGTGCTGTCTTCTCTGACGAAGTTGAAGCAGATTTGTAATCATCCTCAGCTATTCCGCAAAGAAGAAGGCCGGGGTCCACGAAATGAACATTCCGGTAAAATGGAGGTCATGTTCGAGATTCTGGACAGCATTGCAGAGGCCGGAGAATCTGCGTTGATATTTACGCAATATGTAGCGATGGGTGAGCTTTTGGTCAGCAAGCTGACTAAACGTTATGGAACAGCGCCACTGTTCTTGCACGGCGGAATTCCAAAACGAGAGCGCGACGAGATGGTTCATGATTTTCAAGAAGGGAAGGGCCCATCCTTCTTCGTACTTTCTCTTAAAGCGGGTGGCGTAGGGTTAAACCTTACAAGGGCTAATCACGTTATCCATTACGATCGATGGTGGAATCCGGCAGTTGAGAATCAGGCGACAGACCGGGCATTCCGCATTGGTCAGGATAAAAATGTTCAAGTCCATAAGCTGATTTGCCAAGGTACGCTGGAAGAACGCATTGATGAGCTGATTGAGCGTAAGAAAAGCCTTTCGGA
>RCUU01000403.1_pt1 | contig 24388 bp, 14 predicted proteins | sample 2166211 | NCBI WGS metagenome assembly RCUU01 (sample SAMN09932620, study PRJNA488358) | compost metagenome | feature: garden; material: soil; isolation source: compost soil in phenylacetic acid-enriched culture | place: Germany: Experimental Botanical Garden Goettingen | collected 2016-01-27
CCGCGGGACGGCGAGTACCACGACGCCGACCCCGCGAACCTCCAGCCGTGCCCCGGCTGGAGGCAACCCCGCTGCAGCGCCCGCAGCCGCTGCAGTGCTACCGCTCGCGCCCGCTTGCAGCGCGAGCACATGCTCGCCGCCGAACCGGACCTCCCACGGTCCGAGGGCGGGCAGCTCCAGCGACAACGCGCCGGGGTTCGCGTTGTAGAGCACGTACAGGTGGCGGTCCGGGTCGCCACCGGCGTGGTCGCGCAGCGTATACGCCACCGCATGGGGCGGCGCTGCTTCAAAGCGCAAGTGCGCGCGGATCTCGTCCGCCGTCCGCAGGCGGAACGCGGGATGCGCCTGGCGCAAGGCGATTAGGCTACGCATATAGGAGACGTCGTCCTGATGCGCAGCGCAGCGTTCCCAATCGAGCCAGTTGATCTCGATCGGCGATTTGTAGCTGTTCTCCACGCCGCCTTTCGAGCGCAGGAATTCCTGACCGGCGTGGAGGAACGGGACGCCCTGGCTCGTCAACACGATCGCCGAGGCAAGCCGGTGCATCGCCCGGCGTTCGTCGTCCGAGGCGCCCGGCGTGGACAGCTCGATTTTGTCCCATAACGTGTGGTTATCATGGCATTCCACGTAGTTGACCGACTGAATCGGCTCAACGGCAAATTGCCGAAGCTCCGCCCCGTCATAGTCAATGCCCCCGGCTACGCCGCGCTTCACCCCGTCCTCGAAGCCTTCGCCGGCGCTGATGAATCCTTTGCGGTCAAAGATGAAAATATCCCCCTTCACCGCATCCCGTAGCCCATCATTAAACATGCCGATGCCCGGTACCTTCCCGGCGTTATCCTGGTTGGCCCGGCGCTCTTTGGGAAGCACCGTCTCCATCATCCAACCTTCGCCGATCGTCAGGATCGAAGGATCGATCTCGTCAAGTTGACGGCGAATTTCATTCATCGTCTCGATATCGATAAGTCCCATCAGATCGAAGCGGAACCCGTCAACATGGTATTCGCGTACCCAATGCAGGATCGAATCAACGATATATTTCGTCATCATCGGCCGTTCCGAGGCGCACTCATTCCCGCAAAACGCCCCGTCCGAGAACGTCCGGTCCGCCTTGTACCGCAAATAATACCCCGGCACCAGCTTAGTAAAATGAATCAGGTACCCATCATATACGTGGTTGTAAACCACGTCCATGATTACCCGGAGCCCGCGAGTATGCAGCGTCTGGATGAGGTGTTTCAGCTCGGCGATGCGGACATCCGGAAGATAAGGGTCTGTGGCGTAGGAGCCTTCCGGCACATTATAGTTCTGCGGATCGTACCCCCAGTTGTAATGGGGGTCTTCCAGACGGCTTTCATCCACGCTCTCTCGGGAGTAATCGAAAATCGGCAGCAGTTGCACATGCGTTACGCCCAGCCCGGCGATGTGGTCGAGACCCGTCGGAATCCCGTCCGGCCCCCGAGTTCCTTCCTCAGCCAGGCCCAGGAACTTGCTCTTCTCGCGGATGCCGCTGCTAGGGTGAACCGACAGATCGCGAAGATGCAGCTCATAAATCACGGCATCTACCGGCGATTCGAACGGCGGCTTCACATCTTGCTCCCATCCTTGCGGGTCGGTGCTCCACAAATCGAGGATCGCCGCTTTCTCCCCGTTCACGCCCACTGCTCTTGCGTAAGGGTCCGCCGCCTCATTCCATTGCTTCCCAACCTTGACGCGATACGTATATAATAATCCCCGGCAATCTTCCGCTACCGTAAGAGTCCATGTCCCTTGTACATCCCGCTGCATCGGCAGCTCATTCACCGGCGTGCCGTCCCACCTGTCGTATAAAACAACCTTCGCCTCAGAAGCCGTTGGCGCCCATAAGCGAAACCGGGTTTGCTCCGGCGAATAAACCGCCCCCAGATCATCCCCATCATAGTCGAACTTCTCATCAAACTCGGCGTCAAACACCGAGATTCCCTCGGTGACCGCCAAATCTCCGTAATCGATGGTGCCTTGGTATTCTTTTTGTACCGACATCGTTCATCACTCCCATCCCGTCAAATTCGGCAGCACGTCTTCCGTATAAGCGCGAAGGATTTCGCCTACGCTCCAAGCCTGCGTAAAGCAACCGCGCCCGGTGCAGGCAAACTCCCCGTCAAAAATCTCGGCAATGCCGCCAAGTCCGCCGTCATGCATATGATCCTCAAACACGCTGCACATATCCTTCGCCGTCCGTACGGCTTCCCGGCTGTAGCCATTCACTTTGCAATAGGACGTGATGAACCCGCCAAGCGGAAACGCCCACGTCGTTCCCATATGATAGGCGCCGTCCCGATCGATCAGCTTGCCGATATAGCGAGGCTGGAACCGTGGGTCCCGGTTGGACAATGACCGAAGTCCATACGGCGTGTACAAATGCTGATACACCGTTCCCACAACCGCCTTCTCTCGTTCCGGAGGCAGCATTGTAAACGGCAGCGATACCGCCCATATCTGGTTGGGCCGAATCGAGGGGTCATCTTCCAAGCCGCCGCCGTCTTGCGGCACGTCCACTACATCGTAAAGGCATTGATCCGCCTCGTTCCAGAACCGGCGGCAGAACGATTCCTGCACTTTCTGTGCTAATTCATCATATGGCAGCTTATCCTCAAAACGTTCCGCTAAATGTGCCATGATCCGCAATGCGTTGTACCACAGCGCATTAATCTCCACCGGTTTGCCGTGCCGCGGCGTAACCACCCATTCGCCAACTCGCACGTCCATCCAGGTGACCTGATCGAGGCCCCCGCCGGCATGAATCAGCCCATCCTCATCCATTCCGATAGAAAAGTCCGTGCCGTCCCGGTAAGCAGCGATGATTTCCTTCAGCTTCGGATAGATTTTGTCGCGAATGAACCTGTAATCATCTTCCCCACCGGTATGTTTCAAATATTCATAGACGGAGTGAACATACCATAAGGAGGCGTCAACCGTGTTGTAGAGCGGCTCCTGACCGTCGTCGGGGAACATGTTGGGGATGAGCCCGCGCCGCACGTAATGGGCAAAAGACTCCAAAATCTCGCGGGCTTCCGCGAATCGTTTGGTCGCCAGCGCTACCCCTTGAAATGCAATCATCGTATCCCGACCCCAATCGGTGAACCAGGGGTACCCTGCCAGAACCGTCTTCAACCCGGTAGACTCCCGATCCACGATAAAATGATCCGCTGCCTCCACTAGGCGGTTGGCCAGCCGATCGCCGTAACCGGCCGTCTGTACGAGCTGCTCCATCCGTTCGCGGTATTCCCGCACGATCGTAAAGCCATCCTTTCCGTCCAGGGCCAATGGTTCAGTGGAGCATTTGAGATACACTCTCTTACGCTCATATGGCTCAACGGTCACCTGAATTTCATACGGCGTATAGTGATTGTCGATGCCCAGAAAACCGTTCCGGTTCTCGAAGGGGTAATAATGCCCTTCTTCGATGACATAATTCGGTGTCGCCATCGTTACGGGCAGCGTGGAACGATCCAGAAACTCCCCTTCCGAAGCCAGGAAAGAGATCGTCACCGCCGGATCCCGTTCGGGAATGAGCTGCAGCAACCGACCTTTCAGCTGCTTCTCAAAGCGTAAACTTCCTTTCTCGGACACATCCCCGGGCGAACGGTAATTAAACAGCGGAACCAGCTTGATTCGCGCCGGCTCCTTGCCCCCGGTGATGTCATAACAAACCGCGACCGTATTGTGGCCGTACTCCAGTGCGATCGTTTTGACGATACGCACGTCTTCGACCTGGTAATCGTATTCCGGCACAGTATCCAGCTTGAAGCGGCGCAGATGGCGTTGTCCGTTTTTTTGCCAGTTGATGTATTGTTGGGAAGTCAGGTCATAGCTGCGGTCACCGATGTCCACCTGCTCTTGCGAACGCGTAAACACCAGCATCCGGTTCACCGGCGCTTTCGCCGAAGCCACCAAATAACCATGCGACATCCGGAAACCGCCGCCCGGCACAGAATGATTGGCATATCCGCCGATGCCATTACCGATCAGCCACTCCCGCTCGTTCCCTTCCTCGATTGTCCTCCAGGCGTTGCGTCCCAGGACGTAGGCCCGATCGTTTGCCAACTCCTTGACGAAGGCACCGCCTTCCTCGATTGCTCCTTGCATGAACTCGTTCTCCATATGCCAAGCTCTCTCCTTCCGCTTTCCAGCGAAGCGAACAACTGCTCCAAACCAACGTTGCCCACACTTAGGCTAGTAAACGTTTACTTTCCTCTATTGGCAGGATTATATCACCGCTTTTAAGGTTAGGTCAATCGTTTGCACAATCAGGTGAATCGAGCTTGGCTGACATAGTCTACCCCTTCACCGCCCCGGCCGTAATCCCGGCGATAAAGTATCGCTGGAGCAGCAGAAACAGCAAAATAATCGGGAGCACGGCGATCAGCGAACCTGCGAACACGATGCCCCATTGCGTCGTATATTGCCCTTGAAAATTTGCCAACGCGATCGGCAATGTCCGTTTTAGCGGATCATTGATGATGGTCAGCGCCCAAGGGAATTCCTCCCACACCGTCAGTGCGTTAAAGATGGTGGCCGGAACAAATGCCGGCTTGGAGAGAGGCAAGATGATCGAAGCGAACAACGTCCAGGCGCCTCCTCCTTCCATCTCGACCGATTCATCGATGTCGCGGGAAATCGAGTCGAAGAAGCCCTTAAGCAGGAAGGTGGTAAACGGTATCGCGCCGGCAGCGTATACGACGATGAGTCCCCACCGCGAATCGAACAAGCCGAGCTGACGAATCAGGACGAATTGGGGGATCAGCAGCGTCAAACTCGGGATTACCAAGCCGCCCATGATGATCGCAAAGCTCAGACCTTTTCCCTTAAAGTCAAAACGCGAGTAGGCAAAGGCCAACATGGAAGACAGCAGAAAAATGAGCGCGAAGCTAGCCAACGTCACCCCAACGCTGTTCAACAAATACAGAGCGAAATTTTGGCTTCCCCAAGCCTCCCTGAAGTTGGACCAGGTCATTTCCGAAGGCAAAAACCGGGGTGGAAATTCGAATAGCAGAGTCATGGGTTTGAGCGCGGTCAAAAGCATATACACTAACGGGTAAATGGAGATTACTCCGCCCGCAACGAGCAAGACGTAGACGCAAAATGTTTTCAGCGAGCGCATATGGTTCGCCCCCTATTCCTGTTTCTTCAGACGGAACTGTACATACGTTAATCCGGCAATGATGACCGCAAACACGTAGGATAACGCCGATGCGTAGCCCAAATCGTATTCGGAGAACGCCTTTTGGTACATTCTCGTCAACATCACTTCGGTCTGGTGCAGCGGCCCGCCATTGGTAATGAGATAAACGGATGTAAACACATTAAACGCGCCGATGATCAACATCATTTGAATAAAAAACGTCGTATTTCGAATCGACGGCAGCGTAATATAACGGATTTGGTTCCAAGCGTTGCAGCCGTCTAAGGAGGCCGCCTCATATTGATCTTTGGGTACTCCCTGCAGTGCGGCCATGTAGATGACCATCGCCCAGCCGACCCCTTTCCAGATGCCCAGTGCCCCGATCACGATCATGGCTTTTCCCGGTTCGCTTAGCCAACTGATCGTACGGTCCGTAAGGTGAAGCATATCCGTAATCGCATAATTCAAAAAGCCCTGATCAGCAAATACATACTTAAAAATTAACGAGGCGACAACCCAAGACGTAATGACCGGCAAAAAGTAAAGCACCCGAAATGTTTTGGTCCCGGGACGGTTCTGGTAAAGCGCGTAAGCCACCAGAAACCCCAATATCATTTGGCCGGGTACGGAAATGATCCCGTAGATGAAAATGTTCCGGATCGAAATCCAGAAAACTTCATCCCCGAACACATGCTTGTAATTGTCCAATCCAACAAAATCAAGTTGATGAATGTTCGTGAGCCGAAAATCATAAAAACTGTAGATCAAATTCCGGATCAACGGGTAGAGAATAAATAGGGCAAAAAATAGAAATCCGGGCAAGAAGAACAAGTATCCAGCTGCTCCGTTTTTTTTGCGCATGTCGTGTTGACTCCTTCGTAGAAGGGAGCGCCTCCCATGCGGAAGACGCCCTCCCGAGAATTGACTAATCCTTTAACAATGCATTGATGGCACTTGCAGCCGCATCCAGCTCCGTCTTCACATCCGCATCCGTCATGAAAATTTTGCTCATTGCATCGTTGATGACACCGTCGATTTGCGGCCAAGCGCTCACCGGAGGGCGCGCCTTTGCCGTCTTCAGCTGTTCAAGAAACGGCGGATAATAATCGATCGCCTTTACATCAGCATTCTCCATCGAAGCGAGATTGACTGGAATTTGGCCGATTTTGCCCATTTCGACCTGTGCCGCTTCCGATACCATGAACTTCACGAATTTCCAGGACTCCTCTTGCTTGTCTTTACTAAAGATCCCGATATCTTCTCCGCCCAGTACCTGAATAGATCCCGTTGACCCTTTTGGAAAGGAAGCCATTTCCACATCAAAATCAGGGAACTGCGACTGGAATTGGGCAACTGCCCACGGGCCTTCCGCCATCATGGCGTAGCTTCCGCTCGCATGTCCTTCCGTAACCGCAACATCTCCCGGCTTGAACCCGGAAATTTGTCCGGCTGCGAAAGCAGTTTTGAGTTTCGTGATAATGTCTACCGTAGCTGGGCTGTTCAAGTAGCCGTCAGCCGTCGTGAAGTCCGGCGAGAGCACGTCGCCCCCGTTGCTCCAAATCCACGGCAGGATGTTCCAGCCTTGAAGGGCTGGTTCGCCGAACCCCCAGCTTTTTTCATACTTGCTTTTAATTTTGCCCAAGGCCTCAAAGAACTGTTCCGTGGTTTCCGGCGCTTGTTCTACTCCGCTTTGCGTCAGCATCTCCTTGTTCCAGAACAAGACCTTGGTATTCGTATTTAAGGGAAGTCCGTAATAATGGTCGCCTACTTTAGCTGTCGAAAGAGGTCCTTCCAGCAGGCCGCCGGAAACCTCGGCAAAATCTTCGAACGCATCAAGCTGCTGCAGCAATCCGCTCTTCTGGAACTCCGGAACCCAGATGATATCCAACCGGGCTACGTCCGGCAATTCGCCGGCACTGCCGCTGATTTGCAATTTCTTATGCAAGTCCTCCCACGTGAAGGCAACAGGCTTGACCTTAATCCCGGGATTTTCCTCCTCAAATTTCGGGATGAGCACCTCTTTCAGCGTCTTCTCTTCCGGAGATGCGGTACTATAATGATGCCAGAACGTTAAAGTGACTTCCTTGTCGGGCTTTGTATCTCCCGAACCTGCGCTGTTAGCAGCCCCTTGCTTGTCCTTGGATCCGCAGCCTGCTAAGACCAGGATCACGGCAAGCAAAATTGGCAATAGTTTACTCCATTTATTTATCATAGGTCGATCTCCTTAATCCCGTTTTTGGAATACCATCGTTTCTCCGGGGCCAATCGTCGCCGGCAAGCGCCCGGTATCATCCGAATTATGAATGAAATACTCGACGTTCAAATCAAACCGCTTCAACACGGCGTCCAACTCCAACGGTTCCGGCGAAAAATTGATCAGCAGCACCGCTTCCCCAGTTTCAGCGTAACGCCGAATGACGTAACACTCCGAACCTTCCCGGTATCTGAGTTCCGTGAGCCCGTGCTGTAACACCGGATCCGTCGTTTTACGACGAATCCAGCTGCGGAACTCCCTAAACAACGGTGTTTCCGCCGGGACGAGATGCCATGGCATACTGCCGCGGCATCCCGGATCATTCTCCCCGGTATTTCCCAGTTCGTCCCCGTAATAAACGGTAGGATTGCCCGGCAAGAAGAATTGAAATGCCAGTAGCTGCCGCAATTTGCTTTCGTCGTTCCCGCAGCGAGTCAAAATCCGCTCCGTGTCGTGGCTTCCCAGTAAGTTAAACATCTGATCTAGTTCTGCTAAGGAATAACGATGCAGTAAGTTCACAAGTCTGGAGTGGAACTCGGCAAGCGTCAGGGAGCGATCCAGGCAATAGTCGAACAAGGCCGTTCTCAGCTCATAGTTCATCACGCTGTCGACGCCACCGGACGCCATCAGGCGCTTGGCATCGTCCCAAATTTCTGCAATAATGATAGCGTTAGGATTTAATTTCTTGACATAGGATTTCAGCTCCCGCAAGAAGCTGATCTCCACCTCATCTGCGACATCGATTCTCCAGCCGTCGATCCCCGTCTCCTTCTGCCAAAAGGAAACGATATCGTATACGTATCGCTGAACATCGGGATTCGATGTCCGCAGCTTAGGCATCCATTGATAATAACCGACTGAGTCATAACCGTCCTCGCTCCGTTGGATCGGGTATTGGTTAATATAGAACCAGTCTTTGTAAACCGAATCCTCCCCTTTTTGCACGACATCCTGAAAATAGGGATGATAGAATCCGCAATGATTGATAACAAGATCGAGGATCACCTTGATATCGCGCTCATGGCATTTTCGGACAAGCTCTTGCAGGTCATGCACCGTCCCGAATTGCGGATCGATTTGCAAGTAATCCACCGTGTCGTATTTATGATTCGACGTGGCCGCAAATATAGGATTCAGATACAGCGCGTTAATGCCCAAACCACTCAAATAATCCAATTGTTGAATGATGCCTCGCAGATCACCTCCCATGTAATTGTCCCGGGTCGGCACGCTCCCCCAGGGTTCCGTAGAGTCCGGGTCATTTCCGGGATCCCCGTTACAGAACCGTTCAGGGAAGATCTGATACCAAACCCGTTCCTTGATCCATACCGGAGAACTCACCACATCGCGATCTCCCGCATAAGCGAAGGAATAGCTACCTTTGGTTCCCTCGGACTTTTGCAATCCCTCGGCACCCAGCCAATAGGATTCCCCCTTTTCTACAAACTCGAATTTATATTGAAGGTACCGAATGCGAGATTCCATACCCGTCAATATCGTACGATAATACTTGAATTCTCCCGATTCCGCCCATAGCGTCATCGTTTGCTTTCGGATGCCGTACTCCGGTTTATATTTATTCCAGTAGTTTAACGTCACCTGAGCAGCCTCGGCAGGAAGCTTCAGGCGAACTTCCAGCTCGTTAAGAGAAATTAGGGTAGCATCCACTACCGGTTCGTGATACTGATATTGGGTCATCAACTTATTACCTCTTATGTTTAGTTTGTTCAATCATTTTCCGATTTGCGTCCGAATCGATATGGATGGCGGAACTCCCGGTTCTTTATTCATCAACGAAAATAACATTTGGGCCGCCTGCTTTCCCATCATTTCCAGATCGATTTCCACGAAATGCACCGGGTATTTCAGGTATTTGGACATCGGGAAGCTATCGAATGTAGCCAAAGCAAGCTCCGCTAGTAGAGGATTGCCGTTCTCCCAGTCCAATATCTCAAAAAGCTGTTCGTGCGTGCAGCAGATCAAAGCATCGGGCCGTTGCCCTTCAGATGCATATTCCTGAGGATCATGAAACGATTTTAAAAGATCGGCATGCTCAATCACCTGAGCTTCCAAATGATGTTGCCGCATCGCTTCCCGATAACCGGTCAGGCGATCGGACAGGAATTTGTCCCGCAGAGCGGCTGACCCGCCGGCATAAATCATGATGCTGCGGCAGCCTAAATTCAACAGATGCTCGGTCAAGACCCGGCCGGCCTGAACGTTGTCGATATCCACCCAAGGTACGTCCACTTGAGGCAGCGTGTTTTCTCCGGACACTACAAAAGGCATATTATGTTTGGCAAGCAGTTCATAATTCCGCTCATTGAGCAATGTATTGGGAATAATGACGCCGTCAACCCGGTGCTCAACCACCACGCGCTCAAACGTGGATCTGTCGCTTTTCCCGTCATGATCGCTCATCATTAGGAACATGTGATCACGATCGTATACAACCTCTTCAATTCCCTGAAGGACTTTGTAAAAAAACGGGTTGGCATAGGCCTGTTTATTGGTGTAGTCAAAACAAAAGCCGACCGTAAACGTCTTGTTCGTCGCCAATCCGCGCGCGATGGAATTGGGGACATAGTTATACTGCTTCATGATGTCTTCGACCTTCTTCCGGGTTTTCTCGGAAATGTTCCGATTCCCGTTAATCACCCGCGATACGGTCGCCTTATTTACACCCGCCAAAATTGCAATTTCCTGAATAGTTATCTTAGACACGATTGATCTCTCCTTAACCTGCAACCGGTTGCATAACTTATTATACAAAACGCTTTCATTCTTGGCAAGCCTGGTTTTTTCGTACCGTTCCCTTCCGGAGTGGACCTATGGCAGGGCAAAAAAAGTCGCCCAGGAGTGTGCTCCTGAGCGACTTTTTCATAAACCATGTCAGCGAAGATTACGCCGCCTTCCCTCCGATAACCTCCAAATCCTTCAGCAGCAGCTTGGCGAAGCTTTCCTTAATGGTCAGGCCGCTTTGGACGCTAATGGTCAACTTCAGCGCTTTCAGCTTAATGTCGCGCTCCAGCGAAGTTTTCGCTTTTTGCAGAGAGGTGATTTGAGCTAGCAGGCTAGTGGCCGTGCCTTTGGTTTTGAAATAGCCGTGCTCCTTGCCCAAATCCACCAGTTCGTCCAGATGGGCAATGTCGATCGTAACCTTGAACGCAAACTCCACCGTAGCGGTATGTCCCGCCGCATCCGTTGCTTGAACCGCCAGCTTGTGCGTGCCGACCGCCAGGGAGAACGGAACGATTTCCGCGATCCCCGAGATGCTGCGACCGTCAAGCCGGTAGGCCGTAGATTTCGAGCCGCTGACCGCGTCATGGACGGCAATGGTGAACGGAACGCTCGAAGCAACCTGCAGGACTTGACTATCTCCCCCGAACGTCACTTCGGGCGCCAGGCGATCTACATTGATATACAGCGACTTGGAGGCTTCCTGGTTCCCCGCCTTATCCAAGGAGCGGTATTCGATGGTATACTTGCCGTCGGCCGTCAGTACCAGCGGATCGGCATAGGAAGTCCACTCCCCGCCATTCACCCGGAACTCAGTCCGGTCCAATCCGCTGCCTCCATCATCCTCCGCATAAAAAGCCACGGTGACTTCCGTTTGGTTATATACATCCGCGCCTTCTATCCCCGTAATATTGCTTTCCGTCACCGGAGCGGTTAGATCCGCTTCCACCGCGCTAGGCACAACGTGGGCCAAGGCGAGCGGCTTCAGTTGGTACGTTCCCCGGAACACCGAAGCGATTCCGCTGATATCCACACGCGTGCCTGCAGGGTACAACGCCGTAAAAGCATCCATCGCCGCACCGGTTCTCCCGTCGAAGCGTACCCGCGTCGAACTCCCGTCTTCCCGGACGGCGTTGAATTCAAAGGAACCGGTTGGCGCGGCAGCAACAACGTCACGCACCTCCACGTTCGTTAAGGTGATGAATTGCCCTTGATTGGCTTCCGTCACCGCCTCCTGGACTAGCGGCTGTGGCAGCGGGGCCGTGCCTAACTTTTCGATCAGCACCGGATTCTCCAGCTCCACTTCACCGTTGTACAACGTTCGGGTTGCGCTGATTCGGACCAGATCTCCGGCATGGTAACCCGCTGCCGTTTGAAAGACATAAACCCCAGCCGTCTCGTCCTGTAAATAAAAACCCTGACCGCCAAACACACCCGGCTCGGAGGTAATCACCCCCTGCGCCGTAACAACCGTTCCTTCCGCCGCCCCGCGAATTGCAGCAATCGTGCTCAGCTCCGGCACCGGCGGATGATCGCCTGGCAACGGCTCGGCATCCACGTTAGCAATTTCGATTTGCTTCGTGATCTCGTTCGCACTGCCTTGCTTCAAACGCAAATTGGCGCTTGCGGCCGTCACCCCCGGTTTCAGCTGTACGGTCAAGTCTTTGGATGCATGCCCTTGGGCGTTACCCGTCAAAGAAAACGCCGGACTGTAGTTGTAATCCGACCAGCTGCCGTCGGCATTCTTGAACCGGGCAATTTGTTCTCCTCCCGCTAAGTAAATGCCCACGCGCAAATCGGACTCCGTCTGCCCCGGTGTCAAGCCGTCCGCCGTTACACGGAGTTGGAACTCCTGCTGGCTTGGCAGCTGCGTTTGATGTACGAAAGCAAACACCGGCTCCGTTTCTGGCGCTTGCGACGAGCCGTAAGATCCCGGTTTAAAGGTCGCCGGATCATACCATTTGTATCCGGCGGCCGGCTGCGACCAAGGTTCCGGCTGCGGTTCCGTTGTAGCGGCGGGTTCCTCGTCAGCACCCACCACCGTCGGCACGTCCAGCGTTAATCCCGGTACCTCGCCAAAGGAGGTGTAGTTCTCGTCGTACGCCAGCCATTTTACGGTTTGCACCAGGAACAAGCCGTCGTCGACTTCCTTGAATCCGTCATACGTCGTTTTCTTTTGGCCATTCTCTTCCCGCACGTATTTCGGCGTTGCATCTTCTACCGGCGACGAATCGCCGATAAAGGCCGCTTTGCCGAGGCCTAGCTTGGCGATGGCAGCATAAGGACCTTCCGCCCGGCCGCCTCCGTCATAGACTCCTTCGTCAACCGCATTCCCCCAAGCCGGAACGCCGGTCGGGACGTAGACAAGCCCCTTGGCTTTCTGTGGATCAAGAATCGCCACGGTTGACCCCGCATGCATGGCGACGGCTTCTACGCCGGCCGTGATGCCAAACGATTGCGACGGGGTGACGATATCTGCTGCATTGACGTCGCCAAGAGCGTTATAACGGAAACGAACGCCAAAGTTATCGGCCAACCAGTCGGAGCTATTCAATCCCTGCATCGCAGGCGAGTTTGCTTCTTCGGCCGTCATCCCCTTGGCTGGATTTTCATAAGCTCCACGGCGATAGCCGTTAAACACCTCTGAAGCGTCCCAGCGGTTCTTGTTTCGGTCGGCATTATAATGGTCCGAGATGAAGAAAACGGCTCCGCCATTTTCCACGTATTGTACCAACGCCGCTTGTTCAGCTGCTTTGAAGGGTACGTTCGCTTCGGGAATAATGAAGACATCGTAAGGTTGCAAAGCCTCATAGGTGATCGTTGTTTCCCCGAAATTGTACGGTATCGGCCGATCCAGCGACTCTACCGTAAAGCCAGTCGCCCGCAGTCCCTCGGCAAAATCCGAGAACCCGCCGTCGATAACCCAGTCCGCAGCGCCGGAGGTTTGGCCGTGAGCATTGTCAAACAGTACCTTCTTGCCGGTACCGTCCGGTAACTGCGGAGTTTCACCCGGATCTGTTCCTTGGCCGGGATCCTCGCCAGGGTCTTCACCGGGATCTTCCGGTTGAGCCTGTGATAATGAAATTGTTGTTACGCTTTTTAATCCTGGAAAATTGTTGTATGCCGCAAGAGATCCCGATACGACCACCGATTTCCCGATCAAATCCGGATGGCTTTGCAGGCCGAACTCCGCTCTTAAGCCGGAAGGGACCTGAACATCGATGAGCTTGGCTTTGTCTCGCTCCCCAGCCGTATCGGCAATGAGAAAGTTGAAGTCGTTGCCGAAGGGAGCGTCGAAATCCGCGGTGAGTGAACCTGTCGCATGACCGACGATCATACCGGCCACTTCCACAGCTTCGCCGCTATTCCCTTTCGCGATCGCTGCAGCAACGCTGAGCGAATCGGCTGCAACCTGCAGGGATGCCTCAACGCTGTCTGGTGCTGTGCCAGCTTCCGAAACCGCCTCGGTCTGCGGAACACCTCCATCCGATAGATCGGACGGCAACTCGCTGCCCGGCACTTGTACTTCCGAAGCAAGCGGCAGCCCCGCACCGTCGTCAACGGTTCTTTCACTTACTTCCGCCGCTATTGACGGATCGGCAGACTGCGCTGCCGCCTGCGGTGCCCATCCCGGCAGACCGGTTACAATCATCGCACCGGCCAATAAGAGACTCAGCCATCTGTTGCGCCTAGCTTTCGCGTTGCCCTTACCCATAAGTCATCGATTCCTCCCTATTTCCCTATTTATTGGACTACCCTCTCATCATATTTATTATAAAATTGCAGATTATTTCCTTGTTGTAAAAATAATGTAAAATTATTGTTTTTGAATCGACCTCTTCCTACCTTGCAAGGAAAAACAGCACAGCACCACCTCAGTTCTCCCTATACAGTGGTCTTAGCCCGGCTATCCGGAGAACCGCTTAAATGGGAGTGAACCCTGCCGTATGTTTCGTTCGCTAAAAATAGCTGCTATTCTCACCGCCGGCTTAAGTTTACTTGGACTTAGCGGTTGTATGGCTTCTTGGTCCTCGCATGACCAGCCCGAGGAGCTGACGGCGGGACAACCGCTAACCCTGTACGTCGCCACCGATATCCATTACCTAAGCCCCCGCCTGCATGATGATGGGGAGGCCTTTCATACCTATATCCAGGCCGGAGACGGCAAGCAACTGAGCTACATCGACCCGATGAGCGAAGCCTTCGCCGAGGAAGTTAAAGAGAAGAACCCGGCCGCCCTGATCTTGAGCGGCGATCTAACCAACAACGGGGAGAAAGCTAGCCACGAGGACCTGGCCGCCAAACTGAAGCAGATTGAAGCCGCAGGAACTCAAGTCTACGTGATTCCCGGTAACCATGATCTTTCGAATCCTTGGGCACGCCGGTTCAAGGGCGACTCCCAATACAAAACCGAATCGATTACCCCGGAGCAGTTCGTCGAGATTTACGGTGCTTTTGGTTATCATGAGGCCATTACCAGAGACACTTCAACTCTAAGCTATTTAGCTAAGGTTTCTCCCGATCTTTGGTTGCTGATGCTCGATACAAGCCAGTACGATCTAAACGAGTTCGCCGGCTTTCCCCAAACCGATGGGGAGATCCCGCCCGCAACGCAGGAATGGATCCAAGAATGCACCCGCCTTGCCAGTGAGAACGGCGCCCGCATCGTGACCGTGATGCACCATAACCTGGTCGACCACAGCACCGTACCCATCAAAGGGTTTACACTCAACAACAGTAAAGAAATAAACCACTTATTTGAGAAGCTGCGTCTTAATCTTGTATTGTCGGGCCACATCCATATTCAAGATATCCGCCAGACGAATCACGGCCTCTACGATATTGCGACCAGTGCCTTCAGCGTCTATCCGCATCAATACGGTGTGCTGCAATACGATCCAACCGGAAGGACGATCGAGTATGAATCCACTCAGGTCGATGTAGAGGCATGGGCCCGTAAACGGCAGGTTTCAGACGGGAACCTGACGGGTTTCGCGGAATATAGCCGCAAGTTTTTCGCTGAGCATTCTTATCACAAGGCCTATGCCTCCTTGGGGGAGCTCCCTTTATCCGAAGCGGATAAGACGTTGATGGCACGGACCATGTCGGACATCAACCTGCTGTATTTCGCGGGCAGGGCCGCATCGGGGCCCGAACGTGAGCGCCTGCTAGCCTCGCAAGGCTATCGATTATGGGAGAAGGCCGATTCGACCTTTCTGCAAGGGTATGTCCAAAGCATGCTAGAACCGAAATCTCCAGACAACACCAAGCTGCAAATGACGTTGCAAGGCGGATTGGAGTAGCCCTAACCTCTTCGTACCATTGAGCGGTGACATCGTGTCACCCTCATCCATCCTGAAACTATAAAAATGGGCACGGCTCCTTGATCCAAGGTCCGTGCCCATTTCCGTATCCGTATATGTTCCTATACCGCTCCCGCTTTCTCGATCATACCCCTGGCGATCCACACGCCGGCCGCTCCCGCCTGGGCCAGCCCGCGGGTAATCCCTGCGCCGTCACCGCCGCAGAACAAACCGCCGATCTCGGTTTCCAGCGATTCGCTCAGCTTCGGCCGGGCCGAGTAGAATTTCGCTTCCACGCCGTAGAACAACGTATGCTCGGAGGCGATGCCCGGCGTCACCTTGTCGAGCGCCTCGACCATTTCGATCAGACTCTTCATCGTATTGTACGGCAGCACAAGCCCGAGGTCGCCCGGCACCGCTTCCTTGAGCGTGGGTTCAAGGAAGCCTTCCGAAATCCGGGCGGCCGTGGAACGGCGGCCGCGCAGAATATCACCGTATTTTTGCACGATCACCCCACCGCTGGACAAATCGTTGGCACGCTGGCAGATTTCCCGCGCGTACTCGTTTGGCTTATCGAACGGTTCGGTAAACCGGTGCGAAACGAGGAGCGCAAAGTTGGTATTCCTTGAACCCAGCGCCGGGTCTTTGTAAGAGTGGCCGTTGGCCGCCATGACGCCGCTGTGGTTCTCAACCACGACATGTCCGGACGGATTGCTGCAGAACGTACGAACTCGCGTGCCGACCGACGTGTTATAGATAAACTTTCCTTCATACAGGTGCTCATTGATCTCCCGCATGACCACGTCAGAGGTTTCCACGCGGACCCCAACGTCTACCTGATTGTTCGTCATCTTCAGCCGGCGCTTCTTAAGGATGTCGGTCAGCCAGGCCGAGCCGTCACGGCCCGGAGCTACCATCACCAGGTCGGCCTCATAGGTTTCGCCGTTCTTTAGCGTAATGCCCCGAACTTGGTGGCTTCCGTCGATTTTTTCCGTGATCAGATCCTCGACCTCCGCCTTAAACAACATATCGACGCGGGTATTCAGATATTCGTAGATCGATTTCAAAATCTCCAGGTTCTGCTCGGTCCCCAGATGCCGTACCTGTGCCCGAAGCAGCTTCAGTCCCGCTGCGTAACCCCGTTGTTCGATCTCCCGCACGGCCTCCGTCATCGGATCGGTAACCGCGGTTGTCGCCCCGTGCTCCAAATTGATCGAGTCGACGTATTGGATCAAGTCCAGCACCTTGGACGGCGCGATATAATCGCTCAGCCAACCGCCAAATTCCGTCGTGATATTAAATTTCCCGTCGCTGTAGGCTCCGGCCCCGCCAAACCCCGCGGTAATGGAGCAGGCCGGCAGGCAGCCGGCAAATTCCTTGCGCCCGGCCGCAGGCGGGCAAAGCGTGATTTTCTCCTCCAAGATCGGACAGCGGCGGCGATAAATATCATGCCCCTTGTCCACCAGGAGCACCTTCCAATGCGGCGCTTTACGGGTCAGTTCATAACAGGCGAAAATCCCGGCAGGTCCCGCCCCCACCACAATGACATCGTATTTACTCATCTGTATCCTCCTGAGGCGATATGAATTCATGCCATAAACATAAAAATTCCCGACCACTCATAGGTATGCGAATGCACCCTATTCGTAGTCAGGAATTTATGGTTCCTTGTAGAGACCCTCAATCCATATTACTGAGGATATACGAATTCGATAGTTTCGTTTCGTCTTGTCTGTGCTTCAGAACAATCTGAGTATAAGTGAAATAAACGGATGAGTCAAGGTGGTTTTTTATTTAATATTCGTGTTTTGTTGATTATTACGTGCGACTAATTGCATTTTACAATAACAATAATATAAAACACGAACATTATAACCGAATAACCCCGACTTTTTACCTAGGGCAAAATTCGCGTTCCTATGGGGTTGTATTATATAATAGTGATAGTTTTATGCCTTTATATTTAAAAATTGAGGAGTAGATGCATCGAATGGACAGTGACAGGCAATTGGTATTAAATTTATTTTTAGTCGCGATTCTCATCGCGCTCACGGCATTTTTCGTGGCGGTCGAATTTGCGATCGTCCGCGTCCGGGGCAGCCGGGTTGATCAATTGATAGCGGAGGGACGTAAAGGAGCCCTCGCCGTCAAACAGGTCACCTCTAATCTGGACGGATTTCTATCGGCTTGCCAGCTCGGAATCACGATTACCGCGCTGGGACTTGGATGGCTTGGAGAACCAACGGTGGAGAGCATGCTGCATCCGTTGTTCCATCGCCTGGAGGTACCCGAGACCGTTGGCAGTGCGCTCTCTTTTATTATTGCGTTTGTCGTCATCACGTATTTCCACGTTGTTGTGGGCGAGCTGGCTCCCAAGACGGTGGCGATTCGCAAAGCGGAAGAAATTGCTATTCTTACGGCCAAGCCTTTGATTCTATTTACGAAGGTTATGCGCCCTTTCATCTGGGCCTTGAACGGATCGGCCAACCAACTGGTGCGCCTGTTTGGCGTCAAGCCAGCTTCCGAACATGAAGAAGCGCACTCGGAGGAAGAACTGCAAATCATCATCAATGAAAGCTTCGAAAGCGGCAAAATCAATCAGAGCGAATTTGGCTACGTAAACCGGATTTTTGCATTTGATAATTTGCTCGCCAAGGAAATAATGGTACCTCGCACCGACATGGTGTGTTTATATACGGACAAGACGCGCCAGGAGAACCTGGATATCATTCGGGAGCAGCAATATACCCGTTTTCCCGTCGTCGAAGGCAGCAAGGATAACATTATCGGCATCGTGAATACGAAGCAGTTTTTCCTGGCTTACGAGGGCAATCCGAACGTCGGTTTCGCCGCTCTGCTGCAGCCGGCGATGACGGTTTCGGAAGTCACCCCGGTGAACGAACTGCTGAAGAAAATGCAGCAGGAAGGCACCCATATGGCGATTCTGATCGACGAATATGGAGGAACAGCCGGCTTGGTGGCGCTTGAGGACATTCTTGAGGAGCTCGTCGGGGAAATCCGCGACGAATTCGATAAGGAAGAGGAAGATCCGATCGTTCAGTTGGATGAGTCACATGTGGTCGCCCTTGGCACGGTGACGGTGAATCAGATCAATGACGTACTTTTGACCGACTTGAGTACCGAGGAAGTCGATACGATCGGCGGCTGGCTCTATGGCATGAACCCGTCTATGGACGTTGGGGAAACGCTGGAGCATGAAGATTTGACGTTTAAGCTGCTAGAAAAGGAACCGCATCGTTTCAAGAAACTCGAAATCGTTAGGCACGACGCCTAAGGCAGGCGTAAGAAAGCGCGAGCGCAGAGGGAATCTCTGCAGGCTCGCGCTTTTTGGGTTTATGTGACCTAAGATTACTGCGGCCAGCGCCGTCTCAACTCCGCCAGTTCTTCGTCAAGAGGTGTTTCCCCGCCGTACCGTACTTGGTAGTATAGCCGAAGCAACGGGCTTAATGCGGCATCCGAGTCCACTCGGACCCGACTGTTCTCCCTCTCCGAATTCCCCGCGCCAAAGCTGAAACGCCGTCTCCCGGGTTTGGTCGCTTTCGTGGCTTCGGACTTCCGCCCTGTTTCCAACCTTAACTCCTTCACCATTTCCTGCGGCGTCAGATAGGGCTTCATCGGATATCCGCGCTCCTGCTCCTCCCGCAAAAATAAACGATACAAGTAACGAACCCTTTCTCGGTTATCCTTCATTCCCTCCCAACGCTCAGGCGGCTTCCCGGAACGCAGCAGGCGGGATCCCATCTTGCGCCATCCTTGCAGAGTAGACTCCCAAGTGAACAGGCTCGTCTCCTCGTCGAGGTAAGCTGCTTGCTCCGTCGTAGCGCCTTCCCGACGCAACAGGGAGAGCAAACGGTCGATCGCCTTACGCCAGATCCCGCCGGCGTTCTTGTAGAGCCAATACAGTACAAAGCCCAGCAGTGCGGCTATGATCAAGCCACCGAAAGCATAAAAAGCAAAATTTAGGATGCGCGAGAGCAGATCCGGATCGTGAGTTTCCACCGGGATCATGGGCTCCAGCGGCTGAACCCCCACCTCCGGCTGCTCCAACGGTTCGGGTTCTTTCGGTTGCCTAAGCAGCCAGCGTACGACCGCTCTTAGCCATCCTAATAGCAGGCTGCCGATCCAGCGACCGGCTCCGGCCGCTAGCAGCAAGGCGAGTACAAGGATGACGCCGACGAACAAGCGGTTATGGCGGCGGAGACCCGCGGGCAGACGTTCTCCCGAATCACCGGAATGCGAGCTGTAGCGTAAATACTGGTGGTTGGTTACGAACAGGGCGGTGGCCAAGCTGAATACGCCGGCCCAGGTAATCAACGGGACGGTTCCTTGAAGCGCCTCGATTCGCGGGAAAAAGATCCCCGCAAGGAAATAAAGGCCAAGCCCGTCCCAATACAGCCGATAGCTGCCCTGGCGATTGCGGACTGTCATCCCCTGCAGCGAGCAGAGCACGCCGGCGGCAAGCAGCGCGGCGGTTTGCAAGAGAAAGACAGCGACGGAGGGCGCGTTGCCGTAGCCAAGCGCCCCCACTCCGCCGGCCCAGGCGAAGGCGGCCGCGGCAAAGGCCAAGCCGAACCCGAGGGCCACCGCCCCGCGTTGCCACAGCTTATGGAGGCGCGGGCCAGCCAGGACGCCGGCTAGTGACAACAATGGCAACAACCCCAGCCCCGCTACCGGGAACTCCGGCGGCCGGAGAAAGGCCGCGAACAAAATCCAAGCCGGCAGCAGCAGCACGTATTCCATCAGGCAACCTAACCCTATCCGCAGCGTCTGCACAAGGTAAGCGGATTCATTTTCCCCATCACGTTGGTGATTGTCGGCGCGTTCTCCCTTCCCGGCCAGTTCGCGGTCCCGTTCGTCATATTCGCCCCTGTTGCTCATCCGATATCCCTCCCGATCTCCCTGCGAGCGCATCTTCCCTCTTCCCCTCCGACCGGAAGATACTCTTCTTCATTAGCTTCATCATACCACAGAGCAAGGCGCTGCGGGCGTCGCTGAAACCGACGCAAAAAAAGAACCCCGCTCCTCTCGCAAGAGGCGGGGTAGATTCCACTGCTGGCGTGAGTGAGCCGTAAGTCATTTAGATGACTGACGTTTCACTGTAACCGACTCGCTCGACGAGCAAAGGGTTTTTTCGCGCTTCCGTTTCAAATTCCATCATTTCCAACAGTCCGTCATACAGCGAATATCGGGGCTCCCACCATAGGACATCCCGAACTTTGCCGTTGTCCAGTAAGCTCTGTTCGATATCCCCTGCCTGAGCAGGCCGAAATTGCGGCTGGACATTGCGTCCGGAGATCTCTTTCAACATTCCGAGTGCCTCCAGGAGCGAGATGCTTCGTCCACTGCTGACATTCAAAATTTGATTGCCTGAGCTTCGCAGCGCCAGCACATTCGCTTCTGCGACATCTTTGACGTACACGAAATCTCGTGTCTGCAGCCCATCCCCGTATACCTCCAGCGGAAGTCCCGCCATCAACCGCTCCACAAACGCCGTCAGCACCCCATCCTCCCCGGTACGCCGTTCCCGGATCCCGTAAACATTGGCGTACCGCAGAATGGAATAATCCAAGCCGTAGCGTTCGCTGAACGATTGGATATACATCTCCGAAACCCGTTTGGAAACGCCGTAAAAAGACAATGGCTCCGTGCCGTGCGACTCCTTGATCGGCAGATGATCCGGATTTCCGTAGACCGCGGCCGATGAGGCAAACACGATCCGCCGCACTCCAAAGCGTACGCATTGCTGCAACAGCTGAATGGTCCCCAGAATGTTCGTCTCGGCATCGGCCGACGGGTTCTGCAGCGAGCGACGAACGCTCGTTTGAGCCGCAAGGTGAATAACGGCATCCGGGCGTTCCTCTGCAAAAATAGACTCCAGCTCCTCCGAAACGATATCCACCGAGTAATAGGAGACCGACTCGTCCATTTTTCTCGGATTTCCGGCTTGGCCCGTATCGACCACAACCACCTGTTCCCCCTCTTCCAGAAGCCGTTTGACCGTGTGACGGCCAATAAATCCCGCTCCCCCCGTGACTAGCACTTTCATCGTCTCGACTCCCCTATTCCCTAAAAATACCGGCATTTGCCCCGTTTCAACCACCTTATGTAGGCCTAGCCCGAATTAGACTAGGAAAGTGCTGGATCTTCGTCTGTTTGCACGTATTCGCGTATAGAATCCCAATTTCACTAATATACTGCTATGAATTCTTTTAACGAGATCTTGCCTATTTTCGCTAGAGACGGAGTGGAACCCAATGAAAATGAAAATCCGTAAAAAAGTGGCGATACCGGTTGTTCTTCTACTCCTCGTGGCTGGCGGACTGCTGACCGCCTATTTAAAATACGAGCCGTCCCGGCATTTTCGGGAGACCGATATCCCCGTGTTGGCGACGCCGGAGCCAGTTGGCGGGAAAGGGCAGGAGGATCTGTCCGACGGATCTGTCGAGAAGTCGGAACGGTCCGGGGTAGCAAATACGGGGACGACCGTTGAAGCTGCAGCGGCAAATCCCGCACAGACGGAAGAAATCCGCGGTGATCGCGGCAGCTTTAACCTGCTCCTGCTCGCCACCGATGCCCGGGCAAAGGAAGCCTCCCGCACCGACGTGCTGATGCTGGCTCACGTCAATCCGGGACAAAATAAGGTAAGCCTAGTATCGATTCCCCGGGACACCCGGGTCCACCTTCCCGGGATTGGCTTGACCAAGATCAACCATGCGCACGCCATGGCAGAAGCGGGCGGAAAAGGCGGTCACGCCGGTACCCTTGCCGCGATCCAGGCCGTCAGTAATTTATGCCGTTGCTCCCTCAACTACTACGTCAAAACGGACTTCGACGGATTCGAGCATTTCATTGATACGATCGGCGGCGTAGATGTGAAACTAGACGCTCCCGTCAAGCTAACCTACAATTATCGGACCTTGCCTGCCGGGGAGCAGCATTGGAACGGAGAAACCACTCTCGATTTCGTCCGCGAGCGCAAATCGCTGGATGACGGCGATAACGCCCGGCAGCGAAACCAGGCGCTGGTCGTTCAGGCGATCGCCCGCAGGCTGCTCGTGCCAGACAACCTGGCCCAGCTGCCTGAGCTGATCCGACAAGTAAAAGAGGACATTTTGGATACCAATCTGACCGATGCCGATATGCTTAGCCTGGCTTGGATGGTTCGCGGCATCGATCCGGAGGAGATGTATTTCGTGCAGTTTCCGGGGAGCAGCGGCAAAGCCCATGATCCGCTGGTGAATGCCGAGCTTTATTATTGGATTCCGGATATGAAGGCCTGGTCCGAGCTTTCCCGTGAGATCTTAGGGGATGCGCCCGATGAGTAAATCGACCTCGCCTCTTCCCAACGGCCGGCTTCGTCCGGGTGGAGGAGGACCTCGGGGGCTACAGCTTCGAGTGCTGCTCCTCGTCATGTTGATTCTGGCCTTGAGCTGGGGCCTGTTGCTGCGATGGGGACCTGCCCTCCCCTTCCCTGCGCCTACCTTCAACGTGAAGGAAGCCGGCGCTAAGGGCGACGGGATTACGGACGATACCCGCGTATTTTTGCGCGTGATGCGGCAAGCGGCGGCCACCGGCCGGGACACGACCGTCATCGTGCCCCCCGGTACGTACCTGCTCGCCTTGGACGAGCCGCTGCCGCTCCGCAGCGGCGTAACCCTCCGCGGCCTGGGCCGACCCGTCTTGAAGTTCCGTGCGGTCTCCGGCGCCCGCTACGGATTCGAGGCCGTCTCGATCCAAGGGCGGAGGATCCGCATCGACGGCGTTGTGATCGACGGCGGCGCACGGCTGACCCGCGGCATCGGCGTTCACAGCGGTTCGTCAGACGTGGCCATCGTGGGCAGCACGATCCAGGACTTGAACCAGCCGGAGGATCCGCGGCACCCGTTGTCCACCACCGTCGTCGCCGGCATCATGATCTATGGGGACACCGTCGACATCAAGATCCTCGGCTGTACGCTCACCGAGATCGCTGCGCGAGAGGCTGCTCCTGTCGCTCGGGGAATTATGACTTGGGGCGAACCCGGGCGAACGATCGCTCGCCGCGTTAACATATCGGGCAACCTCATCTCTTATATTTCCCCGCGGGAGGATGCGGACGGTATTTATTTCGATCAGCCGCCGGGCTCCTCGCCTTTGTCGGATTCCGTGATATCCAATAATATCATCCACCATGCCGCCAAACGCGGGATCAAAATCTCCGCTCCCGGCGTCGTCGTGAAGAACAACCGAATCGTCAACCCTTACTCCGGGAACAACCGCTATCTCACAACGCCTAGGGACGCGCTGCCTCAGGACATGTACGCAGCGATTTCCGTTTATGCCGGCGATGTGACCGTGTCCGGCAATATCATCGGGGGATCCGGCAGCTACTATGCCGCCATTGAGGCTGACGTCGGTGCGGCGGACGGCATCGTCATTGAGAATAACGTCATCGAAAGCGGTGTGAGCCCTCCTTTTCCCGATTCGAGCGGGATCCGCCTCGACCAGATCGGTGGCTTCCGGATCACCGGCAACGCGATAAACGGCGCAGAAACGCCCATCCGCTTATCCGACAATGCCCGCCGGGCGCTCGCCTCCGGAGCGGGGACGCTGACGGACAATATAGCAAAGTAAGTAGGGGGAGTGAAGTCGGGTTGGGTATCGTTTGGGATGGCATCTAGTATGCGTGTTGTGTGTCTGGCGGGTGCCTGGTGAGTGTCTGGCGGCTTGGTGGTGTTCGGTGAGTGCCTGGTTAGTGCCTATTGAGTTCCTGGTGAGTGTTCCTGTTAAGTGCCTGTTGAGTTGCAAGTGAAGCTTGATTAGTGACCGTTGAGTGTCTGTTGAGCTAGTTTTGTCCCTTTTGGGCTGTATCGTGCACCTGCTTGGGCTCCTTTTCCCTTCAAAATGTTGCATTATATGCAACATTTC
>RCUU01000406.1_pt1 | contig 24361 bp, 12 predicted proteins | sample 2166211 | NCBI WGS metagenome assembly RCUU01 (sample SAMN09932620, study PRJNA488358) | compost metagenome | feature: garden; material: soil; isolation source: compost soil in phenylacetic acid-enriched culture | place: Germany: Experimental Botanical Garden Goettingen | collected 2016-01-27
ACCTGCCCGAGGTGTCCAAGACCTTGCGCGATGCCAGCGCCGCGCTCAAGGCATCGGCCATGTTGCGCGAAGCCTTCGGCGATGAAGTGATCGACCACTATGTACATACCGCCGAATGGGAGCAGCAGGAGTACGACCGGCGGATCACCGACTGGGAACTGCGGCGCGGCTTCGAGCGCTATTGAGGGTGCCATGACAACCAGCATCAAACTGATTTCACCGGTCGATGGCCGGGTCTACGCCGAACGTGCCTATGCCGATGCCAACAAGATCGAGCAGGCGCTTACCGCGGCCACCAGCGCCCAGGCCGAGTGGAAGCGCCGACCGCTCGAGGAACGCGCCGCCCTGTGCAGTGCGGCGGTCGACGCGATGCTGGCGATGCGCGACGAGATCGTGCCGGAGCTGGCTTGGCAGATGGGCCGACCGGTGCGCTATGGCGCCGGCGAGCTGCGCGGTTTTGAAGAGCGCGCGCGCTACATGATCGCCATCGCCGCGCAGGCACTGGCGCCGGTGGAGCCTGAACCCATCGCAGGTTTCCGCCGCCTGATCAAGCGCGAGCCGATGGGCACGGTGCTGGTGGTCGCGCCGTGGAACTATCCGTACCTCACGGCGGTGAACACGATCATCCCGGCGTTGATGGCGGGCAACAGCGTGATTCTCAAGCACGCCACGCAAACCCTGCTGGTCGGCGAGCGTTTCGCCGAGGCGATGCGCCGGGCCAACCTGCCCGATGGGCTGTTCCACAACCTGTTGCTCGATCACCGGCAAACCACGGCCATCATCTCCTCCGGGCGCGTGCATCAGGTGAACTTCACCGGTTCCGTGCAGGCCGGCACGGTCATGGAGGCTGCCGCCATGGGCCGTTTCCTCGGCATGGGCCTGGAACTGGGTGGCAAGGACCCGGGCTATGTGCGCGCCGATGCCAATCTCGAGCACGCCGTGGCAAACCTGGTGGACGGCAGTTTCTTCAACTCCGGGCAGAGCTGCTGCGCCATCGAACGCATCTACGTGGACCGGCAGCTTTACCCGCAATTCGTCGAGCGCTTCGTCGAACTCACCCGCCAGTACGTGCTGGGCAACCCGCTGGATGAGGCCACCACCCTCGGCCCGCTGGTGTCGGCGGATGCCGCCGAAGTCGTGCGCGGGCAGATTGCCGATGCCATGGTGCACGGCGCCAGGGCGTTGATCGACACCAAAGGGTTCGCCGCCAATGCACCGGGCAGCGCCTACCTCGCGCCCCAGGTACTGGTCGACGTTACCCATGACATGGCGGTGATGCGCCAGGAGAGCTTCGGCCCGGTGGTGGGCATCATGCCGGTCAGCGGCGACGAGCAAGCCATCGCCTTGATGAACGACAGCGAGTTCGGCCTCAGTGCGTCGATCTGGACCCAAGACCTGGACGCCGCCGGTCGCCTGGGCGATGAACTGGCCACCGGCACCGTGTTCATGAACCGCTGCGATTACCTGGACCCGGCCCTGGCCTGGACCGGGGTCAAGCACAGCGGGCGCGGCGTTACCCTGTCGCGCCTGGGCTACGAACACCTGACCCGCGCCAAGTCCTTCCACCTGCGCCACGAGGTCTAGACCATGAGCCTGACCGGAAACTGGAATTACCCCACCCGCATTCGCTTCGGTGTCGGCCGTATTGCCGAGTTGGCCGAAGCCTGCCGCAGCCAGGGCATCGAGCGGCCGTTGCTGGTCACCGACAGCGGCCTGGGACGGGCCGCCATCACCACCGACGCACTCAAGTCCATGCGCGATGCCGGCCTGGGCGCCGAGCTGTTCTGCGAGCTCAAGCCCAACCCGGTGGAAGCCAACCTGGCCGGCGGCCTGAGCGCCTGGCGCGCCGGCAACCACGATGGCGTGGTCGCCTTCGGCGGCGGCAGCGGCCTGGACATGGGCAAGCTGATTGCCTTCATGAGCGGGCAAACCCGCCCGGTATGGGACTTCGAAGACATCGGCGACTATTGGACCCGCGCCGACGAAAGCCGCATCGCCCCGGTCATTGCCGTGCCGACCACGGCCGGCACCGGCTCGGAAGTCGGCCGCGCCGCAGTGATCATCGATGAGGCGACCCATACCAAACGCATCATCTTCCACCCGAAAATGATGCCGCAGGTGGTCATCAGCGACCCGGCCCTCACAGTCGGCATGCCGGCCAAGGTCACCGCCGGCACCGGCATGGACGCTTTCTCCCATTGCCTGGAAGCCTACTGCGCCCCCGGTTTTCACCCCTTGGCCGACGGCATCGCGGTCGAAGGCATGCGCCTGGTGGCCAGTGCCCTGGTGCGCGCGGTGCTCACCCCGTCGGACCTGGAGGCCCGGGCGCAGATGCTCGCCGCCGCGGCCATGGGCGCCACGGCCTTCCAGAAGGGCCTGGGCGGCATGCACGCCCTGGCCCATCCGATCGGCGCCCTGTACGACACCCACCACGGCATGACCAACGCGACCTTGATGCCCTATGTATTGAAGTTCAACCGTGCGGCCATCGACGAACGCATCACCCGCCTGGCGGCGTACCTGCGCCTGCCGCAGCCGGGTTTCGACAGTTTCCTGGCCTTTGTCCTCAAGCTGCGCAAGGACATCGGTGTACCCCATACCCTCAAGGACCTGGGTGTGGATGATCTGAAGGCCGACCTGATCGCCGACATGGCCGTGGTCGATCCGTCTGCCGGCGGCAACCCGCTGCCACTGACACGGGATGACGCGGCGAAGATTTTCGCCGCGGCGTACCAGGGCCGGATTTAGGTAGTCAGTCCACTTGCGTTGTACACCTGACCAGGGGCACTCCATCATGAATCCAGTAAGCGAGCCCGGCGCCGACGCGCCGCATGACGACGACGTCAAGTTGTTGCACAGCATGGGCTATGCCCAACAGCTGTCGCGGCGCATGGGCGTGTTTTCCAACTTTGCCATTTCCTTTTCGATCATCTGCATCCTGTCCGGCGGCATCAACTCGCTGGCCCAGGGCACCTCGGGCGCGGGCGGTGCATCGATCGGCATCGGCTGGCCGCTGGGTTGCCTGATCTCGGGTGTATTTGCCATGGCCATGGCGCAGATCTCCTCGGCCTACCCCACCGCCGGCGGGCTTTACCACTGGGGCTCGATACTGGGTAACCGCTTCACTGGCTGGCTGACCGCCTGGTTCAACCTGTTGGGGTTGGTCACGGTGCTGGGGGCGATCAACGTCGGCACCTACTATTTCTTCTTCGGGGCGTTCGGGCCGGCCCTGGGCATGGAAGACACGACCACCACCCGGGTGATTTTCCTGGCGATCCTCACCGGCCTGCAGGCCCTGTGCAACCACCTGGGCATCGGCCTGACAGCCAAATTGACGGATTTTTCCGGCTACCTGATCTTCGCCACGGCCTTGGCCCTGACGGCCGTGTGCCTGATTGCCGCGCCAAGTTACGAGTTCTCCCGGCTGGTGACCTTCGGCAATTACTCCGGGGAAGCCGGCGGTAATGTCTGGCCGGAAGTGTCCAACAGCTGGGTATTTTTGCTCGGGCTGCTGCTGCCGATCTACACCATCACCGGCTACGACGCCTCGGCGCATACCTCCGAGGAAACCCGCCAGGCCGCGCTGTCGGTGCCGCGTGGCATGGTCATGTCGGTGGTCTGGTCGCTGTTGTTCGGCTGGCTGATGCTCAGCGCGTTCGTGCTGATGCTGCCGAGCATGGACGAGGCGGCCAGCAAGGGTTGGACGGTGTTTTTCTGGGCCATGGACACCCAGGTCAACCCCACGGTGAAAACCGCCCTGTATGTGGCGATTTTCATTTCCCAGGTTCTCTGCGGCCTGGCCACCGTGACCTCGGTATCGCGGATGATCTTCGCCTTTTCCCGTGACGGCGGCCTGCCCTGCTCCAAAGCCCTGGCCTCGGTTTCGCCGACTCACCGCAGCCCGGTGGCGGCCATCTGGACCGGTGCAACGCTGGCTGTGCTATTTGTCTGGGGCTCGTCGGTGATCTCCATCGGCGAGACGCCGGTGTACACCATCGTGGTGTCGTGCACGGTGATCTTCCTGTTTTTCTCCTTCATCATCCCCATCGTGCTCGGCCTGTTCACCTTCGGCAGCGCCAAGTGGCCGACCATGGGGCCGTGGAACCTGGGGCGTGGTTGGTACTCGTTCTTCGCCATCCTCTCGGTGATCTCGATGGTGCTGATCTTCGTCATCGGCATCCAGCCGCCCAACGACTGGGCGCTGTACATCACCATCGGTTTCCTGATCCTGACCGCCATCGTCTGGTTCGCCTTCGAAGCGCGGCGCTTCCAAGGGCCGCCGGTGGGCGACATGATCACCCGGCGCCAGGCGGAAATTGTCGCGCAAGAAGAGGCGTTGAACAGAAAGGGGCGCGGATGAACGTGATTGATCAATAAAAAAACGGGGCCTTGCGCCCCGTTTTCATGTCATCCCCCCAGCCCACACTGTGCCGTAGCTGCTGCCGCAAACTGCATCGCTTCTGCGGGCCCAGACGCAGCCTTTGGGCAGCTGCTACGCCATTGTGGTAAACCACACACTCTTGCTCATGCATTAAAGTGCGTGCACTTCCCTGCCGTGGCTACAGGACAATTAACTTCATTTTTTATTTATTTAATGGCCGAACACATCTATATAAAGCCCCCATCGCAGTTGCCTTCCCTTGAAACTTCCACGCGAAACCACTCACCCATTTATCCCAATTTACGTTGCAACATTCCCTGGCAACTAGCGACAAACATGCAAGCCTTTTGCCAAGATATACTATTTTCTAAAACAAAAATAATACCTTTAATAAACAATAGCTTAATCAGACAAACAAACTGCCTTTTCTTCGGCAATCCCCCACCTTTGGGGAAAAATCGGGGAATTATTACTTCCCCCACACCCAACTCGTTACCTCTAAAAAATTACACTTCCCGCCCCTACAAAACATTTTGTTACGACTAAAGTTGCATCTATCCAGGAGCTCCTCCGGCACAAGGACAGCCCGACCCTCGGCAATCCGATTTACAATCGAGCGCATCGTCATGATTAAACCCTTGCACTTTCTTAGTACGCTCAGCCTGGCCTGTGCAATTGCTGGCGGCCTGGTGGCAGCAGGTTTGCCCGCCGGCCCGGCCCTTGCCGCCACCGAAACGGAGGCCGAGGCGCCCGAGCCCCCGGAACCTCCCGAAGCCGAAGAACCTGCCGTCGAAGACCCGGCGCTGGAAATCCCCACCCTGCAAACCCTGCGCGGCGTGCTGCCGCCCGACCCCGCCGGCACCGAAGGCGGGCGCAAGGTCGACCTGATGACCGACTACGTCATCAACCGCGCCGCGGCCGTGCGCCTGGGCAAGGCCTTGTTCTGGGACGTGGACATCGGCAGCGATGGCAATACCGCCTGCGCGTCGTGCCACTTCCACGCCGGCGCCGACCACCGCAAGAACAACCAGGTCAACCCGGGGCAATCCAACACCAATGCCAACGTGGCCTCGATCTTCAACAAGCCGTTCTCGGCCTCCGGTATTCCCGGCGATGTGGCCGCGTATACGACCCTCTCCGGGGGCAAGGGTGGCCCCAACTACACCCTGAAGAAAACCGATTTCCCCACCCACGTGCTGGCCGACCCGCTGGACCGCAATTCGCCGATCCTCTATTCCACGGACGATGTGGTCGGCTCCCAGGGCGTGTTCGATGCCAACTACGTTCGGCCCAAGCAATCGCGCTTCGACAAGTGCACACAACAGCCCGACGGCATCTTCCAGGTCGGTGGCATCAACGTGCGGCGCAGTACCGGGCGCAACGCGCCGACGGTGATCAACGCGGTGTTCAACCTGCGCAACTTCTGGGACGGCCGGGCCAATTTCGTGTTCAACGGTTTCTCGCCCTTCGGCAACCGCGACCCGGATGCCGGCATCTTCGTCACCACGGCCGACAAGCCGACGATCGCATCCAAGGTCCGCCTGGCCCTCAACGACGCCTCGGCCGCGTCCCAGGCCGTGGGGCCACCCGGCAGCGCAGTGGAGATGTCCTGCGGCGGGCGCACCTTTGCCGACATCGGCAAGCGCATGCTCGATACCCTGATGCTCAGCCACCAGCGCATCTCGCCCACCGACTCGGTGCTCGGCCCGGTGTCCGGCCCGCGCCGGCCGACCTACCGCGACCTGATCAAGGCGGCCTTCTATCCGCGCCTGTGGAATGCCACCCAGCCGGTGTCCCTGGGTGGTGCGTCGTACACCCAGATGGAAGCCAATTTCCCGCTGTTCTTCGGCCTGGCGATCCAGCTCTACGAAGCCACCCTGGTTTCCGACCAGACTCCGCTCGACGACTACTTGCAAGGCAACACCCAGGCGCTCGACACCCAGCAGCTCCAGGGCATGGACCTGTTCCTGGGCAAGGGCAAGTGCATCGCCTGCCATGCCGGGCCGGAGCTGACTAACGCCGCCACGCGCTTGCGTCTTGAACCCCATGAGCGCGTCGAACGCATGGTCATGGCCGACAACCTCACCGTGCTCTACGACAACGGCTTCTACAACACCGGGGTGCGCCCGACCTCCGAAGATGTCGGTATCGGTGGCACAGACGCGTGGGGCAACCCGCTGTCGTTCACCCGCCAGTACAACAGCCTGCTAAAGGGCAACGCCTCGCCCGACCCGTTCGAAGTGGACGTCTGCACCTTCGAGGCGCCGCTCAATGCCGGCATCCCGTGCGACGCTTCGCTCAAGCCGCAAATCGGCTTTCGCGATGCGGTCGATGGCGCCTTCAAGACCCCGACCCTGCGCAACATCGCCCTGACAGGCCCCTACTTCCACAATGGCAGCCGCGCCACCCTCAAGCAGGTCATGGAGTTCTACAACCGCGGCGGCGACCGGCGCGGCCAGGACGCCAGCAACACCAGCGGCTTCGACAACCCCGCAGCTAACCAGCACAACGCCTCGAACCTGGACCCGGACATGACCGCGCTGAACCTGAACCCGGAAGAAGAGGACGCGCTGGTCAAGTTCATGGAAGTGGGCCTGACCGATCCACGTGTCGCCTGGGAACGGGCGCCCTTCGATCACCCCTCGCTGGCACTGCCCGACGGCCATAGCGGTGACGAAAACACCGTGCTGGCCCGGCCACTGGACCTGAAGGTGACAACGCCACGCGCCCAGGATGCGCAACTGAACCTCAAGGCGATTGGGGCTGAGGGGCGTTCGCAGAGCGAAGGGCCGTTGCGGGGGTTTTATAACGATATTTGAGTTGTGAAGGCTGTAGACGGTGCCTCAACCAGTGGTTTGGTTGGGGCATTTTTTTGGGAGTGGTTAGGAGCTGCGCAGCCCCGTATTTGGGGGCCAATCCCCAGCCTGGATGCCATGACAACCCCTTCGAATCACCGCCAAACCCGCTCGATACAACCTTTTTTACAAATAATTCCATCAGCCCGACGAATGGCCTGACTTTTGCTCCTGAGGAAAAAGAAGCAGCAAAACGCCATCAACCTCGGAAGGTGACAATCATGCTCACAGGTAACACGCCTCCCCAACGCTTGCGCCGGGCGGCCATCGCCACTGCAGTGGCAGTGGTGGCCAGCCTGGCCAACCTCAATGCGGCACCGCTGGATGATGTTGACCAGCCCCCACCGACCGACCCTTCGGCCTATACCAACCCGCCCGCCGACCCCAAGGCCGCACTCGAAGGCCTGGAAGGATTGCCGGAAGCCAACCAGGGCGCCCTCGCCTTGCCCAATGGGGTTTACGGCGACCGCTCCACCCCGCGCACCGAGAACGTGCTGCCACCGTCACTGCAGAACTCCCGGCAATACCCCACCAACGGCAAGCCCAGCCCCTTGTACGGCGCCCTGCCCTTCACCCAGCAATTGCTGCTGTTCGAAGAGTTCGGCCCGGAGAAACTCGACCCGACCTTGCCGCCGCAGCAATTGCCCTTCCCGGTGCCGACCCTGGGCCCGGCACCGTCACAGGACCCCAACAACGTCGCCCGCAGCAGCCCTTCCGGCGCGGCGCTGGAGGCCTTCCTGCGCCAACCGGGACTGACGCCCTTTCCGACGCAGTTTTCCAATGTGCTGGACCGCAACCCCTGGAAAGCGCAGATCGAAGCCTTCCTCAACCGCGCGCCGGTGGGTTCGCCCGCCGAGGGGCGGCCAGGTGGCAAGGGCTGGTCGCACCAGCGCTGGAACGAGTTCTATCCCCAGGCCGATTTTAAGACCGTGCAGGCCGGTGCGCGGATCAACCAGGGCCTGCGCGACCGGGGCCAGTTGCACAATTACGCCAAGGGTGAGTTCGCCCCCGGCGGGCTCTATTACCAGACCTCCGACCTGCCCGCGACCGCCGGCACCACCCGCGGCATCGACATGCGCTTCCACCCCAACTTCCCGCTGCAGAACCACAAGTCCCTGTGGACCTTCGACGGCACTTTCCCGCCCAAGCTGCTGATGGTGCGTTATGGCCAGCCGCTGCTGATGCGCCACTACAACGCGCTGCCCATCGACCCGGTGGCCAATGCCGGTTTCGGCCTGCACACCATCAGCACCCACGAGCACAACGGCCACTCACCGGCCGAAAGCGACGGCTACGCCAACGCCTATTTCTTCCCCGGCCAGTACTACGACTACCGCTGGCCGCTGCAACTGGCCGGCTACGACACCATCAACACCAAGGCCCAGGACCCACACGCCGCGTTCCCCTGCTCGCCCGGCGAAACCCTATATGTGAACGATGCCAGCCCGGGCCTGAAAACCTGCCAGAACGGCAGCATCAAGATTCGTGGCGACTGGCGTGAAACCATGAGCACCCACTGGTTCCACGACCACATGCTCGATTTCACCGCGCAGAACGTCTACAAGGGCAACGCGGTGATGATGAACTACTACAGCGCCATCGACCGTGGCAACGAGGCCTTCGAGGACGGTGTCAACCTGCGCTTTCCCAGCGGCTCGGCCATGTCCTGGGGCAACCGCGACTATGACGTCAACCTGGTGGTGGCCGACAAGGCCTGGGACCAGAACGGCCAATTGTGGTTCAACCCGTTCAACACCGATGGCTTCCTCGGCGACCAGATGCTGGTCAACTGGCAATACGAGCCGCGCCTGAAAGTACGTGCGCGCAGTTACCGTTTTCGCATTCTCAACGGCTCGGTTTCGCGCTACTTCAGGATTGCGCTGGTCCGCGAAATCGCCGGCAACGGCGGTGAGTTTCCCGGCCCTTCGGGCTCTGGTGTGTCCTATGCACGGGTGCCGTTCCACATGATCGCCAACGACGGCAACATCATGGAGCACAGCGTGCCCTTCGACGGCAGCATGGACCTGGACGGCGACGGCAACAAACAGGACCACAATGCCATCCTGCCGACCCAGGGCATTGCCGAGCGTTTCGACATCATCGTCAACTTCGCCAGGAACGGCATCAAGCCCGGCGACAAGCTGTATTTCGTCAACCTCATGGAGCACAAGACCGGCAAGGGTCCGGAGAAGAACGAACTGTCCCTGGCCGATGTGCTCTCGGAAAAATACAAGGCGGTGCTCAAGCAGACCAGCAAGGGGCCGGAATGGGACAAGGGTGACCCGGTGGTGGGCAAGTTCATGCAACTGCTGGTGCAGCCCTACACCGGCCAGGACCTGAGCATGGACCCGGCCGCCTACGAGCCTGCCAAGAACGGCAAGCCGGCCGGCAAGAAAATGATCCCGCTGACCATCGATCGCGACAACCCGGAGGACAAAGCCAAGCTCAAGGCCGCGCGCCATCGCGAGTTTCTCTTCGGCCGCTCCGATGGCACCGACCTCGCGCCCTGGACCATCAAGACCGATGGTGGCTTCGGCTACGGCATGGACCCACGCCGAATCAGCGCGTCGCCGCAACTGGCCCAGGGCCCGACCGATGCCGGCTTCAGCGGCGACGGCACCCTGGAAGTCTGGAAGATCGAGAACGGCGGCAACGGCTGGACCCACCCGGTGCACGTGCACTTCGAGGAAGGCATCATCCTCAGCCGCGACGGCAAGGCGCCGCCGGAATGGGAAAAATGGGCACGCAAGGATGTCTACCGCATCGGTGAAGGCATCGACAGCTCCGTGGATGTCGAAGTGGCGATTCACTTTCGCGAGTTCGCCGGTACCTACATGGAGCACTGCCACAACACCCAGCATGAAGACACCTCCATGCTGCTGCGCTGGGACCTGGAGCACCCCGGCCAGTTCCAGCTGATGCCGACGCCGTTGCCCGGCTGGGACGGTGTGGAATATGCCCCTTCGGTGGCGCTGCCGACCTTCCGCACCGGAGAGCAGGACGACGACCACCAGGGCGACAACAAAAAACCCATTGCCAACCCCGACAGCGCCAGCACCCGTGCCGGCGTACCGGTGCTCGTCAATGTACTGGCCAACGACAACGACCCCGACGGCAACGTGCCCCTCAGCGTGGTTGATCTCAACCAGCCGGATTCGGGCAAGGGCAGTGTCAGTACCGATGGTGTACGCGTGACCTACACACCACCGGCCACGGTCGCCGAGCCGTTCACGGCGACCTTCACCTACCAGGCCCGCGACGCCAAGGATGCCGAGTCGGACCCGGCCACCGTCAGCGTGGCGGTCACCGCACAAACGGCCGTGGACGAAAACCTGCAGGTCAGCAGTGCCACGGTCACGACTCGCAGCAACAACCGCTACACCTGGGACCTGGCCGGGACCACCTCAAGGGCCACGAGCAACAGCATCAGCGTGACCGTGGCGACCACCAGCGGCCCGCTCAACCTGGGCACGGCCACCCTGACCGCCACCGCCACCGGTGCCCGCTGGCGGCTGACAGCAAACACCACGGGCAGCGGCCCGGCCCCCAACCCCACAGTGACGATTCGTTCGGCCCTGGGCCAATCCATCACGGCGCCCATCGACGCCCATTAAGCCCGCGTTTGCCGGCCACAGGCAGTGGCCGGCAAACGCCGCCGGGGGTTGGGCACCCAGCAGTGGGGGAGGTTTCCCCCAGCCACCTGATCAAGGTGCTTTTCAAGACATATATCGTTGATTCATAACGATTTTACATATTGTTACGCATTTGGCCTGCCTTTTGCTCTTCCTTGGCATACAGGGCAAAACGCTATCAACACGGGGCAAGCCGGGTACGGCATGCAATGAGGCGCAAGAGATGAAACAAATCAGACCGTCCAACCCAACACCCACTCTCTTCAGGCGCTCGGGCATCGCGTCTGCGCTGCTGATCGCCGTCGCGATGGGCAACGCCAGCGCGGTGCCCATCGACGATGAGAGCCAGCCACCGCCTACCGACCCGTCCTACTATCGGCCCGAACCTGCCGACCCCGCTGCCGCCCTGCTGGAAATCAGAACCCTGCCCGAAGCCAACCATGGCTCCCTGGCCCTGCCCAACGGTGTATTCGGCGACCGCAACACGCCGCGTGCCGAAAACATCCTGCAACCGGCGCAGCAGACCTCGTTCAACTACCCCACCAACGGCAAGCCCAGCCCGCTGTTCGGTGCCGAACCCTATACCCAGCAGATCCTGTTGTTCGAAGAGTTCGGCCCGGAGAAACTCGACCCGCAAACCCCGCCGGCGCCGATGACCTTCCCGATCCCGACTGTGGGCCCCGCCCCAGGCCAGGACCCCAACAGCATTGCCCGCAGCGGCCCGGCCGGCACTGCCCTGGAAGCCTTTTTGCGCCAGCCGGGGCTGACCCCGTTCCCCACCCAGTACTCCAACGTGCTGGACCGCAACCCCTGGAAGGCGCAGATCGAAGCCTTCCTCAACCGCGCCCCGGTGGGCTCGCCCGCCGAAGGACGGCCAGGCGGCAAGGGCTGGTCGCACCAGCGCTGGAACGAGTTCTACCCCCAGGCCGCGTTCAAGACCGTGCAAGCCGGTGCACGGCTCAACCTGGGCCTGCGTGACAACAAGCAGATGCACGGCTACACCAAGGGCGAATTCGGCCCCAATGGCCTCTACCACAACACCTCGGGTATTCCGGCCACCGAAGGCACCACCAAGGGCATCGACATCCGCATCCACCCGAAAATGCCGGTGCAGAACCACAATTCGGTGTGGACCTTCGACGGCACCCTGCCGCCCAAGCTGTTGATGGTGCGCTACGGCCAGCCGATCCTGATGCGCCACTACAACGCCCTGCCCATCGACCCCGCGGCCAATAACGGCTTTGGCCTGCACACCATCAGCACCCACGAACACAACGGCCACTCCCCGGCCGAAAGCGACGGCTACGCCAACGCCTTCTTCTTCCCCGGCCAGTATTACGACTACCGTTGGCCGGTACAGCTCGCCGGCTACGACACCATCAACACCAAGGCCGAAGACCCACGCGCCGCGTTTCCTTGCTCGCCGGGCGAAACCCTCTGGGTCAACGACATGGCCCCGGGCAAGAAGACCTGCGAGAACGGCAGCATCAAGATTCGCGGCGACTGGCGCGAAACCATGAGCACCCACTGGTTCCACGACCACATGCTCGATTTTACGGCGCAGAACGTCTACAAGGGCAACGCCGTGATGATGAACTACTACAGTGCCATTGACCGCGGCAACGAAGCCTTCGAAGACGGTGTCAACCTGCGCTTCCCCAGCGGCTCGGCACTGCCATGGGGCAACCGCGACTACGACGTCAACCTGGTGGTGGCCGACAAGGCCTGGGATGCCAACGGCCAGCTGTGGTTCAACCCGTTCAACACCGATGGTTTTCTCGGTGACCAACTGCTGGTCAACTGGCAGTACAAGCCCTACCTGAACGTACGGGCGCGCAGCTATCGCTTCCGTATCCTCAACGGTTCGGTGTCGCGCTACATCAAACTGGCCGTGGTGCGGGAAATCAAAGGCACTGGCGGCGAATTCCCCGGCCCGGCGGGCTCGGGCGTGTCCTATGCGCGCGTACCGTTCCACATGATCGCCAACGACGGCAACATCATGGAGCACGCCGTGCCCTTCGACGGCAGCATGGACCTGGATGCCGACGGCGATAAAAAAGACCACAATGCCATCCTGCCGACCCAGGGCATTGCCGAACGCTACGACATCATCGTCAACTTTGCCAAGAACGGCATTAACGTGGGCGACAAACTGTACTTCGTCAACTTGATGGAGCACGATGACGGCAAGGGCCCGGAAAAGGAAGAGGTGCCGTTGGCCGACGTGCTGTCGGAGAAGTACAAGGCCGTCCTCAAGCAAGGCAGCAAGGGGCCTGAATGGGACAAAGGCGACCCGGTGGTGGGCAAGTTCCTGCAACTGATCGTCAAGCCCTATACCGGCCAGGACCTGAGCATGGACCCGGTTGCCTATGAACCGGCCAAGCCCGGCAAGGCCGCCGGCAAGGTCATGATCCCCCTGACCATCAACCGCGACGATGCCGCCGACAAGGCGAAACTAGCCGCCGCGCGCCACCGTGAGTTCATCTTCGGCCGCTCCGACGGCACCGACCAGGCGCCCTGGACCATCAAGACCGACGGTGGCTTCGGCTACAGCATGGACCCACGCCAGCTCAGCGCCGCGGCGCAACTGTCCACCAACCCGACCGACGCCGGTTTCAGCGGCGACGGCACCCTGGAAGTGTGGAAAATCATCAACGGTGGCAACGGTTGGACGCACCCGGTGCATGTGCACTTCGAGGAAGGCATCATCCTCAGCCGCGATGGCAACCCGCCACCGGAATGGGAAAAAGGCGCGCGCAAGGACGTCTATCGCATCGGCGAAGGGGTCGACAGCTCCAAGGACGTGGTCATGGCGATTCACTTCCGCGAGTTTGCCGGCACCTACATGGAGCACTGCCACAACACCCAGCACGAAGACTCGTCCATGTTGCTGCGCTGGGACATCGAGCACCCTGGACAGTTCGAGCTGATGCCGACGCCTCTGCCCAGCTGGGATGGGGTGGAGTATGTGGCAACGGCAGCCCTGCCAACCTTCCGTACCGGTAATACCGGCAATGGCGGCGGTGATGACGATGGCGATGACAACGGCGGTGACGATGGCAGTGGCGGTGGTGATGACGGCGGTGGCGACGACGGCGGCACGCAACCTGCCAACAAGCTGCCGATCGCCGGCAACGACAGTGCCAGCACCACGCCGGGTGTGGCGGTGACCCTCAATGTATTGGCCAACGACACCGACCCGGACAACAACGTGCCATTGACCGTGGTTGGCCTGAACCAGCCGGACTCGGGCAAGGGCGTGGTCAGCACCGACGGTACGCGCATCGTCTACATGCCACCGGCCACGGTCGCCGAGGCCTTCACCGCAAGCTTCGCCTATGAGGTACGGGATGCCCTGGGCGGCGTTTCGGCAACCCCAGGTACGGTGACCGTCGCCGTGGCGGCTAGTCCGCAGACACCGGTCAACGAAGACCTGCAAGTGACCAGCGCCACGGTCACCGTGCGCAGCGGCGGCCGCTACACCTGGGACCTGTCCGGGACCACCTCGAAGTTCACCGGCAACACCATCACGGTGACGGCGGCGACCACGGGCGGGCCATTGAGCCTGGGCACGGCAACCCTTAGTGCCACTGCCACCGGTGCCCGCTGGCGGGTCTCGATCAGCACCACTGGCAACGGCCCGGCAACCCCCGCGACCATCACGGTCAAATCCAGCGGCGGGCAAACCGTGACGGCACCGGTATCGGTACGCTGACCTCCAGCCCTTCTGTGCTACAGGCCCTCGCGGCCTGCAGCACAGGTTTCGGGTTTAACCCTTGCACAGGACGCCTACCATGATCCGCACAACTGCCCTGGCCCGCATTCTCCTGTCGCTTTCCCTGTGCCTGGCACAAGGGCTGGCACAGGCGGCAGCTGAAAGCGAATCGGCCTCACCCTGGGGCCGCGACTATTTCCCCAACACCGCCCTGGTCAACCAGGACGGCCAGACCCTGCATTTTTTCGACGACATGATCAAAGACAAGGTGGTGGCGATCAACTTCATCTTCACTGCCTGCACCGACTCCTGCCCGCTGGAAACCGCGCGCCTGCGCCAGGTGCAGAAGATCCTGGGTGATCGCGTCGGCACCGACGTGTTCCTGTATTCGGTCAGCATCGACCCGCAAACCGATACCCCGGAGGTGCTCAAGCAGTACATGGAAAAATTCCAGGTGGCTCCCGGCTGGCAGTTCCTCACCGGCAACAAGGACGACATCACCGCCTTGCGCAAAAGCCTGGGCCTGTTTATCGACGGCATCGACAACGGCCGCAACAAGGACCACAACCTCAGCCTGATCATCGGCAACCAGGCTACCGGCCGCTGGATGAAGGCCTCGCCCATGGAGAACCCCTACATCCTCGCCGACCGCCTGAGCAAGAGCCTGCAGAACTGGAAATACGCCAGCAACAACACCCAGGACTATGCCAACGCCCCCACCATCCGCCCACCGAGCGCCGGCGAGCAGATCTACCGTACCCGCTGCTCCTCCTGCCATACCCTGGGCGACACCGAACACGCCGGCATGCGCAGCATCGGCCCGGACCTGGTCGGCGTCACCCGCCAGCGCGACCCGGTATGGCTCAAGCGCTGGATCAAGGAACCGGACCAGATGCTCGCGCAAAAAGACCCGCTGGCCATGCAGCTGTATGAACAATACGAGCGCCTGGCCATGCCCAACCTGCGCCTGGGCGATATCGAGGTCGATGCCCTGCTCACCTACCTGGCCGAAGAGACCGAACGGTTGCAGCCGGAGGATGTGGTGCAGCATGTGCATGGTGAAAACCATGAGCATTCGGCCGGGCAGCATCAGCATCAGGGGGGTTGAAGGCCCTTTGGGCCTTGTCGCAGCCTGGCGGCAGCTGCTACGGGATGGTGTGGGCTGAATTGCTTGTGCTTTTCTTTTGCGATAGTGCAGACGCCGCCGAACGTCCCTTCAGGAGGCTGAACGCAGGCGTTGGGGCGCTTGCTCGGCTTCCTGCCTCGCACCCCACTACGCAATGACCCCACTCGGCCTTCTGACGGGACGATCTGTGTCGCCTGGGAGTTCGCGCACTTAAAAGCCAAAAGCCGATCTGATGCTTTCGTAGCAGCTGCCGCCAGGCTGCGTCGCTTTTGCTCATCAATAAGCAAGACTCAGCCCGCCACCACAAAAATGATGATCGGCCCACACACCGCCAGCAGCACATTGGAAATCGCGTAACACACGGTAAAGCCGATCACCGGGGTGTTGCTGCCCGATTGTTCGATGATCTTGTTCATCGAGGCGGCTTCGGTCTGGGCGCCGGCCAGGGCGCCGAACAGGATCATCGGGTGCAGGCGCAGCACATAGCGGCCGAAATACAGCGCCACCAGCGGTGGCAGCAGGGTCACCACAGCGCCGGCCAGCACCAGCGACAAACCGTGCTCCTGCATCGCCGAGATGGCCGCGGGCCCGGCGAGCAGGCCGACCACCGCCCCGAAGGCGGTCAGGCCGAACTCGGAAAAGGCCCATTGCGCCGCTGGCGGCAGCGCACCAACTTCCGGGTGGCGGGAGTTGTACCAGCCGATCACCAGGGCGGTGACCAGAACGCCGCCGCCAACCCCCAGCTCCACCGGGATCATGCCGATATGGGTCGACAACAGGCCGAGCAACGAACCCACGACCATACCCAAGGCGTGCACCGCAATATCGCTTTTGTAGTGCTTCTCGCGGATGCGCCCAAGGCTTGCGGCGAGCGCTTCGATGCTGGAGGTGCGGCCGGTCAGCGAAATGACATCGCCCCGGCGCAACACGGTGTTGGGCAGCAATGGCAATTCGTAGCCCTGGCGGGTGATGCTGTTGATGAAACAACCCGAGCGTTGCTCGCGATTCATCAGCGCCCGGGCCTGGTGAATGGTCTTGCCGACCACCTCGGGCGAGGTCAGGACGATGTCCACCTGGCGCGTGGGAAACGACAGCGATTGCTCATGATCCAGCTCTGGCCCGATCCATTCGCTGAGCGGGCCTACGGCGGAGCGCAAGGCATAGACAGCGACGATGTCGTCGGCCTGGAGCACCAGAGCGGTATCGCGCTCGACGATGTGCCCGCCGCGCACCACCCGCTCGATGGTCAGGGCCGGGTGTTGTCGCTCGATGGCCGCGATGCTGATGCCCACGGCCGGCCCCTTGGCCAGCACCTGATGGGCCCGCACCACGATGCGCGTGTAGGGAACGGTGAAGGCGTCTTCCTCGCTGGCGATGCCCAGTTCCAGTTCCAGCTCGCGGGCAGCGCTTTTCAAGTCGATGCCCAGCAGCTTCGGGGCAATGGTGCCGACGAACACGATCAGGCCGATGGTGCCGAACAGGTAGGTAATGGCATAGGCAATCGCCATGTGGCTGTTGAGTGTGTCCTTGGCCGCGCTGTCGAGGGCCAGTTGGTTGATGGCGCTGCCCGCCGTGCCCATGATCGCCGTATCGGTCAGCGCCCCGGCGCCCAGGCCCGCGGTGAAGCCGGCATCGAACTTGAAAATCGCGTACATCAACAGGATCGCCCCCAGGGCCGTGGCGCACAGCACCACCGACAATACCACCAGCTTGAGCGTGCCGCGGTTGAGGCTGCCGAAGAACTCCGGCCCGCTCTTGAAACCCACGGCATAGATGAACAGCACGAAAAATACCGACTTGAGCACGTGCGGTATTTCCAGGCCGATCTGCCCGATGACCAGCCCCATCAACAGGGCGCCGGCGACCGAACCCAAGTGAAAACTGCCGATGTGCACCCTTCCCAGCCATACCCCCAGGGCAATGGCCAGGAACACCGCCACCTCGGGGTAGGCACGCAATGTGTTGACAATGAAATCGACCATGAACGAATTACTCCTGCGCCGGTGGCGTGAACCAGTGGTCCTTGGGTACCACCTTGGCCAGTTTCGGGTCGAACATGTAGTGCGGCGACATGATCTGCACGCCGTATTCGTTGAACACGTCCTGGATATTGGCATGCAGCATGGTCAACAGCTCTGCCCTTGGACGCGGCTGGCTGGGAATGGCCTGGGCGACCAGGCGGTATTCCGGGTAGAAGTCCGATAGCGCGATCTGGAACACCTGCGGCGCGGGCGTGGCCAATACGCCCGGCGTGCGGTTTGCCGCCTCCAGCAACATCGCCTCGACCTGGCGCCAGGGCGTGTCGTAGCCGATGGTCACGGTGGTGTCGACCACATAGCCTGGCCCCTGTACCGTGCGCGAGTAGTTCTTGGTCACGGTGCCGGTGATCATCGAGTTGGGGATCGTCAGCATCTCGCCCAGGCCGGTACGGATACGCGTGGTGAACATGCCCAGCTCGGTGACCGTGCCTTCGTGTTCGCCGATGCGCACGAACTCGCCGGGGCGCAGGGTACGGGTGTAGGTGAGGATCAAACCGGCCGCGGCCTGCCCGACCACGCTGGAGGCCCCCAGGGAAATCATCAGGCCGACCAGCACCGACAAGCCCTTGAACGCATCGGTGCCCGCACCCGGCAAATACGGATAGGCCATGGCCAGGGCAAACAACCAGATGGCCAGCGAGGTCAGGCGCATGGTCGGTTGCACGGTTTCATAATTCAACCAACTGACGGTACCCGGTGCGGCCATGCGCTTGATCAGCCGACCGCTGAACGCGGCCACACCGCGGGCGATGAAAAAGATCGCCAAGGCAATGCCCAGCCCGGGAATGGCACCCACGATGCTTTGCAGGATGACGCTACCTACCTCCCACAAATAGCCGTTGAGGCTTTCGCCCCACGGGCGGGTGTAGGGAAAGCGCGATAGCACGAAACTCAGCCACTCGTAGCTCAGCAGCAGGATCAAGGTCCAGCGCAGCAAGCCCAACAGGCGGCTGATCAGGGGGTAGAGGTAATGGGCGTCGATGACCGGGGTTTCGCCCACTTTCAGCGTCTGCGCATGGCGCTTCATCAGCGCGGGCAGCTTGGCCAGCAGCCGCCGCCGGATAAAGCCCACGACCCAGAGCAAGGCGCAATACAGCGCCGTGGCCAGCGCACAGGCCAGTGCCGCCAGGAGGATGAACCGCAGGCTGCGCGCCTGGTCGGTTTCCAGCACCACCTGGCGCAACTTGTCGGCCGCAGCCTGGGCCGCCTGCAACGCCGAACTGTGCTCCAGCGGGTCGACATCACCGGCGGCGACGATGAAGGCGCGGCGCCCGCCCAACAGCACCAGATAGCTGTCCTGCATCGGGTCGATGCTGACGTTCAATTCATCGGCACTGTCCAGGGCCTCGTTGATCACCACCCTCGCCCGCCGAGCCCGCTGTTGCGGCCCTTCGCCCAGCACGCTGGCGCGGAAGGTCATGATGGGCCGGTTGGCCACTTTCAGCTCGACGGCCGCCTGTGCATCCTCTTGTACGTGTTCCTTGTCCAGCGGGTTGAGCGCATAACCTTGCAGCGACCACAGCATCCCCAAGCATGCTACTACCCACGCACTTACCCTGTTCCGCATATCCTGACCTCGGCAAAACGTCCTGTTTTTCGTACATATTTGTACGTAACTACGCCTGCCAGCGTAGTCCAGCATCTGCCGTTGTGTAGGCTTCCGTATGGCGCCGATGGCGTTTAAAATCGCCGGGGTGGTTTGCAACGCCAACCGCTTCCAGATCCAGCCCGAGGGTGAACGCCATGCATGACCCCTACGATCTGCAACGCTTCGTCGATGCCCAGGAACCGACTTTCGAGCGCGCCATGGAGGAACTGCGTGCCGGCCACAAGCGCAGCCACTGGATGTGGTTCATCTTTCCCCAGCTTGAAGGCCTGGGCCATAGCGAAATGGCCTGCCGCTATGCCATTACCGACCGCCAGGAAGCCTTGGCCTACCTGGCCCATCCACTGCTGGGGCCGCGCCTGGAAACCAGCACGCGCGCGGTCATCGAACTGCAAGGCCGCGGCCCACGGGAGATTTTCGGAACGCCGGACGATCTCAAGCTGCGTTCCTGCATGACCCTGTTTGCCTGCGTTGCGCCGCAATGGGAGGTGTTTCAGCAGGTGCTCGATGGGTTCTACCAGGGTCGGGGGGATGCCAAGACCCTGGCATTGTTGGGAGAGGACACGGATCTGTAACGATTGGATCGCCGTGGTGTTTCAGAGAGTCCGCGGTGTCTGCATCGCGGGCAAGACCCGCTCCTACAGGTACGGCACCAATCTGTAGGAGCGGGCTTGCCCGCGATGAAGGCGACACGGTCTGCCTGATTCACCGCGGTGCGGCTATCGCGGGCAAGACCCGCTCCTACAGGCTTTGGCTCAAACCCTCACATTGCGCGCCGGCAAGGACGTGCGCTGTTGGGTCTCCCAGTTCTGCGCCAGGCCCACCACCACATTGGCCGGCGGCAGCATCTTGCGACCACGCACCAGGTCGGCGGCGCGCTCGGCAAGCATGATGGTCGGGGCATTGAGGTTACCGTTGGGCTCGGTGGGGAATACCGACGAGTCGATCACCCGCAAGCCCTGCAGCCCCCTGACCCGCAACTCCGAATCGACCACCGCCATGTCGTCCTCGCCCATACGGCATGAGCCACAAGGGTGATAGGTGCTCTCCAGGTTATCGCGCACGAAGGCGTCGATTTCCTCATCGGTGTTGACGTTTGGCCCCGGTGCGATCTCGCTTTCGCGGAAGCGGTCCATGGCCGGCTGGCCGATGATTTCCCGGGTCAGGCGTACGCAGCGGCGGAAGCCCTCGCGGTCTTCTTCGCGTTGCAGGTAGTTGAAGAGGATCTGCGGGTGCTCGTACGGGTCTGCCGAACGAATCCGCACGTAGCCGCGGCTCTTGGGCTTGTTCGGCCCGGTCAGCACCATGAAGCCATGGCCCTTGATCGGTTTCTTGCCGTCGTAGCGCATGGCCGCCGGCAGGAAGTGGAACTGGATATCGGGCCAGCGCAGCCCCTGCTCGGAGCGGATGAAGCCGCCGGCCTCGAAGTGGTTGGTGGCACCCAGGCCATCACGGCGCAGCAGCCAGCGCAGGCCGATCATCAGCTTGCTCAGCGGGTCCATCTTGCTGTTGAGCGTCACCGGTTCCTTGCAGGCGTACTGGATATAGATTTCGGCATGGTCCTGCAGGTTTTCGCCGACGCCTGGCAGGTCATGCTTGACCGGCACGCCGGCTTTCTGCAGGACTTCGGCCGGGCCGATGCCGGAGCGCTGCAACAGATGCGGCGAACCGATCGGGCCTGCCGAAATGAGGATTTCCTTGTTGCACAGCACCGTATGGGTCTGGCCTTCGTGGTCGTAGGTCAGCCCGACCGCGCGCTTGCCTTCGAGGATGATCTGCCGGCTCATGGCCTTGGTGACCACCGTCAGGTTGGGCCGTTGCATGGCCGGGCGCAGGTAGGCATTGGCGGTGGAGCAACGCACGCCGTCCTTGACCGTCATGTGCATGGCACCGAAGCCTTCCTGCATGTAGCCGTTGCAGTCGTCGGTCTTGATGTAGCCGGCCTCGGCCCCGGCATCGACCCAGGCGCCGTACAGCGGGTTCTTCATGTTGTTGCCGTTGGTGGTGTGCAAGGGCCCGGAACCGCCACGGTAGTCGTCGCCACCGGCGTCGCAACTCTCGGCGCGCTTGAAGTACGGCAGGCAGTTTTTGTAGCCCCAGCCCTGGGCGCCCAGCGATTCCCACTCGTCGAAGTCATAGGCATGGCCACGGATATAGACCAGGCCGTTGATCGAGGACGAACCACCCAGCACCTTGCCCCGTGGGCAGTGCACGCGGCGGCCATTGAGCCCCGGCTCCGGCTCGGTTTCGTAGCGCCAGTTGTACTTGGTGGTATTCATCGGGATCGAGAACGCACTGGGCATCTGGATGATCACGCTGCGGTCGCTGCCGCCGAATTCCAGGACCAGCACGCTGGTGCCGGCGTCTTCGGTCAAGCGGTTGGCCAGTACACAGCCGGCCGAACCTGCGCCGATGATGATGTAGTCGTAACGTTGGCTAGCCATGTTTATCTCCCAAAAGTCGTTTTACTGACCAGCGGCGCGGCGCGACGGGCCTTCTTTTTTTCACCGGTGGTGTAATGCGGGCTCTCGTTCTCGATGCCCTGGATAACGGTTTCTTCACGAACCAGATCGATCGAACGGCTGAGCAAGTAATAGACGACCCCCGAGACGATCAGCCCGACCAGCCAGGCGATGTCGATGCTGCCCAAAGCCTTGGCCAACGGGCCGACATACACCTCACGCTGTTCGACACCGTCGTAGATGTAGAAGAACGGGATCATCGAGGCGAAGCCCACCGCATAGGCGACGATGCCGCGTATGCCCCAGTTGCCGTAGATGTTGTTGTGCGGCATGAAAAAGTGCGGGATGGCGTAGCGGCCCTTGCGCACGAAGAAGTAGTCCGTGAGGTTGACCGAGGTCCAGGGCACCAGGAAGTACAGCATCACCACCAGGTAGATCCCCAGCACCGACAGGCCCTTGCCCGAACTCTGGATGCTCAGGGCCACGCCCAGTTGCAGCGTGATCACAAACAGAATGGCGAGGATGCGCGCCCTGCGCGTCGGTTCGATGTGCTTGATCGAGTCGACACAGGTCAGGGTGGTCAGCTTGGCGCTGTAGATGTTCATGGCGATCACCGGCAGGAACGCCAGGATGGTGACCACGACCACGGCAGTACCAATTGCCGGTGACCAGGTATTACCCACCTGCCCCAGCGCCACCAGGACATCGGTGGAGTGCAGGTGATCGGCCAGCCAGCCACCGACCGAGATCATCCAGGCCCCCGACAGCGAGGCGCCGAGGAACACCACCAGGATCAGCTTGCCGCTGGGGGTGTTTTTCGGCAGGTAGCGCGAGTAGTCCGACACATAGGGTGCGTAGGCGATGTTGTAGCTGGCCGCGGCGGCGAACTGGGCGATGAAACCGGTCCAGTTGAAGCCCAGCGGCGCAGGTGCGGCTTCGCCCGGCGCCAGGGCCGGCAGCACCGCGTCAGGCACCCAGCCCATGACTACTGCCAGGGTCACCAGGCCATACAGCGGCAACGACAGGAACAACGCCCATTTGAAGCTGCGGTGCATCCAGTCGTGGCCGAGAATCGCCAGGATGGTGGCCGGCACGGTCACCGCCACGGCGATCAATGCCGGGTCGAAGCCGAAGAGCGTGTGCAGGCCCTGCATCATCAACACCAGGTTGACGATGTTGAAGCCGGCGAACACGAACAGCGTCGCCAACAACACCAGGATCACCCCGCGGTAGCCGAACTGCGCCCGCGACTGGATCATCTGCGGCAACCCCAGGTGCGGCCCCTGGGAGCCATGGAAGGCCATGAACAGGGTGCCGAACATGATGCCTAGCGTGCCGGCCAGGGTCGTCCACAACGCGGTCAGGCCGACACTGGGGCCGACGAAGCCGATGGTCATGGTGAAGAAGGTGAAGTTGCCCAGGAACCAGAACGGTCCCTGGCTTTTCAGTTTGTCGGTGCGTTCGTGCTCGGGGATGAAGTCAATCGAATGCCCTTCGACCGCCAGCGCGGTGTCGCGGTGTGCAGCGCTGGCGGCCGACTTGGATGAAGTGTTCATGATTTTCTCTCATTATTGTAAATATCATGACAAGGCGATTAAGACCCAACGCCTCAGGGCAACGTTATCCAGACCGCCTTGGTCTCCATCAGGTAATCCAGTTGTTCGGCGCCCAGGTCCTTGCCGAACCCCGACTGCTTGTAGCCACCGAACGGCATCGACGGGTCGATGGTGCTGTGGGCATTGACGTACACCGAGCCCGCCTGCAGGCGCGGGATCAGGCTATGCACCTTGCCCAGGTCGTTCGAATACAACGCCGCGGCCAGGCCGAAGGGTGAATCGTTGGCCAGGGCCAGGGCTTGTTCTTCATCATCGAAGGGCGCGGTGACCAGGACCGGGCCGAAAATTTCCTCCTGGACGATGCGCATGTCGTTGCGGCAGTTGGCGAAGATGGTCGGCTCGACGAAGAAGCCAGGGCCATCGACCGGTTGGCCGCCGTAGACCAGTTCGGCGCCTTCGGCCTTGCCGGTTTCGATGTACTCGGTCACGCGCTGCTTTTGCAGGGCCGAGACCAGCGGGCCGATGAAGCAGTCCGGGTCCAGGCCCGGGGCCATTTTCAGGGTGCGCGTGTAGGCGATCAGCTCACCCAGGAATTGGTCGTAGACACTGCTATGAATATAGGCCCGTGTACCGGCGTCGCATACCTGCCCGGAGTTGAAAAACACGCCGTTGGCGACCGCTTGGGCGGCGGCCGGGATGTCGGCGTCGGCACAGACGATGACCGGTGATTTACCACCGAGTTCGAGGGTCAGGCGCTTCATGTCATCCAGCGCTGCGCGGCCGACAGTCTGGCCGACCGGGGTCGATCCGGTGAAGGTCAGTTTGTCGATGCCGGGATGGGTGGCCATGGCCGCGCCGACCACGCTGCCGCGCCCGGTGACGATGTTGATCACGCCGTCGGGGATGCCCGCTTCCTGCACCAGTTCAGCGAAGCGCAGGGCCGACAACGAAGTCAGTTCGGCGGGCTTGACCACCACGGTGCAACCGGT
>RCUU01000408.1_pt1 | contig 24310 bp, 21 predicted proteins | sample 2166211 | NCBI WGS metagenome assembly RCUU01 (sample SAMN09932620, study PRJNA488358) | compost metagenome | feature: garden; material: soil; isolation source: compost soil in phenylacetic acid-enriched culture | place: Germany: Experimental Botanical Garden Goettingen | collected 2016-01-27
GTTTATTACACTCTGATGGCCTTCCAGCAAGCCTCCAGCGTTTGCTGCACCTGCAGCTCGTCCAGGGGGTATTTTTGAATGATGAAGCCCTTTACGATGGAAACCATAATCCCGTGAATAATCTGATGGGACAAATGCGAATCCATTTCCTTGAATATTCCCTGAGTTTGCCCTTCTTCAATCAGAGAGAGAATGATCTCCCGCGACGCATCCTCCATACTGCGGAGACCCGCCGAAATATAAGGAGAATAGGAATAGCTGTCAATGAACAGAAATTCCTTTGGAGAGGATAATCCAAAATGCAGCCGGTTCAGCTGCAGACATTTAAAACGTTCATACAAGCTTAGACCGGGATTATAATTGCGCAGCAGGGCTTCTTCCATATGCTGACGCGCCGCCTTGTACACCTCGTTCACCAGTTCTTCCTTATTGCTAAAATAGTTGAAAAGCGTGCCGGAGCCTACATTTGCCCGCTTCATGATCTTGGCAATGGTTACTGACTGCAGCCCTTCCTCGTCGATCAGATCCAACGTAGCGCTAAGTATATCTTCGCGTTTACTCATTATATACACCTCGTAAGTTAAATTTAGTGTTCGTCTGCTGAAGTGTCAAGTTAATGGATTGTTTATTCCGCAAATAGAAAGATAATTGTATTATTTTATGAGAAAAAGCTCTTTATTCATACAATATTTAAAACAAGTTGGAGTGAATAATCCAAAAAACACTTGATTTTTGTTTTTTAAAGGCCTATACTTCTTGGAGTAAACATTCCAACTTGAAGGAGAGAATAAAGATGAGCAAAGTATGGCTGATTACCGGCAGCTCGCGCGGATTAGGTCTGGAAATTGCCAAAGCGGTTTTGAACCTTGGGGATAAAGTGATTGCAACTGCCCGTCGTCCGGAGCAGTTGAGCCACCTTGTAGAGAAATATGGGGATCAGGTACGCACGGCTGAGCTGGATGTGACAGATGCTGCTTCAGCACGGGCGGCGGTCCAGTTGGCGCTGGATGAATTTGGTGCGCTGGATGTGGTAGTGAACAACGCCGGCTACGCGAACAGCTCTCCCATCGAGGAGACGCCGGACGAGGATTTCCGGGCACAAATCGATGCCAATCTGTTCGGGGTGATCCACGTAACCAAAGCTGCTCTGCCTGTACTGCGCAAGCAGCGCAGCGGACATATCATTCAGATTTCATCCGTTGGCGGACGCGTAGGGGGGACACCGGGGCTTGCTGCTTATCAAGCGGCTAAGTTTGCGGTTGCGGGCTTCTCGGAGGTGCTTAATAACGAAGTAAAACCTCTTGGCATCAAGGTCACCATCGTAGAACCAGGAGCCTTCCGTACAGATTGGGGCGGGTCATCGATGAGCATTCCTCAGGTCGGTGAAGATTATGAACAGACTGTAGGAGCGATGAATAAATACCGTATTTCCGTAAACGGAAAAGAGAATGGCGATCCGGTCCGTGCCGCCGGGATTATCGCGGGTCTGGTTCGGCTGGAGGAACCCCCTTTGCGCCTCCTGCTAGGTCCCGAAGCTGTAGCACTGGCCCGTGCATCCTCAGATGCCCGTGCGGAAGAAGTAGAGAAATGGGCTGAAATAAGCTGTTCTACCAATTATGAGGATCTGAGTGAAAGGGTTGACAATCCAATTCTTCAGCGAATCCAGAACCAGGCAGGCACGAAACAATGAAACAGTCCAGCCAGTGGCGGGAAAGCTGACACAGAAACCTTTCGTATAGCAAGATTTTATCTTTTGTCAATATAATAGTAGGGTCAGTCCCCAAATGTTAGTGATCGGATACAATCCGATTCAAGGATTTTGGATACAATGACAATAAACCTGACATATCCATTCAAAAGACGGGGCTTACACGCTATAATATGGCCTAAAGATGCCATCCGAAAGGTCTGAGGAATGATGAGCCTGGAAACCTTAAATGAACGAGTGAAAACCGATCTTTCCTATCTTGCTTATGGAGGCGCAGACTGGGTTAGGCCGTTAAGCCATCCCGAAGGCCATGTGTATGACGTTGTGATTGTCGGCGGTGGACAAAGCGGTCTCGGGGCGGCTTTTGGACTGTTGCGTGAACGGATATCCAATATTCTGGTTATAGACGAAAACAGCGAAGGAATGGAAGGACCTTGGGAGACATATGCACGGATGGTCACGCTGCGCACACCCAAGCACTTAACTTCTGTTGATCTGGGGATTCCCTCGCTGACCTTCCGATCCTGGTGGGAGGCGCAGAATGGATCTGAAAGCTGGGAAGCGGTGGACAAAATCCCGCGCGGCGAGTGGATGAATTATCTGCGCTGGTACCGGAGGATTCTGGGCTTGCCCGTGATCAATGAGGTCCAGCTTAAGCTGATAGAGCCCGGTGAAGAGGGGATTCACCGCCTGCATATCTCAGGTGCGGGTGCACCGTCCGGGCAATTGCTGGCGCGCAAGGTTGTGTTGGCCACAGGCATCCAGGGGGGAGGCGAATGGCATGTGCCCCCGATGGTGGCTGACCATCTGCCGAAAGCTCTATACGCCCATACCTCTGAGGAGATAAATTGCAATTCCCTGCGGGGGAAAAGAATCGCCGTTCTCGGCGGCGGAGCTTCAGCCTTTGACAACGCGAATTTTCTGCTTACCGGGGGGGCAGCGGAAGCCCATGTGTTTGTCCGCCGCGAGCAGCTTCCGAATATCAACCCGATCCGCCAGATGGAGGTGTCGGGCATGATTGAACGGTTCCATATCCTGCCGGATTCTGATAAATACGCGGTGATTTCGCATTTTTTCAAAACCAATCAGCCGCCGACCAATGATACCTTCGCCCGTGCGGCCGCTTGGCCGGGCTTCCAGCTGCATCTCGGTTCACCGTGGCTGAAGGTGGAAGCTATCGGCGACAAGGCAGTGGTGACCACGCCAAAGGGGGAATTCTCGTTTGACTTTCTGGTGGTCAGCACCGGACTGCTCAGCGACCCGGGGTTGCGTCCGGAGCTTCGGCTGGTCGAGAGCCATATCGCCCGCTGGAGCGACTGCTACGAAGCACCGCCGGAGCTGGCGAACCCGCTCCTGGATGCGCATCCGTATCTCAGCCCGGGCTTTGCGCTCCAGAGCCGGGATGAAGCAGGCCGGACGCTCGTTCACGGACTGTTCGTCTTTAACTATTCAGCCCTTGCCAGCTGCGGCCTGTCGGCGTCGGCAATCTCCGGCATGAAGAACGCGGTACCGAAGCTTGTAGCCGGGGTAGCCGACCAGTTGTTCACGGATGACCGCGAAGAAATCCTTAATGCTTTTTTCGCCTATGAGGAGGTTGAATTTACCGGAGTGTGGCCTTTGAAAACAGTGGGCAGATGAACAGCAATTGTACATTTATAGTCAGGGGGCGTCTCACTAGCAGATTCATCTGCGAGAGAGACGCCCCCTTTTTGGATAGGAAATTATACAATGTAAAAAATGTGGATATCTTGGAGGCTTCAAATGATACAGGTGTGCAGGAGTGATGGGGTCCCAACTGCGGAGTGAGACGGACTGAGAAGATCTTATTTTGTGAAAAAGCCTGCTTTTCTGGATGATTCGGACTCAGGAGCCTTTATATCCGTTGTTTGGGCCCAGAATGAGTGGAGATTGATCAAATAACGGATTCTCAGTCCGTTTGACCCGCTAAATGGCTTGATCCGCCCCAATAACGGATCTCCTGTCCGCATCACCCGGGGATTAATCGGGAAGGGACTTCATCATGTCCTCAGAGGGAGCCAGGCTAAATCATGTTCAATGTATGTTCAAACCACGCCAATTGGGCGGCAATCTTGCCTTTTGTACAACAGTTCGGGACTCGAAGGACCAGAGCATGAATAAAGCAGAAATGACCGGTTTCCACGGTTGATTCTAAGCTGGACAAGCACGCTTTCGCCCATCGGCACCGGGTCCACCGAATCAAAGGCAGTTTTGCCTTTATTCAAGTCATCGCCCGGCCTGCCGTTGACCTTGCGCCTCCCCTCATTGATAATATAGAGAGTTCACATTTCTTCTGGAGATTGGAGTAAGACCATGAGATACCGCAGTATGGAAGAATGTATTACCGATTTGGAGAAACATGGACATTTGGTCCGCATACATGAGGAAGTAGATCCTAACCTTGAGATGGCGGCGATTCATCTGAAGGTCTACGAAGCGGGCGGTCCAGCCCTTCTTTTCGAGAAGGTCAAAGGCTCGAAATACCGCGCCGTGTCGAACCTGTTCGGCACAATAGAACGCAGCAAATTTATTTTCCGCGATACCTGGGAATCGTCCCAGGATGTGATTGCCTTGCGCAGTGATCCCATGAAGGCGCTCAAACAGCCTTTTAAATATATCGGCACAGGGCTGGCGGCCAGAAAAGCGCTGCCGCTGAAGAAGGGAAACGGCGTTCCGGCCGGCTTCGAGGAGATTCAGATCTCTGATCTGCCGCAGATTAAGCATTGGCCGGGCGATGGAGGCGCTTTTGTCACTCTGCCGCAGGTTTATTCCGAGGACCCCGACAAGCCGGGCATCATGAATTCCAATCTGGGCATGTACCGTATTCAGCTCAGCGGCAACGAGTATGAGATCAATAAGGAAGTCGGCGTGCATTATCAGATCCACCGGGGCATCGGCATTCATCAGGCCAAGGCCACAAAGCAAGGACAGCCGCTCAAGGTCAGTTGCTTCATCGGGGGGCCACCCGCGCACACCTTGTCTGCGGTTATGCCCTTGCCCGAAGGGTTAAGCGAGATGACCTTCGCCGGGCTGCTGGCCGGACGCCACTTCCGCTACAGCTATGTAGACGGCTTCTGTGTCAGCAGTGACGCCGATTTTGTGATTACTGGCGAGATTCACCCCGGCGAGACCCGGCCGGAGGGGCCTTTTGGCGACCATTTGGGCTACTACAGCCTGACCCACCCGTTCCCTGTAATGAAAGTGCATAAGGTTTATGCCAAAAAAGGCGCCATCTTCCCGTTCACCGTTGTGGGACGCCCGCCGCAGGAGGATACCTCCTTCGGGGAATTGATTCATGAACTGACGGGTGGTGCGGTGAAGCAGGAGGTGCCGGGAGTCAAAGAGGTGCATGCGATAGATGCCGCAGGTGTACATCCCTTGCTGTTCGCCATTGGCAGCGAGCGTTATACGCCTTACCAGCAGTTGAAGCAGCCGGCGGAGCTTCTCACGATCTCTAACCGGATACTGGGAACAGGCCAGCTTAGCTTGGCGAAGTACCTGTTCATTACTGCCGAAGAAGAACAGCCGGTCAGCACGCACAACATCGAGCACTTTCTGACCTATATTCTGGAGCGGATCAATCTGCGGCGGGACATCCATTTTCAGACCAATACAACAATAGATACACTGGATTATTCCGGCACAGGAATTAACAGCGGCAGCAAAGTGGTTTTTGCAGCGGTGGGAGAACAGAAACGAAACTTATGTGCGGAGGTGCCGGAGATTCTTGAGAATCTGCAGGAGTTCGGACAGGCCCAAATGATTATGCCGGGGATCGCAGCACTGCAAGGACCGAAGTTCATCGATTATGCGCAAGCCCGGCAGGAAACGGACAAGCTGAGTGCCGCTATTCAGGAACAGGGGGCTCTGGATACATGCCCGATGATCATTTTATGCGATGACAGTACGTTCATGAGTGAAACGTTGAATAACTTCCTCTGGGCGACCTTCACGCGCAGCAATCCCTCGCATGATATTTACGGGGTGAACAGCGGCGTGGAGAACAAGCACTGGTACTGTGATAATGTGATCATCGATGCACGTGTGAAGCCGCATCAGGCACCGCCGCTGATCCCGGATGCTGAGGTGGAGCGGAAGATTGAACGCTTTTTTGTACAGGGGGCCGCTTTAGGCGGACTGCGCAAATCGCACTAGGAATTTAAATACCGTGAAGCAGAGCCGAAGGGGATAAAGCTATGAAAGTCCGGAAACACAGGCAGAAGGTATAGCCGGGATGAAAATTGATCGTCTGCTGGGGATCGTGGTCTATCTGCTGAACCGCGAAACGGTTAGTGCCCGGGTGCTGGCTGAGAAGTTCGAGGTGTCTCCGCGGACTATCCAGCGTGATATGGAGTCCATCAGTCTTGCCGGAATTCCCGTGGGTTCGCTGCAGGGTCTGAATGGCGGATACTACATCATTGACAGCTTCAAAATGAACAGACAGCTCCTCCAATCCGAAGATTATGCGTATATTCTTGCTGCGCTGAAGGGCCTGTTATCCGGGTATGACAGCCTGCGGGCACAGGGTACCGTTGAGAAAATGACCGCCCTCGCTCCGGATAGAGCAGTACTTGGACCAATGTTCCAGCTGAACCTGGGCGTGCTGCGTGAGGGAGAGGAGACGGCTGAGAATATAGCTGTGGTGGAAAAGGCGATAAGAGACAAAATGAAACTCGGATTTCAGTACACGGATGCCCGTAATGCCGTATCGGCCAGAGGTGTGGAACCGCTGATTCTAACCTATAAATGGTATGCCTGGTATCTGTTCGCCTATTGCTGTGACAAGCGGGATTACCGGCTGTTCCGCCTCTCCCGGATGCGGTCCGTTCACCTTATGCCGCAGGCATTTGATCAAACGCATGGGGATGCGGAGCTGCTCCTGTCAGAGCATGGGGATCTACGGCCTCAAGTCAAAGTGCGTCTGGCCAGCAAGACGGAGAACAGAGTACTGCTTCAGGAGGCGTTTCCGAATGCAGAGGTGCTGGAGGACCGTGGGGATGAACTCCTGATGTCCTTTATCGTTCCGGAAGAGGAGGGTGGCTGGTTCGGAAGGCTTCTGGAGTTCAGCCACCTGATTACGGTGCTTGAGCCAGAGAGTCTTAGACGGAGGATGTACAGCCAAGCTGCGTTAACCTTGGAAAAATATCGCGTGTGAATCCTTACATAATCTTGAGTTAGCCTGTCCCGTTTCTTGGGATGGGCTGTTTTTTTGCGGAATAATGGAATGATGCCGCTTCGGCAAAAAATAAAAAAATCCAGTGGGATCAAGGAGAAATATGAAGGATGAATGATGGCGTTTTTTGTTGCCGGAAATGGGCTGCGGCCTTGCTTATAAATTCAAGCTTGCCTTAAAGTGAACTTTAAGGAATATGATGTTCCCGAAGAATCGAATGGAGGGATATCATTATGGAATCACAAGCAAATAAGCATTTCACTGTTCAAGCTCCGCTCGCGACGGGGTTCGATGCCCGGACGACGGCCGCTGAAGTAATCGGAAGCCTGAATCTGACCGGCAAAGTAGCTATTGTAACGGGCGGGTATTCCGGAATTGGCCTGGAAACCTCACGGGTGCTTGCCGAAGCGGGAGCCACTGTAATCGTGCCGGCACGGACACCGGACAAGGCTAAAGCTGCGGTCTCCGGCATCCCCCGCCTGGAGCTGGAAGCCCTTGATCTGATGGACCCCGCCTCAATCGACAGCTTCGCCCAGAGGTTCATCGCATCCAGACGGCCGCTTCACTTCCTCATTAATAGTGCGGGCATTATGGCTGCACCGCTGGTACGTGATGCGCGCGGTTATGAGTCGCAGTTTGCCACCAATCATCTGGGGCATTTTCAGCTGACGGCCCGCCTCTGGCCAGCATTGCAGCAGGCGGGTCAGGCCCGGGTTATCTCGGTCTCCTCGCGGGCACACAGACTCGGCGGCGTTGATCTGAGTGATCCGAACTTTGAACGGCGCGAGTATGACAAATGGAAGGCTTATGCCCAGTCGAAAAGCGCGAATGTGCTGTTCGCGGTAGCCTTGGATGAGAAAGCCAAAGCGTACGGAGTAAGGGCTTTTGCCGTTCATCCCGGCCTGATCCCTTCCTCGGGAATCGGCCGTTTCCTGGAGACGGAAGAAGGTGGTGTGAAGCCCATCCAACCGGTTCAACCGGCTACAAAAGAAACAAAGGAGCAGGCAGCAGGCAGGGATAACCCCGACTTCATGAAAAACACGGAGCAAGGTGCGGCGACCAGTGTCTGGTGTGCTGTGAGTGAACAGCTTGAGGGCCTCGGAGGCGTCTATTGTGAGGATGCCGATATTGCCGAAGCGGTTCCGGGTGACAGTGTACAGGGCTCGGGAGTTTGGCCTTGGGCTATTAACCGGGAGACAGCGGGGCGGCTGTGGGTGCTCAGCGAGCAAATGACCGGAGTGGAATTCAAGTTCTAAGCGGCCTTGACTTAAAGTGCACTTTAAGCCGTATACTAAGGGGAAACTGGATCACCGCTGTGATCAGAGGGAAGTGACTTCCTTGGGAATCTCCATCAAAGAGGCTTCAGAGAAGCTGGGGCTGCCTGCGCATACCATCCGTTATTATGAAAAGGAAGGGCTGCTTCCATCCCTTCGGCGGGATGAACACGGGAACCGTATATTCGAGGAAAAGGATCTGGAATCTATCTCGCTTATGAACTGTTTTCGGGCAACCGGACTGCCGGTGGCCACCCTGAAGCAAATGGTGGACCTGACACTTCAAGGTGACTCTACCATTCCGCAGCGTGCGGCCATTCTCCGTGAATACAAGCGGGACCTGGAGCGCCAGCAGCAGGAGCTGGACCGGGCTTTTGCCGTTGTGAATATGAAGCTGTCCAAGTACGCTCTGCTGGAGCAAGGCCGGTTGGCCCCGCAGGATCGCATGGGACTCTAATGCATTTACATTAACCGCACATAAGAAGGGCGCCCGCATTGGGGCGTCCTTCTTATAATGTAAGGGGGAAGGCAAATTGTTTTGCTTCCTGCAATCCTCAAGCCTACCGTTGTCTTGAGAGCAAATTCCATATGCGCCCTCAGGCCGTAAATATCTCTGCCCTGGACTTGATGCGTCTGCTGTCGATGACCATTTCATAATCCCGGATCAGTCCGTCGAAAATCTGTTCCCAGGAGCGGCCGAGCGCCTGCTTCCGTCCCTCGATCCCCATGGACGCCCGCAGCATGGCGTCCTGGGACATGCGGCAAATTTCCTCCGCCAGCGCGCCCGAATCATGCGGCTCAAAAAGTGCACCGGTAATCCCGGGCACGACCAGCTCCTTGCTCCCGCCTGCTCCGGCGGCAAGAACAGGCAGCCCCGAGGCCATAGCCTCCAGCACTACATTGCCGAAGGTTTCTGTGCTGGAGGGGAACACGAACAGATCGGCGGAGGCATACAGCTCCGCCAGCTCTTCGCCGTGCTTGACGCCGGTGAAGGTGACATTGCGCGGAGCCTGTGCCCGCAGCTCGGGCAGCAGCGGTCCGTCGCCAACTACCAGCAGGTGGACCCTGGCGGCGACGGAGTCCGGCAGCAGCCGCATGGACCGGAGCAGGGTGGCGATATCTTTTTCCGGGGCAATCCGGCCTACATACAGCAGTACCAGCGGAACGGCAATTCCATAGCGCTCCCGTATGTTGGCGGCTTGGCGTTTATCCGGCGAATACTGCCGGCAGTCAATGCCTCTGGACCAGAGCTGCAGCCGCTCGAAGCCTTGCTCCCGAAGAATCTCTATTGTTTCCCGGGACGGGGCAAAGGTGGCATCGCAGGAACGGTGGAACCATTTCATGTACCTCCAGTAGAGTGGAACAATCCGGCGCATGCGGTAATATTCAAGGTAACGGTCGAAATGGGTATGGTAGGAGGCTACATGGGGCAGGCCTTGCCTGTGTGCATAACGGAGGCCGCACAGGCCGATGTTGAACGGGGTGGCCATATGCAGCAGATCGGGCTGGAAAGCGCTCAGCTGGCTCTGAATAGAGGACATGCTGGGGAGAGCAAGCCTGCACTCCGGATAGAGAAAAAAAGGGATGCTGGCAACAGGCCGGACCGGATCGGGGTAGCTGTCCTCGGGGGCGGATTTCGGCGTGAACAGCAGATGCTCAATCCCCCGGCGGTTCAGGTAGCCGGTTAACCGGCCAAGCGTGCGGGCGACACCGTTGGTTTGCGGAAGAAACGTGTCCGTGAATAAGGCCAGGCGCATGGAATCCCTCCCTATATGTTTCTTGCCCTGATCTTATCAAGCGAATATTTCAAGGGCGTTAACCGGGGGTTAAACAAATACAGTGGACAAATACAGTAAGCAAAAAGTAGTGCCAAAACATTATAAAATCTTTATTTTCTCTTGGTAAGCTGTATCCAGACAAGCAAGAGAGGATGAGATTAGATGCAATACATACTGGAGACCAAACATTTGAGCAAGCGGTTCAAGCGGCAGCAGGCCGTGGAGGACGTGTCACTGAAAATCCCGGCAGGCACGGTATACGGACTGCTTGGACCCAATGGAGCAGGCAAAACGACGACACTGAAAATGATAACAGGACTTCTGCGCCCGGGCAGCGGAGAGATTCTGATTGGCGGCAAGCCCTGGGAGAGGAAGCACCTGGAGCGGATCGGCGCATTGATCGAGGCTCCGGCGCTGTATGGGAACCTTACGGCACGGGAGAACTTAACGGTGCATGCGAAGCTGCTGAGGTTGCCTGCGCAAAGGCTGGAAGAGGTGCTGCACACCGTGGATTTACAGGCGGCAGGCTCCAAAAAGGCCTCCCAATTTTCCCTGGGTATGAAACAAAGACTGGGCATCGCAATTGCCCTGCTGAACCGTCCGGAGCTGCTGATTCTGGATGAGCCGACGAACGGGCTGGACCCGCTGGGCATTCAGGAGCTGAGGGAACTGATCCGTTCCTTCCCGGCGCAGGGAATCACGGTGATTCTCTCCAGCCACATTTTGTCCGAGGTGGAGCAGATCGCCGATCATATCGGGATTATCAGCGGCGGAAGGCTGGGCCATGAGAGCAAAATACACAAAGGCGAGGACCTGGAAACCCTGTTCATGCAGGTGGTTGCCCGGAACCGGGAACAGGAGGGGGTGCAGCATGCTTAATATCCTTCAGTCGGAGCATTTAAAATACAGACGGAGTTTTTCTGTGAAACTGGTCTGGGCTGCCCCGTTATTTTTTGTGCTGTTCGCGCTCGTTACCCTGCTGTATCTTCCCAAGGGGCAGACTCTCCAGGGTGACCTGTTCCTCAGCATGGTGTTCAACTGGTGGCCGTTTATATTCGTGCCGCTTGGTACGGCGCTGCTGTGCGCACTGGCCGAGGTAAGGGAACGCAAGGCCGGGAATTACCGCGGCCTCCGGCTTCACAATGTCCGTCCCGGAGCGTTGTGGTTCGGCAAAATCATGGTGCTGTCCTACTATATGCTGCTGTCCTCACTCGGAACCATCGCTGCTGCTCTGATTGCCGGTCTGCTGATTACGGATGGAACCCTTCCAATTGAAAAGGTTGTGGCTGCCAGCCTGCTCACATGGCTGGTCTCGTTAAGCCTGATTCCGCTCCAGCTGCTGGCAGCGGCGTGGAAGGGCATGGCGGCATCTATCGGACTGGGTGTTGCCGGCATGTTCGCCGGTGTAATTGCCGCACCCGGACCGAATTGGCTCTATGTGCCATGGAGCTGGGCGCTTCGGCTGATGTGTCCGGTAGCCGGAGTACATCCGAACGGAGTCCCGCTGGAATCTGGTGACCCGCTTCTGGATACCTCGGTTATTCCGGTGGGAATTGCCGTATCCCTGCTGTTCTTTGTGGCCAGTTCCTGGCTCACAGGAGTGTGGTTTGCCCGGAGAGAGGTGAAGTAGAGATGCTGCTGCGGTTGTTATCCTCTGACTGGCTCAAAACGAAGCGGACGCCGGTCCGCTGGCTGACGGGTGCGGTGGTTCTGGCCTATCCTGCACTGCTGCTATGGTATTTTGCCCGCCCTGTGCGTACGGCGGAGCTGCCCTATGATATGCACCAGGCCTTTTTTCAATCGGCCAGCATTATTCTGCCTGTCGGCATAGGTTTGCTGGCCGGGCTGCTCGCGGCCCAGGAAGAGAACGCCGGCCATTTCAACGGGCTGCTGGGGCAGAGCGCACCCAGAACGCTGATCTATCTAAGCAAGCTGCTTCAGCTGGTTTTACTGATGACGGTATGCCTGTTCGGCTCCCTGCTGGTGCTGTTAGCCGGAATGCGCTATCTGCTTCATATCGAACAGCCTGCCGCCGGGATATTTATGCTCAGCGGCCTGCTTGCACTTGTGGGCAGCCTGGCCATATGCGCGCTGCATCTGTTCCTGGCGCTGGCTTTTGGGCTTGGCGCTTCCGTCGGAGCAGGGGGGGCGGGACTTCTGGTTGCTGCCATCGTAGGCACCACCTCCGTAGGCGATGCCATCTGGCCTTGTGTGCCATGGTCCTGGCCCGCGCGGCTGGCCGGACTTCCTGCCTTGGCTATGCCCGGAGTATCCCTGCCGGTGGGGTTCCAGTTATCCGGGTTTATGCGGGAACAGTTGATCCGGGGCCTCGTTCCGGCTTGTGCGGTATTCATGCTGGCGGCCGCTTGTAGTATACTATGGTTTTGTAGATGGGAAGGCCGTAAGAGCTACGAATGACGGAGACAGGAGGGATAGATTGAGCAGGATTCTGATCATCGACGATGAGGAGGCCCTGGTTCTGCTGCTTACCGATGAGCTGAAGGCCAAGGGGCATGAGGTGCTTGCCGCTTATGACGGCAACGAAGGGGTCAGGCTGGCGGACGGCGGGCCTGATCTGGTTATCCTCGATATTATGATGCCGGGGATGAACGGCTTTGAAGTCTGCCGCAGCATCCGCGACCGGGTAAGCTGCCCGATTATTTTCCTGAGCGCCAGGCAGTCGGAAGCAGACCGGGTCCGCGGGCTGACACTGGGCGGCGATGATTATGTGATCAAGCCGTTTGGCCTCCGGGAGCTGCTGGCCCGGATCGAGGCCAATCTGCGGCGGGAGGAGCGGTCGCGGCAGAAGCCTCAGCAGCAGAGCCGGCTGCGGTTCGGCAAGCTGGAGCTAAGCCTTAAGGAACGGCTGGTCAGCGTGGCAGGGGAGCCTGTCACTCTGACCCGGCGGGAATATGAGATTACCGAGCTGCTGGCGCTGCATGGCGGACAGGTTTTTTCGCGCGAGCATATTTATGAGAAGGTGTGGGGCTATGATGCCGAAGGGGACGCCTCCACCGTTGTGGAGCATGTCAAGAAGATCCGGGCCAAGCTGGCCGCTGCCGATCCATCCGGTGATTATATCTCTACTGTGTGGGGAATCGGCTACAAATGGACAAATCCGTAAGCAAGGGGCTGCCGTATGAACAAAAGACCGCTTAAAACCCAGTTTCAGCTGGCCTTCACCTGCATAATCCTGGCCAGTGTGGTGGCGACGGTGATCACTTATGCACTTGCCGTGCTGCTCTTTATGCGGGTGGAGAACAAGCTGGTCTATCCCGCCAATCATTATGAGAAGCACCTGCCTGCCATCGAAAGCTACATTCTGCAGCAGCAGACGGCGCTGCTTGCCTCATCCGCCAGACCGGCGCTGGAAGCGGCGATTCCGGGCGAGGGCATCACTTACCAGGTGGTGGACGGGAATGCAGACAAAATATACGGAACACTGGATAACGTACATATTCAAGGCCCGGCGGAGCTGTACAAGCTGTTCAACACGACCATTGGTGATCAGGGCAGATATGTGCGCACAGTGCCGATCATCGACACGGAAGGTGCAGTACAAGGTGCGGTGCTGCTGTCCTATTCACTGAAGCCTACCTATGTGAATGACTCCGGCAACTGGTGGCTGACGGTGATTTTCATCGGCGCACTGGTGTCGCCCTTCCTCTATATCATCTTGTTCTCCCTGTTATTCTCGCGGATTGTTGCCAGCAATATTAACAAGCCGCTGCGCCTGCTGATGGAGGCTGCCCGCAAGATTAAAGAGAAGAATCTCGACTTCGAAATCGGTTATCGTTCAGACAATGAGCTGGGTCAGCTCAGCAGTGCTTTTGAAGAGATGAAGGCGGAGCTTGCAGGTTCGCTCTCGGCACAGTGGCGGATGGAGCAGGAGCGGGTGGAAATGGTCGAAGCGCTGGCGCATGATCTGAAGGCTCCGCTCTCTATCATTCGCAGCTATACCGAAGCGCTGATGGATTTGGGAGAGGCGGAAGAGGGAAGACTGCACCGTTACCTTGGCGTGATCCACGAGAATGCGGACAAAAGCACTGAACTGGTGCGGCAGATGCAGTATACCTCGGACATGGAGCGGGCCGGTTCCGTGCTCCATCCGGAGACGTTTGAGCTGGCGCCCTTTCTGGAGCGCAAAATCAAGGCTTACGGGCCGGAGGCCAGCCGGAAAGGGATTGAAATATTTCTGCGGATGGAAGACACAGCCGGGATTTCACTATACACCGATGCAGAACTGCTGGAGCGTATTCTCGACAATGTGGTGATGAACAGTCTGGAATATACACCAAGTGGAGGTTCTATTTCAGTTTCCATTACCATGCGCGGCAGCCGCGTCTTGTACGAAATCTGTGATACCGGTCCCGGCTTCAGCCGCAGGGATCTGGAAAAGGCTGTTCAGAAATTCTACCGGGGGGATGATGCCAGAGCCAGCAGGGCTGGCCATTCCGGGCTTGGTCTTTATATTGCGAAGCAGCTGGCTGCAAAGCTGGGCGGATCGATCCGGCTGAGCAACACACCGGAGGGTGGAGCCTGCGTGGTGGTGGAGCATGAAGGCGGCAGGCCGATGAAGGGAAGCATAGATGAATAGTTAGATGAGTGGATGAATGATAAATGATGAATGGTGAGTTGTGAATTGTGGATGGTGAATGGGAAGAGTGTTTTTGTGAAGAATGGATTAGTGGTGAGTGTTGAGCATAGAGCGTAGAGTGGTGAGTGAGTGTTAAGTGGTGAGTGTTGAGCGTTTAGTGTTGAACAGTGAAGAGGCCTGGAGAGATCGTTCCGGAATGTTTGAGAACGGCCACACCGGGTATTCAGAGGTATCAGGATGAAGGAGGTGCGAAGCTATGAATAAGGATTTGCCGCCTGAGGTTCCCCCGAAGGTTGTTCCCGAAGTGAATCCGGACCGGATACCGGAGCCCAAGCCCGCTGTTATTCCTCCGGAAGTAGTACCGCGGGAGCAGCCGGAAATTCAGCCGCAGGTACCGCCGGAGATTGTGCCGAAGGAGCCGCTGTAGGCGCTGGTGACTTGAACGCAAAGAGCTGAACTGCCCGAGGCGCCGCTGGGTTCGTCCGTTTGTAAGTTGTGCGTGGTAGAAGTATATCTTGTACAACATGATGGTTTCCATAAAAAAGACAGCAAAGCAGCGATTCTCCGTTGAAAGAGAATCGCTGCTTTGCTGTTGCTGCTGCTTGGGGCAGCAACAGTTCTGCTGTCTGCTATCCATACAAGCAGTTTCACTGCTGCCTGCAATCGCACTCGCAGTTCTCCTTCTGCGATCATTTTTTGCTGATCCGGACTACAGATCCGTTATATGCTTCAAATCCTCTATGTAGCGGGGATCGCGGACTCAGGAGACGCTATATAGGCTCAAACGATGCAAATGTGGGGGAATCAACTCAAATAACGCATTCTCTGTCCGCATAAGCGGGTAGAGGGCAGGATTTTATGTGAACAGCGGATTGTGTGTCCGAAACGAATGAGGAAGACCGCAGCATAAAAGGAGGCGGCCCACTCAGAGTAACCGGGTGTGGTGGTGCCGCCAGAGGATTACAGAAAATGTTAGTTTTACAGGAGTTCCACAGAGTACAAGGCGGCTGCATAAGCAAAAACAGACCTCCAAGCGGAGATCTGTCCCGGTTCTGCTCTATACCAATGTCTGATCCTGCGGAGTGCTCACGAGATAATGCCTGCCTCCCAAATCGGCTCGGCATACAGATTCTTAAGCTTGCTGCTGCACTCTTTTCCCGTATCGTAGGAACGGTCGCCCAGCACCTGCTTGAAATGCTCCAGCGCGCGGGCGGCTTCTACCGGCACCGTGCTGTTCAGCCACGAAGCCAGAGCGCGCAGCACTGTCCGTCCTTCCGCAAGGGCCTCCTCCCACAGGTCCCAGACACTTTCCGTCCGCACCTCGGAGTAGAGCGCCGAATGCCGCCACTCGCCGTGTTTTTCGTTCAGGTAATCGAGCTTCTCTTCCGCAGGGGACAGCTGCTGTGAAAACAGGCGGCGGGCCTTGCCCCGGAGCAGCGATTTCTTCCACCCTTTGGGATCGTATAACCATTTATGCGCTAAAATCATGTCGAGGTATGCCTCATGCCAGATTTCAGACGGGAGGCGCCGGGACTCGGGATACCAGTCTGACGTTGTTTCGCGAAGAATAGTGTGGATCGGGAAGGGCAGGCGGGAGCCCACATTGATTTTTTTCCAGGCCGCATGCCGCCAGGTGTCCAGCTGTTTCAGCCGCTTCATGAACAGAGTGTCAAGGACAATCTCAAAACGCTGGTGATTGCGGTGCTTGTAGCCCGCTTTCCAATTGATATAGGGATGAAGGTTGCGGTCCAGCAGATGGTGGGTAAGGAAGCCCAGAAAATATTGCTGCGCATCTCTCAGTTCACCGGAGGGAAGGGCCAAAGCCCGCTGCCAGAAATCAATCAGTACAGGCCCGCAGTTCTCCGTGTGCATAAGGTCACCGAGGCGGATGGCCCGGGTATCCTTTTTCCAGGGAAGAAAGCTGTGGTACAGCAGGAAATCCGGCCCCTGGCAGCCCAACTGGTACAGTTCAGGCCGGGACTTCATCTCCGCCAGAAAAGGAAATTCACGGCTCAACTCGTCTGCAAGCTGCTGGCCATACTCCAGATGCATCCAAATGTTCGGCATTCATTTCACCCCTCTTGATCGGTTCCGCTTCCCCTTTAGGTTACTCCTCCACCTGATCAATTTCAATAAGCTGCCTGCTGAAGACACTCCAGCCAGATCATCTCGTGGGACACGCAGGGAAAGGAATGGGGAGTGGAGAGGGTTCGACCGTTTTTTTTATAAAAGAGAGCGTGACTACACAGCAATCGAGAAGAAACGCCCTGGTTAACTTCATGCTATAATCAAGCGGTAAACACTCAAATAAAATGCAGAGGTGATCAGAGAATGGGATTTCAGGCAGGCCAGCTTTTTGTTAATTTGCCGGTAAATGATCTGCAGGCTTCGATTAACTTTTTTACCGCACTCGGCTTCGAGTTCAACCCGCAGTTTACGGATGAGAACGCCACTTGTATGATCATCAATGATAATACGTTTGCGATGCTGCTGACCAAAGAGTTTTTCAAGACGTTTGTCTCCAAGGAAATCGCCGACACCTCCAGCCACACCGAGGTAATTATGGCTTTCTCCGCAACCAGCAGAGCAGAGGTGGACGAGCTGGTACACAAGGCCCTGGCCGCAGGCGGGAAGAAATATAATGACCCGGTCGACCACGGATTCATGTACAGCTGGAGCTTCCAGGACATCGACGGGCATCTGTGGGAAACCATGTATATGGAAGAGGGCACTCCGGAGCAGGCTTAGCTTATGATTGGACAATAAGATTTTGTGCTGCTGCAAGCTTTCGATGATAGAGGAACTGCTAGAATAGGACAGGCTTCCGGGCAACCGGGGCCTGTTTTTTGATGCGCATCACAGCCCCGCCATCCAGGTGGTTCAAATCCACGCGGTAGCTATACCCTTTAAGGTGCCGCAGCAGAGGTGAAATTCCTTTATAAACAAAAGAAGGGAATTTAAGGATTTGTATAGAATATATTAAACTTACATATAAAGGAATCGGAGCTTTGAAAGGTAGATTTGGTTATAGGATTGCACAAAATCGTTATGAAAAAGAGAGGAGAGATTTTTTGATCAAGCGGTCATTTTATTATCTGTGGGGGTCACAGACGATCTCCAATGTGGCGGATATTATCTACATTTTGAGTATAACGGTATTGGTGTTCACCTCAAGCAATTCTCTAATGCAGACCACTTTAATTCCGTTGCTCCGTTTGTCTGCCCAAGTGGTTAGCGGGCTGGTTGCACCTATAATTCTCGGCCGATTCAGGCTCACGAGGATTTTGCTGTTCTCCCAACTTGGGCAGTTTGTCATTTTTACACTCCTGCTGCTTTACTTGTGGACCGTGCCTGAGCAAAGGTCGTTTCTGTTCATTTTTGTGCTGGTGTTTGGCATGTCATTTCTGGATGGCTGGACCAACCCGGCGCGGAATGCGCTAGTTCCCCGCTTGGCAACCGGTGAGGGACTCATGCGCGCGAATGGCTTGACGGCAGTCAGTGATCAAGTGGTTAAATGTGCAGGCTGGGCGCTCAGCGGGATTATTGTAGCCTGGCTCGGTTCATTGGATACGCTTTTGATCGCATCCTGCTGCTATTTGGTGGCTGCAACTGTGACTTCATTCATTCGTGATCCGCTGGATCATCAGGAATCAGGCTCCGAATCTCCAGCATCCGCTACTCGTCCGGCAGCAGCCGGATCAAAAGGCTCTTATTGGAAAGAACTTGGGGAAGGGTGGGGGATTATTTGGCATAACCGCCGCATTCGTTCTCTGATGATCGTGGACAGTATAGACACCATTGGGGGAACCTCCTGGCTCGGTGTATTTATTCTGGCGTATGTGACTCAGGTGCTGCATAAGGATGCAAGCTGGTGGGGGTTTATGAATGCCTCCTTTTTTTCCGGTATGATTCTAGGCGGGGTGCTTGTTGTTGGCTTGGTTAAACGGCTGCAAAAAAACAGTTATTTGTACATGCTTGGAGCATTGTTGGTGTATGTCCTGATTACAGTAGTGTTTGCTCTCAATGCAATCCCGGCCGCTGCGCTTGTTCTTTTTGCCGTCTCAGGTTTACCAGTGCAAATGGCTGGAATTATCCGCCGTACCTTGCTGCAGACAAGCGCTCCGGCTGCTCAGCTCCCAAAAGTGATGGCAGGAATTGACGTGCTTACGAACCTAGCCTTTGGCTTATCTTTGTTGTTCTTGGGATGGTATGCAGACCGCTTTGGAATGGTACAGGTGTATCTGCTGGCTGCGGCTATGACGACAATTGCTGTCTTAATCGGGTGGTTCTATCGGAGAGAGTTTCAGAAAAGCGGGCAAGTGGATCATCCAACTGTCAAGGGCGAAGGGATAAGCAGCTGAGGCATATAGCCAATCCGTGCGGACAATGAACCTGAAAAATAGCCTGATCCGCCCCGGTACAGGGTTTCCTGTCCGCATCCCAGCGGATACTTCGGCGGTGTTCTGATAGATTTCCCGACTTTCAGGTAGGATTGAAATGACAAGTAAGATATACTGAAACCAAAAGTTCATTCACTCTTGGGGAGGTACATAGATGAATTATTCTTTTTCCCACCGTATCGCGTCATTGCAGCCGTCTATTATCAGAGAAATTTTGAAAGCCACATCGGGTCAGAATGTCATCCCTTTTTCTGCGGGCAATCCGGCCCCGGAGACCTTTCCTATCGAAGCCATCAGGTCGTTTACGAAGGACATTCTGGAACAAGATCCGGTAACGGCGCTGCAATACGGGATTACAGAGGGATATTTTCCTCTCCGTCAAGCGCTTACTGATCATTTGAAATCAGGCTTCAATACGGGACAAGCTTCTGACGGCCTGTTCATCGTATCCGGCGCCCAACAGGGGATAGAGCTGGCTTGCAAAGTATTCTGCAACGAAGGTGACACGATTATTTGTGAAAGCCCCAGCTTTATTGGCTCGCTTAATTCATTCCGGTCTTCCGGTGCAAGGCTGGTTGGCGTTCCGATGGAACCGGATGGGATCAATCTTGACAGGCTGGAGCATGCACTTAAGACGGAGCCCAATGTAAAGCTGATTTATTTGATCCCAAGCTTCCAGAATCCGACGGGAATCACAACAAGCCTGGAAAAACGGAAAGCGGTTTATGCGCTGGCCAAAAGGTATGAGGTTGTCATTCTTGAAGATAATCCTTACGGGGAGCTGCGCTTCAGCGGGGAAGATGTGCCGACAATCAAATCGCTGGACGACGCAGGCCTGGTCATCTATGTGGGATCGTTTTCCAAAATTTTGTCCGCCGGTCTTCGCGTTGGTTTTGTTCTCGCCCCGGATGAAATCGTACAGAAAATGGTGGTTGCCAAGCAGGGGGAAGATGTGCACACTGCAATGCTGCCGCAAATCCTGGCCTACAAGTTCATGAAGGAATATGACTACGCAGGCCACGTAGCGCTGATCCGGGAGGTCTACCTCAGAAAATGCACGCTGATGACAGACAGCATGAAGCAATATACGGATGGTTCAATGGCCTACACCCGGCCCGATGGCGGGTTGTTTCTATGGTGCGAACTCCCGCCGAGTGTAACCATGCTGGATTATTGTAAACTGGCAGCGGCAAAAGGAGTTGCTGTCGTTCCTGGATCTGCCTTCCTTGTTGATCCCGATGAGCCCTGCAACGCAATAAGACTGAATTTTTCTACTCCTTCAGATGAACAAATTGTAAAAGGAATTCAAATTTTAGGCCAGATCTAATGGAATGATATATTGAGCACACCGCTGATTTCGGTCAGCGGTGTTTTTTGGAGATGCGATGCTGCACTGTGACGGTTTGAATTTTCCCGTTCCAATTATTTAGAATTTGTGATATTATTTATGCGAACTTATGTTCTTAAGATCAATCCCCGAAGAAGGGTGGACCTTATAGTGACAGAACGGTTTGCAGAGATTGACGGAGTTATCGCCTATATTCACCAGCATATGTATGAACATCTTCCGCTGGAGCGTCTGGCCCGCTATGCCGGTTACAGTCCTTATCATTTTGCCCGCATTTTCAAAGAACGGACCGGACTTTCACCGCTGTATTATGTGTCCTCCCACCGCCTGCAGCGGGCGAAGGACATGCTGCTGCGCACAGGTCTTACCGTCCGGGATATTTCGCTGGAGATCGGGCAGCAGAGCCTCGGGACCTTCACGTCCCGCTTTGCCGCCAGGGTCGGGATGTCTCCGGCAGAGTTCCGCAATTCAGTCCAGTATGCCGGAGATCAGATGAGCTCGCTGAGAAAGCTGCAGGACTGGCGGTCTTCTTATCCCATCAGCAGGCTGCCTTCTTCGGTACACGGGACGATTTCCGCTGAGGTTCCTTTTAACGGGGTTATTCTTATTGGCCTCTTCGCCAAACCCATCCCCGAGGGACTGCCCTTGTACGGCACCTTACTCTCCTCTTTAGGGCATTTTCACTTCGATCATGTTGCGCCCGGGACTTATTACCTGCTTGCCACCTCCATTTCCTGGGGAACGCGGACGCTGGATTTCCTGCTTCCGCATGCCACATTGCGTACCCGATCGAAGGCTCCGATCCATGTCGGGCCGGGTTCGCTGGTCCCGCATCAACACGTTACCCTGCATCCCCCAAGACTGGACGACCCGCCGATTCTCATTTCACTGCCGCTGCTCATGAACCGTTTCCTGAACCGGATTGCGGTTAGATAGCAGAGCAGCGTTCCCCTTGTTAACATTTTCGCAACACATTCTTTACGGTCCGCATACAAAAGTGAGGAGAGCAGTTAATATCCAGCTTCTACAATGAGTGTGTTAGTAAAATATACCTATTGTATTTCGAAGCTTGATATGAAGGGATGATTCGCTTGAAGGGAAACCCGCTGCACTTTTCTATGAAATGGAAGCTGATTTTAAGTTTTTTGGTCATTACGCTTATTTTTCTGGGAGTGGCTGTGTACCAAGGGAATAAGATCGGCCAAGTGGAGCTTTCCATGGAAAAGCAAAAAACGGAGATGGAAAAGAGAATCACCGTCTCAACGGTTACGCAGCTGCTGCAGGAGCTGAACCGTGCAGAGACTGCGCTTGCCGAAGCCAATGATCTGGAACTGGCTGCCCCGCTTGAGGACAAGCAGCAGGAGCTTGCCAAGGAAATGGCAAACATAAATTTTGAGGCCGAAACGCCTGCATCCAGCATCCTGGAGCTGTTGCGGACCCAGACTGGAGAATACAGCGGGCTTGTTGATCAACTGGTTCAGACCCTGGGAGACGAGAGCCTCGATCCATTGACGGTGCTGGAACAGACAGATGAATTACATACGAAGGCATTGGCACTGAGCCAGTCCATGCTGGAGACGAACGGCAAGCTGTATGCCGCAGCGGCGGATAACGCCGAGCGGGCGCAGAATTATTCATTTCTTTTGCTGGACCACACAGTTTCAGTTATAGTCTATGCAGCAGGGGGAGTGTTCCTGTTCATGCTGCTGCTCGGCTGGCTGCTGATCCGTTCTTTTGTGTCACCGGTCGGCAAGCTGCAGGCAGCCTTGCGGGAGATTGCCGAAGGGGATCTGCGGCAGCAGATCAACTCCCCCTATAACGATGAGCTTGGCCGGCTGAGTCACCATTTCGATCATATGGTGCGCCGTGTGCGCGACATGCTGCGGCAGACTCTCACCGTGGCTTCTTCACTTGCGGATTATTCGCACTCTTTCCAGCAGTCCTCGACCATTACCGCCCATACCAACCAGGATATCCTCCGCACTATTCAGGAAATTTCCGTGGGGGCGGAGCAGCAGGCGGTGCAGTCTGAGCAGAGTACGGTGCTGCTGCAGGAACTGGAGCGCGGAGTCCAAGAGATTACTGATTATACGGATGTGATGCTCACAACGAGTGAAACGGCCAATCAGAATACACGCAAAGGCTCGGACACGGTTACCGCACTCCGGGAGATTTCCCGGCATTCCCGTGATTCTATAACGAAGGTGTATGAGGCGCTGGAAAAGCTCGTTCAGCAGTCCGGCGATATTTCACGCATTACCAATTCCATTACGGAAATTTCCAAGCAGACGAATATTCTATCCCTGAACGCCGCCATTGAAGCGGCACGGGCAGGAGCTTCGGGCAAAGGTTTTGCCGTCATTGCGGACGAGGTCCGGCATTTGTCCGTGCAGACGAATGACTCCTCCATACATATCAGCCGGATCATCAGTGACTTGCAGGACAGCATGGCGGATTTTCAGGAATATATGCTGGGGACTAAAAAAAGCCTGGAGGAGCAGGACCACCAGGTGGTGGAGACCCTTGCTTCCTTCGAGGCCATTGACGAATCCATTACCGGAATCAGCCGCCAGATCGGGCAAATTCACCAGAAGGTGGACCAGACCCGGAAGATCAACTCCCGGCTGGCTGAGTCGGTGCATTCTGTAGCGGCTGTAGCCGAGCAGACCGCAGCAGGCGTGCAGGAGGTTAACGCTTCCAGCACCCAGCAGGATCAGGCGATCCGCGACATTGCCCGGCAGGCAGTGGAGATCCATGAAATTTCGCAGCAGCTGTTCCGGGAAATTAATGTGTTCAAAATCGCAGAAGAGACCGGAGCGGATGCCCCGGCCGGTCAACTGTTCATTATGGAGGAAACCAGAGCGGAGAATGAGGAAGCAGGGCCGCTACTCGCGATCGCGGAGTGAAGCATTCAGCTCCGTTACCAGTTCTACGACCAGCTCAGGGAACCACTCCGCCAGCTTCAGAAACTGGAAGCCCGCCCCGCGGGCTTTTGCTGTATCCATGTACCAGGATTCTTCGATTCCAAACGGTGACATATCTTTGTCAGCTGTTTGGCTTAGAACAACTGCCTGCTGTCCAGTTTTCTGCTCGATGATGGACAGGACCTCCCCGATTGCCAGCGTCCCGTCCGAGCACGCATTCACGGGCCCTGTGAGCTGGGAGAAGCCCAGCCAATACAGGAAATCCGCCGCCTCATCGGAACGGATGAATGAAATGAGCGCTTGCGGATTCGGTACGCCGACAGCTGCTCCTTCCAGCACATGCTCAATATGAAAATGCAGCCGCTTCGTATAATCATCCGGCCCGAGCACAATCGGAAACCGGACCGCTGCCACCGGAAAAGCGGTTTGCGTTAAGAGTACCGTTTCGGCCAGTCTTTTGCCTTCCTGGTAGTTGAAGTCCTCTTTTGCGCCAAGCCGCAGCGGATAGGTCAGCGGATCAAAGTCCGCTTCGCGGAGAATTTTCGGTCTAGAGTCATACACCGACAGGCTGGAGGTCAGGATGTAACGCTTGGCGGTCTCCGCAAATATACGGCTGGCCGCAGCCGCCTCATCCGGTGAATAACAAATGTTGTCATAGACCACATTCCACACTGTATCTCCCACAGCCTCGGCAAGTGCCTTAGCATCCGTTCGGTCCACGTTCAAACGGTTCACTTGCTCCCCAAAGCCGTCCTCCGTCAGGCCCCGCGTAAGAATAGTGACCCGGGTGTCTGCATCCTGGAGCAGGCGCTCCACCAATCGTTTGCCAAAAAAACGGGTTCCCCCGAGTACAAGTATGTTCCGCATCTAATTCACTCCTTGCCGATTCGAATCTGATTTGAATTCTGGCCTGGTACGCATTGTTGCACTTTCTGCAGCAGAATGCGATTGGGCGCAAAACTCTGAAGGATTTATTGCAGAAAGTACATTCATGTCCAAAACCTCTATTGTAATTTGACATCAATGCCACAGCCCGCCTGTTAAGCAGCCATCCGCGGCTCCGCCATATTGCCAGCCCGCATGCCGTAGC
>RCUU01000410.1_pt1 | contig 24071 bp, 23 predicted proteins | sample 2166211 | NCBI WGS metagenome assembly RCUU01 (sample SAMN09932620, study PRJNA488358) | compost metagenome | feature: garden; material: soil; isolation source: compost soil in phenylacetic acid-enriched culture | place: Germany: Experimental Botanical Garden Goettingen | collected 2016-01-27
CGCGATGCCAGCTCGTACAGCTCCATGTTAAACGGCTTCTTCGTGCTGACAACCTTCTCGATGTCGGTCAAGACCATTTCGCCGCCAATCATGCCGCAGGCTTTGTTCGACTCGCCGGCGATCAGGCTGCGTACGGCGAAGTCGCCGAGGCGGCTGGCCAGGTTGCGGTCGAACGGCGTTGGCGATCCGCCGCGTTGGATATGACCCAACACGGTTGCGCGCGGCTCCACGGAAGGCTGGCGTTGCTTGATCGCCTGCACCACGTCCTCGCCGCTGCCCACGCCTTCGGCTACGATCACGATACTGTGGCGTTTACCTTTTTCAAAATTCTGCTTCATGCGGTCCGCTACTTCGTTCAGGTCAAACGGTACCTCTGGTACAAGGATCGTTTCCGCGCCGGCAGCCAACCCGGCATGCAATGCGATGTCGCCGCAATGACGGCCCATCACTTCCACAACCGAAGCCCGTTCATGGGAGGACATCGTGTCACGCAGCTTGTTCACCGCATCCACCACGATGCTCACCGCCGTATCGAAACCGATGGTGTAATCCGTAAAGGAGATGTCATTGTCGATGGTCCCTGGCAGCCCCATCGTTTTGATACCGAGCTTGCTCAGCTTCTCAGCCCCTTGATAAGAACCGTCGCCGCCGATAACGACCAGACCATCGATCCCGTGTTCGCGCAGAATCTCCGCGCCCCGTTGTTGGCCTTCCGGCGTTTTGAACTCCAGGCAACGTGCGGATTGGAGAATCGTCCCCCCACGTTGAATGATATCGCCGACGCTGCGGATGTCCATTTGGAAAATATCATTGTTGAGCAAACCTTGATATCCGCGTTGAATGCCGTACACTTCCAGGCCGTAGAACAACCCGCTTCGTACAACGGCGCGTAAGGCCGCGTTCATGCCCTGGGAGTCTCCTCCGCTGGTAAGGACTGCGATTTTTTTAACTGCTGACATGATAATTCCTCCTAATTCGGTTGTAAGTAAAGTTAGCATTGCTAAAGTTTCTAAAGATGCTTGCGAATCCACAGGCTGTTAGCGAAGAAGAACAACCGCATAAGCGGGCTTCGCCGCATCAACCGTTTGGATACCTCGCGAATTTCGTCCTGCTGGCTGACCTTCGGGTCGGATAAATAGAGGGCCAGCAAGCCTTCAATGATCATCCTATGAAACGAGGAAGCGGGCAACTTCCGAATATCCTGCCGCGCTCCCTCGACGATCAACGTGATTCGGCCCAACATCGTTTCCTTGCTATCGTAGTAACTGCAAAAGTTCAAATCCCCGCCAAGCTCATCTTCCGCTTGATCGATCAGATAGTCCAACATAATATGTAGCCCGCAAACATGCGGAAAATAAGCGTCGTGGATCGTTTTTGCGCTTTTCTCGTCCAACCCGTCGTGACTTGCCGCCAAAAACAACATAAACACCCCGAGAGTTGAACCCGTCGCTGCCGCGAACTCGTTCCATCGCAATTGCGGCGCACGATACTCGTGGTTCGCCCACCAGCTTAGTAGCTTAGCCTCGCGCTCCTGCGGGTCGATGTGCTTGTACACCTGCAGATCCGTATAAAGTCCTACGAGGTCAACGATGTACGGCATCGCCGCCGGGTATCCGCGGAGCTCATCGATGTTCGCTTGGCAAGTCCCAACCAGCCGGTGCAGATAACCACCATCGTCCTGCTCCTCGCGAAGGGCATAGTAGTTCCGCAGCGCCGCATCAGGGTCTACCGCATCCAGCATACTCTGGTGCAAGAGTCGGAAATCCTTAGGGTCCTTGGAAGTGCTTCGGTCGCATAAATTGTCCAAATAATCGCTGATGGTTTGGAACGCAACGATGAGAGGGATCAATACGTGGCGCATCCGCAAGTTTGCGGCCGCATATACGGCACCGCCCTGGCAATGGAACTCTTTCGTGGCGATGCTGGCCAAAGCTTGCCGCCGCAGCTCAGGATCGGGGATCTCCTCGGCATCCTTCCTCCAACGATCCAGTTCCTGACGGACATCCGGCAAAATAAACTTATAAACCCGACTCATCAGCCGGATCGGCTCCTTCGGGAATTGGTTTCGGCTTTGCTCAAGTTCAATCAATGGCCTGCCTCCACTGCGTTGTTAAAAAACGGCCTATCTGAAAACCATTCTATATTATAATATGATCCAACTTTTAGCACAAATAAACAAAATCACAAATGCCTTTTGACGGAGGGCTCATCCTGGGTTGTCCGGTACCAAATATGCAGATCGTTAATTCGGCTGGCCAGCTCGGCGATTTCGCCGTTGAGACGACAGCTGCGCTCGAAATCGGACTCATTACTCATCTCGCCCAGCATGTGCTCAATCGACCGTTCCAGCACCATGACTTTGCTTGGAATCCGTCCGCGGATCTCTTCCCAATAGGCGATCATCGCCAGCCGTTCCTCCCGCTCGTATTCGTCAAAGGGACGCTCCAGCACCGGCACGTGAATGCCCAGGCGCTCATCGTAAACAAAACAATCCTTCATGGCGATAACCTCCTAGAGATCAGTATAAGGGTTTTACATAAACGGAGCGTAAATTTGTTGCCGCCGAACCTCTTAATTTCTGGTATACTTGCAAGCATACTAACCATAACCGCACTAAGCGCACAATGATCTGACTGCAGAAACGGAGTACAGAACCCCATGAATCGGAAAACTACGGTCAGCCCCGAAATCGGATGGCTACGAGCCTTTACCTTTACAATATACGGAACAAGTGTCCTTGTTTCCTCCTATTTCCCACTATTTTACGCCCAGCTTGGATTTTCGACCAGCCAAATCGGTTTGCTATACGCCCTAGGCCCCATGATTTCGCTTGTCTCCAATTTACTGTGGAGTATAGCCAGCGACCGTTACCAAACGATTAAGAAGATCCTGCTCATCTTGCTGGTCGGCCAAATCGCGTTGACGTTTATCTTATCCGCCTCCACCTCATTTTCAATCATCATGGCGGTTATAACCGTATTTTACTTCTTCTTCTATCCGGTCTTCCCGTTGTCCGACACCATCGTGATCTCTACGGCCAAGCAGCACGGCATCCATTTCATCTCCATCCGCCTGTTTGGTTCGTTCGGATACGCCTTCTTTGCTTTACTTATCGGTTACGTTCTGACCCGGGTAGGCTCCTCAAACACGATGTGGGTATCGATCGCGATCGCCGGACTCGCGCTGGGGTTCATCCTGTTCGTGAAGGACCAGCCTACATCCGTAGCCAAGATGGACCTGTCGGGCATTTGGGCGATCCTGCGTCAAAAAGAGCTTCTTTGGTTCTTCGGCTGCGTCTTCTGCCTGGCCATCGGCATGCGGATGAACGAAGCGTTTATCTCGATCAGCCTGAAGGAGCTCGGCGCGAGCGAAAATCTCATCGGCTGGGCGATGCTCGCCTCGTCGCTGTCGGAAATCCCTGTGTTCATCTACCTCAGCTTCCATGGGGAAAAATATAAGGAACTGCCACTCCTGCTGCTAGCCAGCCTGCTGTTCGCCGTCCGGTTCCTGTTGATGGGACTAACCGGATCCGCCTACGGCATCCTCGCCATCCAGGCGATGCACGGCGTAACGTTCGGCATCTTCTATGTCACGGCCATCCGCATGCTCACCCGGCTGATCCCCGATGAATTCCGGGCGACCGGCATGGCCTTGTACACCATCGTATGGTCCAGCTTGGCCGGGCTTCTTAGCGGCACCTTCGGCGGTGTGATGTTCGAACAGCTTGGCCGCCAGCCGTTCTACCTGACCGCGATGGGCGCGGCAGCGGTCGCGTTCATCGGGTTCGGTAGCCGATATTTCCAGAAGGGGCCGGGAGCGAACAGTCCCTCGAAATTCGAACATAAGGCTTAGCTTAAGAAATGGAAAATTCGATACGATGTTGAATTATATTCGATTTTTCATATCCAATTTTCCGCTGAAGCCCAAAAAGGCAATTTCTATTCGATATTTCATATAGAATTCCGACCACCGTCTCCCTTGAACACAATTCTATATGAAATTTCATACTCATTCTGCCGAAATCGCCTGAAATGTCGACTTCTATTCGATATTTCATATACATTACTCGCTTAAGCTTTTTCGGTACCCGGATTGGTCAACTGAGTCCACGCTATGCGGATCTCCCTCCCCAAATAGGGCTTTCTCATTCACCAGGCCCTACTCTAACTCTATCTCTGTTCAAAGGACATATCTTCCTATATAATAGTTATTATCAGATGATAGTACCTGGTATTAAATATGAAGAAGCAGGTGAAAACGCATGGATTTCGCTTTGTTCCGGGACATCTTAAAAACCCGCCGCAGTATCCGGGAATTTACCGAAGAAACCGTCAGCCTCGCCGATATTGAGGATCTCATCGATTGCGCCCGTTATGCGCCCAGCGACACGAATTCGCAAACCTGGGAATTTATCGTCGTTAGGAACACCGATAAAATCAAACAAATCGAGGACTTCACCTGGGAGAGCCTGCATGAAACCGCAGCGCGCGCCGCGGAGCAAGGGCTGGAACGGGAAGCCAAGCTATTGGTGAAGTCATTTGGCCCTTACGCTACCGCCTTTTCCGGTGCGCCGGCGTTAATCGTGTGCTTGTCCACCCCGTACACGTCCAAGTTCCGGGAAAGAATTTTTGACCCGATTGCCTTCGTGGCTCCCGAGGTTTGGGAAGAGGAAGGACTGAAGAGCAGCTGTCTAGCCGCCCAGAACCTGATGCTCGCCGCGCATGCCAAAGGCCTGGCCACTTGCCCGATGACCGGTCCGGTGCTGCTGGCGGAAGAGAAGCTGCGCGAATTCCTCGACATCCCCGCCGACCGTGGAGTGAACATGGTGATCGCGCTGGGTCATCCGGCGATTTCGCCGAAGCCGGTGCCTCGGAAGGAAGTCGCTGACATTTTGCGGATCGTTGATTAAGCGTTAACCCCAAGAGGCTCCTTTCAGCACACAGCTGAAAGGAGCCTCTTTTTCTGTTGCGCTTAGGACAACCGGCCGTAAGCCTTCAGTATCTTCAAATTTTCCACGGTTAGCCAGCCGCGCCATTCCTGCTCAGCAGCCGGACTCGTTCCCGGGAACGTGAGCGCCCAGCCGCCATCTTCCTGCTGCGTGCTCAGCAACCAATCCAAATGCCGCTGCACCTCCTGATCCGAGACAAGCTTGGCCGCATAACTGTCCGGGGTTGGCGCGTAGTCCAGCACCTTGTGGACGTAGCCTTGAGCCAGCGGATCGGTTTCGATTCCGCTTGGGCCTGTCAGCCATTCATCCAACCTAGATCGATGTGAGGCCGCCCGCTCGCGGTCAGGAACCTGCTGCAAGAAGGCGATCCACTGCGCAGCGTCGTGATAATCTCCGGGAAGCCCCTGTTCGACGTGATTCCACAAGAAGTCGATATGGCTTCGGAACCAATCCTCGCGAATGAAATCCGTGCGTTCCTGTTGCTCCAGCAACATGCCCACGATACTTCCGGTCGGGTTGATCGAAGGAACCCCGTCCTGTTCAGTGATCCACCAAGGTGCATGCGGATATCGGTTCACATTCGTCGTTGCCCGCGGCAGGCCGCCACCCGGAAGCGTGATGCTGCGCAAATATCGGATCACCCCGTCCAGCAGATCCGATCCAAAACCGCCGACCTCACGCATCACCAGCAACGCCGTTTCAGTGGCCACCGGCTGGCTGTGCGGGCCGCGCATATCCGCCTCAAGCGCATGGCCGAAGCCGCCATCCTCGTTCTGGTACGGTCGAAGCGCACCCAGCACCTCCTCCGCAGTCCCTCCATCAAAATGATAAGCAAACCGTTTGCGATCCAACAACCGGGCATTCGAATAAATGAAAGTTGCGGCCCGTTCCAACACTCCCCGTTCACTCATAACCCTCTTCCTCCTCGCCAATTAAGCTTCGAATATCCACTCGGGATTCCAGACAACCTCCCACAAATGTCCGTCCGGATCTTGAAAATACCCTGAGTACCCGCCCCAGAACGTATCATGGGGAGGAACGGTAATCTTGGCCCCTGCCGCTTCAGCTTGCTCCATGACCTGATCCACTTCCGATTTGCTCGCCACATTGTGGCCTAGCGTAAACTCCGTGGAGCTTGGAGCATGCACGATAAGGCCGGTATCATGCGCGATACTTTCCCGTTTCCACAACGCCAGCTTCAGTCCCGCCTGCAAATCGAAAAAGGCGACGGCCCCGTGCTCGAACTCCTGGCCCACGATCCCGTCGGTCGCCCAGCCGAGTCCATCCCGGTAAAATCGCAGCGCCCTTTCCAAATCCTCCACACCGATCGTCAATACCGTCATTCTAGGTTTCATCATTCTTGCTCCCTCCAGTCTTCTCGTATCCTACGTCCGTCTCACGGGCCGGAGTAACCCGGCCTGTCCGGTACAGCTCGGCCAGCTCCACAGCCCGCTGATGAAGCTCCTCGCGCAGAGCCAAAGGCTCAAGCACTTCCGCATCATGACCTAAACTGAAGAAATGCGATACGGCCCAATCCCATTCCGAGCCTGGCAGGATGCAATCGAGTCGCCATTCTTCCTCTCCTATTTGGTGCACCTCCTGGCCAAAATGCGGATCCTGCTCCGCCAGCAGTGAGCCCCGGTACGTCAGTTTTACAAGGAGTCGGAAGTCCTCCCTTGGGGCCCGTGTTAGGGGTTGCCTCTGCATGGTGGCCTCTCCCCTTCCCGCACCCGCATCCGGTGGGGGAGACGTCTCGTCGACCTCTACGAACCGGTCGACGCGGAACGTTCGCTTCTCGCCGTGCGCAAGCGACTCGGCTTCGCAATACCAGAACCCGTGCGCGGCGTACACGCGCAAAGGTTTCAACGTCAGCTGCCGGCGATAATTCACCGAGCGATACTCCGCTCGGATCCACTGCCCGCCGGCGGCATAAGCCATCAAGGCGCTGAGGAACGGCGCCTGGGTCCCGCGCTCCGGCACCTCCATCTCCACGTGCCGGAGCAATGGAGCTATTTGCCCCAGCATCTGCTCGGGCAAAGCGGAGCGGATCTTGTCGGCGACGGTCCATTTCGCCTCGCGGAAGGGACTGCCGCTGTATTTGCCCATGCCGTCCAAGGCCAGCAGGACGGTCAGGGCCTCGCCGGCGTCAAGCTGCAGCGGCGGCAGCCGGAAGCCGTCCATGAGGCGGAAGCCGCCGCCAGGGCCTGAGAGCGCATACAACGGAATGCCGATCTCAGCCAGAGCCTGCATATCGCGGAGCACCGTCCGCTTGGACACCTCCAGCTTGTCAGCCAAGGACTGAGCCGTCTCCGGCCGCTGCTGCAACGCCATCACGATCGCCATCATCCGATCCATCCGCTTCATCGCTTACGTCCCCTCCCGTTAAATCCACTTTAACAAAGCAATGGTGACAACAGAATGTCACCCATTATCCTATGTATACAAAAAAACACAGCCCTATAAAGAGCTGTGCCTTTCATTATCGCGCTTGGAACCAAACTTTATAAGTGATCCGTTAAACGGAAGTGATCTTATAATTTGATTACGTTAGCAGCTTGAGGACCACGGTTACCGTCAGTGATTTCGAACTCAACGGCTTGGCCTTCTTCTAGAGTTTTGAATCCGTCGCCTTGAATTGCGGAGAAGTGTACGAATACGTCTTCGCCACCTTCAACTTGGATGAAGCCATAGCCTTTTTCTGCGTTAAACCATTTAACTGTACCTTTCAAATGAACAACCTCCTAAAAATAATCGTCATCTTTGACGAATACCCATATTATACTCTATGCCCAACGACAATGCAACGTGTCAGTTCGCCCAAACTTTACGGTCCAAAACCCGCGTTAGAACGTACGGTTTCATTTGCTTTCCTCGGGGGCGTGAGTTATCATTTTACATAAAATATTACCATTAATCCGCGGGTTTCATACCTGCAAACCGAAGCCAAAGATTGGAGAACGCCTGAGATGATCAAAAAGCACGAAATATACAAAAAAGACAAATGGAACATGATGACGGTAGAGGTTCAAGGCAAGTACATCGTACTCCGTGAAATTTCCGACCAGTGGGGCGAGGAGTCGCATACGTTCCTTAGCCGTCCCGCGCTCATGGATTGGGTGAAACGCCGGTTTCCCAAGGAGGAATACGCGGGTAACGAGACGGAATGGGATGATATCATGAACGCCTTTAAGCAGGTTTAACCCGTCCCTCCGGACCATTCCAGTACGAAACGGAGTATTAATTATGATGGATAGTTCCAACCTTCTTATTTTTATCATCTGCGCGTTTGCGCTAGGCGTCGTGGTTGTCCTAAACAAGGATCGCCTGCAGCCTCGCCTTCGGCGCGGCCTGGCCCTAGCCTCCGTCATTATGATCGCGGTGGCGTTTGGGCTGATGATTTACAGCTTCCTTGCCTGACAATTCCCTATATTTCCTGCAGCAGACGGCCATACTAGGAAAATGCCCAAAGCCAACTGGATCATGAGATCCAGCTTAACATCGGGCTCCCGACACGAATAAGGGAGGTTTTCCGGTATGAGACACAAGCGCACCCCACGTGCGATTCCCCTGCTGTTGACCGGTTGCCTTCTGGCAGCCGCATTCCCAGGCAGCGCCGCGATTGGTCAGCCTGCCTCATCATCTTACCCAACCCAAAGGAGGATTCCGATGAGCACCGTATTGAAACGTTCAGAGGTACCACAGGAGAATACGTGGAAGCTGCAAGATTTGTTTTCCGACCAAGCCGCTTGGGACAAATCGTACAACGATCTTAAGACGCTGAAAGACAAAGCCGCCGAATTCGAAGGCAAGCTCACCAATGCGGAGAGCATCAAAGCCGTATTCGAACTGGAAGACGAGTTATCGTTGCAAATTGAGCGGCTTTACGTTTACGCCCATCTCAATCACGACGAGGATACAACGAACCCTACATATCAGGCCCTTGTGCAAAAAGCCAAGAAATTAAGCGTGGAAGTCAGCGAGGCCTTGTCTTTTATTACCCCGGAAATTCTGGCTTTGCCGGAGCAGGAGCTCGACAAGCTGATTCAAGATTCTGCCCTTGCGGACTACAAGTTCACCTTGCAGGAAATCAAACGCGAGAAAGCGCATGTGCTGAGCAAAACGGAAGAAGCACTGCTCGCCCAGGTTGGCAATTTGTCGCAAGCGCCGCAGCAAATTTTTGGCATGATCAACAATGCCGATATGAAATTCCCGAAAATCAAGGACGAAAACGGGAACGAAGTAGATTTAACCCACGGCAGCTACATTCAGTTCCTGGAGAACCCCAACCGCGAAGTACGCGAGCGGGCATTCAAAGCCGTTTACGAAACCTATCGTAAGCAAAAAAATACCATCGCCTCCACGCTGAGCGCGAATGTGAATAAGAACATGTTCTATTCGCGGGTCCGCAAATACCCTTCTGTGCTGGAAATGTCCCTATATGGCGACAACATTCCGAAGGAAGTGTATACGAACCTGATCGATGCCGTCCATGAGAGCTTGCCGCTCCTGCAACGCTATATGAAGCTGCGCAAGAAGCTATTAGGCGTCGACGAACTTCATATGTATGACCTGTTCGCCCCGTTAGTCGAGGAATACAAGTGGGATATCACTTATGATGATGCGAAGAGCATGGTCGAGGAAGGCCTTCAGCCGCTGGGTGAGGATTATCTGAAGGTGCTGCGCGAGGGCTTCGAGAACCGCTGGATCGACGTGTACGAGAACGAAGGCAAACGTACCGGCGCATACAGCTGGGGCGCCTACGGCACCCATCCTTACGTGCTGCTCAACCACAAGGACAATCTGAACAGCATGTTCACGTTGGCGCATGAGATGGGCCACGCGCTGCATTCTTATTTTTCGGACGAAGCTTTGAAATACCGGGACGCTCAATACACCATCTTCCTGGCCGAGGTCGCTTCGACGACCAATGAAGCGCTGTTAATGGATTACTTATTGAAAAAATCAACCGATCCGAAGCAAAAGCTGTACCTGCTGACCTACTACGCCGATCAGTTCCGGACGACGTTATTCCGGCAAACGATGTTCGCCGAATTCGAGAAGCTCATCCACGAGCGCGCCGAAGCCGGAGAATCGCTGACGCCGCAAGAGCTGTCTGAGATTTACTACGAGTTGAACATAAAATACCACGGTAAAGACATGGTCGTTGACCAAGATATCGAAATGGAATGGGCACGTATCCCCCATTTCTATACGAGCTTTTACGTGTATAAGTACGCTACCGGTTTTTCCGCGGCGACGAGCTTCTCTAAACAAATCCTTGAAGATGGCAAGCCGGCGGTTGAGCGTTACCTCGGTTTCCTGAAGAGCGGTGGCAGCGACTACTCGATTAATATTCTGAGAAAAGCCGGTGTCGACATGTCCTCGCCGGAGCCGATCCGCGAAGCGATGAGCGTGTTCGAGAACGTCATCGAGCAAATGGAACAATTGACGAAGTAACCTAGGCTAAAGGCTTCCACAAAATCCCTTGCCCCAAGCGGACAAGGGATTTTATACTGTTCTAGAAGGAGGTGTACCCTCATGAAAATTCAATGGTCCTTGATTTTAGCTCTGATCTTCGCCTTGATTACCGCTGTGTTTGCCGTGATCAACGTCGACCCGGTCCAGGTAAATCTGCTGTTTGGCTCGGTCAGCTTCCCGCTGATTTTGCTGATTCTCGGCAGTACGCTGCTCGGCGGCATTATCGTCGGGTCGTTTGGCATATACCGCGGTTACCGGCTGCAACGCGAGGTCAAAGGCTTGCATGCCAAGCTTGTACATATCCAAGAAGCAACCGGCTATGTCTTCCCGGAACCAGAGAAACCGGAACGCGGCAAGAAGAAGAGAACTGCCGAAACCGACACGGAGACCGGAAATGGTACCGAGTCGGCCGAGGATTCCAACCAGCTGTAATCTGTTATGGAGCACCACGGACTAAACCCCTGAAGGAGGTTTCCCATGAATATTCAACCAAATGAAACCTATATGTTAAATTTACTGAAAACCTTGCTGGATACGCCAAGCCCAAGCGGGTTCACGCGTGGGATCATGTCGCTGATTAAGCGTGAAGCCGAAGCGCTGGGCGTGCCTTGCAGCTTTAACGAAAAGGGCGGTGCGATCTTGACTCTGCCCGGCCGTGATTCCTCCCGGCGCATCGCCCTCAGCGCCCATGTTGATACGCTCGGCTCCATGGTGCGCGCCGTCCGCTCGAACGGGACGCTGGCAATCACATCCGTTGGCGGATTTATGATGCACAGTATCGAGAACGAATACTGCCAGATCCACACCCGCAGCGGCCAGATCTTTTCCGGCACAATCCTGTCGACCCATCCTTCCGTTCACGTGTACAGCGATGCGCGTGACTTCAAACGCGAGGAGAAGAACATGGAGGTGCGGATCGACGAGCTCGTGGAGAACAAAGACGACGTATTGAAGCTAGGCATTGCCGTTGGCGACTTCATTTCGTTTGATGCCCGTGCCGTAATGACACCCAGCGGATACATCAAGTCCCGCCATCTGGACGACAAAGCCAGCGTGGCTGCTCTGTTCGGCCTGATGGAATCGAGCCGCCGAGAAGGCTGGACGCCGCGGCACGACCTCGTCTTCCTTATCTCCAACTATGAAGAAGTTGGGCATGGCGCCTCCTGGATCCCGGACGGCGTGAATGAAATGATCGCCGTCGACATGGGCGCGATGGGCGATGATTTGAGTTGCAAAGAGACCGATGTCTCTATTTGCGCCAAGGACTCCACCGGCCCTTACGACTATGACATGACCAGCCGGTTGATCGAGCTCGCCCGAGGCCTTGGCATCCCGCATGCGGTCGATATTTATCCGCACTACGGTTCCGATGCCTCGGCAGCGTTGCACGGTGGTCACAATATTCGCGCCGCATTGATCGGGCCGGGCGTGCATGCTTCGCATGCCATGGAACGGACCCATAAACAGGCGGTCATCAATACAACCCGCCTGTTGGCTGCGTATGTGGCCGATTAATTGGCGGCACTGGGGGATCGCCACGGCTTCGGCTGGGGCGATCTTTCTCGGTATCCTGCTGATGATCGGCTGGGGCAGCCGCTATTTGCTCCCCCATCATTATGAATATCATAAGCTTACTGCGGTGAACGGAGTCAAGCTGCATGCCTTGGTCGTCGATCCAGAACGGATTGAGCTCCGAGCGACGGATCAACCGCTAGGGCGTTACCGTGTGTACGGCATCAACGGCGGTTTTTTCTACAACGATGCCGTATTGTCGATCGCGGTGAACAATGACCAGCCGATTCAAGGCACGGCTGGCGCTTACGGCTCCGGCTGGTACAACGCCAAATACGCCCGCGGCACGCTCGTATGGGACGGCGCCACAGGCGGCTTCTCGGTCCAGGTGGCTTCCGCCGCAGACGAGCTTTCCGTCACGGATCGCTCTCGCTATTTCGCTCAAGGCGGCGTCAGTATGAAGCTGCAGGATGCTGCCGGCTGGCGAGCGGCGGTTGAGGCGGAGCATCTGCCAAATCCGGATGAAGACCGGCTCCGCTCCGGTCTCGCCTATGATGCGGACGGTCAGCTATGGCTGATCGTCACGCCTACGCGCTGCACGGCCGAAGCGTTCCGCAGCGCCGTCAAGGCGACGCTCGCGGACGGCCAGCTCGTCGATGGGATCTTCCTCGACGGCGACGGTTCGGCGCAGCTCAACGCTGCCGAAACCAAACTGAACGGCGATTCCCGCGATTTGCGGCAGATTATTGTGATAAGGTGAACGAAAAAAGACGCCGTGTGGCGGTGTCCTCGGTAGGTATCCTTGATGTCCCTCTTATGCAGCCTTTGCGCGATTATCCCTTTTATTCAGGGGGACAGGGGCCCGGAGTGAGGGCGAACTCTTCTCCAGTTCTTAGAGATATCTGATCAAAGGGGATAATCGTGTAAAGCCCCCAAATTATATACTTCCTGATATCTTAATAAAAACGCCTATTCGTTATAATTAAACGAATAGGCGTTTTCACTTATGTCCTCTTATGTAGATTTTTATGCGCCACCATTTTGACCAAAGGCAGTGAAAATTGGTTGATCAACATTAATCGTACCGGGAGTAGTAAAGATTAAAGAAAAAAGAACCGCTAAAACAACAACGACTTTAGATTTCATAAACTCCTTTTCACCTCACATACGATATTCTTATACTTCTCACATATATCTATTGTAGCAAACTGCCTATGATGTTCTAATAATATCATAAAATCAAGAAGTGTTTCCTTATTATTCATTTTAACTGAATTCTCAAGTCCTTGCATCAAATAATTAAACCCCAATGTGAAATCATTTTGGTGTAGATAGTAATAAGTCAGATCGTACAGAAATTGATTGTACTTATCAAGTAGAACCTGGTCTTTATACAAGTCGTTAGTTTGTTTACGGTTTATGTATGCTTCGATCTCCGAATTAAATTGAAGTAATATATGATCTACATCAATATGGTGTCGGTTAGCTGCAGACATAACGTTTGAAATCGACGATATTACTTCATCAGGATTTTCTATCATAAATGATACGTAATCGGAAAGATATTCAATTTCACCGCTCATGAGTCGATTGACATAGATATTGGCACTCGACCATTTTTGAAATAACCTTAACCAATATAGAGTATCCTCGTCCTCTTCCTGTACCCAACTTAAATCGGCATATTGATAAGTGTATTCCAAAGCTTTAGCATAGTCTTCTCTACCCTCATGTACTTCTGCACACAATAATTTGGCATAAACAATGTATACAAACATCGGTCTGCTAAGGCGACGTTGCATTTCGTGAAATTCTTTTTCCGAGCGTCTGGTACTGAAATAGAGGAGGCGCGCCTTACGTTCCATCTCGAGAGCTAAAACCTCAAGCCGATCCCAATTACGAAGTGAACGGAATAAGTTAGCCAAATCCTTGAGCGCATCCAGCTGCAGAACTTCATCCAACCGATCCACAAAAGGTTCGAACTGATAGGCGATTTTGAGGTTATGGGCCTGGTCCGTTCCGATTCGGATCTTGAACAGGCGATACTGGCATACCGCGAGCCGCTCGGAATATTGCCTGGTTTCGCTCATCGCCACATTCTCATACAGGATTTCTGCGGCAGCGTACAGCCCTTTCTCATAAAACTCCTCCGCCAGTTCAAATAACGAGGTGGAGTACATCAAATTATCCATAAGTAAGCTAATCGTTCTTCGTATACAATCCAGCTTGTCCAGTTCGGCGCATTTGCGTAGGAAAGGGCCCACTCTCCGCCAGTCGGGATTCCTCTCCTGAAGATAATCATGAATGTAATTCTCGTAATAATGTCCTATGGGTACGCCCATGATCTCCGAAATCCGGTCCAAGTGATCCATGGTTAAGGTTCGGTTCCCGTTCAGCAAATAACTCAGCGTTCCCACGTTAATATTTAACCTCATCGAGAATTGACTCAGATTCAATTCATTGTCTTTCATAAAGGAATGAACTTCCTCCAGGATCGTCGATGTACTCATTCGTTATCACCACACATTCCTTTGATACACGAGGTCTGGAATTATATGTATAAAGTTAATATATCTTCTTTTCATACTGCGGTCAATTAACATTCTAAAGCTGATGAAATATAGAAGCCCTTGCCCTCTCCGTTTGAGGAGAGGGCAAGGGCTTGCTTGCTTACCCTAACTTGCGTTTAAATGCTCTGCTCGCAAAGATGTACGCGAGGAACATGATTCCGCAGCACCAGCCAAGCGCGATCCAAATCTCGTTCCCCACCGTACCTCCGTAGAGAAGGGTACGAACGGCATTCACGATGGAGGTGACGGGCTGGTTCTCGGCGAATGCACGGATAACTTTAGGCATGGTTTCGGTAGGAACAAAAGCCGAGCTGATAAATGGAAGGAAAATCAGCGGGTACGAGTAGGCTGTCGCTCCTTCCATCGACTTCGCGGTTAATCCGGGAATAATCGACAACCAGGTCAGCGCCAGCGTGAACAGGCCAAGAATCCCAACTACCGCAAGCCAATCCAGGAGCGGAGCGCCCGAACGGAAGCCCATCAAGAGTGCGACAAGGAACACCACCACGAGAGTTAACGCATTGGAAAAGAGCGAGGTCAACACATGAGCCCACAGCACCGATGAACGCTTGATCGGCATGGTGATGAAACGCGACATCAGCCCGCTTTTGATATCATTAAACAATCTTAAGGAAGTGTAAGCAACGCCGGAAGCGATCGCCATCAACAGGATTCCCGGCAACAAATAATTCACATAGTTGTTCGTACCTGAATCAATGGCTCCGCCAAAAACATAAACAAACAACAGCATCATCATAATCGGCGTGATCGCGACCGTGATGATCGTATCCGGGCTGCGCAGGATGTTGCGCATTAATCGACCGAGCAATCCCCCTGTTTTGTTCTTCATTTATTTCTCCTCCTTCTTGCCGATGATCGCGAGGAAGATTTCCTCCAAGCTCGGCTGCTTCTCGATATATTCTACTTTCGCCGGGGGGAACATCTCTTTGAGCTCTGTGAGCGTTCCGGTCGTAATGACCTTACCCCCATGCAGGATGGCGATTCGATCCGCCAATTGTTCGGCTTCTTCTAGGTATTGGGTCGTCAGCAAGATGGTTGTACCGCTCCCTGCGAGCTCTTTGACGGTATTCCACACCTCAATCCGAGCTTCGGGGTCAAGCCCTGTCGTCGGTTCGTCAAGAAAAATAACGGCCGGCGTACCGATCAAGCTCATGGCAATATCCAGCCTGCGTTTCATTCCCCCGGAGTATTTATCCGCCCGGAGGTTAGCGGCATCGTTTAGGCTGAATCTGGCAAGCAGACTGTCGGCAACTTGTGCCGGCTTCGGGACACCGCGCAGCTTAGCGATCATCATCAGATTCTCCCGACCGGTAAGCATCCCGTCTAAAGCGGCGAATTGCCCCGTCAGGCTAATGGTTTGGCGAACCGAATCCGGCTGGCGCTTCACGTCGAAGCCACTGACCGTCGCTTCACCGTCATCCGCCTTCATCAGCGTCGATAGGATGTTAACGGTTGTCGTCTTCCCCGCTCCATTGGAGCCCAGCAAGGCGAATATTTCACCCCGCTGCACCTCAAAGTCCACCCCTTTTAACACCTCCTTGTCGTGAAAGGATTTTCTAAGTCCTTTGACAGAAATCGCTGCATTCCTCATCATTGTTCTCCTCCTATACGTTAGTATTTAGTGTGACTGGTAACCTGTATTACTTACTACCTGGTGAAAATAAAACTGAATAGCAAGGTGGCGATTCACCTAAGTTACCGGCTATTCAGTCGTGAACATCGATGGGGTGACATTAATTCGACTTCAAGGCGTTGATTTTGGACGAGACAAAATCCCACTTCTCCCAAAACATTTCAAGCTCTTGGCGGCCTGCCTCATTCAGGGTATAAAATTTCCGGGGCGGTCCCATATCCGACGGTTTCTTCTCGATGTTCACTAGGTTCTTCTTCTCCAGTCGTACGAGGATGGTGTATACCGTCCCCTCCACGACTTCGGCGAACCCCAGCTCGTTCAAGCGGCGGGTAATCTCGTACCCATAGGTTTCACGACGGCTGATGATTTCCAGCACGCAGCCTTCCAGCGAACCTTTTAGCATTTCCGTTAAATTGTCCATGATCTGCACCCTTTTACTTCATTTTTTATGGATAGACTTGTTCACGGCTTGATTGACTTTTTGGTTTACAGATTCTTGATAGACGTCGGCGTAAGTTTTGGAGTCTTTGATGAGTTCGTCGCTAAAAGCCGCAACGTCGCGGCCTGTCACTTCCAGGACCCCTCTCCCCAAGCTTGCTCCCTCTTCAAAGAGATCCACAATCCCCGAGAGTAAGTCGATCCCGTCCATGAGTTCAGTTGGACCCACCTTAAACAGATATTTCTGAATCTCGTTATAGACGATTTGATAATCCTGCGGAAGTGCTTTAACCCGTGCGACGTGAGCCCGCCATTCTTTTTTGCCTTGGAGTATTTGTTGAATATTCATGTTATCCCTCCTACTTCCCTAATTTTTTGGCGACATTTCTGTTGAGCTGCTCGCGCCACTTGTCACGAAGCGACTTAGCCCCTTCTTCACCGGCCAGCGCGGAACAGAAGCCTTGGATATCGTCGCCCAGCACCTCTTGAACACGTTGACCGTCCGCCGCTGTTTCTTCAAGCCAGCTAAGCGCTCCATCCAAAATGGGCATAAGGTTGCGACCGGTGAAATCGGAGTGCTGCCAGAGATTTGATTTAATCTCCTCCCATGCCGCTTGATAATCGGGCGGCAGCTTGTGGGCACGCGCCTCAAACCCTTTAAATTCCCTTGTCATGTCGTTGCCCGTAATTTTGTCCCAAAAATTCATGACGCTCTTCTCCTTTATCTCGAAAGTTCGGGGCAATGAAAGCCCACTATTCTGTCTGACTAATATTCTGTATAACTTAGTACCTGGGAAAAAGAAACCGAATAGCTTTCTGAGTACCTCACTCCCGCTATTCAGTATTGCTTATTACAGGTACATTGTAACACCGAGTAGCAGGGGTGTCAACTGGATTTCTCAAATAAACTTTTCGCGGCTAGCGTACCCCGAATTTCCTTGTCCTTATTACATTTTTAATATTCGGGGGTTCCCGCCCGGTGATATGGTTTGAATATAAAGCTTTACGGTAAAAGTTTTTTTGTCTGGGGAGGGTAGGAATCGCGATGAAGGAGCATCAGGAAATGTGCATCGGAATCTGCGAGACGACATTGGATATCGCCCACAGCTTGGGTCGGCTGTTTTTTAACGATGGGGAGCAGATATTGCCTAGCAAGTTTTTTATCTTACTCGCGGTTTACCGGAACGGTAAATCGACGGTAACCCAAATCGCCGAGCAGGTTGGTTTATCGTCCAGTGCCAATACGATCGCCATTAATAAAATGGTCAAGGAAGGATTGCTGGACCGGGTTCGGGATACCGTGGATAAACGCATCTGCTGGATCGATTTGACGGCGAACGGCCGCTTGGTCCTTGAAGAGATGATAGCCAAGCGCAACCATCTCTTTCAAACGATCCTCGGCGATTTTCCTGAGCAACAACTGCAGGTGTTTTTGCAGTCTTTGCTGACGATTCGGGATAAATTTGCCGTAGGAATTACGGAGACGGAGGAACATCATGTTGCTGCAGATCGGACTTGATATCGGATCCACCACGGCAAAAATCGTAGCATTGCGCGAAGGGCGCATCGTGCACCGGGCGTATGTCCGCCATTATTCGGATATCCGCAACGCAGTACCGGCATTATGGCGGGAAGTCATGGAGCGCTTTCCTAACGCGGAGGCCAGCCTTTGCATCAGCGGCTCGTCCGGGCTAAAGCTGGCGGAGTTGACCGGCATTCCGTTTCTGCAGGAGGTTGTCGCCTGCACGAAGGCGATTCAACGGCTGGCACCGGAAACGGATACTGCGATCGAACTCGGCGGCGAGGACGCCAAGATCATCTATTTGCGTGGCGGCATTGAACAGCGCATGAACAACGCCTGCGCTGGCGGAACCGGCGCGTTTATCGACCAAATGGCCGCGCTGCTGGAGACCGATCCGGCGGGGCTGGACGAATGGGCTGCCCGCTGCGAAACGATCTACCCGATCGCCTCCCGCTGCGGGGTGTTCGCCAAAACGGACGTCCAGCCGCTCCTGAACGAAGGAGCGCGTCGCGAGGATATCTCCGCCTCGATCTTTCAGAGCATCGTCACGCAGACGATCAGCGGGCTAGCCTGCGGGCGCCCGATCCGAGGCAAGGTGGCTTTTCTCGGCGGGCCGCTCACGTTCCTGCCGCAATTGCGGAAGCGTTTCATTGAAACTCTTCAGCTCACGCCGGAAGATGTCGTGTTCCCGGACGATGCCCAATATTTCGTGGCGATCGGAGCCGCATTCCAAAGCTCCGGCCCTTCATCTCTCCTGCTCAGCGATTGGCTGGAGCGCATGGAGAATGCCGAATGGACGATTGCTCCTGACGGCGAGAACCGGCTTGCCCCCCTGTTCGCGGACGAACAGGAGTACACCGACTTCCGGAAGCGGCACGATGCGGCAAGCGCATCCCAAGCGGACTTGGCAAGCTATAGCGGTCCCTGCTTTCTCGGCATCGATGCCGGATCGACCACGACCAAGCTGGTATTGACCGGCGCTAAAGACCAAATTCTACATACGTTTTATCGTGGCAATAAAGGCAACCCGCTAGCTTCCCTAGCGGAAGCGCTGCAAGAGATGTATGCCCGGTTGCCGGAGAATGCGTATATTGCTCGCGCCTGTGTTACGGGTTACGGCGAAAGCTTGATGAAGGCCGCGTTCCGCGTGGATGCCGGCGAGGTCGAGACGGTGGCCCACTATAAAGCGGCGGCCCGCTTTATGCCGGATGTCGACTTTATTCTCGATATCGGCGGCCAGGATATGAAATGTATCAAAATCCGCGGAGGTACAATCGACAGCTTGCTGCTAAATGAAGCCTGCTCGGCGGGCTGCGGTTCTTTTCTCGAGAGTTTTGCCGGGGCGCTTGGGCTGGGTATCGAAGAGTTTGCCTCCGCCGCCCTGAAGTCGGTCCATCCGGTGGATCTCGGCTCGCGGTGCACGGTGTTCATGAACTCCAAGGTTAAGCAGGTGCAGAAGGAAGGTGCGTCCCTGCCCGACCTTTCGGCTGGCCTGGCTTATTCTGTCGTAAAGAACGCGCTGCAAAAAGTAATCAAAATCCGCAATCCTGAGGAGCTCGGACGGCGCATCGTCGTGCAGGGAGGAACCTTCTACAATGATGCCGTGCTGCGCGCCTTTGAACTACTCACGGGCAGGGAGGCCGTTCGCCCCGATATCGCCGGCATCATGGGCGCTTATGGTTGCGCGCTGCTAGCTCGCGAGCAATATGACGGAGTAGGTTGCAGCAGCCTGCTGCCTTGCGAAGAGCTGCATTCGTTCACCTATGAGGTCTCGCATGCCCGCTGCTCGTTATGCAGTAACTATTGTGCCATGACGATCAATCGGTTTCCCGACAAGAGCTTCCATGTCAGCGGCAACCGCTGCGAACGCGGCGCGACGCAGAAGACGTCGAAGACCGGTCTTCCCAATCTCGTCGAATCCAAATACGAGCGGATGTTCAGCTACGCCTCGCTCCCTCCGGAGCAGGCCACGCGAGGGACAGTCGGCTTACCGCGGGTGCTGAATCTATTCGAAAACTACCCGTTTTGGCACACGTTTTTTACGCAGCTGGGGTACAGGGTTGTTCTCTCGCCGAAGTCCTCGAAAAAACTGTACGAAACCGGCATGGAGACCATTCCGTCGGAGTCCGTCTGTTATCCTGCTAAGCTGGTGCACGGCCATATTGAAAGCCTCATTCGCAGCAAAGTCGACTTCATCTTCTATCCTGCGGTCATTTATGAGAAGAAGGAAGACGCCTCGGCCGACAATCATTTCAACTGTCCGGTCGTCGCCTCGTATCCCGAGGTCATCCGGACCAATATGGACCGGTTGAGGGAGCAAGGCATTCCGTTGATAAGTCCATTCCTGAACATCGATCATGTGCCGGCTTTGAAAAAAACACTGCAAACCACGTTTCCTCGCATTCCGACAGAGGAACTGGAGGCGGCGGTTGACGCGGGGCTGCAAGAAGCTGAGCGGGCTCGCGGCGATATCCGCGCTCAAGGCGAAGCGACGCTGAAGCTGCTGGAGGAGACGGGAGCCAAAGGCGTCGTGCTCTGCGGCCACCCGTACCACAGCGATCCCGAGATCAATCACGGTATCGCCGATCTGATTGCCGGGATGGGGCTAGCGGTGTTGACGGAGGATGCGGTGTGCCATCTGGGCAGCGTCAAGCATCCCCTACCCGTCGTCAATCAATGGACGTACCATGGGCGGATGTACCGCGCGGCTTATTTCGTTAGCGGTCGGGCCGACCTGGAGCTGGTGCAGCTCACTTCGTTTGGCTGCGGGATCGATGCAATTACCGCGGATACGATTCAGGAGATCTTGGAGCGTCACCATAAGACGTTCACCCTGATTAAGGTGGATGAGATCAGCAACCTAGGGGCGGCACGGATCCGGCTGCGCTCGCTGCTCGCGGCGATGAAGGAACGGGAACCGTCGCAGAATACCGCCCGGACGGTGTCCGTACCGGTTTCGCCGGCCTCTTTTACCAAAGAGATGAAAAGCGGATACACGATTCTTGCCCCGCAGCTCTCGCCGATCCATTTCGAGTTGTTCGAAACGGTATTCCGCGGGGCCGGTTACCGGCTGAAAGTGCTGGAGAAGGCCAGCAAGCAATCGACGGAGGAAGGCCTGAAGTTCGTAAACAACGACGCCTGCTATCCAGCGATCATGACGATTGGGCAAATCATGGCGGCCCTGCGCGGCGGCGACTATGATCCGGAACGAACGGCCGTCATTCTGACCCAAACCGGGGGTGGTTGCCGGGCGACGAACTATATCGCTTTGCTGCGCAGAGCGCTGAAAGAAGCGGGAATGTCGCAAATCCCGGTTATTTCGCTAAACGCGACGGGGATCGAAAGCCAACCGGGCTTCAAGCTCAATTTAAAGCTGATCAACCGGTTGATTGCGGCAGCCTGCTACGGCGATTTGCTGATGCGGCTCTTGTACCGCTTCCGGCCATACGAGCGAAACGTTGGCGATACCGAGCTGTTGTTCCGCAAATGGATGGTACTATGCAAGCACTCCCTGCGGGAGTTCTCTTCTCAGGAATACAAGGGGAATATCCGAAGTATGGTTGCGGAGTTCGAAGCTCTTCCGCAAACGGGGGCTACCAAACCACGGGTTGGTATCGTCGGTGAAATTCTGATCAAATTCCATCCCGATGCCAATAACCGGATCGTGGAGGTGATCGAAGCCGAAGGCGGCGAAGCGGTAGTGCCCGATTTTCTCGACTTCATGTTCTATTGCTTATACAACCCGATTTATAAGGCGGATCACTTAGGGAAGAGCAAAATGTTGGGTTTCCTGAACCCGATAGTGATCCGATATATCGAAATGTACCGAAAACCGGTGAAGCAGGCGCTGGAAGCCAGCCGTTGCCTCACCCCTCCGGAGAGCATCTACACGCTGGCGGAGAAAGCCGGACGCCTGCTGTCGGTCGGCAACCAAATGGGCGAAGGCTGGTTCCTTACGGCGGAAATGATGGAGTTGCTCGATCACGGCGTGAACAACATCGTTTGCATCCAGCCGTTCGCCTGCTTACCGAACCACATCACCGGCCGCGGAATGATCAAAGGGCTGAAGGAGCTATATCCGGACGCCAATATCGCGGCGATCGATTACGACGCCGGCGCCAGCGAGGTGAATCAGATCAACCGTATCAAGCTGATGATGTCGGTAGCCAGCGGCGTGTTGTGCTAAGCAAGCAAAAAACCTTTAAGCCAAGACCTGCCCAGGTGGGCCGGTGTGAGGCTTAAAGGTTTTTTTATGCGATAAATCGAATAGAAATCGCCGATTGGGGTATTTTTGACGACATATATATGAAATTCCGAACAGATTTAGGCTCCCGAGAGAGCAAGTGCCAGTTTCTATATGAAAAATCGAATAAAATCCGAATCTCCCGACGCAATTGGAAATTTGTATGCGAAAAATCGAATACAAGTTAGTCCTCTACCAGCCGATGCCGGTACCACTTCGTTCCGCGGAAGCGGCGCAGGAAGATGAGACCGCGGATTCCCCATTCGATGTCCATCGCCAGCCAGACGCCAACGACGCCAAACGGTAGCACCACGCCTAGAATATAGCCAAGCACGACGCGGAACAGCCACATCGACAGCATCGAGACGACCGACGTATATTTCGCATCCCCGGCGGCCCGCAGCGCCGAAGGCGTGATGAAGCTGATCGCCCACAACGGAATTTGCGCGATCGTATTGATCAGCACAATCGTGAAGATCTCATCCACGATCTCTGCCGGCGGGTGAAACAGCGATACCAGCGGATGGTACAACGGGAGAATGAGGAGTCCCATGACGACGAAGGTTGCGGAGGAGAGCCACAGGAATGAGCGCGTCAGCTTCCGGGCGTCCTCGATCTCCCGGCGACCGATGCACTGTCCCACCACGGTCACGATGGCGATCGACAGCGCGTTAGCCGGGATTTGAATCACCATCGCCAGCGATGCGCTAATCGCGTTGGCGGCAATGGCGTAAGTGCCCAGGCTGACGATAAAGATCTGCGTCAGAATTTTGCCGCCGTTAAAGAACATTTGCTCCGCGGCAAACGGCATGCCGATGGAGAGGATTTTTTTGAGCATCGTCCAGTTGACCTGAAGCATGTCCCGCAAACGTACCCTCAGCGATTCGTCCATCTTGACTAGATAATAAATGGCGCAGGCCGCGGCTAAGTATCGGGAGACATTCACTGAGATATTCATCCCCATGATGCCCATATCCGCCAAGTTGATGAGGACAAAGTTCAGCGCCACATAGGTTAGGTTCATGATCAGCGACAGCATCAAGGAGGCTCGCGACTTCCCGATCCCCCGCAGCACCCCGCATACCGCTTCGACGATCGCAATCCCGCAAAACGACAGACTGCTGCCGATCAGATACGATTTGGCGTTCTGAAAGACATCGGCCTCCGCCGAACCGAACAACAGGTTTAAGGTGGGCGAGTGCAATGCGATGATTAGCAAACTAATGGCGAGCGCTAACAGCAGAACCGAGGACACGGAACCGGAAGAAGCCTTGGACACCATCGCGTCATTTCGGCTGCCCTTGTACTGTGCGACCACGACGGTCCCCCCAGTCGCCACAGCCACAAATACGTTGATCAGGAAAATATTCAGGGAATCGACCATATTCACTGCGCTCACCGCCGCTACGCCGGAGGAACTGATCATTGCAGTGTTAACCAGGTTCAAGCCAATGATAAACGCCTGGTCGATCAAGATCGGAATAATGAGTGCGATAATTTGCCGGTAATCCATCGATTGACCGGAGAAATGCCGATCCAAAAAGCGATGAGTTGATGCTTTCCTAGCTGCGCTTACCATGATATCAACTTCTTTTTCATCAAATTTATGCAAAAGAAAGACTCTTCGCCAGGCGAAGAGTTTGCAGGTCTCGATTATATCATAGATTCATAGATTGGAGCGCTACACCCCAAAAAGTTGCATTTTG
>RCUU01000412.1_pt1 | contig 24038 bp, 20 predicted proteins | sample 2166211 | NCBI WGS metagenome assembly RCUU01 (sample SAMN09932620, study PRJNA488358) | compost metagenome | feature: garden; material: soil; isolation source: compost soil in phenylacetic acid-enriched culture | place: Germany: Experimental Botanical Garden Goettingen | collected 2016-01-27
GCGCCATGTGCCACTTGGCGGGGCTGGCATCGGGCATGGACTGCACGACCATGTCTTCAGGGCTCAGCGGTGCGATCAGGCGTTCCGTGCGGCTGCGAACAGCCTGGTAGCGCTTGAGCAGCGCACTGCTGGCGCAAAGATCGCGTCGCTCGCTTGAGATACTGGTCATCAGGTTTTATCTCCGGTGAATCGTCGATCCGCTGGTCTGTCGATCCTCTGGTATGCCAGAGGAAGCAGGGCTTCGTACGTTCTATCCAAGACCAGGCCAGGGCAAAGTGCTTGTGCACCGCGTGCCGACCCGAAAAACGTTGATACGTGACCGCTGGTAAACGCCCTCTTCAACCCCGTGCGCCTTCGACTCCCAAGGTTAGCTTGTCGGCGCCAAGGGCGATGTGTTTGTTGATTTGCGCCATCGCCGGGGTAAGGGGTTTGAGGGTCGGTGCACGCAGAATGTTCAATTTGAGTGTCGAATCCGGGGATTTAAAAAGAACGCTTGATCGTCACCTCCCCGTTCAATCGCGCCACCGCACTCTGTCCATCCCGTGCTAGGGCTGCCTGGACGGTTGGCAAACGGTTGTGCGAGCCTGGCGTTGCGAGAGATCACAGATCTGATTTTATTTTTATCTCCGCCAAATTGATTAACTCATAGGCTTTGTTGCAACGAGTAGGACTTGCGGGTAAGTGGCCACGTGCCGAGTCGCGTGATGTTCTCGACTCGCTGCAAACTGATCGAGTATTTGCTGAAGCTCGCCCTTGGCAATGAGCGCAGGATTGGTATGACACATCATGATGGCAATGCTCGAAAACAATTCGATAAACGAATCGCCCATCTCGACATTATTGCGCAGCAGCAGGGTGTAATCCTCGATACTGAACCCTGCCGAGTTCACAATATTTGGTAAGTCCAGCCCTATCTTTGAATTCGTCCCACCTGCCGCACACACACGCTTCCAGATATCGATGGTTTGATTAAACGAACGCCAATTGGAATTTGACATAAAGAGGCGATCATCTTCTTCAACTATATAAACTCGACCTCCCGGTGGCAGAACATCGTAAACGTGCTTCAGTACGCGTACTGGATCGGATGAGTGCTGCAAAATGAAACGCAGAAGGCTGGTCACGATACCTCCCCGGACCGATTCTGGAATAGCATCAACGCCCACTCGGCACTTTTCAACTTTGTAGTTTGCGGGGAGGTTTTTAGAGCGTGCGGAAAAGAGCTCTACAAGATGTTGATTCGCTTCAAGACCAAAAATATTGCAAGTCGGGACACTCTCAGCAAGAAAGCTCCCATAGCAGCCATTACCACTGCCTACTTCCAGGACATTGCCTTCAAACGCCCCCTTGATCGTTAACCATTTCAATTCCTGTGGCCCGAGAATCCGAGTTTGCACTTCGAGCACCGTCTCCCATGAGGCAAGCAACGTTGCATCGCTCAGCCCTTGCATAATGCCTGTCTCCAAGTCTATTTGGCGACGGCGAGCACCATCATATTTAGCCAATTTATCTTCCATGACCCACCTACCAAGCACAGGGTATGTCTGTGAGCGACTATTGAACTCCCGTCAGAATTGATTTAATAGCTATCAGAACTATCAGTTGACACAATGCAAAATCATCAACTCACTTACATAGTGCAGTTCGCAGCATCCTGCGCGTGGCAACGGTGAAGCGTCGGTCCGCAGGTCTGCCGATCCTTGATACCCAGAGGAAGCAGGACTCCCGTACGATCTTTCCAATACCGGGCTAGGGCAAAGTCCTCGTGCGCCTCGCCGGTTCGGACACTGAGCTTTCCCCCAGCCGAAACCGTGATTGGGGCTTAGCGGCGTTCCAGATGGCCCCGGGCACCGAGGCGCCGGCGGAAATGCTCATCTGGTTCCCGCAGTTCAAATTGCTCAACACCGCCGAAGACGCCACGCACACCCTGCACAACCTCTATACCCTGCGCGGCGCGCAAGTGCGCGATGCCTCGAACTGGTGGAAGACCCTGAACCAGGCCATCAACACCTATGGCGACAAGGTCGAGGTGGTCCTGGCCCAGCATCACTGGCCAACAAGGGGTTCACCATGACCGAGATCGCCGAGCAGATCCAGCTGCCGGAGGGCACCGGCAACAAGTGGTACAACCGTGGCTACTACGGTTCGGTCAACCATGACTCCAAGGCCATCTACCAGCGCTACCTGGGCTGGTATGACAGCAACCCGGCCAACCTGCTCCCACTGCCACCGGCCGAAGCGGGCAAGAAGTACGTCGAATTCATGGGCGGTGCCGATGCAATCCTGGCCAAGCCAAGGAATCGATCGCCAAGGGCGACTACCGCTGGGCGGCGGAGGTGCTCAAGCATGTGGTCTTCGCCGACCCGGACAACAAGGCCGCGCGAGAACTGCAGGCCGACGCCTTCGAGCAGTTGGGTTACCAGACCGAGAACCCGACCTGGCGCAACGAGTACCTGTTGGGCGCCTATGAGCTGCGCAACGGCATTCCGAACCAGGCGCCGGTCAGCACTTCAAGCACGGACATGGTCGCGGCCATGAGCCCCGGTCTGCTGCTGGATTACATGGGCGTGCGCCTCAATGGCCCGAAGGCTGCGAACAAGCACTTGACCTTCAACTGGAAGCAGCCCGATGGCAGCACCTACGCCATCGAGATGCGCAACGGTGTGTTGATCTATACCGAAGGCAAAACCCTGGACAAGGTCGATGCCACCCGGACTGTCGACAAGCTGGGTTTCTCCGGCCTGATGATGGGTGTTGCCACGCTGGATCAGGAAATTGCCGCCGGCAAGCTCAAGGTCGAGGGCAGCAAGGAGAAGTTCAGTGAACTGGTTGGCTTGATGGACAGCTTCCCGGTCTCGATCGGCGAAGAGTGGAACCTGATCAACCGCTTGCCCATCACCTGTATCAGCGCCCCGGTCAACCGCAAGGCCGGCAACCTGGTGGGCCAAAGCCCGTACGACATCCTCGTCGACCCGGCGTTACCCGAGGTCATCCACGACCCCTTCGACCGGAGCAGCGGGATAGGCGACATGGCGTACGTCGGCTTGCTGTCGCCCAAGGAGCCGATCAAGCTGCAAAACGGCAAACTGGTCTGGGGCATCGGCCCTACCGCTACCTTCCCGACGGCTGAAGAAGACGTGCTGGGCTCCGGCAAATACACCTTGGGACCTGCCTTCGTCGCCGCCTACCTGGGGCAGGACTGGACACTGGCGCTGTTCCCCCAGCACTGGTGGTCGATCGGTGGCGACAGCGCGCGCAAGGATGTCAGCCTCACCAACGTGCAATACGTCATCCAGCGCAACATCCCTGGCGATGCCGGCTGGCACGTCGGTATGTCGCCGGACGTCACGGTGAATTGGGAGGCCAGCCGCGGTAACAAGGTCACCTTCCCGATCGGGCTGGGGGCTTCGCGCATCTTCAAGTTCGGCAGCATGCCGGTACGCATCGGCGCGGAAGTGCAATATGCCGCCCTGCACCCGGACGACCAGATCGGCAGTCGCTGGAATTTCCGCTTCATGTTCGTGCCGGTCATTCCGACCTTCTTGCTCTAGCAGGGTTAAAGCAATTTTTCGACAGTGCCGAAGAAGCTGTCGAGGGGCTATCAACCGGTTGTGTGGTGGCCATCGACAGCAAGCTGCAGGCCTCAGATTTCCTCTGCCCCCTGCAAACGCAAGGCCGCACAGCCTCCTATACCCTGGGCATTTCTCATGTATACTTTCCGCAAGGGCCTGAGGAGTCACGATTGACGGCAAGGCATCCGGTTTATGTCTCTCGCCATCCCGAGGAACGGTCCAAACCCATTTGCGAGATTTCCATGGACAAAAAAGTAACTGAACACGGCACGGATTCCATCAAAAAAAGGACATACGAATACATTCGCGATAGCATTTTGCGTGGCAAGTTTTCTTCTGGTTCTTTTGTTGAAGAAGGCGTCATTGCCAATGAAATTGGTGTGTCCAGAACGCCGATCAGAGAGGCGTTCAACAAGCTCAGCGCCGAGGGATTCGTCGAGCTCATCCCCAGGCGTGGCGCAAGGATTCGTGCAATTTCCCCAAGCGAAATGCACCAGTTCTTCGAGACGCGGATTGTCCTCGAAACCTACGCCGCACGACGCGTTTGCGATATCCGGCCTCCAATACCAGAGCGTGTCGATGAATTGCTCAGAGAAATGGAGACGCTCACGCAGTTCATCATGGCGCATGAGATCGCGCAGCTCGACCGAGAACTTCATCGCATCATCGTCGAGCTTTCCGGCAATGAAGTGCTTCTTGAGCTTTATGATGCCTTGCAATTCCGTCACCTGCTGGCCTGTGCCTCTATCCCCATAGACTCGAAGCTGCTGAGCATCGTGCTGGAAGAACATAAAGAACTGGTGGCTGCGCTCAAGCGTTATGACGAGGACGCTATGGTCACCATATTGTCGAAACACCTTGATCCCAATCTTGCGCTTCGTTTCAGAAGATTCTAGTACCAAGCCATCTGATCCTGCAGGGGACACACGGCACCAACAGTCGTCCCCTTTTATTTTTATCGCGGACTACATAGCGTCTGAAGCGGGAGCAGAAAAGGCCTCGCCTTCAAGCGCGAAGCCTTTGCTGCAACCTTGTGCCCTCCCTGGCCTCCCTCTATCCGTAAACTGGGTTTCCAACACGCGACGGAATGCGTCCGAACGCTCGATCCGTCAACAAGAAATGGGAAAGCGCAGGCACCAGAATCAATGCGCCGAGCATGTTCCAAATGAACATGAATGACAGAAGAATACCCATGTCCGCCTGGAACTTGATTGGGGAAAACACCCAGGTGACTACGCCAACCGCCAGCGTCACGCCAACCAGCCCGACCACCTTGCCCGTGAACGTAACCGCATGTTTATAGGCGTCTGCCAACGAATCTCCCTGGCGCTGCCTGGCCAACTGGATGCTCAATAGATAAAGCGCGTAGTCGATACCGATACCCACCCCCAAGGCAATGACCGGCAATGTTGCGACCTTGACGCCTATGCCCAGCACCACCATCAAGGCTTCACACAGAATCGACGTCATCACCAGTGGAATGACCGCAACCAAAACCGCCCGCCAACTGCGGAAGGTGATGTAGCTCAACAAGATCACCGCGGCATACACGTATAACAGCATGGTCCTGTTGGCATCTCGCACGACGATATTGGTTGCCGCTTCTATCCCGGCGCTGCCTGCCACCAGCAGGAAGGTCCTGTCTGCAGTACTGTGTTGGGCAACGAAGCGTTCGCAAACCCTCAGGGCCTGGTCGAGTGTCTCTGCCTTATGATCGGTCAGAAATGCAATGATCGGCATTACTGACGCATCTCCGTTGAACAGCTCAGGGCTATTGACCGATGCCACCTGGCTACCGTAGTTGAGGATGTCCTGGTTCCGAGACAGGGTCAGCCACTTCGGACTGCCTTCAAAGGTGCCACTTGTGACCTGGCGAACGGCATCCACCAGCGACGTCGTCATCTGGACACCCGGGATGCGCTGCAATTCCCAGGCGAGGCGATCGGCTTCTACCAGGCTTTCGTACTTATAGGCACCGTTTGCCGGGGTTTTCAGGATTACGGCAAACAGGTCGCTCGACAACGAATAATGGCCTGTGATGTATGCGTTGTCGTGGTTATAACGTGAGTCCGCCCGTAATTCCGGTGCCCCAGGGTCCAGGTCGCCTATCTTCAGGTTCAAGCTGATGCAGAAACCAACGACCACCAGAACAAAAGCGCCCAGTATCGCGGCAATGGCCCAGCGCCGAGAGGTAAAGCGCTCGAGGTAGGCCCACATGGATCTTGCATTGCTGTGATCTGCGACAAGACTTCGACGCGCAGCGACCGAACTCACTCCAGTAAACGACAGCAGGACAGGCAACAACAGCAGGTTGGTAAAAATCAACACCGCCACACCAATGCTGGCTGTCAGGGCCAAGTCCTTGATCACGGGTATATCGATCACCATCAGCACTGCGAACCCGACAGCATCTGCCACCAGTGCTGTCGCACCTGCGAGGAACAGCCTTCGGAAGGTGTAGCGCGCCGCGACGAACTTATGTGTACCTCGCCCGATGTCCTGCATGATGCCATTCATCTTCTGCACGCCATGGGAAACCCCGATGGCGAAGACGAGGAAAGGAACGAGCATCGAATAGGGGTCCAGATCAAACCCAAGCGCGGTCACGGTTCCCAGTTGCCATACCGCCGCGATGATCGAACAGGTGATGACCAAGGCGGTGCTGCGCAAGCAGCGGGTATAGGCATAAATGATCAGCGCGGCGACGATGGCAGCGACAGCAAAATAGAAGAAAACCTGGATCAACCCATCGATCAGGTCGCCCATCAGTTTGGCGAACCCGATCACGTGGATCTTGATTGCCGGGTTTTCCTGACTGCGGATCCGTTCCTCCAGCGCGTTTGACAGCACCCTGTAATCGAGCTTTTTGCCGGTGACCGAGTCCACATCCAGCAAGGGGACGACAATCATTGCAGACTTCAGGTCGGTTCCGACCAGGCTGCCGACAATTCCAGCTCGATTGATGTTCTGCCGCAGCACCTCGATTTGTTGCCAAGAACCATCATAAGTAGCCGGCAGCACCGGCCCACCGGTAAAGCCTTCCTCGGTGACCTCCATCCAACGCACCGCGGGCGTCCAGATCGACTTCACCCACGCGCGGTCTACACCGGGAAGCAAGACCAGGTCATCGTTTATGCGCTGAAGGGCTGCCAGGTACTGGGGATCAAAAATATCGCCCTCAACCTGTTCGACGACAACCCGTATCGTATTGCCGAGCCCGCGCAGTTCGTTCTTGTTATCTATGAAGTTTTTGATATACGCATGACTGCTGGGAATCATCCGTTCAAAGCTGGCATTGATGTTGATGTTCTTCAGCTGGTAGCCCAGCACCAGGGTAAGCGCCGCACACAGTACAAGCATGAGCAATCGGTAGTTGAAGACCATGCGCTCCAGCCATCCACCCGATGACCGATCAAACAACCTGTGATCGGAAACAACTGGCATTTCATTACTTTTATCACCCGAAAGCGCCACAATTATTCTCCACTCAGCGTTGCGCTCAACGAAGCGCCTGTTTGCTCAGGCCCCGTCCGCCACCCACGACGAACGACTTGTCGTCCAGTGGAATGATCGACGCCGCCATTGGCACAGCCTTTGAACCGGTCATTTTGCGGAACTGATCACCGTTGTCCGAACTCAGCAGGACGTGGCCATCCGTGCTGAGCAACAGCACTTGGCCAGTCCGGGTAACGCCATCGGCAACGAGAGCTGTTGAAATATTTGCCTCGACCTTGCGCCAATGCCTGCCCGCATCGTTGGAGCGATATACAGTGCCTCTAAGGCCATAGGCGAAGATCTGATCGGCCGTACCCGTCACCCCGAAGAAAGTTCCTGCATATCCGGTATCCAGCGACCTGAACTGCCCTGCCTGGCGATCCAGTTTCATGACTAGACCCGCTTCACCGGATACATACACATCAGCTCCGATCCCCCGGATGGCGTAGAGATGCAGCCCCATGGGATTCTCGGTTTTGCCGGACCATTGCTCCCAGGAATTGCCGCCATCCGTGGTGCGCAAGATCTGATTGAAGGCACCCACTACAAATCCCCGCTCGGGCGTCTCGAACCACAGGCCCAGGAAAGACAGTTCCAGCATGGGTGCCTGGCCGCTGTTATCTTGCGCAATGGTCGCCAGCAAATCGCGGGCCATGCGTACATCGAGTTTCCTGTCCCAGGATTCCCCAGCGTCGCTTGTACGAAGTACGACGCCGTCATGGCCAACCGCCCATCCCACCTGTGGGCTGGGAAAATGAACCGCATTCAAATCGGATGAAACAGGAACCCTGGATTGCAGCCATGTGGCACCACCATCGTCGGAATAGACAATGTGCCCTCGACGCCCTACGCCCACGATGCGCTTGCCGGCCATCGCCAGCCCGGTGATCAACTGTTTGGAGGCCAGTTCAGTCGCGGCTGCGGGAATATCCAGCACATCTCGAAAGTCGTTTTGCGCCAATGCCGACGTTGCCTGGATACTGAAAGCCCCGATCAATAGCAAAGCAAGAAGGGAATGAACCTTCATTACCGAATGCTCCTACCTATGCCCAATAAAAACCCTTCCTGACGCCAAGCGTCGGGAAGGGTCCCTTGCCGTGATCAGCGCACGCCGCTACCCGCGAGGGAGTCAGCATTCCAATCGCGTTCGGAAAGTGGCTTGATGTATTTCAAGCCGCCTTTGGCATCACCCAGGTGCACCACCATGGCGTAGATGCCACCGACCAGGTCATAGGCGAAATACGAACTGGTGAACGGGGCGACAACATCGTAGCTTTGAGTCGGAGCAGCAATAACGGTACGGTAGAGTTGGCCCCGGCCGTCATACTCGTCACTTGCCAGCGCTGCCCAACTGTCTTCGTCGATATAGAAGACCCGCTTGCTGTAGATATGACGTTTACCTTCCTTGAGCGTGGCTTCCACGACCCAGACGCGGTGAAGCTCCCAGCGCACGAACTCCGGATTCAAGTGATTGGGCGTCAGCAAATCTTCGGGCTTGGTCTCATACGTCATCTTGTATGTGTTGTAAGGCACATACATTTCCTTCTTGCCGATCAATTTGAAATCGTAACGCTCCATCGACCCATTGAAGACAAATGCGTCATCGTAGGTCGTGGCACCACCGGTCCCCGGGTTGGGAGTATCGAAATTGAGCGACGGTGCCAGGCGCACGCGACGCTGCCCCGGAAGGTATTGCCAGGTGCTCCGGCCTTTACCGACGACATCGATGGCGTCCTTGAGCAGGATCGCTTCTCCGTTACGTCGTTCCGGCCCGAGATAACGCACTTTCAGGCGCCAAAAGATATCCGCTCCTGGCGTGTGGTAGTACGGGAAGTCGTCCGAGTTGACGCCTTCGGTCGCCAGAATGGCGCGTCCCGCGGCATCGACGTTCCAGCTTTTGTATCGATACTCCATCGCATCGCCACTGTAGCGAAGCAAATGGTTCCACATGACTTCGTACGCATCCTTGGGGATCGGGAACGGGTACCCACTCTTGACGTTTTTCACACCGAGGCCACCATCGATGGTCTCCCCGCTCAATGCATTTTCCGCCGTGTTTTTCTGCACTTGCGTTGGCACAGCCATGGTCCTGTGCGTTGGATAGACGTCGATACGAAAGCTCGGGTAGCGCTTCATCAGTGTCTTCACCGATTCTGTGAGGCGCTCGGCGTACTTGTCCATGTTTTGCGCGTTGACCGAAAACAGCGGCTTTTCATTTGCAAATGGGTCGGGACGCACACCCGAGCCTTCCTGAAAACTGGCGGGCGGCGTTGTAAGGCCACCGGTGTAAGGTGGAATCGAACCCTCCGCATTACCGGCCATTTCCGCGCCAACCGCCGTCAATTGGGCGCCAAGTTGCTTTACTTCCGACGGCGTTACCGCGGCATTCACCGAACCCGCCACAGCACAGGCGATCCCCATAAGCAGATATCTTTTGAACATGTCAGCGTTCTCGCTTTAGAAGGTTGTTTTAAGGGTCAAGGTCAACATTCCACGGTCTTCCAGTAATGCGGATCCGCCGTTGGCCACCGATACGGCACCGGTTCGTGGGTCCTTGTCGTAATCGCCAAAAAAATCGACATACTTGAGGTCGGCCTTGTACTTTTGCGAAATATCAGCAGCCACCCCGAAGCTGTAACTACCGGCGTCCTCATTGCCGCCATTGGCGACGGGCGAGTTACCGCTGATTCCCGAACTGACCACCATCGGCATCGACAAATCGACGCCTGGGAAAACCTGCAACCAGGTCGGCGTGAATGTTGCGGTCAGGACAAACGCATCGCGGTCGGCTTGATCGATCAGGTCATAACCCCGACGACCTTTGTAGAACTGCGCGCCTTGCGTCACATCAGCCAGATGACTCCAGGCAAGTTCGGTGCTCCACGAGGCAGAATCGAAGAGTGCGTTGCTGCTCACGACGCCGACCATATTCAGAACACCGTGAAGCGTCTCCCCACGTGCTCCAGCCGTATCGCCATCATCTGGCAGCACGCTGATCGGCACGGCAGCGCTGACCAGTGGCATGTTGCGGCGGTAGGACACTTCTGCCCCGATGGACATACCCCCGTAGTTCTGTGAAAGACTCAGGCCGAACAGGTCGATATCTTCCGCATAAGCCCAGTGATAGTTGCCGGCTACACCATTGGCAGGCGTTGCCCCCTTGAGCAACAACTGTGGAATTCGATCGGAGAAGTTACGGTAGTAGACACCCACTGTTCCCTGGAGCCATTCCGGAGACCAGCGCGCCGACAGGCCCCAGTCCCGGTTCTTATCGGGCTCCACGTCGCGCCCTTTGAGGAAGCGGTTCGGCCCAGCGATCAGCGAACCTTCACTGCCACCGATATTCACGTCACTGGAGCCCAGGTAGGTGCCCCCTTCCGGAAACAGGTTCTGCTCCCAGTCCAGGAAGTACTGGCCTGCGATCGACAGCGAATCGGTTGGCTGCACCTGGAAAGAGACGTTATTGAGTGGTCGAAACAACTCCTTGGCCTCAATGCCAGGAATTGACTGGCCCTTGCCGATGTCCAGCGGCATCTGCGCGTAGGCAATACCGTTGATGAATGCAGTCAGTCCGAGGCTTTCGCCCCAGTAGATGCTATGGCTGCCCACCTTGACATCCAGCGGTACCTCGCCGAGGTCGAACCTGCCGAATACAAAAGCATCGAGAAACTCACCGCTTGGCCCGGCAAAATAACGATCGGTGAAACGGGTGAGCCCTACTGTGGGAACACCATTTTTCACATAGTTGGACGTCGCGGGGGAGTCGTTATCGAGGTCTTGATTGTACTGGTAGTCATACCACCCGGCGCCCGAGACGCGCATGCCATACCTGTTTTTGTAGATGACATCGAACTCTGACAGCAAATCCAGACGATTGGAGACGAACCCGCGATCAAAGTTACGGTCGCCATCGTTATTGTTTACCGCATTAATGATCGCCTTGTCTTGAGACTCAACGCGCCGTGTTAATGTATAACGCGGTGTATTATCCCAACGCACCTGCCACTCTTCGCTTCCCGTAGGAATCTCTACCGCATTGGCGCTGCCACAAGCAATAAGAAACAGTGACGCCAAACCGCCACCCGCCAATGGAATCCCCCCCTGCCCTCTTAATCTGGCTTTCGGTATATTTTTTATTTTTATCATTACCCACCTCAATATTTGATCGCCTGAGTACGCGCCCCCCATCCTGGCGCGAACTTTTTTTTCAGCGAAAGACTGCCCGCACGTGCAAACTTCAAGTCGTCACGCGTAGAAAACTAATTGATGCAGTTTGAAGAGAGTGCTAGTTGAGCTTGGCCATCACCATCGCGCTGGCACCGGTAAGGTCACCCAACTTATTGTGCTCGCCTATCAAGGGGAGCCCCTTCTTTTCCGACTCTTGAAGTTGGATAGCACGCTCAATATCGACCAGCGCCTCTTCACGAGGGATAAAGACAATGCCTCCTTCATCAGCGATGACCAGGTCACCCGGCTGGACCACGGCACCGCCGCAGCAGATCGGTACGTTCATCAGCCCGCCAATGCCCTGCAGGCGCGTCGTGATACTGGCGACGCCCCGTGCCCAAACAGCGAGGCCCACGTCCTCTAGTTCGCCGGGATCGGCAATTGGCCCATCGATGATGACACCCGCCACACCCGCCTTGGCCAGTGCATAGGCGACGCCGCCGCCCAGGCAGGCGTGGTGCTTGTCACCCAGCCGGTCGATGACCACGACATCCCCTGGACGCAACTGGCCCACAGCATGATGCAACAGGCTCGAGTCGGCCGCTGGCAGTGCTAGGGTGACCGCAGGCCCGGCGATTCTAGGGGCCGGATGCATGGGACGGATCGCCCCATCAGGAAAACCCATCAATCGGAAGTGACCGATCGTGGCAGGTTCAGCCGCAACGGCCAGCATCAGCAGTTCTGCGGGCAACGGATCCGGCATGGAGCAAATTTTAAACATCAGCATTGCTCCCCTGGCAGGTTTATGCGGAATTGGCCTGCGAGCAGGCGATGGCTCTTGAGCGGCATGCGCGTGCGTATGCCCTGCTGATAATCGCGATCAATGCTTGCCGTTGCGAACGCCTCGGCGTTCGAGGCCTGTGCCACGACCTGGCCCCACGGATCGATGATCATCGAGTGCCCCCAGGTCATGTACTTGCCTTTGTCGAATGAGCCCACCTGACAAGGCGCTGCGACATAGCACTGGCATTCGATAGCGCGTGCCCGGAGCAACACTTCCCAATGGTCCGCTCCCGTCTGGAATGTGAAGGCGGCCGGCACCACGATCATTTCCGCCCCGGCCTCGCAAAGTGCGTGAAAAAGTTCCGGGAAGCGCAGGTCGTAACAGATCGCTAGCCCCACACGTACGCCGTCGACATCCACGCAAACCACGTCCTTGCCCGCGGCAACATGAGCGGACTCCTTCAATTCGGTACCGTCGGCCAGCACCGCATCGAAGCGGTGGATCTTGCGGTACTTGGCCAACAATTGGCCATTGCGACCGAACACCAGAGACGTGTTGTAGACATCGTCACCGTCCAGTTCCATTGCACTGCCAATATGCAGGTTCACCTTCAGGCGCTTGGCCAGGTTGGCGAAAAACTGGAACGTATCCCCACCCGGAAAAGGCTCCGCGGATGCACGCATGACCGCTGGGGCGCCAGTGATGCAGGTAATCATTTCCGGAAGAACCACAAAATCCGCTCGATCATGCTGCACTGCGCGCTCGACGAGTTCAGCTACAGATTGAAGATTGGCGCTCTTATCATCAGAAACATTTTTCTGGATAACGGTAATTCTCACTTATTGATTCCTCTTGTTTTTATCAACTGTGCTTCAGACATACGTGGGGTTTCATACTGATCGTTGTGCAGCAGCGCTTTCGGAAACGGATTGGCGCCTTAGGAAAAGGCCCAACGTCGTGACTGAAATGAGCATCCCTGCTCCACCGACAATGAACACTGCCGTTCTCAGGGCTGTTGCGTCACCGCCCAGCAACGCAACAACACTGCCCACGAGGATCGGCCCGACTGCCAACCCGCAGATGTTCACGACCATGACGTAGAGGGCAGAGACCCTGCCGCGGATCTGCTGAGGCGAACGCTTTTGAATGAACGCTGGAACGATTCCGATCGAACTGGTGCACAGTCCATGCAGCGCGGCGCAAGCGACCAATACCTGGGCAGGTCCGGACGACAGCAGGAACATGAAGGCCGCGGGAATCGCCAGCATGCCCGCTACAAGCGGCACGCGCAGGGCGGAAAATACAGACCCCGAACGATTGGAAATCCGATCGGCGATCCAGGCTGCGACGAACATTGCGCCAATGCACGACGACAGCACTACGGTTCCATAGACGCGGCCAATCTCACCGGGTGCCCACTGGAACTCACGCACGAAAATGGCGGGTATCCAGGTAAGCAGCGCATAACTCATCGTCAGCAGGCCAGACATTCCGATGAAGATGGCGGCAATAAAAGCCCGGTCTTCGATCAAATAAGGAATGAGCTTGGTTTCAATACGGTCTGGACTGTCAACGGGCGACAACGTAACGCTAGGCGCAGTATCGACACGCCGATTCAACACCCACCAAAGGATCGGCAGCAGTACCAAGCCCGGCAGGGCCACCATCAGGAAGGTCGTTTGCCAGGGTTCCCGCGTCCCAAAGACACCCAACTCGAGTGCGCCCATCGGTTCAAGCCAGTCATACAAATCGCCCACGATGTAAAAAGCGGTTCCCGCGCCGATGACGGCACCGGCCTGGAACAGGGTCAGGGCCCTGTTCAAGATAGCCTTGGGAAAGCGCTCGTAGATCACTGCATAGGCTGCCGGTGCCAGCGCGGCCTCACCTGCGCCGACCAGCATTCGGGCAAACAACAAACCGACAAAACTACCGGCAAGGCCGCACGCCGCAGTGGCGAGGCACCACACGAACATTCCCAACAGGATGGTTCCTGTGCGTGACCATTTATCCGCCAACCAACCGCATGGAATCCCCAGGAGCGAGTAGAACAAGCCAAAGGCAAGGCCATGCAGCAGGCCGATCTGGCTATCGCTTATCACCAGGCTGGACTTGATCGGCGCCACCAACAGCGAGAGCGCGAAGCGATCGATAAAGGAAATGACCATCGCGACGGCAAGAATGCCGGTCGTGATCCAGGCCCATGTATACGTGGGTGCTTTGTTGGCTTGCGTGCTATTGGCGACCACGTCAGTGCCTCCTGTGCGAATGGTTCGTTGCGCTTGTCCGCCCATTTGCAATCAGCCCTGCTCGTGTAACAGCTTCACCGAGGAATCCCAGAGCTGACGCAGCCCCGCAGCCAACGCGAACTGCTCCATGGCGATGAAGATGCGTTCTGCGCCATGTTGACAGGCGAAGGATTTCTCCTCCGGGCTCCAGGCGGGGAAAATCCATGGCTTGCCGGCGGATTTGGCCGCCTGGACAATCCTCGCGATGTCTTCCCAATCCCCTGGCTGCTTCTTGTATATACCCCGATTGCGGCGAATCGAAAGGTCAGTTGGCCCGATGAATACGCCATCCACCACCGACAGCGCGAGAATGGCATCGATCTCCTCGAGCGCTTGTGCGTCTTCGATGATCGGATAGCAACGGGTGTTGGCGTTCTGCTTGTCGATCCACTCATCCGCCGGATAGGCGAATTGCGTGGTGCGGCCACCGGCAAGACTGCGATCACCCAGCGGGGGTAGCTTGGCATACCCACAGACACGCTGCGCCTCAGCCGCATTGCTGATGTGTGGAATGACCACCGCGTCCGCGCCGAAATCCAATGCCTGCTGCACCGCCTCCCGCGTCGGACCGAGCGTCTTTACGTAGACCTCAAACCCAAGGGCCTTCAGGAATGGAATGAAGCTATCCAGGGTAGCCAGATCGAAAATTCCATGCTCGACATCCAGGATCGCGACCCGATAGCCAATCATCTTGGCAATCTCGGCCATCCCAATGTTCGGCCCGGTGAACCAGAGACCCAGATCCTCAGCGCAAAGGCGTTTAGTCAATTTCATCTCCCCTCTTCCGTTTTGCACCTATACGTCATGTATACATGCGGTATTTGTGATGGATGCTAGCGATTGCTCCCAAACACGTCAAGAGGATTTCCATGGCCGTAAGGTGATGAGCGCAGTGATCCATGCCCCGCGCGGGTGGCAGGTTCGACGCAGCGCTTGCGGGCGAGGACAAAAGGCAGGACAGCCGATGAAGGGACAGGCGGGATAACGGGGGAATTCTGGCTTGGGGCACGTCACGGATAACGCGGGATGCAATCGACGGCAGCCGTCGTTAGCCCGCCGCAGCCGACCGACATCGTTCAGCCGGCTGCGCAGTATTGAGTACTAACCCGGGCGAATCATTCTCAGCATCAACTGTCACAAAGGGTCAAGCCGGTGCGCACACGGCGGTCGACTGACAGGTCGAAGATGTCGGGTCGCAGATAGTGCCCTGTCACATCGAGGTCATGGTGGTGTGCGTCGATTTGCGACAGGTCGATTTTGGCCACCACAATGGCCGGTTCGCCAAAGAGCGGCGCCGTCACCCACGAACCATCCGGGCCGATGACACCGGAACCGCCCTTGAACAGAAGCCCCTGTGCAGGGGCGTCGTGCCCAACGCCCCGTCGGTACGCGTCAAGCAGGTCCGTGGGAATGTCGTCAGTGGAAAGGTACTGGCCTGCGCACAAAACGAAGCATCGCCCTTCGAATGCGTACGACCGTGCGGCGATATGGTGCATATCCGGCATATCCGGCCAGGCGGCCACATGAATCTGCTCATCTTGCGCATGCAGCGCCTGACGGGCGAGCGGATGCCAATGCTCCCAGCATACCAATCCACCGACACGGCCAGCCGGGGTGTCGACAACTCGCAAGCCAGATGCATCCCCGCAGGCCCAGACCGTTCGCTCGGTATGCGTGGGCGTAAGCTTGCGGTGCACGTTCAAGACATGCCCGTCGGGCCCGATCGTGACGAGCGAGTTGTAGAGCGAGCCCGCGTGCGGACGGGAGCGCTCGTTCATCCCCATCACGACGGTTACCCCGTGTTCCAGGGCCGCCTCGCGAAGCACGGCGAGGTCATCGTCCATCTGGTCGGGCCGCCCAATGGCGGGACTCTCCGCGAGCAATTTGGCGTACCAGGCCTTGGCAATTGCGTCATCCCATCCGGCCATGCCGAATACCCAGGCGGGATAGCAACTGAGCCATGTTTCGGGAAACACGATCAGTTCGGCCCCCAGCGCCGCTGCCTCGGCAATATGGGCGGCTGCCCGTCGCAGTGATTCAGGCACATCGAGTACGGCTGCCGGTTGTTGCACGATGGCGACGGTTTTTTCGGTCAGGCTTGTCATTGAAAATCCTTTATGAAGTCTGTTTGCTGGCTTCTTGACGACGCTCTGTCGATGCGTCATTGCAAGGCTCGACCTGCCCCGCTTCAAGGGGGCAGGTGAATGTTTTCGAAGGGTCGTGAGCAGGCTCGCCGGCGTTAATCGAGCGCACCTTCAAGCGCACGCTCACTCAGGTGCCGCGCCTTGGCCTCCGCCGAACGCTCGACCTTTCGTGCCAACAGGTAATAGAGACCACCGCCGATCAACAGCCCGGGAACAAAGGCAATGTCAGCCCCTCCCAACGCCTGTGCCGCCGGGCCCACGAAAAACGGTATCGAGAAGAACGGAATCATGGCGACGAAACCGATGGAGTACGCCAGCACCCCACGCCACGCCCAGCGCCCATACACACCCTGGGGATTGAAAATGTCGGCGATTGCGTACTCGCCCTTGCGAATGGCGTAGAAGTCAACCAGATTGACCGCCGTCCAGGGGATCAGGAAATACAACATCAGGAGCACGAAGCCGTTGAAACTGCCCAGGTAGGCCTGCGGGATGGCCAGGGCAATGACGAGCGACACCAGGCCGACCAGCAGCAACCCCATGACTCGCAGCCTGATGGTCGGGCGCACGGGCTTGAAGCCATCCACTGCGCTGACACCGGTGAGCATGGCGCCGTAGCAATTGATCCCCATCACCGAAAACTGCGCGAAGGCGCCGACCAGCACGACGATGGTCCCGAAGCCGTGGAAGAAATAGTCACCGACTTGCACCAGGGAAACGATGCCATCGACATTGGGAATGTAGCTGGCCAGGATAGCGCCAAGCGACATGAGCCATACAGCGGAAGCGGCGGCGCCCAGGTAGGTCCAGAAAATCAGCTTCGGGCTCGATGAGTCTTCGGGAAGGTAGCGCGAATAGTCCGAGACATAGACGGAATAGCTGATGTTGTAGCCAGCGGCAAGGGACACTTGCACCAGGAAAGCGGTTAGGTTCCATCCGCCGCCAGGCGTAACGCCACTGGCTGCGGGCAGTGCAGTGATGGCCATCACGCTAACGATGCCGAAAACGGCGATCAGCACGTAGGTCAACCAACGCTGGACGAAGTGCAACAGGTCGTACCCGACCACCGCGATGACAATGCTCAACACAATGAGCATCGGATACCAGAACCACTTGGATCCGGGGAATACCAGTTGCAATGCCTGGGTTACCAGGATGACCCCGAACACGATGAACCCGATGTAGACGAAGATGGTCGCCGCAAAGGGCACGACGGCACCTCGACTACCAAATTGTGCCCTCGACTGGATCATCTGCGGCAAGCCCAGCTTGGGTCCCTGGTTGGCGTGCAAGGCCATGAACAACGTACCAAAGCAAGCGCCGATGGCCACCGCCAGGACACTCCAGAAAACTCCCAGGCCCATGCTCGGCCCAGTGAAGCCGACCATCATGGTAAGAAAGACAAAGTTGCCGGTGAACCAGAATGGACCTTGATGCCAGACCTTCCCGTGCCTCTCGGCACGCGGGACATAATCGATGGAACGGACCTCGATTGTCGGTCTGGCTTGTCCGGACTTAAGCTGAGTTGCCATATAGCACTCCGTTACAAGTTAGTTTTTATTCTTGAGGGTTTAACGTGTACGTGACCTTCGGCTAACGCGGCCCGGCACTGGAGCCAGTATTGGAATAAAGGAATCGGGGGTAAATTCCGCAAGGCAGAAGCTGACTTGCGCAAAAACGAAAGTGACACCCTTCGAGACGTCGACGTTGCACCGGATAACCCGCAAGCTGATATTGCTGGTATAAGAGCGCGCCGTTTTGGGGCGGGAAATTTTCTGATCAGGGGACCGTCATGCTGACCAATCTCTCCGACGTTGATCTGCGCATGCTGCGCATATTCTGTTCTATCGTCGATGCGGGTGGCTTCACAGCGGCGCAGGTGCGCTTGAACACCAGCTTGTCGCGCCTGAGCGTGCTGGTTCGGGATCTGGAAGTGCGCCTTGGCTACACGCTGTGCCTGCGTGGCAAGGGCGGCTTCCAGTTGACCGCGCAAGGGGCGCAAACCTATGCGGCGGCCCAGGAGTTGTATGCAGACATCGACCGTTTTCGCCAGCGCGTCGTCATGCTCAACGAACGCTTTCCCGAGTTCCTGAAGATTGGCAGCGTCGACAATCTGCTCACGCTGGACCTCGCCCCTTTGCCCCTTGCGATCAGCCTTTTTCGCAAAACGTCCCCTGATACCCGGATCGACGTGCAAATACTGCGTGCGGACGAACTGGAGCAGGCGGTCCTCGAAGAACGCCTGCAACTGGGCATCGGCTGCTTCAACCACCAGCTTTCAGGCTTGCACTACCAGCCACTTTTCGAGGAAGAACAGAACCTGTACTGCGGAAAGGGACACCCCTTCTTCTCGCGCTCGGACGATAGCCTGGATGACGATGAAATCTGCGCGGCGGATTACGTCAACCGCGGCTACATGCTGGAAAGCCGTAGACCGCACAATTTGCATTTCGGCAACTCGGTCAGTGCGTTTTCCATGGAGGCCATCGCCATGCTGGTGTCTTCCGGAACGTGCATTGGCTATCTGCCAACGCACTATGCCGAAATCTGGGTGGGTCGCGGATCGCTACGCCCGATCCTGCCTGCCAGGCTCGCCTACAGTGCGGCCTTTCACTGCATCACTCGCCAGGGACAAACACCCAAAGGCGCATTGGAGCAATTCCTTGGGGCGCTGTTCACTGCCCAGCAGCAACTGAAGGATAGAGCAGTTCGGTGATCCACCGGGCCTGCCGGGCGATGTCCTGCACCTTCTCCTCGGGCACGGCCTGCCGCGCCCGGGCGAGTTTGCTCAAGGCCTGCTGTTTCTGGCGCAGCCGGTGTTGCCACTTGACCAGGAACGCCGGGCTACGGGCCTGCAGCTGCAATGGGCCGAAGTACAGCTCCTTGGCGGTGTACACCACCGGCCCGGCGCGCTCGGCGACAATGATTTCGTAGTCGAAGCGGTTTTCCCGCAGCACTTCCTCGCAGAGGATGCGGTAACCATTTTCCATCAACCATTGGCGCAATGGCTGCTCGCCGCCGTTGGGTTGCAGGATCAGGCGCTCCTGGCCGCCCAGGCGCGCCTTGCCGCTGTCGAGGATGTCGCGGATGGTCTCGCCGCCCATGCCGCAGATGCTGATCGCGGTGATCCCGTCTTCCGGCTCGATCGCCGCCAGGCCACTGGCCAGGCGCACGCTGATCCGCTGATGTTGGCCGCTCTCGCGCACGCTGCGCTGGGCTGCGTGAAACGGCGTCAATGCCACCTCGCCGGCCACCGCCGCGGCGATGGCGCCGCGGTGCATCAACGCCACAGGCAGGTAGCCGTGATCCGAGCCGATATCGGCCAGGCGCGCACCGGCTGGCACATGCGCGGCCACGCGCTCCAGGCGCATGGACAATGTCTGTTCGTTCAACTGCTGCCCCTTTTCACCACAACCGTCCGGCACCCTGGGCCGGCTAGGGGGCGATTCTGTCGAGCAACGCCGTGCATTTCAACTTTATGCGACAAGGCGTGCTCATAGGCCGTGGAAGCGCGGAAGGTTTCGGTTGCAACGGCATTGGCCAGTGCTCCGGAGGGTTGGCGCAAGTAATACGCCCAGCGGCTGCCCAGCGACGCTTTGATCAGCTCCACACGCAGGTCGGTTGCCACGTGCGCCACGGTATAGCCGACCTGTCGATTGCCCAGCAGTATCAGCAGGTTGCTCAGCGTCATGCCCACGACAATGATCACCAGCATGTTCGCGATCGTCGGCTCCAGGCCTATCGAGTTCATTATCCCGAAGACATGGGTCGCAAGCGTTGAATGGGGCTGGTCTTCAAGCAAGGCCGATATCAGGGGAAGCATCGTGCTCAAGCTGACACTTTCAACCAACCCTGCCAACAGCAGACTCAGTAGCATCAGGACGGTGCGGCCCGGGTAGGAGCGGCCAAATGCAAAAACAATCCGCATAACTGTCGTTCGCCATGACGTGGATGAAGATCAGCTCACCGGTTTCCCGAGACACTGATCACGCGCCTTTCGCGACGAGGCCCATCGGACCACGCAATGAAGCGAACGCCTCGATGATATGGTCAATTTGTTCCAGTGTATGGGCCGCACTGACACTGCAACGCACCAGGGTGACTGCGCCGGGAGTCGCCGGAGGAAGGACCAGATTGACGTAGACGCCCTGCTCCATCAGCGCCCGCCAGACGGCAAGGCCCTCGTGAGGCGACGTCAGCATGACGGCAATCACTGGGCTGGCCTGTGGCCCCACCTGGTAGCCTGACGCTGCCACCCCCTGATAAAAGCCGCCGCGCGTTCGACCAGAGTTGAGAGCGCAGCCCGGGGCGATCCTTGATGGCCAGCAGCGCCGACCTTACCGAGGCAATCGCCGAGGGCGATGGCGATGGCGATGCGGTAAAAATATAAGGTCTGCTGGCGTAGCGAAGCAGATCCATTTGCGCGTCGTGACAGGCGGCAAAACCACCCACGGCGCCCAGGCTCTTGCTGAACGTGCCCAACAGGATGTCGCAAGCCGCCATCGGCGCCCGCTGGGTGCAACGAGACAACATCAGGTTTGCCCGTGCGATCCCCTTCAATACCATGGCTGGAACGGCCGCTTGCCGTACGGGTGCATTGCGGATTTCGGCGGCGATGCTGGCCAGGTTTGCCCAGCCGTAGCCCTGCGCCTGGCCGTCGCATAACAACAAGCCCCCGAAAAACTGGGCTGCGGCTGGGGCAACATGCTGTTCGAGCGCAACTCCGGGCTGGCGCCCTATGTATTGGCTTCCTCGACCAATGGTGTGCTCGGCAATGCCACCTTCGGCATGACCTCGGGTACTAACGAGTGCGACACCACGCGCCCGTTGAAATACGGAGGCCACTCACTTTTTGCCATGAACGGTATGTTGAACAGCATTTCCGAAGACATGGCACTGGGTAAAGGAGAAGCCCTGGACAGCTATGCCGTTTTGCTCGGTATCGAGGCACAGGACAGGAGCCACTTTGCACAGGTCACCCAGCAGCACTTCAGCGAAATCTTTGTCACGGCCGATGCCACCGGGGAGCAAGTGCTGAACAATACACTGACGGTCATGAGCCGGGACAAGGTGCTGGCACGGTATGTGAAGCAGCCGGTTTGAGACGTCGCGACAATTGACCAACGTTGATCGAGCCCATGTTTGAAGACGCGACCTCGGGCTTGAGTTGCAGCGCAGGTTGCAAGTGTTCAGGGCTGTACTGCCACCGCAGCCGGGCTCGCCGCTTGGCCGATGCGTTCACCCTGCAGACGGGCCATATCGTTGTGGTAGTGGCGCCTGGCGTAAAGCAACACCGCTGCCGCTGCAATGCTGATCAATGGCACCAGTTGCAGCGCCGCAGCCAGCCCGATATGGTCGGAAACCCTGCCCGTTATCAGCGGCCCGGTCGCCAGGCCCAGCAGGTTGTTGGCCAGGGTCAACGTGGCCAAGGCAGTGCCATGCACCGAGTAGTGGGTCAGGTTGCCGACCATTGCGCTCGTGGGGCCATTGGTCCCGGCCGCGACCATCATGCCCAGGCAGATCAACATCAGCTGTATGGGGCCATGGGGCAAGGCGAACGCCAGTGACAACAGCACGCAACTGCCCAGGCAATAGCCGATGGCCAAGCTGATTTTGCGATCCGGGCGCTTGCGCGCCGAGCGGTCACAGAGCATGCCGCAGACAATCACCCCGATCCCGCCACACAACATGATGATCGCCGCCATTGTGGCGGCCTTGTCGGTGCCCATGGCGTAGTAACGGTTCAGGTAGCTCGGCATCCAAACGATCACGGTACCGGCAACAAACAACTGCAAACCGCTACCCACGTAAGCGCAGAGCACCGAGCGGCTGCAATACAGCGTACGCAGTGGGCGCTGGGCCTTGATTGCCGCCTTGCTGGCAGCATCGGCCAGGCGTCTGGGCGCGATGCGCGCTTCCTTGACGATTATCGGGTACAGCACGGCCAGGAGCAGACCGAACAAGGCTATGGCGGCGAACGCCCAGCGCCAGCCCAGGTGCTGCGCTATGACGCCGCCGATGGCGATGCCCAGCACCGAGCCGAACATGCCGCCGGCCATAAAGGAACCCGTCAGGGTGGCGCGCATTTCCCGCGGGAATACCGCCATCACCACGGCACCGCCCACGCTGCCGTAGGCAGCCTCGCCGACACCCACCAGAAAACGCGCGACGAGCATTTGCTGATAGTTCTCCGCCAGCGCGCAGCCCAGGGTCGCCAGGCTCCAGAGCGTGGCCATCAACACCAGGCTCTTGACCCGGCCGAAACGGTCGGCCATCAGGGACAAGGGAAAGGTCAGCAGGCCGACCATCAGCGCCACGATGCCGCTGAGCATGCCGAGCTGGCTGTCCGTCAGCGCCCACTCCCCTTTGAGCAATGGGAACACGGCGTTAAGCACTTGCCGTGACATGTAGTCGGAGATCAGCAAACCGAAGGTCAGGGCAAAGACAATCCAGGCGTAGCGACGCGGTATACCGATCGACGTGTCATTTCCATTATCGGCGCAGGGGTGATAGGCGGCCATGCTATATCCTCGTTTTCTCTATTTTTGTTATGGATCAAACTTGAGCGGATTGTGCAAAAGCCAGGAGCCTGCGATTGGAAAATCGCTCATACCCCACTGCGGCATGACCTGCCCTGTTCCGATCAATGCTCGTCCCTGAGCATCAACCGGAGCAGTGCAAGAACGCCTTTGGCTCGAAGCGTCAACAATTGCTAAACGGTTTCCGCTGTCTTGCGCAAGAAGCCCTGCTGCCCACCGTTGCGGTTGGGCGCGAAGCCGTTGGCCTGCAGGCTTTCTTCCACCGTGTCGTAGAACACGCCGATCTTGCAGATCTCGCGCGCCTGCCGGGCGGTGGCGATCGGGCGACCGAACTCGCGCGCGATGCGCACCAGTTGTTCGATCTGGGCCACCGTGGACATTTTTTCCGTTTGCGCCTGGTTCCAGAGGTTGTCCTCGGTACCACAGCGCACGTGTAGCCCCATCGCGATGCCCATCATGTTGATCGGCAACACGTTGCGCATCGAGCTTTCCACCGTGAGCACCGCGCCGTCCGGCACGGCACGCACGATATTGGCCAGGCTGTAGATGTTGGGCACGTCCATGCCGCCACCGATCGACACCCAGTTCATGACCAGCGGGCCCTTGTAGATGCCGCGCCGCATCAAGCGCTCGACCGACTCGAAGCTGTTGAGGTTGTAGCACTGGAAGGCGCTCTGGATACCCGCGGCCGTCAGGCGTCGCACGTGCTCTTCCACCCAACCCGGCTGCGCCGGCACTGTCATCTCCTTGTAGGCGGTGTAGACGACCGGGTCTTCCATCGAGGTGCCCTGGATGTCCTTGTAATCCCAGTGCTCGACGACGTTCATCTGCGAGGTATTGACGGTCACCGTGACCTGGTCGGGCTTGGGGTCGAGTTCAGCCAGCATATGGCGCGTGTCGTCGCTCAACCACTTGGCGGCGGCACCCTCGGTTTCCGGTGCGAAGCTGATCGAGCCGCCCACCTGGATGATCATCTCGGGCACGGCTTCGCGCACACCGGCGATCAGTTCGTTGAACTTGGACAGGCGCTTGGAGCCCTTGCCGTCCAGTTC